>Ga0268386_10004209_pt1 | contig 10559 bp, 10 predicted proteins | sample RVTome_15_FD_200260 | JGI IMG/M metagenome (GOLD analysis project Ga0268386, IMG submission 200260) | Soil microbial communities from uranium-contaminated site in the Upper Colorado River Basin, Wyoming, United States - RVT150D86... ... | reverse complement strand
TGCTCGAAGCCAAGCGGCGCGGACTCAAGGTGACGCAGCTTCCGCAGGACGGTGTCGCGGCCACACCCGAGGCGATCGTCACGAGATTCGCCGGCGCGATCACCCCGCGCACCCGGGTAATGCTCTTCTCGCACCTGCAGTACACGGACGGCACGGTGATGCCGGCTCGCGAGCTGTGCGCGCTCGCGCGCGCGAAGGGAGTATTGAGCGTCGTCGACGGCGCGCAGGCACCGGGCCAGATCGACGTCCGCATCGCCGAGCTCGATTGCGACGTGTACGCGACCTGTTTTCACAAGTGGCTCAACGCCGGCGCCGGCACCGGGGCGCTGTACGTGCGTCGCGACGCCCGGGCCCGGCTCTGGCCGCTCACGGTCGAGCGGCCGACGGGCTGGGATGCCGCCGACCGCTTCGGCACGGTGCCGCCGGCGGTCGAGCTGCCCTTCGACGCCTGGCCCGAGACCCAGGCGAAGTACGGCCAGGGCGGCCGGTTGCGGGGGCCGGGTCTCGAGGGCGTAGGAATCGCAATCGAGTTCCAGCAGGCGGTGAACCGTGCTCGGATCGACGCTCGGATTCGCGAGCTCATCAGTTACCTCCGGATGCGGCTCACCGGCCTGCCCGGCATCGTCTTTCTCACTCCCACGCATCCGTCGCTGTGGGCGGGCATCCTTTCGTTTGCGGTCCCGAACCGCGACCACGCGCCGCTCGCTGCGGCGCTCGCCGCCGAGGACGGTGTCGTGCTGCGTCACGTCGCGCATCGTGGCGCGATCGACGCCCTGCGCGTCAGCCTGCACGCCTATAGCGATCACGCCGAGATCGATCGGCTGGCGCTCGCGCTCCAGCGCAGGCTCTGATCCGCGGCCGGCCGCCCCAGGCGCCATGCCGCGCATCGAACTCATGATGAGCCTGTTCGCCGGCGCCTGCGGGGGTCTGGTCGGTGTCCTGTGGAACGGCGTGGTATCGGGCGTCCTGCTGCGAAACCCCGGGTTGCCGGGCCCGTTCGCGGTCGATACCGAAACACCGCAGGCACTGCTCGCCGGCGCGGCAGGGCATGCCGCCGCCGGCGCCGTGCAGGGGCTGCTCTTCTGGGCGGGCTGGAGCCTGATCGCACTGGTTCACGTACCCTGGTACCTCGTCGGCGTCTCGTTCGGCCTGCTCTGCTGGAGCGGTGTCGCGCTGCCCGCGCTGCTCTCGGTCAGGCTCAGGCTGCGCATCCCGACGCGCTACGTCCTCGCCGGCGCCCTGGAATGGCTGGTGAGCTGCGGAGCCGTGGGACTCTTCTGCGCGTACAGCTGGCAGCGCATCGTCTAGCGCCATGCGCACCGTCCGGATTCTTGCCTTGGCGCAGGGGTTCTCGGCGGCCGGGATGATGACTATGTTCCTGCTCGGCGGCATCGTCGGCAGCGAGCTCGCACCGGCGCCCGAGCTCGCGACGCTGCCCCTGTCGTTCATGATCGTCGGGGTCGCGCTCGCCACGATCCCGGCGGCGCTCGCCATGCAGCGCTTCGGGCGGCGCCGCGCCTTCATCGCGAGCGCCGTGCTCGCAGCCGGCGCGGCTCTCGCCGTCGCCTGGGCGATCGTGATTCCGAGCTTCACGCTGCTGTGCGCGGCCTCGCTGGTCCTCGGCGCGAATCTCGCGTTTCAGCAGCAGCAGCGGTTCGCCGCGGCCGAGAGCGTTCCGGTCGAGCAGGCGAGCCGCGCAATTTCAACGGTCATGCTCGGCACGCTTGCCGCCGCTGTGGTCGGTCCGCAGCTCGCGCTCGCCTGCAAGGGCCTGCTTCCACGGCACGAATACGCCGGCTCGTTCCTGCTGGTGGCAGCGCTCTGTCTCGCCTCGGCCGCCGTGCTGACGCGTTATCACGCCCCGGCCGCGCACGCGGTCGCCGCCGGCGGCGACGCCCGGCCGCTCGCCGTGGTCGTGCGGCAACCGGCGTTCCTCGTCGCCGTTGCCGCGGCCGTGGTCGCCTACTCGGTGATGAGCTTCATCATGACCGCGACGCCGATCAGCATGCACGTCCTTGACCTCTACTCGGACACCCACACCGCCTGGGTGATCCAGAGCCACGTGCTCGCGATGTACGCGCCATCGCTGGTTAGCGGCCGGCTCATCGCGCGGATCGGCATCCGGCCGGGCATGCTCGCCGGACTCGCTCTCATGGCTGCCTGCGTGATCGTCGACGGCTCGGGCCGCGCCCTCGCGCACTACTGGTGGGGGCTGGTCTTGCTCGGGCTTGGCTGGAACCTGCTGTTCGTCGCCGGAACCACGCTGCTTACGGGGTGCTACCGGCCGGCGGAGCGCTACCGCGCACAGGCGGTCAACGAGTTCTCGGTGTTCGGCGCGCAGGCGATCGCATCGCTGCTCGCGGGCCCAGCCATTCACGGGCTCGGCTGGACACAGCTCAATCTCGCAACCGTGCCGCTGCTTGCGGGTCTTGGGCTGGTGCTGCTGTTGCGCTCGCCGACGCCCTCTGGTGCGGCGAGCGCAACCTCGCTCAGCGATCGAGGAACGCGCTGACGTCGCGCGCGAGGTCGCTCGACCTCGTATCGAAGAGGCTGCCGTCGCATTCCGGCATGTCGATGCGGCGTGCGTCGCGCAGCAACGGCTCAGTGCGCGCGGTCATGTCCCAGAACTCGTCGTGCGGGCGAAGGACCAGTACCGGCTGGCGGAGCAACGGGAGTCGTTCGCCCGCCGCGTAATGCGCTGCGGCCGCCGGACCCCAGCTCGCTTCGTCCCCGGCGCGCAGCCCGCAACCCAGATCCGCGGACAGCCGCGTGAGCGAAGCGCCAGGCCCGCGCGCGCGGCGGATTCGCTGCCACTCCTCGAGCAGATGCGATCCGTCCTCGCGCGGTCGCGCCGGCCAGGGCCTGCTCGCGAAGCCCTCGCGGTCGCGCGCGTCGAAGGCCGGAATGCCGACCAGCACCACGCGTCGCACCTGTTCGGGACGCGCGACGGCGAGCTCGACCGCCGAAAGCGACCCTGACTGGTAGCCGAGCACGTCGACCTGCCGCAACCTGAGCGAGTCGAGCAGGTCGCCGTACGCCTGCGCGTAGTCGTGGACTGAGGGTGCGGCCTCCGGCGCATCCGATTCACCGCAGCCCGGCGCGTCGGGCGCGTACACGCTGCGGTCCCGGCCCATTTCGGCGAGGAACGGCTTGAACAGGCCGCCGGTGAGCGGCGCTGGAGCGAGACATACGAGCGGCGTCAGCTCGTCGAAGCCGCCGCTCGAAGGAAAGGCGGAGTGCACGTGCAGCTGGCCGTAGCGGCAGTCGACGTACATCCGTCGCAGATGAACGGTCACGGCGGCGGAGTTCCTGCTCGGTAGGGCGGTGATTCGGGCGGCGGCACGGGAAGACTGACTCACGATGGCGGGACCTCGGTGCACGTTGTTGTTGCGCGGTCGAATTGTCCGCGCGCGCGCACCGGATCGCGGTGACTCAACTCTCACAACGATCGCGATCGACTCTACTTAATCCGGGCATGGAATCCTGCCGGTTCGAAGCCAATTATGTCCATCCGGGTTCTCATACGCTGTCGAGGTACCACTCATAGTCGCGGTTGCTGACGAGGGCGGCGAACCGCGCGCACTCCTGTCGCTTGATCGCCAGGGAGATACGGAGCAGATCCGCGCCGAGCGCATTGGCGAGAAACGCCGAGCGCGCTGCCAGCTCGAGCGCCTCGGGCCAATGCATGGGCAGGCCGCTTTGGCCCGCCTGCGCATAGACTCTGCACGCGTAAGCGACGGTGGAAGAGCGGCGACATGTCGTCGAGCCGGCCGAGCCCATACGCGTCGATCCGGTCGTGACGGAGTCCGCTTTGCAGGCCCGCGGCAGGCACCGGCCCTTCGCCGGGATCGTGCGCGAGCAGGTGGAACTCGAGCTCGGCGGCCACCACCGGGACGTAGCCGAGTGCACCAGCGCGCGCGATGACGCGCGCAAGCGCATGCCGCGGATCGGCCGCTGCGGGGCGGCCGTCGAGCTCGAACATGCTGGCCACGACCTGGGCGGCGGGCCGCGCAAGCCAGGGCGCCGGCGTCAGCGTGCCGGCGACCGGGCGGCACAGCTGATCGGCGTCACCGACTTCCCAGACGAGCCCGGTCTCGACCACGTCCTCGCCGGTGATGTCTAACCCCAGGATCGAACCCGCGACGTTTCTTCCGTCGGCATAGAAGGTCGCAAGCTCCTCGCGCGCGAGGTTCTTCCCGCGCGGGACACCGTTCGCGTCGGTCAGCACGAGCTGCACGTGATCGAGATCAGGATATCGCCCCAGGAACGCGTCGAGCTCGTCGGAGCCGGCGATGCGCGCGTCTCTTTCTGCGGTTGCGGTCACGGCGCGCAGGATGGTGACGGATCGGCATCGAGGGTGGCAAGCTGACGCGCCCGGTTCGTCACGACCAGAAAGAATGGCCAAGAAAGCACGCGAAAGGCCACCAAACGAGAGAGTGTATCCGTGAGCGAGGTGTACACGCTGCGGGCGGATGTTTCGCTGCGCGCACTCAACACGTTTGGTGTGGAGGCGAATGCCGGATGGCTGCTCACGGTGCCGCGCGCAGAGGCGTTGCCGGCAGCGCTGGCCGATCCGCGCATCCGTGGTCTGCCACTCATGTGCATCGGCGACGGCAGCAATGTGCTGCTCGTCGGCGACTTCCCGGGCGTGGTGCTGCGCCAGGCCGCGACCGGCGTCGCGCTACTCGACGATGATGGCACGGGCGCGTGCGTGCGCGCGGATGCCGCGGTGGGCTGGGATGGATTCGTCGACTGGAGCCTCGCACAAGGACTCGCCGGGCTGGAAAACCTGGCGCTCATACCCGGCCGCGTCGGGGCGGCGCCGATCCAGAACATCGGCGCATACGGGACCGAGATCGACGAGTTCGTCGAGACGGTCGAGGCATGGGATCGAGATTCGGGACGATTCGTACGCCTCCCGCGAGACGAGTGCGGATTCACTTACCGCGACAGCCGCTTCAAGCACGAGGTCGATCGCTGGATCGTCACCGCGATCGAGCTGCGCCTGCCGCACCCGCGCGAGCTCAGGCTCGACTATGCCGGTGTGCGAGAGGAGCTCACCACGCTGGATGTCGCCGACCCCGGGCCTGCGGACGTCGCCGAAGCCGTGCGCCGCATCCGGCGGCGTAAGCTTCCGGATCCGGCAGTGATCGGAAACGCGGGCAGCTTCTTCAAGAACCCGATCGTGCCGCGGCCGGTCGCGGAAGCTCTCGTAGCGTCCAACCCCGGGCTGCCGAGCTACGCCGCCGACACGGCCGAGCGGCGCAAGCTCTCGGCCGCCTGGCTGATCGAAGCCTGCGGCTGGCGCGGCCACCGCGAGGGCGATGCCGGGATCTCGAGCCGCCACGCGCTGGTCGTCGTCAACTACGGTGACGCCCGTGGCTCCGAGCTGCTCGCACTCGCGCAGCGCGTCGCCGGCTCGGTCCAGGAGCGGTTCGGCGTCGAGCTCGTACCCGAGCCGCGCATCGTGGGCGCCCGGTTCTGAGCCCGCGCATCGAGCGGCTGGGACTGCAGCGACCCGTCAGGACACCGAATTAGTCACCAGCTGCCGGTGTTTGGCATGCTCGTCCACGGTTCCCGGGGTGGCAGCGCCGAGCCCTTCTGCAGCAGCTCGATCGAGATCGCGTCCGGCGAACGCACGAACGCCATGCGGCCGTCTCGTGGCGGCCGGTTGATCGCCACGCCGTGCTGCATCAATCGCTCGCAGGCAGCATAGATGTCGTCGACCGCGTACGCGAGGTGCCCGAAGGCGCGGCCGATCCCGTAAGGCTCCGGGTCCCAGTTCCAGGTGAGCTCGATCTGCGCGCCGTCGTCGCCGGGCGCGGCGAGAAACACCAGCGTGTAACGGCCGGACTCGTTGTCGTGGCGGCGCAGCTCGCGCAGACCGAGCGCGTCGCAATAAAACGCGAGCGACTGAGAGAGATCGCTCACTCGCACCATGGTGTGCAGGTACTTCATGCTACCGTGATCCGTTACTTTCCCCTTTGGACATGACCATGCTACTGCTCGCACGGCGCCTCGTGCAGATCCTGATCGTCGCGCTTGCCACATCCTGCGCGCACGCACCACCACCGGCGGCACTCGAGACCGAATCCGCGCCCGCATCACCTGCGCCCGAATTCAACACCGTCGGACGTGCGGATGCGGCGGTGGTCATCATCGAGTTCACCGACCTGCAGTGCCCCTACTGCGAGCAGTTCGCAACCTATACCTTCCCGCGAATCAAGCAGGCATACATCGACACGGGCAAGGTCCGTTACGCCTCGCACGACTTGCCGCTTGCGATCCACGCCTATGCGCTGCCTGCCGCGATCGCCGCGCGCTGCGCGGGGGAGCAGGGCCGCTACTGGGAGTATCGACACGCCGTGTTCGCAGCGCAGCGACGGCTTGGTGCCGAGCCCTGGGAAGAGCTGGCGAGAGGGCTCTCGCTCGACATCGACCGGTTCGACGCCTGCCGCCGCGACGGGCGGCAGCTGCGCGGGATACAGGCGGATGCCCAGCTCGCGGCGTCCTTCGGTCTCGCCGCGACGCCGTCCTTCGTCATCGGGCGAATGGTGAAGGGCGAGTTGGTCGGCGAGAGCTTCTCGGGCGTGAAGCCCTACGAGACCTTTGCGGCGAAGATCGACGCCCTGCTCTCCCGCTAGGAAAAATGGCTCAGGGCCATTTTCTCATCGCAGGAGGAAGCCGGCACCGGCGGCGGCGGCGAGGATCCAGGGCAGATCGAGGCGGGTGCGGGTCAGCAACAGCCAAACGGTGACGGCGATCGCTATCGCCAACCAGTCGGGGGCCGCTCCGATGCCGTTGGGCAGCAGCACGACTCGCGCAAAGAGCAGTGCGAGCGTGCCGATGATGCCGACGACTGCCGCCGTGATTGCCGCAAGCGCGCCCGCGACCCGCGGCTCGGCCGTGATGCGCTCGACGTAGGAGGCCCCGAGAAAGATGAACACAAAGGACGGCAGGAACGTTGCCCACGCGGCGAGCAGCGCGGCCAGGACGGCCGACGCGTTCGGCGTCAGCGGCGCAGGCTGAGTCCACCCGGCCATGAAGCCCATGAACTGCAACACGATGATCAGCGGGCCAGGCGTGGTTTCGGCCAGTGCGAGACCGGTCACCGCCTCTTCCGCGGTCAGCCAGCCGAGATCGGACACGAGGTGCTGCGTGACGTAGCCGAGCACCGCGTATGCGCCGCCGAAGGTAACCAGCGCCGCCTGCGTGAAGAACAGATACAGGCGGCTCCACAGGGATTCGAAGCCGAGCACCGCGCCGCAGGCGAGCAGCGGGATGGCCCACAGGCCAAGACCGACCGAGAGCACGAGCACGGGCCGACCCGCCCGCGTCGCAGACAGACCCACAGCCGAAATGGCCTTGGCCCCGGCGCTGCCCGCTACGAGCCCGATCAGCCCCGCCGCCAGCACGATCAGTGGAAACGGCACGTGCAGGAACTGCAGCGCTGCGAAGGCGCCGATCGCAAGTGCCACGTGCAACGGCCTGCCCAGCGCGCGCCTCCCAATTTTCAGCATCGCCTGAAGTACCAGCGCGACGACTGCGGCCTTGAGCCCTATCAGCAGGCTCGCAATCGCCGGTACCTGCCCGTAAGCCGCGTACACCCAGGAGAGGCCGAGCAACAGCACGATCGACGGGCCGATGAACGTGAGACCGGCCACCAGGCCGCCCCGCAGCCCGTGCAGCTTCCAGCCGATGTAGATCGCAAGCTGCATCGCCTCCGGTCCGGGCAGCAGCATGCAGAAATTGAGTGCGCTGGTGAACCGCTCTTCATCGACCCAGCGGCGGCGCTCGACGATCTCGCGATGCATGATCGCGATCTGCCCGGCCGGGCCGCCGAAGGAAATCAGCCCGAGCTTGATCCAGAACCGCGCCGCCTCCGCGAAAGGAGGGTCGCGCCGCTCCGGCAACTGCGCAATGGGAGCGGCGTCAGCCACGGGGCGACGCTGGTCGCGTCAAAACATCTCCGACTCGCCCGGCTCGCGCGGCGCCGCCTTGGTGCGCGAGACGATGTAATCCCCGGTGATCATCTCCTCGTAGCTCTGGCCGGGCCCGACCATCGGATAGACCCCGGCATCGCGATCGATGATCACCTCGAGGAAGGCGGGTCCGGGGAAGTCGACGAACTCGGCGACCACACGCGGCACGTCTTCCTTGCGGTCCAGCCGCTCGGCGTAACGGAAGCCGTCCGCGCGTGCGGCGGCGACGAAGTCCTTCTTGTGCAGCGACTTGTCGCTGGCCGACATTCGTCCCTTGAAGAAGAGTTTCTGCCACTGCCTGACCATGCCGTCGCCGTGGTTGTTCATGACCAGGACCTTGATGGGCAGATCGTAGGTGGTGACGGTCTCGAGCTCGCCGAGATTCATCCGCACGCTCGCATCGCCGTCGACGTCGATCACCAGCAGGTCGCGACGGGCAAACTGCGCGCCGATCGCGGCCGGCAGTCCGAACCCCATCGTTCCCATGCTGCCCGACGTCAGCCACAGTCGCGGTTCCCTGAAATCGAAATACTGCGCGGCCCACATCTGGTGCTGGCCGACGCCGGTGGTGATGATCGCCTCGCCGCGCGTTCGCCGGTTGAGCTCCTCGATCACGTAATACGGCTGGATCAGCGGGCTCGCGCGATCGTAGTTCATCGCGTGTGTCCGCCTGAGACCGTCCAGATGGCGGTGCCAGCCCGCCCAGTTCGGTCTGAAACCCGAGTGCCCGGCGTGCGCGCGCAGCGAGTCGAGCGCCGCAGATAGCAGGCCGACGTGGCTCCACTGCACGCGCTTGACCTTGCCGATCTCCGAGGCGTCGACGTCGAGGTGCGCGATCCATCTTGCGTTGCGAGCAAAGCGGTCGGGCGCGCCCGCAACCCGGTCGTCGAAGCGCGCACCCACCGCGATCAGAACATCGCAGTCATCGACCGCGTAGTTGGCGAAGGCCGTGCCGTGCATGCCGAGCATCCGCATCGAAAGCGCATGACGGGTATCCATGGCGCCGATGCCCATCAGCGTCGTGACGACCGGCAGCTCGAGCTCGACCGCGAGCCGGCGCAGCGCGCCGGAGGCGTTGCCGTGGATCACACCGCCGCCCGCATAGATGAGCGGGCGCTCGGCGCGGCCGAGCATCTCGAAGAAATCGCGGCAGGCCTGCTCGTCGAGCGCGTTTTCGACGAGGTCCGACATGCGCTGCCGGTAACCGCGCACCGGCAGCTGTCCGGCGCCGCGGAAGGGCCCCTGCCAGTTCTGGACGTCCTTCGGCACGTCGATCACGACCGGACCGGGACGGCCGGTGCGCGCAATCTCGAACGCCGTGCGCACGGTCGCCTCGAGGCGCTCGGGGTCGGTCACGAGGAAACAGTGCTTGGCGACCGCGCCCATGATGTTGGCGACCGGCGCCTCCTGGAACGCGTCGGTACCGATCGCGGCCGTGGGCACCTGGCCACAGATCACGACGATCGGCACCGAGTCCGCCGCGCAGTCGCGCACCGGCGTCACCGTGTTCGTGGCGCCGGGGCCGGAGGTGACCACACACACGCCCACGCGTCCGCTGGCCCGCGCGTAGCCGGCCGCCATGAACGCGGCGCCCTGCTCGTTGGCAGGGACCACCAGCGGCATCGGGCGTACATCGTCGCGTCCGACCCGTTCCTGGTTGTAGCGGAAGATGGCGTCGTAGGTTGGGAGGATCGCCCCGCCGCTGTAGCCAAACACGACGTCGACCCCTTCGTCGGCGAGCACCTGCACGATCGTGTCGGCGCCGGAGAGGGTTTGACCGGCCCTGGGGTGGCTGTTCCGGGCGGCGATGGCCTGCTGGTGGTTCACCGGGAAACCGAGTGTGGCGGCAGAAAGTTCGTGTTGCGTTGCAACGAGACTAGCAGTGAACCGGGCCGGCGATCCATTTTTTTCCCTGATCGCCCGCTCGAGTTTGAATGGCGAAGGAACGTCGAAGATGGAACGTCAAAATAGTTGACGGAATCCGGTGGATGGCGGGGGGTGCTGGTGGCAAGGCGTTTGACTCCGGTCGGTTTCTCCGGACGGCACTGATCTTGCTTGTCATATCGTGCCGCGTGACACGCCCGGGCGCCGCCGTTCGAGCAGCCGACTCTGGGCCAACCCGTGCATGACATCACGGCTCACCGTGGAGGACCACATCATGCGGCGATCAACGCTTTCCCTGCTGCCCCTGGCGGCGCTGGTCTGCGGCATGGCCGGGCCGGCAGCAGCCGTGACGGTGCTGCCGGACCTCTCGAGCGCGCAATTCGACCCGGCGCAGCCGATCAACAACCCGTATTTTCCGATGACCGACGCCCGCACGTTCGTGTACAGCGGCCGTGACGCAGAGGGGCCGGTCGACGAGCGCTTCGAGCACACCAACATCGGGCTGGGACCGGTGATCGCGAACGTCCAGACGTTCATCCAGCGGGACAGTGAATTCGAGGACGGGCTGCTGGTCGAGGAGACCTTCGATTACTTTGCCCAGGACACCCTTGGCAACGTCTGGTACCTCGGCGAGGACGTGACGAATTTCGAATACGACGATGACGGCAACCTCATCGGCACGAACACGGAGGG
>Ga0268386_10004208_pt1 | contig 10559 bp, 12 predicted proteins | sample RVTome_15_FD_200260 | JGI IMG/M metagenome (GOLD analysis project Ga0268386, IMG submission 200260) | Soil microbial communities from uranium-contaminated site in the Upper Colorado River Basin, Wyoming, United States - RVT150D86... ... | reverse complement strand
ACATCATCGTGGCCGTCGAGGAGACGCCGAGGCGGTGCGCGTCGCGCATGACTCCGAGCCACTCGGCCGACTTCGTCTTCTTGGGAGCGATGATGTCGCGGACCCGGTCGACGAGAATCTCGGCTCCGCCTCCGGGCAGCGAGTCGAGCCCGGCGTCCCGGAGGCGGGTCAGCGTCTCAGGGATCGTGAGTCTCGAGCGGCGCGCGACGTGCTGGATCTCGGGCGGCGAGAGCGCGTGCAGGTGGATGCGGTAGCGCTCCTTGATCGAGCGGAAGAGATCCTCGTAGAAGTCGACGCCGAGATCGGGATGGTGGCCGCCCTGCATGAGGAGCGCCGTGCCGCCGATGGCCAGCGTCTCCTCGATCTTCTTGAAGATGACGGGCTTGGGCAGCAGGTAGCCCTCCTTGCGGTCGCCCGGGCGCCGGTAGAAGGCGCAGAAGTCGCAGTCCGTGTGGCAGATGTTCGTGTAGTTGACGTTGCGGTCGATGATGAAGGTCACCCGCTTCGGGTCGACCTTGCGGTTGCGGAGCTCGTCGGCGGCCCTGCCGATGGCGACCAGGTCGCGGCTGCGAAGGAGGGCGAGCGCGTCGGCGTCACGGAGCCGCTCGCCGGCGAGCGTGCGCTCCAGGATCCCTGCAATGCGCCCGTTGCCGTTCACGCCGAGACCGCCTCCGGGAGGACGAAGCGGAGCTCGGGCACCCGCTCCAGCTCGCCGACGTCGCGGGCCAGCTCGAAGAACGTGATCAGCCCGGCACGCTCGCGCGGGCCGAAGCTGTAGCGGAGCTTCTCGAAGTAGCGGGCGAGGAAGCCCGCCGGGTAGCCGTACTCGCTGCTCGCCTCGTGGGCAAGGCGCTCGGGCTCGGCGCGCGCGAGACGGACGGAGGAGACGAGCGCCTCCTCCAGCTCGAGGACGCCCGGAGGAGGCGGGTCGGGGCAGGCCCAGACGGCGAAGACCATCGGCAGGCCGGTCCGCTCGAGCCAGAGCTTTCCGAGATCGTAATGGGGCGTGGGGTCCTCGAAGGCGCTTCGCAGCGCCGCGTCGCCGATCAGCAGCTTGGCCTCGGCCTTCCTCCCGAGCGGCACCAGGAGGGCCTCGGGCAGGAGCACCCTCGTCAGGACCACCGACGTCGCGCTCTCCGGCGTGACGGCGACCGAATCGACATGCGCGAGCGGAAGGCGCGAGACGAGCTGGATGGAGTCCACCGCCCCCTCGGAGGACACGCAGAGGCGCGGCAACAACCGCAGCCGGTCGGCGTGGCGCGCGTACTCGATGGAGGAGATCGGCGCGAGGTCGATCTCGCCCGCGAGCAGGCGCGCGTTCAGCTCCGTGGGGACGCCTGGAACCTCCTCGACGTCCGCGTCGAGCCGGTGAAAGACGGGCGCCATGTTCACGTAGGAGATGCGTCCTAGACGGATCACGAGAGCGTCCTCTCCAGGCGGTTCCGACTCTTCGTTCCACGCGAGTAACCTCGGGTCCCGGCCCGCCCCCTGCTCGGCTCCAGCCTAACGCGGGGTTCCGCACGGATGTGTGACCGGATGGCGCGAGAGCGTGTCAACTCACGGCGTCCCACTCGAAGAAGACGATGAGGTTCCCGTCGAGGTCGATCGTCGCCACTTCCCGGGCGCCGTGGTCCGTGTCGGCGACCCCGTCACGCACCGCGGGATGCAGGACGTCGCTCGCGCGCACCTCCTCGTAGAGCTCGTCGATCCCGGCGACGCGAATGCGGCAGCTCGCCGTGCCCGCGATGAACGACTCGGCACCGGACCGCACGGGCCGCTCGCCGGAATCGCGGCCCCGCCAGCTCTGGTCGCCCGCCTCCCAGAGGTGGAGAACCGCCTCGTCCCGCGCCAACACGGCGAACCCGCCGTCGTGGTGCAGGAGGTCGAACCCCAGCCGGTCGCGGTAGAAGTCGACGGCGGCCGTCGTGTCTCGGACGGGAAGCGCCGGGATCGTCTGGCTCAGCGTCACCATCGCCGCAGCTCGTTGTAGAGGGTGTCGCGCTGCACCGGTATCCGGCCCGCCTCCCGGACGAAACGGACGAGCTCCTCGATCTTCTGCTCCGTCTCCGTCGTGGCGCCGGCCGCGTGGAAGATCTCCTCGCGCACGACCGTGCCCTGGACGTCGTTCGCGCCGAAGTGGAGCGCGACGGCCGCAAGGGGCATGCCCATCATGATCCAGTAGGCCTTCACGTTCTCGACGTTGTCGAGGAGGAGCCTCGAGACGGCCATCATCTTCAGGTCGTCGGAGCCGGCGGTGTGCGTCCAGCCGCGCCGCTCGAAGACCGTGTTCTCGGGATGGAACGCGAGCGGGATGAAGGCGAGAAAGCCGCCGGTCTCGTCCTGCAGCGCGCGCAGGCGGAGCAGATGGTCGACCCGCTCCTCGTAGGTCTCGACGTGGCCGTAGAGCATCGTGCAGTGCGTGGGGATGCCGAGCCCGTGGGCCGTCCGATGGGTGTGGAACCAGAAGTCGGGGTGCTCCTTCCCGGGAGCGATCAGCCGGCGCACTCGATCGGCGAAGACCTCGGCCCCACCCCCCGGGAGCGATCCGAGGCCCGCTGCCTTGAGCTCGACCAGGACCTGCTCGTGCGAGAGCCCGGAGAGCTTCGTCATGTGGTGGATCTCGCTCGCCGTGTAGCACTTGAGGTGCACGTCCGGCATCGCCTCGTGAAGAGACCGGATGGTGTCCACGTAGAAATCGAACCCGACGTGCGGGTTCTCCCCGTTCACCATGTGGATCTCGGTGAAGCGGGTGCGCTCGCGCTGCCGGAGCGCGTCCTCGACGAGCTCCTCCGGGGTGCTCGTGTAGGCGTCGGCCTGCTTCTGCGTGACGGCAAAGGCGCAGAACTTGCACTTCACGCGGCACACGTTCGTCTGGTTCAGGTACAGGTTCTGGACGAAGTAGACCTCGTCGGTGCCGCCGCGGATCCGGCGAGCCGTGTCCGCCAGCTCACCGAGCTGGAGGAGATCGTCGGACTCCATCAGCGTCAGCCCGTCCTCGAGGTCGAGGCGCTCGCTCGCCTCCACCTTCTCCCAGATTGCGTCGAGCGCGGATTGCTGCGTGACGGTGGCCATCAGTGGCACCTAGCCGTCCCGGTCCACGACGAGATGAGTGAGCGCCTCCAGGGAGGCACGGTCGGGCTCGCCGTCGAGGGCGGCGCGTGCTCGGGCGGCGAACTCGAGGGCGAAGCCCCGGGCGGTCTCGATCGCACCGGTCCCCGCTACCCGCTCGAGGGCACCGTCGACCCGCTCGCCCGCGAGCGCGCGGCGGATGCGCTCGTCCTCGCGCGCGGCGAGGATGAGCGGCAGGGTCGGCGTCCCGTCGCGCAGGTCGACCCCCGGTGCCTTGCCGGTCGTGTCGAAGTCGCCCGTGCAGTCGAGGATGTCGTCGGCGATCTGGAAGGCGACTCCGAGGGCGAGCCCGAAGGCGCCCAGCTCCTCGCCTCCGCCGCCCAGGACGCAGGCCGCCTCGAAGAGCTTCCCCGTCTTCAGCGAGCAGCGGGTGAGGTACTCGTCGACGGTCGTGTCGGGCCTGAAGGCTTGCCGGCGCTGCAGCGCCTCGCCGCGGGCGAGCGCCAGCGTCGCGTCGGCGAGGACGACGACCGCGTTGGCGTCTCTCGTGCCCGCCAGCTCGGCGAACGCCCGCGCAAACAGGTAGTCGCCGGTCGCCTTCGCCGCGCCGGCGCCGTGCTCGGCCCAGGCGGTCGGACGGCCGCGGCGGAGGTCGGCGCCGTCGAGGAGGTCGTCGTGGACGAGCGTCGCCATATGCACGAGCTCGACGGCGGCGCCGCCGGCCACTGCCCGCTCGCCGGTCCGGTCCCCTGCCGGAGTGCAGAGGAAGACGAGCACGGGGCGCAGACGCTTGCCCCCGGCAGCCAGGGTGTCGGTACCGATCTCTCCGACGAGGCCCGGGTGCGAGCCGACTGAGCGCTCGAGCCGCGCCTCGAGCAGCTCGAGGTAGGCGTCCAGCCCCGGGGCCGCGCGGACGGTCGCCAGCGCGGTCACGCGGGAGCGCTCCTCGTCGCCACGTGCAGCGCGATGATCCCGCCGCCGAGCAGACGCCAGCCGATCCCGCCAAACCCGGCGCGGCGCATGGCTCCGGCAAGGTCCTCCGGCCCCGGGAAGCGACGCACGCTCGCCGGCAGGTAGGCGTAGGCGGAGCCGCCCGGGAGCACCTTCCCGGCCAGTGGCACGAGTCCGTCGAACCAGACGGCGAAGAAGGGGCGAAGCGCTCCTCGCGGACGCGTGATCTCCAGGCAGCCGAGGCGTCCGCCTGGGCGGAGCACGCGCGCCAGCTCGCCCAGCCCCGACTGAAGCTCCGCGACGTTGCGGATCCCGAAGCCGACCGTAACCGCGTCGAAGCTCCCGTCTGAGAAGGGCAGGGAAAGCACGTCGCCGTGGATCCACTCGACGGCGGCGGACTTGTGACGGGCGCGCTCGAGCATCCGCTCGGAGAAGTCGACCCCGGTCACGCGCCCGCCCGCCCGCAGCGCCTCGAGCGCGAGGTCGCCCGTCCCGCAGCAGGCGTCGAGCACCCTGTCGCCGGGGCGCACGACGGCGCGCGCCGTGAGCCGGCGCCAGCGGCGGTCGAGACCCGCAGTCATCACCCGGTTCATCGCGTCGTAGACCGGCGAGACACGGTCGAACATGGCCTCGACGGCTGCGGGGGCGAGCGTGCCGGAGCTCACTGCCCCCACCGGCTGACGAGCGTCTGGTCGATTCCCAGCTGATCGAGACATCGCGCCACGACGAAGTTGACCAGATCGTCGATGGTTTGGGGGGCATGGTAGAAGCCCGGGGCCGCCATGACGACCGTCGCCCCCGCCTGCCGGAGGCGCAGGAGATTCTCGAGGTGGATCGTCGAGAGCGGCGTCTCGCGGGGGACGAGCACGAGCTTCCGCTCCTCCTTCAAGGCAACCGACGCGGCCCGGTGGACGAGGTTGGCCATCGCGCCCGCGGCGATGCTCGCCGCGGTCGACATCGAGCAGGGGCACACGACGTAGCCGTCGACGCGCGCCGACCCGCTCGCGTACGGGGTCGTGTAATCGCGCAGTCCGACGACCTCCACGCCGTCAAGACCCTCGACGAGCCGTGAGGTCACCTCCTCTCGGCCGAGGGAGATGTCGCCGTAGAGCTCGGTCGCACAGACCTGCACGCCGGCGTCCGAGATGCAGAGACCCACCTCGGCGCCCGCGGCGGAGAGCGCCTGGAGGAGGCGTCGGGCATACGGGGCGCCCGAGGCGCCGGTGACTCCCACGAAGACATTCACAAGCGCCCCGCGGCGCTACTCGCCGCCGCCCTCGCCCTTCGACTCTTCGAGGAACGTTCCGACGAGCAGCAGGACCTCCTCGCCCTGGTCCTCGTAGGCGGGCATGACGGTGTTGCCGAACTCGGCCGGGTTGGCGATGTACGCGGCGAACTCCTCCGCCGTCTGTCCCGTTGCGCCGATCTCGGAGAGATCGGGAGCACCGAGCTGGGACGAGCCGGCGTCCAGGTACGTGTGGCAGTTGAGGCAGCCGAGCTCTGCGAAGAGCGCGGCGCCCTCCGCGCCCTCCTCCGAGAGGCCCTGCACTTCGACCCATTCGCTCACCTGCTCGACGGCCTCGGACGCGAGCGACTCCTCGGCGGTCGCGCCCCTGTAGGTGAGGATGCCCATGGAGGCGATGACGAGGAGCGCCCCGACGACCGCTACCGGCCTCCGCACGAGCCGCCGCTCGCGGCGCCGGTCGACGAACGGGAGCACGAGCAGGAGGATGAGCGCGATCGTGGGGATGCCGACCGTCCCGAGGACGACCGACTCGGGCCACTTGAAGATCCGGAGGAGGTAGAAGAGGAAGTAGAAGTACCAGTCGGGACGCGGCACGAACGAGGTCGTCCCGGGGTCCGCCTCCTCCGTGTAGCGCGGCCCGAGGATGCCCGCGTCGCCGGGCTCCTCGCCCGACGTGAAGTACCACACGCAGGCGAGCGCCACGATGACGCACACCACGACGAGGCTCATGACCGTGTCGTGGAACATCGCGTAGGGGTAGAACGGCTTCCCCTTTCGCTCGACGTCGTGCTTGTAGCGCTTGAAGTAGGCGCGCTCTTTCTCGTTGCTCATGTCTTCACGCCTTGGTGCTCACGTCTTCATGCCTCGGGCCGGCCCCGCACGTCGGTCGCCGCGCCGCCGTCGCCTCGCGGACGCGGCTCGAGCAGGCCGCGCTTCGCGGTGATGACCTCTTCCCGCTCGTCGCCGGCGGCCTCCTTCGACCAGGGCGGCGACGTGACGCCGAGGCGGATGACGAGGTAGAGGTGCAGCGTGATCAGGGCGATCAGCCCACCTGGTATGAGCAGCATGTGCATCGAGTAGAAGATCGAGAGGGTGTTGGTGCCGATCTCCTGACCTCCGCGCAGGAAGTCCGAGAGGAACGGCCCGAGGAAGGGGGCCGTCGCGTTCAGGTTGATGCCGACGACGGTCGCCCAGTAGGCGGTCTGATCCCATGGGAGCAGGTAGCCCGTGAAGCCCTCGAGCATGGCGAGCACGAGGAGGAGCACGCCCAGGAGCCAGTTGAGCTCGCGCGGGTACTTGTAGGCGCCGAAGAGGAACACCCTCCCCATGTGCAAGAAGAGCAGGATGATGAAGACGCTCGCCCCCCAGCGGTGCATGCCGCGGACGAGCCAGCCGAGCGTCAGGTCGTTGGTGATGTACTGGATCGACGCGTACGCCTCGTTGGACGACGGCTTGTAGTAGAAGGCGAGCACGACGCCCGTGACCAACTGGACGATGAACGCGGTCAACGTCGCCGACCCGAGCGTGTGGAACCAGTTCGTGTCGCGCGGGACCTTGCGGAAGAGGAAGTACTTGAGTGCCCCGACCAGGCCCGAGCGCTCCTCGAGCCAGTCCACCGGGACGAGCAAGGCGTGCTCGAGCTGCTGCTTCCGCTTCGACTTCGCTCGCGCCATCAGCGGGCCCTCACGGCACGTAGGGGTAGAGGTACTCCTCCGGCCCGTCCACGTGGACGCCCGGGTCGGAGGGGCTGTACTTGACGATCACCGCGTCGGCGCCCTCGCCCTCGACCTCGGCGACGCTGTACGGGGTGCCGAGCACGAGCCTGCCTTCCACGATCGAGTACTCGTAGCGGTCGAGCGCGCGGACCGGCGGACCGGCCGTCCGGTTTCCCTCCACGTCGTAGGCGCCGCCGTGGCAGGGACAGCCGTAGCCCGAGGGCTGGGTCGGCGTCAGCACGACCGGGCGGCCCTCGAGCTCACGCGTCTCGCCGGAGGGGCCCTGCGGCTGGGTCGGGCAGCCGAGGTGCACGCAGCGGTTCGAGAGGATTGAAAAGCTCGGCACGCTGTCCTGCATGCCGTTGTAGCGGACGAAGGCGGTGCGTCTCGAGACCTTTCCATCGTCGGGGATCGACGTGAAGGTGGCGATCAGCCATTCGCCTTCTGGGTACTCGTCGAGCGGCCCCAGGTCGACCTCGGGGTAGTCCTGGTCAACGAAGGCCGGGGCCACGGCGAAGCCGAGCACCGGCAGCGTGACGATGGCGCCGATGGCGGCGCCGATGCCGATCGTCGCGCCCTCGAGGAACTTCGAGCGCTCGTAGCGCGGCGGGCCTTCCTCTCCCACCTCGGGCTCGACCTGCGGCGGGGCGGGCGCCTCGACCGGCTCCGGCGCGCCCCGAACCTCGCGGGTGGCCTGGCGGATCCACAGGAAGCCGAACACGACCGCCAGGACGGCACCGATGACCGTCGCCCACACGTTGACGATCAGCCCGAGGAGGATGAGCGCGACGGCGCCTGCGAACGCGAACGGCCAGATCGTCGGCGATGGGAGGTGGGCCTCAGCGCCCTCGTGCTCTGGGGTCTCCCCCGGCCGCTCTAGCTCGTCGGCCACACGGCTCCCTTCTGCCAGCCCTCGCTGTTACAAGCGTCGGCATTCTGTCGCTGGGCGCTCGTCTGTGTCAACGACGTACCTTTTGCCTCAAGACCTGTGAAATTCGCCCGTTCGAGGCCTGCGGAGAGCCGATCCCGTACTCCTCCCAGCGCCGGTCGACGGTGTCACGAACCTCGGGAGCCATCTCGATCCGCTCGGGCCACTCGCGCGCCCCTTCCTCCGGCAGCTTGTGCGTCGCGTCGATGCCGAGCTTACCGCCGAAGCAGGGCAGCACGGCCGCGTGGTCGAGCTGGTCGAGCGGCCCCTCGCTCAGGAGCACGTCGCGCTTCGGGTCGACGTTCGCGCAGACGTGGAAGAAGACCTGCTCGTAGTCGTGCACGTCGACGAACTCGTCGACGACGACCACGGACTTGGAGAGGCTTAGCATGCCCAGGCCCCAGATCGCGTGCATGACCTTCCTCGCGTGGCCGGGAAACGCCTTGCGGATCGAGACGAGCACGCAGTTGTGGAACGCCCCGGCGACGGGGAGGTCGTAGTCGACGATCTCGGGAACGGTCATGCGAATCGCGGGGAGGAAGATGCGCTCCGTCGCCTTGCCGAGCCAGGCGTCCTCGGCGGGCGGGATGCCGACGACGATGGAGGGGTAGACGGCGTCCCGGCGCATCGTCATGGCGCTCAGCCGGAAGACCGGGAACGGCTCCGGCGGCGAGTAGTAGCCGGTGTGGTCGCCGAAGGGGCCCTCGGTGCCGACCTCGTCCACCTCGATCGTCCCCTCGAGGACGATCTCCGCGTTGGCCGGGACTTCGAGGTCCACGGTCTTGCACTTCACGGTCTCCACGGCCTCTCCGCGCAGGAAGCCGGCGAGCATGAGCTCGTCGATGTGCTTCGGAAGCGGGGCGCTCGCCGAGTAGGCCGTCACCGGGTCGAGCCCGAGCGCGACGGCGACCTGGATCGAGCCCTCGGCGGCGAGCCAGTCGGCGCGTCCGTCCTTGTGGATCTGCCAGTGCATGTACGTGGAGCGCGAGTCGATCTTCTGCATCCGGTACATGCCGACGTTGCGCACGCCGGTGCGCGGGTCCCTCGTGATCACCGCCGGTAGCGTGATGAAGGGCGCCGGATCCCCGGGCCAGCAGTGCTGGATCGGGAGCGCGTCGAGGTCGGGCTCAAGCACGAGCTCCTGGCACGCGCCGCGCGAGACGGACTTCGGCATCGAGTCCGCGAGACGCTTGAGCTTGCCGAGTCCCTTGACCTTCTCGACGAGCCCCTGGGGCGGCTGCATCTCGAGCACGTCCTCGAGCTTCCGCGCCACCGCGTCCAGGCTGTCCTCCCCGAAGGCGAGGCACATGCGCCGCTCGGTCCCGAACTGGTTGATCAGGAGCGGCAGCTCGGAGCCCTTGACGTTCCGGAAGAGGAGGGCGGGGCCGCCGGCCTTGACGACGCGGTCCGTGACTTCGGTGATCTCGAGGTACGGATCGGCCTCGGCCTCGATCTCAACCAGCTCGCCCTCCCGCCTGAGCAGGTCGATCCAGGAGCGAAGATCGGCGACAGCCACCGGTTCGAGTCTATCCGGGCGGGTCTCTCCTACGGCGCCCGGCCTGACTAGTGGCTGCGGCCGCGGCGGTGGCCGAGCCAGCGGCCGAGCTGGCCGAGCGCGATCACGCTGCAGAAGATCAGCCCGACCACGAGCATGGCGACGATGATGTCCCTTCCCTCCTCCGCCGGGGTCTTCTCGGCGGCGAGGACGAGCGCGCTCAGCATGGGCAAATCCTAATCGAGCCGGGCGGCGTGCAGCGCCAGCGCCCGCTCGACGGCGGCGAGGCCGGCTTCGAGCTCCGCCACCGCGAGCAGCGGGTCGGGATCGCCGTGCAGCCGGAGCGCCGCGCGCGCGCTCTCGAGCCGTCCGTCGCCGTTCCCCAGGAGGGCGACCGTCCCCGCCCAGGCGGCTCCGTCCCCGTCACGCTCCTCAGCCCGCAGCTGAGAGCAGAGGGACACGAGCTCGGCCAGGTCCGAGACGACGGCGACCTCCCGGTGGGCGGCGACGCGCACGAGGCCGTGCGCGTAAAGGTAGTCACCGAGCAGGATCGCCGTGTCGGAGTCGGCCGGGGCGAAGAGGCGGGGCCGGCCGTGGTGCAGGAGGTAGCCCTCGTAGATCGACTCGAGCCCGAGCGCGTAGCGGCCGGGGGCGAGCGTGGAGAAGACGGGCGTGTCGTCGCGCTCCGTCTCCGGGCGGAGCGCGGCGGCCCAGAGCGTGCTCTCGCGCCCGGCCTCGTCGGCGATCGTCGCCCAGATTCCGAGACTAGAGCTCGAAGAGCTCATGCGCGGCGTCCACGAGCGCGTCGATCTCGGGCTCCTCGTGCGCGGTCGAGAGGAAGAGGGCCTCGAACTGCGACGGGGCGACGTAGTGGCCTCGGGCAAGGGCGTGCCGGAACCACGCGGCGTAGCGCTCCGTGTCGCTCGCCGCCGCCTCCTCGAAGCTCCGCACAGGCCCCGCCCGGAAGAACAGGGTCGCCATCGCGCCCACGCGCTGCACGCACGCCTCCGCGCCGCCGGCCGCCTCTTGCAGCCCCTCCTCGAGTCGCGCACCGGCCACCTGCAGCCGCCCGTAGACGCCCGGATCCCGCAGGCGCCGGAGGACGACGAGGGCCGCAGCGGTGGCGAGCGGGTTTCCCGACAACGTGCCGGCCTG
>Ga0268386_10004207_pt1 | contig 10563 bp, 9 predicted proteins | sample RVTome_15_FD_200260 | JGI IMG/M metagenome (GOLD analysis project Ga0268386, IMG submission 200260) | Soil microbial communities from uranium-contaminated site in the Upper Colorado River Basin, Wyoming, United States - RVT150D86... ... | reverse complement strand
TCAGCTACGAGCGACTCCATGCCGTAGTCGCCCATCGAAGGGGCATTCGAGTTGAACGTGTTGGTTTCGATGATGTCGGCGCCGGCTTCGAGGAACTGCCGGTGGATGTCCTGAATCAGCTCGGGACGCGTTATCGACAGCAGGTCGTTGTTGCCCTTCAGGTCCCGGTGCCACTCGCGGAATCGCTCGCCGCGGAAATCGTCCTCTGCCAGGCGATAGCCCTGAATCATAGTGCCCATCGCACCATCGAGAAGCAGGATTCGCTCCGAAAGTAATTGTCTCAGCAGCGTAATTCTTTGCTCGCGTTGCATTCGCAGTTCCTCAGGCGGCCGCCTGCTCCGCCCTGACGCCGAGCGCATGGCAGATCGCGTAGGTCAGTTCCGAGCGGTTCAGGGTGTAAAAGTGAAATTCGTGGATGCCTTCTTTCTGCAGCAGCCGGACCTGTTCGATCGCGACGCTGGCGGCAATCATGCGGCGCGTATCAGGGTCGTCGTCGAGGCCCTGAAAGCGTTCGTGCAGCCAGGCGGGGACTGTGGCGCCGCACTGTTCCGCAAACCGCTGCAGTTGCGGGAAACGGGTGATCGGCAGGATGCCCGGCACGATCACCGTCTCGATCTGCGCCTGTGCGCAGCGGTCGCGGAAACGCAGGTACCGCTCGATGTCGAAAAAAAACTGCGTGATGGCGCGCGATGCGCCGGCGTCGATCTTGCGTTTGAGGTTGTCGAGATCGACTTTGGCATTGCGCGCCTCCGGATGAACTTCCGGATACGCGGCTACGGAGATATCGAAGTCGGCCACTTTCTTCAAGCCGGCGACGAGATCGGAGGCATAGGCGTAGCCATCTCGATGCGGGGTGTACGCCCGTGCATTGTCGGCCGCAGCCTTCGGCGGATCGCCGCGGAGTGCGACGAGGTACCGGACGCCCATATCCCAATAGTCTCGCGCGATCTCGTCGATCTCGCTCTTGCTGGCGCCCACGCAGGTAAGGTGCGGCGCGGCGGTGAGCGACGTGTCTTTCAGTATGCGCGCCACCGCCGCATGCGTGCGTTCGCGAGTGGAGCCGTCTGCCCCGTAAGTCACGGATACGAAGCGTGGCGACAGGACAGAAAGCCGTTCGATCGAAGCCCACAAGGTTTTCTCCATTTCCTCCGTCTTCGGCGGGAAAAACTCGAAGGAGACCTGGGTGACGGCGCCTGATTCGTTCATTCGAGCTCCTTGGGGCATGCTGGGTATGGGGGGATCAGGCGGCGGCGGCGTTTGCGTCAGCACGGGTCGCCACGCAAAGAAGCCAGTCGGGAGACTTTTCAGGTGCAAAGCGGGCCGGCGCAAGACGCAATCCGGCCGATCCGCTCCACTCGGCCAGCGACTTCTGAAGTTCCATGACAGGGCGGTTCCGGAGCGCCTGCAGCAGAAACAGCCGTCCGTTCGGATGCAACAGGCGTTTCGCTTCCTTAAGCGCCCGCACCGGGTAACGCGCGTCGGCGAGAACGTCGTCGAGAATGATCGTGTCGAACTCGCCGTCGCCGAACGGCAGCCGATACATGTCCCCGTAACGCAGGCTGCAATTCGGCAACCCGGCGAGCATCAGCTCCGTACGGGCAAGCTGCCGCGCATCGGCGTCGATGTCGACTCCCACGGCGCGGTTCGCGCGACTGCCGAGAAGCTTCAGCAGCCGACCCCGGCCGCAGCCGATATCCAGCAGATCTCCGATGGGCGCAGTCACCGTGAGTTCGAGCAGCAGGCGATGCACGGCACGACTGACCGTTGTACCAACGGCCGCACCGCCAATGTCCGGCGCCGGACGACCAGGCCCCCGAACCTCCCGCAGCCGCTCCCCATCCGCAAGCATCACCGGCTCCTCGTCCGGCAACAACTCGAGCAATCGCCGGGCGGCCTTGCTCCCGGACGCCGGCACGCGGTAGTAGACCCGCTTCCCGTCCCGAAACCGCTCCAGCAAGCCGGCGTCGACGAGTTTTTTCAGATGCTGCGACACCCGCGGCTGGCTCTGCCCGATAGTCTCGGTCAGCTCCGACACACTGCATTCCCCCCGCCGGCAAAGCGCCACCAGCCGCAATCGCACGGGATCGGCGAGAATCTTGAACTGCAGCAGCAGCCGCTCGGTCTCAGCTTGCATAAACGTATAAGGATATCTTTATATATACGCGGGGTAGTCTAACACCAGTTCTGCCTGCAAGGTAGGCCGGGAGGGCTCGGAACCACCACCAATCACGCAGGGGCGCCACTCCGGGGGTACCCCTGCGCCGATCGGCACGTGGTCCAGGTTCCTCCGATGGCGTCACCCGTCAGTGCAGGGTGTCGGAGGGTGGTACGTGAGGGTCGGTGAAGATCCGGGTGATGTCGATCGAATCGAATGTGCGGGTGCGGCCGCAGTATTCGCAGGTGACTTCGATCATGCCCCGTTCGGCCAGGAGGTCACGGGTGTCCTCTTCACCGAGCAGTTTGAGCACGTCTTCGGTGCGGCGCCTCGAGCAGCGGCAGCGGAACTGCGCCCCACGCGGCCGGAACACGCGAAGATCGTCTTCGGCGAACAGCCGGCCGAGCAAGGCGGGGCTCAGGCCGTCGGCGACATCGCGAATGCGCAGTGTGGAGGCGAGCACGCCTAAGCGACGCCAGTCGTCGGCGACGGGGCTTTTTTCGCCGGGCATCTGCTGCAACAGGATGCCGCCGCAGCAATTGCGGTCGCTGACCAGTTGCAGGTGCGTGGGAATCTGTGCGGAGCGCTCGTAGTAATCCTCGATGCTGTCGGCCAGGGACTCGCCGCTGACCTCGACGATGCCCTGATAGGGGCGATCCATGGCGCCGGCGTCGACAGTTATGGCGCATCGGGCTTTGCGAAGGAGGTCGGTAAAGGCGATGTCGTCCTCGAGGTGCCCGGCAGTGGCCATGCCGCGCAGTTCGAGATTGCTGGTGCACTGCATGACCAGCATGGCAAGCGGGCCGTTGCCGTTGATCTGCAGGGTGATGGAGCCGTCGAACTTCAGGCTCTGCGCAATGAGCGCGCTGGCTGCGGCGGAATGGCCGAGCGTCTCGAGCACCGGCTGGTCGTAGTTGTGACCTAGCAGCATGCGGTGCCATGATTTGTGCAGCTGGATGATGGCGCCGCGTATGGGCAATGCCTCGAAGACAAATGGCATGACGACGTCGTTCTGCGCAGCCATCAGGACTTCAGCCGTTCCTTCAGAATTCTGTTGACCTCCGCGGGGTTCGCCTTGCCTTTGGTGTCTTTCATTACCTGTCCGACGAGGAAGCCCAGGAGTTTATCCTTCCCGGCGCGAAACTCCGCGGCCTGCCCCGGATGCGCGGCGATCACTGCGTCGACCGCAGTTTCGATCGCCAGAGAATCGGTAATCTGGCGCAGGCCGCGCGCTTCGATGATGTCGGCTGCACTGCCCTCGCCCGCCCACATCGCCTCGAACACGTCTTTGGCGGTTTTTCCGGAAATGCTGTTGTCCGCGATACGGATCAACAATCCTGCCAGCGCGTCGGGAGTCAGGCGGCAATCATCGATGTCGAGCCCCTCGCGATTCAGGGCAGCCGAAAAGTCGCCGAGGATCCAGTTCGCTGCAAGTCTGGGATCGCTCTGGCTCGCGGTCGCCTCGAAATAAGCGGCGAGCGGGCGGCTCATCGTCAGTATTTCGGCATCGCTCTGCCTCAAGCCGTACTGCGCGACGAAGCGTTCCCGCTTCGCGTCCGGCAGTTCCGGCAGGGTTTCGCGCACGGCGCGGATGAATTGTTCGTCAATTACGACCGGCAGCAGATCGGGGTCCGGGAAGTAACGGTAATCGTTGGCTTCTTCCTTGCTGCGCATCGGGCGGGTTTCATCGAGGTCGGAGTCGTAAAGGCGCGTTTCCTGCACGACCGAGCCGCCGTCTTCCAGCACCTCTTTCTGCCGTTCGATTTCGTAATTGATGGCTTTTTCGACGAAGCGAAACGAATTCAGGTTCTTGAGTTCGGTGCGCGTGCCGAGCTTCTGCCGCCCGCGCGGACGGATCGAGACGTTCGCGTCGCAACGGAACGATCCCTCCTGCATGTTGCCGTCCGAGATACCGAGATAGCGAACCAAAGTATGGATCTTGCGCATGTAGGCGACCGCTTCCTTCGCGGAACGCAGGTCGGGATCCGAAACGATTTCGAGCAACGGCGTGCCGGCGCGGTTCAGGTCGATTCTCGTGAACTCATCGAAGCCTGCGTGCAGTGATTTACCGGCATCCTCCTCGAGGTGCGCGCGCGTAATGCCGATGATCTTCTCCCTGCCCTCCTCGTCGAGGATCCTGAGCTCGCCGCGTGAGACGATCGGCAGCTCGTACTGGCTGATCTGATAGCCCTTCGGCAGATCGGGATAGAAGTAGTTCTTGCGCGCGAACACGGAACGCGGCGCGATTGCCGCATTTACCGCAAGGCCGAACTTGCAGGCCATGCGCACCACCTCGGCATTGAGAACCGGCAGCACCCCCGGATAGCCGAGGTCGATCAGTGACGCCTGCGTGTTCGGTTCCGCACCGTAAGCAGTAGGAGCTCCCGAGAAGATCTTGCTCGCCGTGGCGATCTGCATATGGATCTCGAGACCGATCACGGGCTCCCATGCCGATTCCCGGGCGCTCATGCGTAGCCCTCCGGACAGGCGCGGTGCCAGTCCGTCAGCAACTGGTACTGATGCGCAACGTTCAGCAGCCGGCCTTCCGCGAAGTGCGGGCCGACAAGGTGCAGTCCGACCGGAAGGCTTTCGGCGAAACCGCAGGGCAGCGATATCGCGGGCGTCCCGGCCAGGTTTGCACCGATGGTGTAAATGTCATTCAGGTACATCGTAATCGGATCGTCGGTCTTTTCGCCAAGCGCAAATGCCGGAGTCGGCGCCGTCGGCCCGGCAATGACGTCGACATCGCGAAAGGCGTTTCTGAAATCTTCCACGATCAGCTGCCGCACTTTCTGCGCTTTCAGGTAATAGGCATCGTAATAGCCGGCCGAAAGAACGTAGGTACCGGTCATTATGCGACGCTTGACCTCGGCGCCGAAACCTTCGCCGCGACTGCGGCAAAAAAGGTCGAGCAGGTCTGCCGGATTGTCTGCCCGGTGGCCGAAACGCACACCATCGAAGCGTGACATGTTGGACGAGCATTCTGCCGGGGCGACGACGTAATAGGTCGGCACAGACAGCGCGAGGTTCGGCAAATCGACTTCGATGAGGCTTGCACCTTCACTCTGCATGACATCCAGCGCCTCCCTGATTCGCGCCGCGCATTGCGAATCGAGACCCTCGTCGAAATGCTGGCGTACGATGCCGATCTTCAGATCTTTCAGCGGCCGCGCCAGCTCGGCAACATAGTCGGGTACCGGATAATCGACGGAAGTCGAGTCGCGCTCGTCGAAACCTGCAATCACCCCGAGCAGCGTTGCTGCGTCTTCCGCGCTCCTTGTGATTACACCGGCCTGATCCAGGCTCGACGCGAATGCCACCATGCCGTATCGCGATACGCGGCCGTAAGTCGGCTTCAAACCGACGGTGCCGGTCAACGCCGCGGGCTGGCGGATCGACCCGCCCGTGTCGGTGCCCGTCGCGGCCGGTACGAGTCTCGCCGCAACCGCCGCGGCCGAGCCACCGGACGAGCCGCCGGGCGAGCGACCATGATTCCACGGATTGGTGACCGGACCGAACCAGCTGGTCTCGTTCGACGAGCCCATCGCGAATTCATCCATGTTGGTTTTGGCGAGCGTCACCGCGCCGGCTTTCTTCAGCCGTTCCACGACTGTTGCGTCGTACGGCGCGACGAAGTTTCCGAGCATGCGCGATCCGCAGGTGGTGAGCACGCCCCTGGTGCAGAAAAGGTCCTTATGGACGATCGGGACGCCGTTCAGAAGAGGCGCGTTGCCCGACGCGCGCGCGAGGTCGGCCGCTTCCGCCTCGGCATAGGCCCGGTCTTCGGTAATCGTAATGAAAGCGTTGAGGCGCTGGTTCAGCGCTCCGATACGTCCAAGCAGCGTTTCCGTCAGTTCTCTCGCCGAAAACCGACCCTCTCTCAAGCCGCGTACAAGTTCCGTGAGCGTCAGAACATGCAAGGCGCCAGCGTCCTCACTCATTTGACAGCCAGTTTGCTCAGGGCCTAGCCGAGGACCTTGGGGACCAGGTAAAAGCCATCCCTGACCGCCGGGGCGTTTGCCTGTATTGCATCGCGATCGATTACTTCGGTTACGACGTCCGGCCGCAGGCGCTGGGACTGATCCAGGGGATGGGCCATGGGGGTAACGCCGTCCGTCGGAGCAGCCTGAAGCTGATCGACGAAGTCGACAATCCGGGAAAGTTTGTCGACGACATCGTCGAACTCGCTCTCCTCGAGCTTGAGTCGAGCGAGCAGGGCTAAGTGTTGAACCTGGTCTCTGGTCAGCGACACGGATGAATCCCGACGAGTCCGACGATGCAGTCCGGTGAGACGTCAGACTCGGCAAAATTCAGCAATGATACACGCCGTCTTGCTCAATGTCGTGCGCATTGTTAGATTACAAAGTTAAATTGCCTCGCGGGACTATAGCCCCACATGCTAAAGAACATTCTAGGGTATTTCTCGAACGACTTATCAATCGATCTCGGGACAGCAAACACCCTCATTTATTCCCGCGGACACGGCATAGTACTCGACGAACCTTCAGTGGTCGCGATTCGCGACGACGGCGGACGCGGCGGCAGGGTCGTCGAAGCTGTCGGCACAGAAGCCAAGAACATGCTCGGGAGAACGCCGGGTAACATCACTGCCATCCGGCCGCTGAAGGACGGTGTCATAGCCGACTTCACGGTCACGGAAAAGATGCTGCAGCATTTCATTCGCAAGGCCCATGGCAAGCGGTTTTTCCGCCCGAGTCCCCGCGTTCTCGTATGCGTGCCTTACGGCTCGACGCAGGTCGAGCGGCGGGCTATCCGTGAATCGGCCGAAGGCGCCGGCGCACGGAAAGTGCTGCTGATTCCCGAACCGATGGCGGCCGCGATCGGCGCGGGCATGCCCGTTCACGAAGCGCGAGGCTCGATGGTGCTCGATATCGGCGGCGGAACCTCGGAGGTCGCCGTGATTTCGCTGAATGGAATCGTGTATGCGGCATCAGTCAGGATCGGCGGCGACCGCTTCGACGAGGCGATCACCAACTACGTTCGACGCAACTACGGCATCCTGATCGGCGAGGCGACCGCCGAGCGCATCAAGCATGAGATAGGTTCCGCATTTCCGGGCCAGGAAGTGAGGGAGATCTCCGTCAAGGGACGCAATCTCTCCGAGGGCGTGCCCCGAAGTTTCACACTTAACAGCAACGAGATACTGGAAGCTCTGCAGGAACCATTGCAAGGCATCGTTGGGGCGGTCAAGGAAGCGCTCGAACAGACGCCGCCCGAACTCGGCGCCGACGTCGCGGAACGGGGTATTGTGCTCACGGGTGGTGGTGCGCTGCTGCGGGACATCGACAAACTTCTGATGGAAGAGACCGGCCTGCCAGTGATCGTCGCGGATGACCCGCTGACCTGCGTAGCGCGAGGCGGCGGCCGGGTAATCGAGCTGATAGATGAACATGGTCCCTCCGTATTCGGCCTCGAGTGACGACCTGGAGTGACAAGCGGGAGTGACAACCAGCCGTAACAGGATCCCTGGGGCGCCTTTGCAGCATTTCGGGCGTGCACCCTTCCTGACGCCGGCCGGGCTGTCGACAGCGCCCGCGGCGTCGCACCGCCGCTCCCCACCGCCGCTCTGCTGATGGTCGCGAACACCGCCGACAGAGAGCATCGGTCGACAAAAACTCCTGCGCTCGGCCTGCGCCTGTTACTCCTCGCGGCGCTCAGCGTCATTTTGATGGTAGTCGATCATCGGCAGCACCATCTCGACGCCGTGCGCAAGGCGATCGGCGCCACGGTTTACCCGTTACGTGTCGTGGTGGATGCTCCTGTGTCCACATGGCGATGGCTCAGGGAGAACACGACTACACGAAATGAACTATTGCTGGAGATGAGCCGTCTCAACGCCGAGCGATTGCTGACGCACGCACGACTGCAGCGCTTCACGGCGCTCGAATCCGAGAACGCACGGCTGCGCGCAATGCTCGATGCAACCAGCAAGGTCCGCGACCAGGTGCAGGTCGCGGAAATAATGTCGGTTAGCGCAAACCCGTTTCGCCACATACTGGTTATCAACAAGGGCTCCCGCGATGGGGTATTCAACGGCCAGGCGATGATCGATGCGGACGGTGTCGTGGGCCAGGTGATCGAAGCGGGCCTGCTGTCGTCCAACGGCGTGCTCATCAGCGACCCGGATCACGCGTTGCCGGTCGAGGTCAACCGCAACGGGCTGCGGACAATTGCCGTCGGCACGGGCGACTTCGACCGCCTCGAACTGCCGTTCCTGCCAAACAACGCGGACATAGAACGTGGCGATCTGCTGGTTACCTCGGGGCTGGGCGGCGCGTTCCCCCCGGGGTACCCGGTAGCCATCGTCGATTCCGTCGCTCGCATCCCGCAAGGACCGTTCGCCGACGTGACCGCAAGACCGGCCGCGCGGCTGAACCAGGTGCGCGAGATCATGCTGATCTGGTCCGCCGACAACGACGTGGCCTCGGCAGAGGCGGACGATGCCGTTCCGGCAGACGAGGAGACGGCCCTGCCGGAATCAGAGCCGGACGGCGAGGATGATTAGCGTGAATGCGTCACGCCGCCTGCCGGTGTTTATTTGTATCATCATGGCGCTGATGCTCGCGATCGTGCCGATGCCGGACTGGGCCAGTCCGTACCGGCCGGACTGGGTCGTGCTGACACTTATATATTGGTCCATGAGTATGCCGAGAACCTACAGCGTCGGCACCGCCTGGATCACAGGCATCGTGCTCGACGTTGCACACGGCACACTGCTGGGACAGCACGCGCTGGCGCTGGCATTCGTCACCTATCTGACCGCCAAGTTTCATCTGCAACTGCGAGTTTTTCCGATGCCACAGATGACAGCCACGGTCCTGGCGCTGCTGGCGATCTACCAGTTCATCCTGTTCTGGATCAACGGCGTGGCCGGAACCTATGCGGATGCCGTGGCGTACTGGGGGCCGCTGGTCAGCGGAACCTTGCTGTGGCCCATCGTCGCGCATTTCTATTCCGGCATACGCTACCGGGCGACGCACTCGTCCTGACAGCGTCATGCGGCTCATTGCACCCATCAAGGACCACCACCGCGAGACGAGGCTGTTCTTCGCTCGCGTCTTGCTTGCGTCTTTCTTCTGCGTGGGGTTGCTCGGCCTCGTTATTGCGCGGCTGATTCAGCTGCAGGTTTTCGACTACCAGCACTTCACGGAAAAATCTCTTGGAAACCGCGTACGGATCGAGGCGCTCCCCCCGAACCGCGGCCTCATTTACGACCGCAAGGGGCGGATCCTGGCGGAGAACCTCCCCGCGTACCAGCTGGAACTCATCCCCGAGCAGGTGCCCGACCTCGAGGACACGCTGCGACGTCTCGCAACGCTGAAACTGATCGAACGCGAAGACATCCAGCGTTTCGCCGACCTGAGCCGCCGCGGGCCGCGTTTCAAGCCGGTGACGCTTCGTTTCCGCATGACGGACGACGAAATTTCCCACTTCGCGATCCAGCGGCCGCGTTTTCCCGGGGTGGACTTCCAGCCGCGCCTGGTGCGCCATTATCCCCACGGCAACCTCGCCGCGCACGTCATCGGCTACGTTGGCGCGCTGAGCGCGGGCGACCTGGAGCGGCTCGATCCTGCCGCTTACGCAGGCACGGCTCACACGGGGAAAACCGGCGTCGAACTTTTCAACGAGGACAAGTTGCACGGCGACACCGGTTATCGCCAGATCGTGACCAATGCCCGGGGCCGACAGGTGGCCGCCGATTCGCGCGGGCTCACCCAGACGCTGCTGGAAAACGAATCGCCGGAGCCGGGCGACAACCTGTACCTGAGCCTGGACCTCGATCTGCAACGTGTTGCCACGCAATCGCTGCAGGGACATCGCGGCTCGGTCGTTGCGATCGATCCAACCAATGGCGAGATTCTGGCGCTCGTCAGCGCGCCCGCGTTCGACCCGAACACGTTTGCGCTCGGCATGAGTACGAGCGAGTTCAACGCACTTCAGTTCGATCTGGACCAGCCGTTGTTCAATCGGGCCGTGCGCGGCAATTATCCACCCGGCTCCCTCATAAAGCCGATGCTGGCGCTCGCAGCACTCGAAACGGGTGCAACAAACCTGACGCGCCGCACGTTCTGTCGCGGCTTCTATACGCTTCCGGGCAGCACGCACCGCTACCGCGACTGGAGGCCGCAGGGCCACGGGCAGATCGATCTGCACGATGCAATCTCGCAATCCTGTGACGTCTACTTCTATGAGATCAGCCGCGACATCGGCATCGACGGCATGCACACCTACCTCACGCAGTTCGGGCTGGGGAGCGAGACCGGTATCGACATCGTCGGCGAAAAAAAAGGCCTCGTGCCGTCCCGCGAATGGAAGCGCCAGGCCTTCAGCGACCGGCCGAACCAGGTGTGGTTTCCCGGTGAAACGATCATCACGTCCATCGGCCA
>Ga0268386_10004206_pt1 | contig 10565 bp, 9 predicted proteins | sample RVTome_15_FD_200260 | JGI IMG/M metagenome (GOLD analysis project Ga0268386, IMG submission 200260) | Soil microbial communities from uranium-contaminated site in the Upper Colorado River Basin, Wyoming, United States - RVT150D86... ... | reverse complement strand
CCAGGGCGCGCCGAAACGTGACCACGCCGAAATACTCATCATTATAGTTTCCCGGCGTCCACTCCTGGTTTTCGTAGTTCCAGGTAAACGGCGAGTCCTCCAGCATCGTCACGGGGGTAAATCTCCCCCCGTTTTCGGCGCCCGACACGAGCGCGGCTAAGTAGACAAAAGGTTTAAACACCGAACCTGGCTGGCGCTTGGCCTGAAAGCCGCGGTTGAATTGCGAGATCTGATAGCTGCGGCCGCCCACCATCGCCTTGATCTCGCCGGTCTGCGGCCGAATCACAATGATCGCTCCTTCCAAATGATCGTCCCCGCCCTTGCGCCGGAGCGAGGCGTAAGTGTCTTCTAACTTCTTGAGTCCTTCAGCCAGCGAACGCTCGGCGATCTTCTGGAGATGCAAATCCAGGGCGCTGAATATCCTGAGTCCATCCGTGGTCAGCACCGCGTTTGAATAGGTCTGCGCGAGCTCGCGCCGCAGAAAATCCGCGTAGTACGGCGCGTCGTTGGTGACTTTCACCAGCTCACGCCGAACTACCGGTTCCTTGATCGCTGCATTGTATTGCTTGGGCGTAATGATCTTGTCGTCCAGGAGCTTCGCCAACACCACGTTTCGACGATGGGTGGCCGTCTCCGCGCTGCGATAGGGCGACAACCGGTTCGGCGCGCGAATCAATCCCGCCAGGATCGCGATTTCACCCGCCGTGAGCTCCGGCAGCGACTTCGAGAAATAAAACTTCGCCGCCTCGGAAACTCCGAATATTCCCTGCGACCCCTTTTGCCCCATGTAGATTTCATTGAGGTAGTTTTCAAGGATCTCGTTTTTGGAATACCTGCGTTCGGCGATGACCGCCATCACCGCTTCCTTGATTTTGCGGGTCAGCGTCCGCTCGTCGCTAAGAAAGAAGTTTTTCATCAATTGCTGGGTGAGCGTGCTGCCCCCTTGCACCACCCCGGCGCTGCGCAGATTGATCCATGTCGCGCGCAAAATCGAAAGCGGATCGACGCCGTAATGCTGGTAGAAGCGCTCGTCCTCGATGGCGAGAATCGCTTTGACCAACAAGGGCGGAACTTCCTTGAGCGACACCACCCGGCGTTCTTGCCAGATCTGATCATAGAGTCCGGTGACCAGTTCCGGTTCCAGCTCCAGGGAAAATATCTCCGCGTCATCGACGGCATTTTCAATGCGCGTAACAACCGATCCCCGCAAAAAAATGCGGACGGGATAGCCCTTGAAAGTCTCGGTCGGATAGACGAAGTCGTGGAGGTAGACGTCCAGGAGCCCTTGCGACGGCTGGTAATGGTATTCTCCCTTGCTTTTAGGCGCCGTCCGAACCTCATGGTAGCCCAGGCGGCGCAGTTTTTCCTTGAGGTCTTCGGGACGCAGGCTGATGCCGACGTAAAGAAGGTAGCTATCGGAATAGATTTTCGAAGGCAGGCGCCATTTTTTCCCTTCGAACTTTTCGGCTACGGTTTTGTCCCAGTCTTTGAGATACCAGCCGCCGAACACTATGCCGGTGGTGGTAATGACGAGCAGGGTAATGAGAGATGCGCTAAAGATTCTGAGGTTGGACTTGTTCAAACCAGAGTCTCCGCAATAAGATTCATATTCACGCAGATTCCGGCTAAAAGCAACGCGGGCCGCAGCCATGGCGCGGCCGGACGCAATGTCATGATCTAAACGAAATAATCAGCGCTGCGGTTTGAGCGCGAGAAAAAGCGTGTTCTCGCCGCGCCGCACCAGGAACAAAACTCCGCGGCCCTTGCGGGTGCCAGTAATGGTTTTGCGGTAGTCTTCGACGCCACGGACAGGCTTGCGGTCAACCTCCAGGATCACATCGCCCCGGCGTATGCCCGCTTCGTCGGCGGCGCTTCCCGGCTCCACGCCGGTCACCACTACGCCGTCGGTTTTGTCCAGACCCATGTTTTCGGCAAGCTGCGGCGTAAGCTTTTGCACGGTCATGCCAAGCTCGCCCTTTTCCGGCGCGGAAGCCACCACTTCTTCCTCCTTCAACTCACCCACCGCCACGTTAAGCGTTATCTCTTTTTTGTCGCGCAGGACTTTCATGCGCACCTTTTTATCCACCGGCGTGCGCGCCACGATCAGCGGCAAATCTCCCGAGTCCTTGACCTCCTTGCCATCAAAATCAACGATGACGTCTCCGACCTTGACGCCCGCCTTTTCCGCCGGACCGTCTTTGGAAACATTCGCGACCAAGGCGCCGTATCCCCGCTCCATGCCTAAACTTTCGGCTATTTCCGGGGTAATTTTCTGGATGAGCACGCCGAGGTAACCGCGCGTGACTTTGCCTTTGCCGCGCAGCTGCGGCAACAGTTCTTTGGCCAAATTGATCGGGATCGCGAAGCCAATGCCCATGTTGCCGCCCGAGCGGCTGTAAATCGCCGTGTTGATGCCGATCACTTCGCCGCGCAGATTGATAAGGGGGCCGCCGGAATTGCCCGGATTGATCGACGCGTCGGTCTGTATGAAGTTATCGTAAGGGCCTTGAGTAATGTTATGGCGCCCCTTGGCGCTGACGATTCCCGAGGTTACCGTGCCATCCAATCCGAAAGGATTGCCAATGGCGACGACCCATTCTCCGACCTCCAGGCCATCGGAATCCCCCAAGCTCGCAACTGAAAGCATGGTTTTGGCATCGATCTTGATTATCGCGATATCGGTTTTGGGATCGCGTCCAACCACTTTAGCTTCGTAGTCTTGGTCATCTCCCGACAACTTGACGACAATTTTTTGCGCGTTTTCAACGACATGGTTGTTCGTCAAGATCGAGCCGTCAGCATCGATAATAAACCCCGAACCCAGGCTGCGCTGCCGCTGCGGGCCCCGCGGCATGGGCCCGCCGAAAAAACGGCGCCAAAAATCATTGAACGGATCATCATCGCCGAAGGGGCTGCCGAATTCTTGTTGGCCGCGGGACTCGCTCACCTGGGTCGTCGAAATATTCACAACAACCGGCTTCAATTTCTTCGCGAGCGCGACGAAATCCGGCAACGGATTGAGCGCGCGGCCATCGGGGGCGCTTTCACTTATTAGCGCGCGGCTGGGCGACAGCCAGTCAAGGCTCCCGCTGATGCCGAGCCCGACGACCAAGGATATCAGGGCCACCAATGCCACGCCCTTCAGACTCACGTTGCCGTTCCAGGGTTTTTTCTCGTTCATGAATTTTCCTATTTCTTCTTCACAGCCTCGACGTACTTCATGCGCAGGTCGTAGAGAATATCCTCCGTCAATCGATCTTCACCAGCGTCCAGATTACCTTTGGTCTTGTCCTTTAGCATGCCGATGATGTCGATCAGTTGTTTGGCCACCGCAATATCCCTGTTGACTTTGCCGCTCTGGGGGTCGGCGATCTCGCCCAAATGCATTAACGCTTGAGTGCTCAGGCTGATGATAAAAGTAGAAAAATTGATCGCCGGCAGAGGCTCCTGGGCCTGCGCCTCGGGAGCTGCGGCGTCCTTTTGACCGGCGCCGGATTCGCCCTCCGGTCCCTCACGGTGCTCGCCGCTGTCTTCGCGAGGCTCACCCGTCTCCGGCGAGAACCGCCGCCGGTCTTGAACCGTAAATCCTTTTCCCGTTTCCGATTCACCAGCCATACGATACACCTCGATCAGAGAAAAAATGCCCGGAAATAGTTCCCGTCGCAACTTGCGGCGGATTTCCAGGCATCGTTGAGGAAGTTAGCGGAGCCAATTCTAGTCGGCCGATGGTCTACCACAAAACGACTGATTGCCCTTGAGCACGGTTCCCCTTTTATCTGATTGAAAAACTATCAGCATGAACTCTAATCCCTGACCCCCCCCATGTCAAGGTGGCCATTGCAGCGAAACACTCTAACTCGCTGATGATCTTCTCGGGAAAAAACTCCATGAGACATTTGCGGTGCGGGCATCCTGTCATTACTTCAAGGGCGCATGGCGAGCAGGCCACGCCAAGACTCAGCACCAGGACTTTGGCCCCCCTGGGAGCCCAACTCCGCGCATCCGAAGGACCGAACAATGCCACGGTCGGCGCCCCTGAGGCGGCGGCAAGGTGGGTCGTGCCGCTGTCGTTGCCCAAATAGAGATCAGCGCGGGATAACAATGCCGCGACTTGAGCCAGGTTGAAATTCCGCGCCGTGATAAAATTATCGGCCAGAGTCTCGAAACCGCCCCGCTCCTCTTCCACCGGGCCGAGAAGGAGAATTACTTCACCCCGAGTGCGCTCGCGCCACCAGCGAGCGACAGCGGCGAAATAGGCCGCCGGCCAGTTTTTCTCCCTGGCGCCGCTTCCCGGCGCCATCACCAGCACCGCTTTATTGTTCAACGCATGGCGATCCCAGAACTCCTGGCTCCATCTACGGGCCTCGGGCCGAAGCGGAATGATTAGAGCGTCGCAGTCGCTGCGGGATAACCCGAGACAAGCGAGATAGTAATCCGCCTGATGCAGAGCCGAGTCCGCGCCGCGAAACGCGAACAGCCGCGCCTGTCCCCGCGCCGCCGCGCCAAGTTCTCCGGCAAAAACAGGCTGGCGGCTACCCATCCAGGAGTAAACGCAATGGTAGGGCGAAAAAAAATCGCGCACCCGCGGCTCTTGAGCTCCGCCGGCGACGAACAGCCGGTTGATCGCGTATCGTTCCAGCGCGCGAACCGGAATATTTTGCGGCACGATCTCGGCAAATTCACTCTTGGCAAAGACTTCCACGCGCGACGCGCGGGCGAGCGCGTGAAGCGCGGGAAGCAAACAGACGAAATCTCCCAACGCGCCGGGAAAAAGCAGCGCGCTGCGCGGCTTCTTCCCGTCAGTCATACGTCGCTGTGCACGCTTCCCTGCGGACATTTCATTGACTTTCCCCGGTCAAGCATATACCATTGTTAGTCAACCAAATCGAATCGCGCTCCCTAATAAGAAAGACGAGCATAATTGTGGCAAGGATGAACGGCGCCCGATCCATTTTGGATTTGATCGGCTCCACTCCCGTCGTCAAGCTGAGAAACATTCCCGGCAAAGACGATGCCGAGGTGTGGGCCAAAATGGAATCATTCAACCCCGGCGGCTCGGTCAAAGACCGCATCTGTCTCAATATGATCGAATGCGCCGAGCGCGAAGGAAAACTGAAGCCCGGCGCCACCATCGTTGAACCTACCAGCGGCAATACCGGCATCGGCCTCGCCCTGATCGCGGCGGTGAAGGGCTACCGGCTGGTCTTGACGATGCCCGATACCATGAGCGAAGAAAGGCGGAGTCTCTTGGCCGCCTACGGCGCCCATTTGATATTGACCCCGGATACCAAAGGCATGGGCGGCGCGATTCACAAGGCGGAAGAATTGGTGCAAGAGCACAGCGACTATTATATGCCGCAGCAGTTCAACAACCCGGCGAATCCCGAAATGCACCGCAAGACCACGGCCGTCGAGCTGCTAAAACAGTTCAAGCGCATCGATGCTTTTGTCGCCGGCGTGGGCACCGGCGGCACCATCACCGGAGTTGGCGAAGTTTTGAAAGACAAAATGAAAACAGTCCGCGTGGCCGCGGTGGAGCCGGCCTCCTCGCCGGTGATTTCCGGGGGTGAGCCCGGATACCATAAGATCCAGGGCATCGGCGCGGGATTCATCCCAGCGGTATTAAACCGCGACATTTTGGACGAGATCATTGCGGTCAGTGACGAAGACGCGATTACGTACGCGCGCCGCCTAGCGGCGGAGGAAGGACTGCTTGTGGGGATTTCCTCTGGCGCCGCTTGCGCTGCGGCAATGAAGGTCGCCAAGACCCTGGGCAAGGGCCACGTGGTTGTTACCATTTTCGCCGATAAAGGCGAGCATTATCTCAGCACCGACTTGTTTTGTGACAAGCGATGGACGCAAAGCTCGATCAATTAGAGACCATCCTGCGCCAAACCAGCGGCGTATTGGTGGCGTTCTCGGCGGGGGTCGACTCGACGTTCCTGCTGAAGGTCGCCCACCGCGCTCTTGGCGACCGGGCCGTCGCGCTAACCGCTTCTTCTCCCACTGCGCCGCCGGGAGAACTCGATGCCGCTAAAGAATTCACTCGCGGCTTGGGCTGCCGTCATATAGTCGTCGACTCGCACGAGCTAGCTAACCCTTCTTTCTCGCAGAACCCGGCGAACCGCTGTTTTTTTTGTAAGGATGAGCTGTATCGAATTTGCCGGGACCAAGCGCGCCAGATTGGCGTCGATGCCATCGTCGATGGCACCAATCTGGACGATCTCAAGGATCATCGCCCGGGTCTCAAAGCCGCCGCCGCATTCGGCGTACGGCACCCGCTGGTGGAAGCCCAATTGACCAAAGACGATATCCGCCGTTACAGCCGGGAGCTAAACCTGCCGACCTGGGATAAGCCGTCAAGCCCCTGCCTCTCGTCCCGCTTCCCCTACGGGACTGAAATTACGCTCGAACGGTTGAAGCAAGTCGGCGCCTGCGAGGTATTCTTAAAAGAACTTCGGTTCCGCGAATTCCGCGTGCGCTACCACGGCGACCTCGCGCGCATCGAGGTGGCCCCCGATGAACTCGAGCGGTTGATGGAAAAGGATACGCGGGAAACCGTGGTGCGCAGATTCAAAGAATTGGGCTTCAATTACGTCAGCCTCGATTTACAAGGCTATCGGACGGGCAGCCTTAACGAGGCGCTCCGCGCCAAACCGGGTTAAGGAATCCGCCCCTGGCGGATCAAGGTTTCGGCAAGCCAAATATCCTCCGGCAAGGTGATCTTGAAATTGGTCCGTTCACCGTCCAGGAGATAAACCCTCCCGCCTTTTTTTTCGACTAACATGGCGTCATCCGTTGCCGCGACGTTCTCCCGCGCGGCCCACGCATGGGCCTCCGCAATGATCTCGCGCCGGAATGCCTGCGGCGTTTGAATCTCCCAAAGAGAATCGCGCGGCGGAGTGGTTTCAATCCAACGGTTCGCGGCGACGATTTTGATCGTATCCCGCGCGGGCAGTCCGACCGCCACCGCGCCCTTGTCGCCGGCGGCATCCACGCAACGATCGATGAGCGCCGATGACACAAAGGGCCTGGCGCCGTCGTGAATGGCAATGATGTCGGTCTCATCACCCGCCTTTTCCAGGCCTCGTCTGACCGATTCCTGTCTCGTCGCGCCGCCGATCTGCAAGACCCATGGGCGACCCTTCGATGCGGCATCCGCTTGCAGCAGCGCCGCCGCACGGGAGAGTTGATCGGCGGCGACAACGAGAACGATTCTGCTGATCCTAGAGGCTGAAAAAAATCGGTCCAGGGTGCGCAGGATCACGGCTCGGCCGCAAAGCGGCAGGAAAATCTTGGGCGTATCGCCGCCGATTCTGTGGCCTTCGCCGGCGGCGACGATGATCGCGGTGGCGTTCATCATTCAACCCGGATTCCGCAGTTAAACCGACGAGCCCGCAAGCGCAAGGTGAAACCCTGGACACGACCGCGTTGGTTCAAAACGTTCAAGCCGTTTAAGTCGTTCAAAACGTTTTGAACGATTTGAACTTTTTGAACGAATTGAACTCCTTCTGAGATAAGACCCATCGACTTCGCTGCTACGGAAGGGCTGCGCCTTGCGCTTCCTGTCTATCGCAATTGCAGAATCCGGGTTCAAGCAAGAAAAACAAAAAAGCCGAGGGATATTTCCTCTCGGCTCTTTCTCGATCATACTCCGAAGAGAGCGGCAACTCAGTGAGTAAATATATGGCGCAGCTCCTCCATGATCTTTTCTTCGGAATGCGACCGCGCAATGGACAACTCCTTCACCAGAAGATTGCGCGCGGTGTCGAGCATTTTTCGCTCGCCGAAGGAAAGCTCCTTGTCGCCTTTGAGCACGAAAAGATCGCGCAGCACCTTGGCGATTTCGAGCACCGATCCCGTCTTGATTTTCTCCGTGTATTCACGATAGCGCCGGTTCCACGTCTGCTGATCCGTTTCGACCTTTTTTTGCCGCAAAATTTTGTAAACTTTTGTCACCATCGCGCGATCGATCACCTTGCGCAGCCCCACCGACTCCACGTTGTCGATGGGGATCATGATCTTCATGCCGGTTTCAAGAATGCGTAACATGTAAAACTTCTTCTCGGTGCCAGATATGGCGTTGGTCCGTATCGCCTCGATCTCGCCTACGCCATGAGCGGGGTAGACTACCTTCTCGCCTACTTTGAACATCAGAAACCTCCTCTCGAATACAAGCTGCCCCGCCCGTATTCGGCCTTTCGTGTAAGATTGCTGTTCGAATTGTTGCGGAAGAAGAAGAGAAGCGATTTTGGATGGAGCAACGGCGTAAAATTAACGGGACAATGATGGTGCTCTCTTATTAACATGCCGTTTTTTTTTCCGCCAAACTAAGCAATGAACGAGGGGCCTAGTAAGTAGGACCTAACGATAACGTAACCTAATATTAACTTATACACTAGGGTTTAAGGGGCCGTCAAGAGAACCGCCGCAGCGGTGAAATGGAAAGCTTTTTCGGTAGTTTACGTATAAACTATCGCAATATAATCGTTCTCATTCGGCGGGTGCAAAAACGAACTCGACGGCAAGTTAGTCCACGAGTCGGAGGGTCATAAGAAAGGCGTCTTCGCCGTCGTCCGAGTAGTAACCTTTGCGCAGGCCAATCACGGCAAACCCCATGGATTCATAGAGCTTTTGCGCTGGCAGGTTGGATTTTCTAACTTCCAGCGTAATCCGCGATGAGCCGCGGCCGCGCGCCTCGAGCACCACCCGCTCCAACAGACGCCGCCCCAGACCTCGGCGCCGAAAATCCCGGTGCACCGCCACATTGTGGATGTCGACCTCATCGGGCATTAACCAGAACAGGATGTAGCCGGCGATCCGCCCATCGATTTCAGCCAGAAACGAGCGGGCGCATTCGACCTGCATTTCCTGACGAAAGAACCGCTCGCTCCATGGATAAGCGTATGCGCTGCGCTCGATCGCCATGACGTCGGCGATGTCCGCAAGGGTGATAGGGCGGAAAGAGAGCGCGCCGCCGGACGTAAAAGAGCCATGGGTAACGTGATCGTTTTGTGGCTCTCTGCGCAACAGACTGCTCCAGAATCTCGGCTTAACGATATGCGCTCCCCCACGGGTGCTGCTCTTCTTTGAGCAGGAATACCTCAAGCAATTTGTTTTCGAAACGATGAGCAAATCCGACGACCTTTTCCTTTAGCATGATGACGGTTGTGAATTCCGGCGGGAACGCGCCAACGCTGGAAGAAATCTTGCGCACATTTTCGTCGGTGCACCGGCCCTTTATAATAAGTTGATCGTCCTTGAGCATCAGGTCGTAATCATAATCCGGCAATTCGTCCGGCAATTTGGAGCGCGCCGCGATTCCGAGATCGGGCATTAGGCGCGGGAATTCCATCCGCAGCAGAAATGCGCCGCCACGATCCTCCACCGTGTAAACATTGCCGTAGCGCCGTTCCCGTTCGAGTTTTTCGACAAACCCCTTGGAATAAAAACCGTCCACGGGGATAGGCATCTCCCGGATCAAGCCCCCCTGTTTCTCCAGCAATGGGCCGAGCACCAACGCAAGCGGTGCGCCGTAAAAGGAAGCGGGAAATTCCATTTCGTCGGCCGGTTTGGCGCCGAAGATACCGCTTCGAAGGCGAAATACCGCCTCGACGACGGCTACTAGAAGACCGATTAAGACATAAGAATTAATCTCGCGGCTGCCGAGAATCTCCGGCCCATGAATCGCCGCGGCAAGGGCGATCGCAACCACGGGATAAAGAACCGCATTATGCAAAATATTGAGCCCCGTGCTTCCCGCCGCGGTGAATAGCGGACTCTGCACGGCGTCCTCAATCCTTTTCTTCATGCCGTGGGGCAGCGCGCCGAGCACGGGCTGCCCCAGGAGAATCAGCGCCTTCAACCAACCGCGGCCTAGAGAACCGCCCGCTTTATACTGAGTCGAGACCTCGGCAAAACTCACCGGCAATTCATTGGGAAAAGTCTTTTTGGGCGCAGGCTCCTTCTTGACTGGACCCGGCGGTTTGGCGGCGGCGACGGGCGGCGGGGCTTTCGTTGCTGCCGCCGGTTTCGGCGGCGCCGGTTTTGCCGCCGCAGCAGCGGGCGCCGGCGGAGGGGGCGCAGGTTTCACGCCGGCAGCCGCGCTTGCCGCCGGCGGGGCGGCCGGCGCCGGAGCGGGGCTTGGCGCTTTCGCAATTTCTGCGGCGCCGGCTGCCGGTTGCGCTTCGCCCTTGCGGAATCGAGATTGGAAATTTTCGCCGAAATCAACGTCCTGGTGGAGCGCCTTAGCACGGGCAATCAAAACTTCCTCGGTTTCCAAATTGTTGGGGTCGGTCACGCAACAATCGACCGGGCAGACCGCCGCGCAAGCTTCATAGTCATGAAACCCGACACATTCAGTGCACAGCAACGGATCGATGACAAAGACGGGATCGCCCTGGCTAATTGCATTGTTCGGGCATTCAGGCTCGCACGCCCCACAATTAATGCACTCAGTGGTGATCATCGTCGCCATGAAAAAACTCCCTAAACCTTTGGGTTTAATTACTTGCTTCCCATTTCGTTGTCAATGTTTCGCGCTCAGCCCATAACTCCGCTCTAAG
>Ga0268386_10004205_pt1 | contig 10566 bp, 6 predicted proteins | sample RVTome_15_FD_200260 | JGI IMG/M metagenome (GOLD analysis project Ga0268386, IMG submission 200260) | Soil microbial communities from uranium-contaminated site in the Upper Colorado River Basin, Wyoming, United States - RVT150D86... ... | reverse complement strand
AGCGGCGTTTCGATTTCGCGCACCACGTAGGGCAGGACCCGGCTGATCTCGTAGGCGAAAATCTCGCCGGCACGTTCGATGTTGCGGCGAAAGCGCATCCGGTCCTGCTGCAGCGCGCGGTCGCGAATCTCGGCAATGATCGGATTGAGCAGCGAAGGCTGCTCAGCGAGATTGTGGACCTTGGCGCTCAATTTTCCTGCTTGTCCCGTGCCAGGATATGGAGGATGGCGGAGCCTCGGCGAGGCTCCCCTCCCTTAAACTTAAGCGCTAAAGGGCGGTAACGCCAGCCTTCAGGATTTTTCTTCGCTCGATGTGACCGGAACTTCGCGGCAGACCCGCTGCAGGCGCTTGCCGGTCTGGTTTGTTCGGACCGTCTCACAGACGCGTTCGGTCTTGGCCGAGGAATCGGCTTCCGCAACGTCTTTGGAACCGGATGGTTGAGTGGAGGCGCAAGCCGCAAGACAGGCTCCAAGCAGGATTGAAGCGATTACGTTCTTCATAAAATTGTTCCTTGGTATGTTCTTCAAAAAAAATCGGACCTGATAACAGCCGGTCCGATTGCACTTCGCGTTCAGAAATACTGACCTGCCTAGTCTACCATCAAAATTCTTCGGCAAACCAGTCAGAAAACGGCTTCAGCGGGCCGAGCTACACGCACCCCGCTCGATCTGTGAATCAGGCCCTCGCGAGCATGCCCTCGGAGAGTTCTTCCTGCATTGCCGATCCGGCGAGTTGGCCGGCTAGCGCCAGGGCGAATTCCAAGGCGGTGCCCGGGCCGCGGCTGGTGGTGATATGACCGTCGATGACCACGCGATCCGACGAAAAGACAACTGCCTGGCCGAAGCGGTTTTCGAAGCCCGGGTAGCAGGTGGCCTTACGACCGTCGAGGATGCCGGTGGGCGCCAGCGCCACGGCCGGTGCGGCGCAGATGGCACCGATGGGTCGACCTTTATCGTTCATTCTTTTGAGGATTTCTCTCAAAGGGTCTGATTTAGAGAGATTTTCAGCACCAGGCATACCGCCGGGAAGGACGATCGCGTCGGGCAGCGCTTCGATCTCGCCGATCATGGTATCGGTCACGACCGTGATGCCATGCGCGCCGGTGATTTCCGTACCGCCGACCCCTGCGGTGGTGACACCCAGACCGGCACGGCGCAGGACGTCGATGGGAGTGATGGCCTCGATTTCCTCGAAGCCCTCGGCGAGGACGATCAATACATTTTTTGGCATGGCCGCTACATCATAGCAACCGGCGCACCAAAATTGCAGCTTCCTCCCGCGGTATTCAGGCCGAATCGACTTCCGGTTCGCTTGATTCTCCGCGGGCTGGCCGACCAAACCATCCCAACACCCGGTCGCGCGCTCGTGCAGTCCCTCGGCTGATGTCGAGTCCGATGGTGTACATCGCCGGCACCAGGAACAGGGTGACGAAGAAGGCGATCGCCACGCCGAAGGCCAGTGAGATCACCACCGGCTTCAGAAACGCGGCCTGAATTGAACGCTCCAGCATCATCGGCGTCAGGCCAACGATCGTTGTAAGCGTGGTCAGCAGGATCGGGCGGAACCTTTCCACGCCGGCGCGGACGACAGCTTCATATGCATCGATGCCCTGGTTGCGCAGGCGGTTGCAATAATCCATCAGGACCAGGTTGTCGTTGACCACCACGCCTGCCGCGGCCGCAATGCCGAAGTAACTGAAAATCGCCATAGTCTCGTTCATCACCAGGTGGCCGATGATGGCGCCGACGAATGCAAACGGAATGGCGATCATGATCAGGATGGGCTGCGCGTAGCTGCGAAAGGCCACCGCCAGCAGGGCATACATGAGGAACAAGGCGATCATGTACTTGCTGGTGACCTCCCGGATGAAGCGGGCTTCGCCCTCGGCCTGGCCCACGGCGCCCCGCTGGATGCCCGGATAACGCTTTTCCCAGGCGGGGAAGAAGTTCTCTTCGAGGTCATCCATGATGTCGTCGCGGATGTTGTCCTTCAGGTCGGCGGAAACGCGCGCGGCGCGGTTGCCGTTCCAACGCTGGATGCGTTTGATGCCCGGCGCGTACTCGAGGTCGGCCACCGAAAGCAGCGGCACAGCACGGCCGTCGGGCATGCGCACCCGGAATTCCTTCAGACTTTCGATTGAGCGGCGAGATTCCGTCGGGTAACGAACCTTGACCTTGACGTCCTGCCCACCGCGCGGAAGTCGCTGAACCTCCTCGCCGAAGTAGGCCTGGCGCACCTGGCGATTGACCTCAGCCAGCGTCAGACCAAGTTTGGTGGTGCCCGGCTTCAGGGTCAGGCGGATCTCCTCGGACGCGCCTTCGAGGTTGTTGCGCACGTCGTAAAGCGCCTCGTAGGTGCGCAGCTGGGCTTCCAGGTCCTGGGTGGCGGTGCGCAGCACCTCCAGGTCCGGATGGCGGATCGACATTTCGAAGTCGGGGTCGTTGTCGTTCAGCGTGTGCTGCACCGATACTTCCTTGGCATCCGGCACGTCGCCCATCAGCTCGCGCAGGCGGATGGAGGCGTCCTTGGCGGACATATCCCGCACTTCGGGCGGTGCCAACTTGACGATGGCGATCACGCTGTCGCGCCGCGAGCGGGTGTACCAGTTTTCGATCAGCTCGCCCTGCCCCTGCGTACGCTGGTTGACTTCCTCTTCCAGCAGGCGCTGGGCGGCCTGCATCTGCGCCAGTACTTCGAGGGCCCGGCTATAGGGCGCGCCTTCCGGCATCTCGACGTTGATGATGATCTGGTCCGACTCGATCTCCGGCATGAAGCTTTTCTTGACGTAGCCGGTGCCGAACAGGGCGAATCCGAACATGGTCATGAAGATGAAGATGGCGAGCGTCAGGTAGCGCCGGTTTACGGCCCACGAGCCCATCCGGCGATAATGCGTACGGGCGAAGTTGGAGATGCCGTTGGCGACCTTCATCTGGAAATGCGAGAAGCGTCCCACCTTGTCGTAGTTGCGCGGCTTCATCTTCGACAGATGGGCCGGCAGGATGAACAGGGATTCCACAAGGGAGAACCCCAGCGCAAGGATCACCACCCAGGTGATATGGCGGGTGAATTCACTGGTCGAGTTATCGAGGAAGATCCACGGCAGGAAGGCGATGATGGTCGTCACGACGCCGAATACCACGGGCTTGGCAACCAGCATCGTGCCCTCGACCGCGGCCTGGACCGAATCAGAGTATTCGTGACCCTTGGTGTGAATGCCCTCGCCCACCACGATGGCGTCGTCGACGACGATGCCGAGCACCAACAGGAAGGCGAAGGTGGACAGCATGTTCAGGGAAACGTCCACCGAGGCCAGCAGCACGAAGGCGCCTGCGTACGCGGTGGCGATGCCCACGGCAACCCAAAACGCGACGATCGGCCGCAGGGTCAGCAGCAGCACGAACATCACCAGCAGCAGGCCCATGAAGGCCGACTTGCCGATGGTCTGCATACGGCCCTTGAAGTCTTCGGCATTATCGGTCCACAAGGTTAGCTTGGCGCCGGCTGGGAGCGTGGCCTGGCGATCCGCGATCCACTGGCGGACCGACTGCGACGCTGTGACGATGTCCATGACCTCGGTGGTCATGACCTGGAGCAACACCGCCGGCTCGCCGTTGAGCGTGGCCAGGATGGGCTCGTCCTCGAAGCCGTCGACCACGTTGGCCACGTCGCCGACGCGGATGGTGCCGCCCTCGGGCGTCTGGCGCACGATGATGCTGGCGAACTCTTTTTCGGTGTCGGCCAGGTTGCGGACCTTGAGCTGGTAGGTTCCGACCTCGGTGCGCACCGCGCCGGAGGACTGGTTGATCGAGTTGCCGCGAATGGCGTCCGCCACTTCGGAGAAACTCAGGTTGTACCGCCTCAGGGCCCCTTCGCTGACCTCGATCGTCACCTCTTCCTGGCGTACGCCGAACAGTTCGACCACGGTGACGGCGGTGAGCTGCGCGGCTTCGCGGCGCAATTGCTCGGCCAGACGCTTGAGCTCGCGTTCGCTCAAGTCACCATGCACGGCCACGCGCATGAACTCGTTACGGTTCACCCATTGGACGACACGCGGCTCTTCGATATCGCGCGGGAAGGTCGTGATGCCGTCCATGCGAACCTTCACTTCGTTCATGAAGGTCGGAAAATCCACCTGGGATTCGGCCAGGATATTGATCTCGGCGAAGCCCTCGCCGGCCGTCGAGCGCACCCACTCGATGGCGTCCATGTCGCGCACCGATTCCTCGATGCGCGAGACGATTTGGTCCTCGACCTCCTGCGGCGTCGCACCCGGCCAGCTGATGTTGATCTGAAGGCCCGGGAATCGGACCTGCGGGTCCATCTCGCGCTCCATCGACATGAAGCCGATGATGCCGGCCACGAAAATGCCCACCATGGCGAGGTTGGCGGCGACCGTGTTGCGCGCCCACCATTCGATCAGTCTGTGCATGCGATTACCCTGTTCCTTGGATCTGCTGTGCCTACTGGCTGGCCGCCAGCGTCGCGTCCCGCATTACCGCCTGGACCTGCATTCCGTCCACGGCAGCCGGTATCGTGGACGTCACCACCTGTTCTCCTTCTGAAACGCCGCCCGATAGCCAGACACGGTCTTCCGAGGTTGACAGCACGTCCACCTTACGAATTTCCAATAGCTCCTCGTCGTTGATGACGTAAACTTCATCCTCGTTACGCAAGGCATCGCGGGGAATCGTGTAGGTAAATTGCTCATGCATGCCCGCGATCTCGGCGGTGACGAACAGGCCCACCGCCAACGGCATGCTGGAGTCGGCGAATACGCCGTAGGGGTCGTTAACTTCGGCGAATGCGTAAATCAATCGCGTTTGCTCGTCCACCGCCGCCTGGGTGCGAACGATCCTTCCTTGCCAGCTGTTCTCGCGGTTACCGGTTCGGGCCCGCAGCGTAACGGCCGGGGCGTTCCCGCCGTCGGCGACAAAGCCCAGGGGCAAACTCAACTCGAAAAGCTGCGCGTCCGTCAGGGGCAGGCGGATCTCGATGGTGTCGGTGGAAAAGACGCGGCCGAGCTTTTCGCCGGGAATTACGTACTGACCAAGCCCGACGAGCTTCTCGCGCACGCGGCCGCGGAACGGGACCTTGATCTCGGTGCGTGCGAAATTCAGCCGCGCCTCGGCCAGCTCGGCCTCGGCTGAAGCGATCTTTGCGCGCGCCTCCGCCACCTGGGGCTCGTTCAGCGCGAACGCTGTCGGCTCCTTGGTGTTCTGCTTGACCTTCCACTCATCGCGCTTCATCTGGGCGTTGGCCAGTTCGCGCTCCAGGTTGGTGACGGCCTCGGCCACGCGGGCCTCGGCCCGCACGACGGCGAACTTGTAATCGGTGTCGTCGATCTTGATCAGGGTGGTGCCAGGACCGAATTCCGCGCCCTCGGCGAGTTCGTCGGCAACGTACACCACCCGCCCGCCGACCTGCGGTACGAGGTCGATCTCGGTCTTGGGGCGAACCTCACCCTGGGTTCTGACGGACAGCGTGACCGTTTCGGCCTTGACCTCGTCGACGTAGAGCGAAACGAGACGAAGCGTATCTTCTTTCTTTTCCGGGGGCGGCTTGGTGGCCACAAGAGCCTGCACCAAGCCAATGCCCAGCAGGACCACCAGCAAGGGCGCTGCGATCTTCAGAACCTTTTTCACGATGTGTCCTCTTCTCCGCGATCGGGAAATTTCTTCTTGTATCCAAGTCTTAGACGTCGATCGGCGCGCCAAGGTTACTCGGGGACGAGCCGGGGCACATGGCCCGAAAGTCAGTGGTGCGGCATGGCGAACGAAAAAGAGGTCCAGGCGGCTGAAAGGGGGATAACCGCTAAATTCGGGCCGCTTGTCGAAAACAAACTTCTGTCCCATGGCGTGCCCGGAAAATTCACATACAATGCTGCCCTTGGCATCGTCCGCCCGGAATCGTTCGCCACGGGGCAAGCGGGCAGGACGGAAACGCCATCAAGCACAGCGAATACAGACTCTTGAAGGTACCCAACATGAAGAAAATGCTCGCCGTTCTGGCTTCCTCGATGCTTGTCTCCTCGTGTGGGAACGGAGACCCGCAACAGGCTCAAGATACCGCCGAGCCGGCCGAAGCCGCCGCGCCCACCGCCGAAAAATATTCCGGCGTGCTGCTGGCCAACATAGACACCACCGTAAGACCGGGCGACGACTTCAACGCCTACGTGAACGGCGGCTGGATGGCGACGGCCAAGATCGCCCCGGACCGCGCCAGCAACACTGCCGGCCTCGCGGTCCACGAACAGGCCACCGAAGACGTGCGCGTCATAATCGAGGAGTCGGCCGAGGGCGACTTCCCCCCGGGCAGCGACGAGCAGAAGGTCGGCAATCTCTACACCTCCTACATGGACATGGAAACCCGCAACGCGCTCGGCGTCACCCCGCTCGATCCGGACTTCCAGCATATCCGGGCTCTCGAGGACCATACCGACCTCGCCGTTTACATGGCCGAGGCCAACAAGCTCGGGGTGAGCCTTCCATTCACGCTCGGCCAGTTCGTCGATTTCAAGGATCCGAAGAGCTACATGATGTACACCTACCAGGGCGGTCTTGGCCTGCCCGACCGCGAGTATTACTTCGACGAAAGCGCGCGGGGTGTCGAAATTCGCGAGAAATACCTCGCCCATGTCGAGAAGATGTTCGACCTGGCTGGACTCGAAGGGGGCAAGCAAGCCGCGCAGATGATCATGGCGCTGGAAACCCGCATGGCCGCGGAGCAGATGAAGAAGGAAGAAACCCGTGACATGGTCAAGCTCTACAACAAACTGCCGCTTGAAGAATTACCGGAGCTGATGGCGGATTTCGCCTGGACTGAATACCTTGAGACCGCCGGCATCAGCCAGATTGACGGACTTGTCGTGACCCAGCTCGATTACATGCGGGCGCTGAATGACATCATTACCGACACCCGCATGGAAGACTGGAAAACCTACCTCACCTGGGCGGTGCTCAATTCGGCCGCCCATCTGCTAAGCGAAGACGTGGACAGGCAGAACTTCGAGTTCTATTCGAAGACGCTGAATGGCATCGAGCAGCAACTGCCACACTGGAAGCGCGCGGTCGCCAACGTCAACGGAAGCCTTGGCGAAGTGGTCGGCCGCGTTTACGTCGGCCGGCATTTCCCGCCGGAGGCGAAAGAGCGCATGGTGGAACTCGTTGACAACCTGATCCTGGCCTACGAACAAAGCATCAACAAGCTTGACTGGATGGGCGAGGAAACCCGCGCGCAGGCGCTCGACAAGCTCTCCAAGTTCACGCCCAAGATCGGCTATCCGGACGAATGGGAGGATTACTCCGCGCTCGACGTCTACCCGGATGACCTGGTCGGCAACATGCGCCGCTCGGCCCTGTTCAACTACGACAAGAACCTCGCGCGCCAGGGCGGCCCGGTCGACCGCGGTGAATGGGCCATGACGCCGCAGACCGTCAATGCCTACTACAACCCGCCGTTGAACGAGATCGTGTTCCCCGCCGCCATCCTGCAAGCGCCCTTTTTTGATCTCAACGCGGAGGACGCGGTCAATTACGGCTCGATCGGGGCTGTGATCGGCCACGAGATCGGCCACGGCTTCGATGACAAGGGCAGCACCTTCGACGGCGACGGCGTGCTGCGCAACTGGTGGACCGACGAGGACCGCGCGGAATTCGACAAGCGAACGGCAAGATTGGTCGAGCAATACTCCGAGTTCAAGCCGTTCGAGGACCTGGCCGTCAACGGCGAATTCACCCTCGGTGAGAACATCGGCGATCTCGGCGGGCTTTCGATCGCACTTAAGGCCTACGAGCTTTCGTTGAACGGCAAGGAAGCGCCGGTGATCGACGGCTACACCGGCATGCAGCGCGTGTTCATCGGTTACGCGCAGGGTTGGCGCGGAATCCAGCGCGACGAGGCGCTGCGCGAGCAGATCAACACCGATCCGCATTCGCCGCGGCAGTACCGCGTCAACGGCGTGGTACGCAACATCCCGGAGTTCTACGAGGTATTCGGCGTGACCGAGGAGGACGCGCTTTATCTGCCGCCGACCGAGCGCGTTAAGATCTGGTAGGCGGTTCGGCGAAATTGAAGCCGGACTCGCGCAGACTCACGCCGGCATCTTCCAGGCACCAGGCCAGGATGGCTTTCTGGGCGTGCAGGCGGTTCTCGGCCTCGTCGTAGATCACCGAAGCCGGTGATTTGGCCACTTCCTCGCTGACCTCCTCCCATTCGTGGATCGGCAGGCAGTGCATGAAGATGGCGTGGTCGTTCGCGAGCGCCATGATGTTCCTGCTGACCTGGTAGGGCTCGAAAATTTCCAGCGACTTGCCCTCCTGCCCCATCGAGACCCAGGTGTCAGTGACGATGACGTCGGCGTTTTTGGCGGCCTCATTGGGGTCCGCCGTGACGCGGGCGCCTTCCGGCACGCGCCCGTGAAGCGCTTCCGGGCAGGCCAAGACGAGGTCGAACCCGAAGATGGGCGCCGCGTCCACTAAGGTGTTGGACACATTGTTCACATCGCCGAACCAGGCGACTTTCTTGCCCGCGATATCGCCCAGCTTCTCCTCGATGGTCAGAATGTCGGCCATGATCTGGCAGGGGTGGGAGCGGTCGGTCATGCCGTTGATCACCGGAATCTGAGAATGGCGCGCCAGTTCCTCCATCAGGTCCTGATCGCTCATGCGGATCATGATGCCGTCGACATAGCGCGACAAAACGGTGGCGGTGCTCTCCACGCTTTCCGCGCCGCCCAATTGCATCTCGTCCATGTTCATGACGATGGTGTGGCCGCCGAGCTGCTTTATGGCCACCTCGAAGCTCATCCTTGTACGCGTCGAGCGCTTGTCGAACACCATCGCCAGCGACAGCCCCGAGAAGATCTGCGGCGGGAAGAACTTGAGCCTCTTCAACGCGTGGGCGTTTTTCAGGATCGCGTGCAGCGATTCATTCGGAATGTCTTTCAAGTTGATGAAATGGCGCGTGTTCAAGATATTTCGAGATCGCGGCGAGGCGCCGCTCCTACAGGATTGCGACGCTTCGTTCGCGCAGCAACTCGCGCACGCGCTCCAGGAAGTCGCTTTGTTCGATCTGAATGTCACGGATCATTGCCACCAGGACCTCGTGCAGCATTGCATTCTCCGTCATCACCAGGGCCTCGAGCGCCTGGCGGCGAGCGGCAGAAGCCGCTTTCGGATCACGTGCCAGCGCCGCGAGCGCTTTGCCCACTTCGGCACCGTCATGTGCTTGCCGCGCGACCAAGCTGGCGGCGGCTTTGGCGCCGGCGACGAGCAATTCCTCGTTGCGGGAAGACAGCGCGGTCGGCAAGAGTTCAACGACCGCTGCATCGCCGAGATCGGCCCGGGCCACCAGGGCGGCTGGAGCGAGCGGGTGGAAGAGATCCCGGCTGAGTTCGCCGAGCTCGCCGAGAAATGTGGTATCACCGAGAAGGCCCAAAGCCCGAACGGCGGCGCGTTGCCAGTCGAGATCGTTGCTGTTGGCGTAAATGTCGCGCAGCTGGTCGATGCTGCCCGGTTTCCCGATGTCGGCAAGCGCCTGCACGGCCGGTTCCAAAAGATGGGGCTCGGACATGTGCTCCAGGGCGTAGGAATGGCCGTCGTCGAAACCGTGGCGACCGAGAAAGGCCGAGACTCGCAACTTGTAGGCAAGGTCGCTCTCCTCAGCCAGGTGCGCCCGCATCACACCGGCCGCGGCTGCGGTGTCGATAGCCATCAGCAACTCCGATGCCAGCCGCCGCAGCCTTTGCTCCCGCGGGTCGAGCATTGCGCCCAATGCGGGCACCAGTTGTGGTGCAGGATTCGCTTTGCAAGCCTGCACGAAAGCGATTTGCTCGGCGGCCTCGAATCCAATATCCAGCAAGGCGCTTTGCAGCGGCCAGGGATCGCCGACAGCGGCCAAGACCAACCCGAAAGCCTCGACTTCGGCAATGCTGCCGAGGCCCAGCGCCTTCTTGCGGCGGATACGGTCTAACAGCAATTCGGCCGCTGCGGCGCCCGCGATCCGTGCCCAGGCCCGCGCCGCCGACTGCTGCAATTCATGCGGTGCATCCAGTTCGAGGTCGGCCAGCAGATCCTCCAGGGCGTCGAAGTCGTTGCCGTCCTCGTAAAGCCTGCCGAGGACCCCGAGCCGGGCGGCCAGCTCCGCGAGGGTCTCGTACGGCGCCTCGAAGTCTATAAGGCGCATGGCGTCGGCGTTGGCCCGCACGGCATCAACCGCCTGGCTCATCGCGCGCAAAGCCGCCGTCCTTGGCGCCAGCGTCGAATCATTTCGTTCGAGGGCTGCGGCCAATGCGGCCACTGCGAGCCGGCGCGAAGCCGGGTCTTCCCGGTAGTCCGCCTGGAGCAGGCTCGCCAGCACATCCGCCGCAGCCTCGCGGGCGATCGCCGAATCCGATTCGAGCTGACGGGCGATCGCCTCGATGGCCGGAAAATGCTGGGCGGCAATATAAGCGCGCCGATCCAGCGCGCCGAGCAGGACGACTGCGCCGCGGCCCTTGGCGTCGGTCAATTCGCGCGACAAACGCGTCACGATCTCCAGGCGGTCGTTCACGTCTTGCAGCCCCAGAAG
>Ga0268386_10004204_pt1 | contig 10567 bp, 7 predicted proteins | sample RVTome_15_FD_200260 | JGI IMG/M metagenome (GOLD analysis project Ga0268386, IMG submission 200260) | Soil microbial communities from uranium-contaminated site in the Upper Colorado River Basin, Wyoming, United States - RVT150D86... ... | reverse complement strand
TGCTTGCGAGGTACGCGCTGATCGCTAACTCACTTCCGGCAGTGGATGAAGCGGTACGACTCAGCCCTTCCGACCCAGACGCTCATCGGGCGCGCGCAGCTATTTTGAATCGTCTCCAAATGCCTGCGGAAGCTGTGAAGTCACTCGAATCAGCAACGAGTTTGAGATATCGCGACGACTATCTATGGGTCGAGCTCGGCAACGCGCGGGAAGAAACTGGTGATACCGGCGGCGCGCTCGCCGCTTTCGATCAGGCGGTTCGTTGGGCGCCATACTACGCGCACACACATTGGCAACGCGGTAACCTTCTGCTGCGGATGGGAAGGTCTGCGGAGGGCTTCGCTGAACTAAGAAAAGCCGCGGCTGCCAATCGAAACTACTTACCTAATCTGCTCGACCTCGCCTGGGGCTTTTCAGGCGCAGACGTCAAAGCGACGGAAGATCTGATCGAGATAAAGGAAGATGGAGAACGACTCGCTTTAATCCGGTTTCTGGCAAGAAAAGGGAAGGGTAAAGAGGCCATCGATCAGGTCCGCTTGTTGACCACACAGTTTTCGGCTGAGAATAAGAAGGAACTTGCGCGGCTGCTATTCGCAGCAAAGTCTTTCCGCGAATCGTTTGACGTTTGGAGGGCACCCGATTCGCTGTACCTTCGTGTACCGGCGCTCTTCAATGGTGGATTCGAAGAGCCGCTGGTTTTGAATGACGCTGGATTTGGAGGATGGATCCTTGCTCGTGATCAAACTCAAAACAGATTGGCGATTGACATTTCGGAAAAGTTCGCCGGAACAAGAAGCCTTCAAATCAGTTTTGAAGGCAACTGGAATCCAGGAACTCCGTTGTTGTCGCAGACATTTCTGGTCGAGCCGTCGAAAACCTATCGCGTATCTTTCAACATCAGGACAAAAGATCTGTTGACCGGTGGGCCTCCGATGTTAACTGTTAACGACGCTTCGAATGATCAGTTGCTGGGGAAATCTGAGGGCTTTCCCTCAACGAATTCATGGCTTACCTTGAACTTTCAATTCACCACACTGGCAACGTCAGAGGCTGCTGTCGTACGATTGCAGCGACACAACTGCGACCCTTCGCCGTGCCCAATCTTCGGTGTGTTGTGGCTCGATGAGATCTCTATCGACTAGACCAAAACTAAGCGCGAAGCAGTAAACTGCTCTCAGCGTTCTCTGCGAAAATCTCTGCATCCTCTGCGGTTCCTGGCGCGTAGGAACCAGCTTAACACAGAGAACGCTGAGAAGATTTCCAAGAGATGTCGACGCTTTCTGAGTCAAAGCCGTTAATTCTCAGCGTTGAAACTGCAACGCTGTCCGGAAGTATTGCGCTCTCGCGTGGGGAAGAGATTATGGCAGCTCTTGCCGCTGATTCCGGAGTTTCACATTCAAATACGCTTTTGAACGACATCGATCAGCTCCTCAGCGAAACTCAAGTGGACCTGTCAGAGATTGACCTTTTTGCTGTCGCTACAGGACCCGGAAGCTTCACAGGTCTCCGGATCGGAATCGCCACAGTGAAAGCGCTGTCGGCCACTTTGGATCGTCCGTGTGTCGGTATTCCCACGCTTCATGCAGTTGCGCTTGCCGCAGGCTCCTCGGCTCGGTCAGTTGCTCTCCTGCCAGCGGGCCGTGGTGAAGTGTTTGCCCAACTCTTTTCAGTAACAAGAGACGGTGTCGTAACAGAATTGGATAAAGCCACGCACATCTCTCCGCAAAGATTGCTCGAAAAGTACAATTCGCTCGAGAGTGTTCTCTGGTGCGGCGAGGGAGCCATCGTCAACAAGGCAATATTTGAAGGCGACTCGCGCTGGCAAATCGCGCCGCAGGAACCTATTCTGGCTACACACGTTGCTTCGTTGGCCCTGGCTAAGTTTCTTGAAAAGGAATTCGAAGAACCAGACGCCCTGCATGCGATTTATGTGCGACCATCAGATGCGGAGTTGAAAGTTTAATGTGTATGGCCGAGCAAAGGGCAGCTCTTAATCCCAACGACATAGCGATCGCCCGGATGTCCGAGCACGATCTGGTGGAGGTCGTCGAGATAGAGGAAGAGTCAGGTTTGAGCAGGTGGGGCTGGGCGGCATACTACGCGGAATTGCAGGGGGCAAATCGCAACCTGATGCTGATTGCAAGACCTTCAGGCTCGTCAAGTATTGAATCTGGTCCGATCGCCGGTTATATCATCGCCAGGGAGGCCGCGGGCGAACTCCACATAAACAACTTTGCGGTCCGGATGGAATACAGGCGACGCGGAATCGGCGCCGCGCTGCTCGGTCGTGTCCTTCAGGAAGCGAGGCGACGTAAAGTAAAGGCTGCATTTCTGGAGGTTCGCAGCACAAACCGCGCAGCACAGGCCCTTTACGAGAAGAGCGGTTTCAAGGCGATCGCGCGCCGCGCCGATTATTACTCAGAACCTCGGGAAGATGCGGTGGTCATGAGCCTTGAGCTGGGGTGAATTGCCCGCTTGATTTGGCTAAGTTGTTGGGCTACCATTTTTCCCGTGCGAGACAATCCTATGGAGGTACCAGCCAGGACCTCCGAAAACCAGCCTGCCCACTCCCATTCGTCTGAAAGGAGACATGCACGAACATGGACATCGCAACCACGGATAGTTTGAAAGAAGAGTTGATAAATCGAGATCCTGAATTTCGGGAATTAGCCAGAGAACATCATAAGTACGAAGAACGCCTTAGTGAATTATCAGCTCTTTCCTATCCGAGCGACGAAGAACAACTGGAAGAAATTACGCTCAAGAAGAAGAAGTTGGCTCTCAAAGATCAGATGTATTCAATAATGTTGCAATACCAGAAGACTCAAAGCTTGAGCCATTGAAACTGCCTGCCAGTTTCTCCGAGTTTAAGAGGTTGAAGGGGACGTGGACCAAAAGTACGCGTCCCCTTTAACGTAAAGCCTCTTGGATTTTTGCTCCGTAGGAGCAACATGTTTATAGCCGTACACTACACAGGACGCCGGCGCTCCCTTAGGAGCGCCATGCCGCTCCGCCGGAGCGAAGAAGGATGGGCGCTCAGTCTATAAACATGGCTGCTCCTACGGAGCAAAGTGCAAAGAGGCGCAAAACGCACAAAAGAGGGTCGTCATTGCGAATAGTTAAGGAAAGCGTGCCCTACATTTTGGTTCCACTACTGCTAAGCGTGGCGTCGGCTGCGCTGGGCTTTTGGTACGTGGCTGCGCTCCTTTTCGTTGTAGCACTTTTCATGGCTTTTTTCTTTCGCGATCCGAAACGGACACCGCCGTCGGATCCAGACGTAGTCGTGGCGCCTGCCGATGGACGAGTCACACGGATCGAATCGCAATCTCAGGGATCGAACTTGCCCACCGTGATTAGTATCTTTTTATCGCCGCTTGACGTGCACATCAATCGCTCCCCGATTCCCGGCAAGATCATCGACGTACTTTACTCACCGGGCAAGTTTCTTGTTGCCACGAATGAAGATGCCAGTCTCGTAAACGAGCAGAATGCATTGACGATTCAGGGCGATAAGATCACCGTTGTCTGCAAACAAATTGCGGGCATACTTGCCCGTCGAATAGTTTGCTGGAAGAGGAAGGGCGACATTCTCGGTTTGGGAGAGCGCTTCGGAATGATCAAATTCAGTTCTCGCACAGATGTTCTCCTTCCCGGCAATGTCAGGGTCACGGTGAAAGAAGGCGAGCGTGTGCGTGGGGGGACCACGGTCATTGGGAGAATCTCATGACATCAGATGAATTAGAGGAAAGCCCGAATCCACCCCGAAGAGGTCTGCGGAAAGGGCTCTATCTCATACCTTCGGCGTTTACTGCTGCCAATATCGGTATGGGCTTCTTTTCCGTTATGGCGTCACTCCGCGGTTTTCAATTACTTGGCAACGCGACACCAGACCTTGCCGGGGCAGCAGCCCACTTCGACAGTGCTGCTATCGCAATTGGTTGGGCGTTGTTATTCGATATGCTGGACGGTCGCATCGCGCGACTCACCAAGACAACAACCGAGATAGGAATTCAACTCGACTCAATCGCCGATGTAGTTACGTTTGGCCTTGCCCCAGCAGTGCTCGCCTACGTTTGGGGATACGGAGCAACGCTCACTGAAGGAACAGATCTTCATCGTCTCGCCTGGTTTCTTTCATTCATGTATCTCATGTGCGGTGCCTTTAGGTTGGCGCGGTTCAACGTGCAGGCCTCGCGCCCACGAATACTCGCCGAGGGGACTGTAAAAGTCGATAAGAAGAGTTTTGTAGGTTTGCCGATACCGGTTGCAGGTGGCTTGATTGCAGCGCTGGTTCATTTTTCACCCGAACCGCTGATTTATTTCGGACCTGAAAGAGCGAGGATCTACTCGGGTTTGCTGATGATTCTGGTTGGGCTTTTGAGTGTAATGATGGTCAGCACTCTGCGCTTCTCGAGTTTCAAGACGGTGGGCACGCGTAGCCGCAGCATGCGCACAATCATTCTCGCTCTATCTTTTGGAATGTTGATCTTTCTCTACTCGCAGTACGTGCTGCTGGCAATCGTGGTCACCTACATTTTGCATGGATTACTCTCGCGCGTGGCTGGGATCTTCTGGCGACGCAGTGATTCAACAGAAGCAAAGATCGAACCCAATCCAGTAAGTCGAGGTTAGACTTTTCGCCACAGATTCTCACGGATGAACACGGATCAGACATCTGATCGGTGTTAATCCGTGAAAATCTTTGACCGAGTTAAGGTTTCGCCGTCGGCTCAGCAGGCCGCGCAAACGCGAGCAACCCATGTTCAGTTGTCAGAATGACGGCGTCGCCCACCATGATCGGCGACGCTGAACTCGTCAACTCCTCTCCAGTCGGAAGAGAATTAACCTGCTTCCCATCCCTTAACGCCAGTACAACACCTGCCGAACTTGAAAGAGGCGTGAAAAGAGCTGTCTCTTCAACTGTCAACGGTTGCGCGGAGATTCGTCCTGGCAACTGTTTTTTCCAAAGCATCGAGCCTTTGAGATTCAACAGATAAGCAAAATTGTCCAAAGAGGCAGCAAGCAACGCATCGCCTGCAAGCACAACAGCTTCCACTCCGGCACCCGTTCTCTTACGCCATTTCAAACGGCCTTTGTCGCTGCTGACGGCATAGACATAACCGTCGCCTGAGCCAAAGAAAACGCTGTCACCAGTGACAGCTACGGGTCCACGTATGGCTCCTTTAGTTCGGTATCGCCATAGCACCCGTCCGGTCGTCTCCTCAAGAGCCAGGAGCGCGCCGTCTTCACTTCCAAGGTAAACCTTGCCTGCTTTGATCACAGGTTGACCACTGAACGGTGACCCAAACGGTATCGACCACAACACACCGCCGGTGCGCTTGTCGAAAGCGTATGCTCTGCCATCGCTTCCACCCGCAAACAACTTGCCACCGCTGATTGTGAGTGCTCCCCGTAGCGGTCTGACCAAAGGAGTCATCCAGTGCGTAACGCCTCCTTCACGACCGAGAGCACGCAAAGCGCCGGCTGACGCACGCGGCTCGTTTGATTGAACTATGGTTTCGGAAGCAACGTAAATTGCGTTCTCATCGGCGACTGGTGAGGCTGAGAGCTCACCGCCCATGTCTGAACGCCAGTAGAGCTGACCGTCCTTTGCTTTCAGTGCGACGATCGTGCCGCCGGCAAGAGGTAAATAAATTCGTTCATTGTCGAAAGCGGGTGTGAGATTCAAAGTGACGCTTGATTCATATCGCCAGCGTACGGTGAGTGGTTGGGACAAGAGAGCGTCTGTGTTTGCCTGCCCGTTGATCAGAGTGGCAAATGTAAGAACAGCGCATAACACTCCTGAAAGAATCTTCCCGCAAAGAAGCAAAGACGCAAAGGAAGGAAACTCAATATGCGGGTTCTTTCCCGGCGTCTTTGTGCTTTTGCGGAACACTTCTTTGCGTTCTTCCATTACGAAAGTATAATCTGCCACTCTTTCCGATTCACACTTAACAGCAACGAGCCCGAGGTTTTCTTGAGCAACGTCCTACATCATGAAACCGTTATAATACTTGACTTCGGATCGCAGTACACACAGCTCATAGCGCGCAGAGTTAGAGAAGCCGGCGTTTACTGCGAAATCCTTCCCTTCAACGCATCAATTGAATCGATCAATGCCAAATCACCCAAAGGAATAATCTTCTCGGGTGGGCCTTCATCCGTCTACGATACGACTGCACCGAAACCTCATCCGCAACTACTCGAGTCAGTCGACTGTCCTTCGCTTGGTATTTGCTATGGCTTCCAGGTTTTTGCCCGCGAACTTGGCGGGGCTGTCGCCGCGTCACCAAACCGTGAGTTTGGCTACGCGCGGCTAAAGATTTTGGACGCCACAAGCCGGCTGTTCCAGGGGTTGCCCGAAGAGCTCGACGTTTGGATGAGCCACGGGGATCACGTGACCGAAGTGCCTCCTGGTTTTAATGTGACTGCTCTGACCGACGACGCTCTAAACGCAATGGAAGATCAGTCGCGCGGCATTTACGGCGTGCAGTTTCACCCTGAGGTTGCTCACACGCCGCTCGGTGCTCAGGTGCTGCGCAATTTTCTATTTTCTGTTTGTGGCTGTCGCGGCGATTGGTCGCCGGAAGCAGTCATCGAGGAACAAGTCGAACGCATTCGTGGTCAACTTGGCGAGAAAAGACGAGTCGTATCGGGATTGTCAGGCGGAGTCGACTCGACAGTGGCTGCAGCTCTTGTGCACAAGGCCGTCGGCGATCGACAGACTTGTATCTTTGTTGACAACGGTCTGTTGCGGGAAGGTGAGTTTGAATCGACGCTCGCACTGCTGAGTCAGAGCATGAAGTTGAACATCAAAGGAGTGCGCGCCGGCCATCTGTTTCTTTCTGCTTTGGAAGGTGTTTCCGATCCTGAAGAGAAGCGCAAGCGAATAGGGAAAGTGTTTATCGAGGTCTTTGAGGAAGAAGCCCGCAAGCTGGGCGACGCCGGTTATTTGGTCCAGGGAACACTTTATCCTGACGTTATCGAATCTGTTTCGGTGCGTGGGCCATCGGCGGTGATCAAGAGTCACCACAACGTTGGTGGTCTGCCGGAGAAGATGAACCTCAAACTGATTGAACCCCTGCGTGAGTTGTTCAAGGATGAGGTTAGATTGATCGGCAGAGAGCTGGGAGTGCCGGAAGAGATCCTTGGGCGGCATCCGTTTCCGGGTCCCGGGTTGGCCGTGCGCATTCTCGGAGACGTAACAGAAGAGAAGATTCGTCTGGTGCAGGCTGCTGATCGAATACTCGATGAAGAGTTGCGTTTGGCAGAACTGTACAACGCGGTGTGGCAGGCTTTTCCAGTACTACTGCCGGTATCGACTGTGGGCGTCATGGGTGACGAGCGCACGTATGAGCGCGCGATCGCGATTAGAGCAGTTACGAGTGTCGACGGAATGACTGCTGACTGGGCCCGGTTGCCTCACGATCTACTCGCACGAGTTTCAGCGAGAATCGTTTCCGAGATACGTGGGGTGAATCGAGTTGTTTACGATATCAGTTCGAAACCACCGTCAACTATTGAATGGGAGTAGTCTTTCTCTGCGTTATCTCTGCGACCTCTGCGTCTCCGCGGTAAGACTTCTGCTGAGATTGATTAACGCAGAGACGCAGAGGTCGCAGAGATAACGCAGAGAAAAAGCAACTTATAAAAAAGGAAACCATGCAGGACCGCCAATTCGTACACCTCCACCTTCATACTGATTACAGTCTTCTTGACGGCGCAATACAAATCAAACCTCTCTCAAACCGAGTTGAAGAATTAAGAATGCCGGCGTGTGCCATGACCGATCATGGAAACATATTCGGCGCGATCTCTTTCTACAACGCGATGAAGAGTCATGGTGTCAAGCCGATCATCGGCTGCGAGACTTACATTACTCGCGGTAGCCGTAAGGAAAAGGCCGCCAGCGCGCCCGGAGAAAAAGCGAACTTTCACCTGATCCTGCTGGCGCAGAACTACGAGGGTTACCAGAACCTCGTGCGTCTGACTTCGAAAGCCTACACCGAAGGCTTTTACTATAAGCCCCGTATCGACAAAGAACTGCTTGCGGAGCACAGTAAAGGATTGATCGCTTTGTCAGCGTGTATGTCAGGCGTCCCGTCGGCAATGCTGGCTCAGGAGAAGTTTGATGACGCGGCGAAAGCCGCGCTCGAGTTTGAAGAGATTCTCGGAAAAGGGAACTACTTCCTCGAAATTCAGGAGCATGGTCTGGACGCCCAGCACCGTATCAGAAAGCCGCTCGTCGAGCTTTCCAGACGTACGGGTGTGCCGCTCGTGGCGACCAACGACGCGCATTATCTAATGCCGGATGATGCTCGTGCCCACGATGTTCTGCTCTGCATCGGATCAGGAAAGACTGTCAACGATGCGAATCGGCTGCGTTATGCCAGTCCAAACTTTTACGTCCGATCTCCGGAGGAGATGTGGCGTATCTTCGGTGAAGAGCTTCCCGAGGCTCTCACACGCACAGTTGATATTGCTGAGCGCTGCGACCTGAAATTGCCTGAGAACGTCAACTACCTTCCTCAGTATCCGATCCCGCAGTCGGAAGAAGGGCTGACGGCTGACGATTACTTCGAGAAGGTCGTTCGTGAAGGCTATGAACGCCGGCGCCAACAAGTTTGGGAAACCCTCGCCGCTCGAGGCGAGCTGAAGCAGCCATTCAGCGATTATCAGACGCGGCTGTCGAGCGAGATCCAGATGATCAAGCAGATGGGTTTCGCCGGCTATTTCCTCATCGTCTGGGACTTCGTTCGCTACGCCAGGGAACACTCAATCCCGGTCGGTCCAGGAAGAGGCTCGGCGGCCGGCTCTCTTGTCGCATACTGCCTCGAGATTACCGATATCGATCCACTCCAGTACGACCTGCTGTTCGAGCGATTTCTGAACCCGGGCCGCGTTTCGCTGCCTGACATCGACATCGACTTCTGTGTCCGAGGCCGTGGAGACGTCATCAATCACGTTGCCGGTTTGTATGGTCGCGACTCAGTCTGCCAGATCATCACGTTTGGGACTCTGGCTTCTAAGGCTGCAATCAAGGATGTCGGTCGTGCTCTTGAGGTGCCTTACGCCGAAGTCGAGCGAATCGCCAAGCTGATACCACCGCCTGTTCGTGGACGAAACGTCAGTCTCAGCCAGGCCCTTGAGCAAGTACCTGAACTGAGACGTGAGATGGAAACGAATCCTCAAGTTAAAGAAATACTTGAGATCGCCCAGCGTCTGGAAGGGTGTGCTCGCCATTCATCGGTTCACGCCGCAGGCGTCGTCATCTCGCCGCTACCGCTTCAGGAATTGATACCGGTTGCGGTCTCCGGAAAGGAGGAGCTCACGACGCAGTATGTCATGTCGGACCTCGAAAAGACCGGCATGCTTAAGATGGATTTTTTAGCGCTTACCGCTTTAACTGTTATAAATGATTGCTTAACTAGCATTAAACAAGCGCTTGGGCAAGAGATTAAATGGGCGGATATAGCGCTTAACGACGCTAAAGCGCTTGCTGTATTTGCTGAAGGAAGAACTGAAGCTGTCTTCCAGTTTGAGTCTTCAGGGATGCAGGAGATTTGCCGAAAGTTGAAACCGAAAGGGCTCGAAGATCTCGCGGCTTTGAATGCGCTCTATCGTCCGGGGCCTCTGGATGGTGGAATGGTGGATGAGTTTATTCAAAGGCACCACGGCAAGAAGAGTGTCCGTTATCTGGTGCCTGAGATGAAAGAGATTCTCAACAATACTTACGGCATTATCGTCTACCAGGAACAGATAATGCAGTTGGCGCAGAAGCTTGCAGGATATACACTTAGCGAAGCCGACTTAATGCGCCGCGCGATGGGTAAGAAGAAGCGCGAAGAGATGGCCGTCCATGAAGAAAAGTTCATTAATGGCGCGGTCGAACGGGGTATTAAACGCGAGAAAGCCGAAAAGATTTTCTCTTTGATGGCCCAGTTTTCAGATTACGGATTCAATCGCAGCCACAGTGTGGCGTATGCCTACCTGGCGTTTCAAACCGCCTACCTGAAGGCCCACTATCCGGAACATTTTTACGCTGCGGTGCTGTCGAGTGAAGCACAGGACGCCGCCAAAGTGTTTAAGTACTCGAAGGAACTCCGGGCCCAAAAGATCGCGCTCCTGCCGCCGGATGTTAATGAAAGCAACTCCGGCTTTACTCCCTTAAGCGGAGCCATCCGCTACGGGCTTACGGCGATTAAGGGCTTAGGCCAATCAACGGTTAAAGCGATTTCTGAGGCACGGAAAAGTGGCCCCTTCCGTTCGTTTTTTGACTTCGCTGAGCGAGTTGAATCGTCAACCCTAAACAAGCGAGTCTTTGAAAGTTTGGTAAGCGCGGGTGCATTCGATTCGCTTAAGGATGGCCGATCGATTGGCGATTGGCGCGGAGGATTGCACAGCTCAATCGATGCCGCGCTATCACGAGCCCAACGAGCTAAGCGCGAGAGGCTTCAGGGACAGACCGGCTTGTTTGGAGGAATACCGGAAGAGATCGACTTTGCCAACGAGCTTCCACCCACGCTAAAGGGCTGGACTTCAAGTGAAATGTTAGCCGCGGAAAAGG
>Ga0268386_10004203_pt1 | contig 10569 bp, 9 predicted proteins | sample RVTome_15_FD_200260 | JGI IMG/M metagenome (GOLD analysis project Ga0268386, IMG submission 200260) | Soil microbial communities from uranium-contaminated site in the Upper Colorado River Basin, Wyoming, United States - RVT150D86... ... | reverse complement strand
GGCTCCCGCCCATCGATACGCTGGATGACGTCTCCGTCGCGTAACTTGAGGCTCTCGTCTTCCGGCGCCCGTACGATCAGAAGTCCCTTGTCCGTGCCGAAATAGCGGCCCAGATCTTTGGTGAGCGAGACCATTTCCATGTCTCCCCAGCTTCCCCTGCCGGCGAAAAAGCTGAAAAAACCGGGTGCATGAGGCGCAGTATGCGCCCCGGGGGCCACCGGTAGGCCCGGAACGGCAAAGGCACGGTTGCCCGAGCGCAAGGCGAAAGTCTGGCTTTGCATTGTTCGCGGCTTGACGGCCACAGACGCTGTCCGTCCATCTCTGAGATATTCGACGTCGAGCGTATCGCCCTCTTCGACACCGCTCATGAAGTCGAGAAGCTTGCGATCGGCGCCTTTGCCGTCGTCCGCGCTGAATGATTCTCCGTTGATCGCAGTGATCACGTCCCCGGCGCGAAGCCCGGCTTCCGCAGCAGCGCTACCGGGCGTCACGGCGCTCACCGTTGTGCCCTCAACCGGGCCCTCCCGCTCGTTGCCGCCGATCGTGATACCCATCACCGGATGCATGCTGCTCTGTATGCGCCCGGTTATGTACGGCAGCCGCGAGCTGCTGAGTTCCGCAACGCGGGCCGCGGCTTCGGCGAGACGCTCTTCCGCCTCCCTCATCTGCACCTCGATTGCCTCCGCGCGCTCCTCACGAGGCGCCCTTGTACCAAAGGTCCGAGCGCCCGCTTCATCGGATCGTGCTTCCGATGCGGGGGCATCCTGCTCTGCGACAGCCGGCGCCGCCATAAGCAGAACAGCCGCCGCTACCATTACTTTCTTCCAGCCTGACATCTTCAATACTCCTGAAATTACACTGCGACCTTCACGTCGCGCGAGACTGATTTGTACGCAAGCACCTGTTAGGCAAACTCTAGAAAGCGCTTCGCTGCGCCTGTGCAGTGCGTAACTGCACAAGCAGATTCATCAGCCGGACCCGCTCCCGCCAGTACAGCTCCATTTGTTCGTGGCTCATGCGGAGGGACGTGTCGTTGAGCCGGTAATCGATGGCCGCGATCTGTTCTTCCAGGCCGGCGATGGTCGCTGCCGTACCGGCGCGCACCAGCTGGGGCTTACTGGGCAACGACCGCAGATCCTCTTCGAGTTCCTGCGACTCGACCATCAACGCATTGAGTGTCGTCAGCGCGACCGCGTTGTTCTGCTCGGTATAGGCCGGCACCGTCGGAAACGCTTCGCCGCCGGTATCCGTACGGGGCGGAGCCACGTTGACGACCGCGAGTACGACGGCGGCAGCCAGGCCCGCGCCGGCAATCCATTTGAACCTGAATAACGGAAATCGCCTGTCAGTCAGCAAGCCTTCGGCGTGTGCCTGCGCCTCGATTCGCTGCCATACGGCGCGCGGCGGCATCGCCTCCGGCAACTGCCGAAGTCCTGCATAGAGCAGTTCGCGTTCCCGTACGCCAAGTCCGCAATTCATCGTTTCATCCTGGTCAACTTCATTGTCCGGCATGATCTTGTCCCACCTGTCTGTCTCTCGATGTTCCAGGTTGCGACGGGAGCAGGAGAGCAGCCCGTCCGCCCTTCAGCAACTCCCGAGCGCGGCGCCCGCCACGCTCGTTTTCCCTTCCCCTGCCGCGGTTTCGGCCTCGAGCATCGGCCGAAGCCGCTGGTAGGCGCGCGACAGCTGCGATTTCGAAAAACTTTCCGTCTTGCCCATCAAGGCGGCAATTTCCCTGTGCGTAAACCCCTCGACGTCGTGCAGCCATATCACCGCCCTGCTGACGGCAGGGAGCGTGGCGAGTGCCGCGTCGAGATCGATCGCCTGTTCCGCCTGTCCGGAAAGACCGGGGTCGGCGCGATCCGGCGTTGCCTCTTCCCACTCGTCGTCCAGGCTTTGACCTCGGCTATGCCAGGCGGAGCGCAGAAACATCAGCGACTTGCTGACCGCAATGCGGCGTATCCAGGCGCCCAAGGGGGCGTCACCTCGGAAGCCGTCGATGCTGCGAATCACCTCGACGAAGGTCTCCTGGGTCAGGTCTTCGGCGTGCGCCGGCATGCGGGTGAAACGCAGGCAAATCGAGTACACCGGCGTCCCGTATGCCCGGTAGATGATTTCATGGGCGCGGACGTCGCCCCGCGCCGCGCGCCGCACAATGCCGGGGTCAATCTGGATGTCGGTGAACTTGCTCATAGCATGGAAGTGTAGATGCCTGCCGCCGGAAAAAGGTCGCAGCCGCCGACGCGCCGCCACGACAGGCGGTCTCGAGCCTTCCCGGTGGTGCAAATTTCATGGCAGGCCCTATACTTGGCGGCTTTCGGCCGGGATGGCGGAACTGGTAGACGCGCCGGACTCAAAATCCGGTTCTGGAAACAGAGTGCGAGTTCGATTCTCGCTCCCGGCACCAATCAATTCTGAAAGCCTCTTTTAAGATTACCGAAAGCTGCTGTCGCGGCTGGCCAGGGCCTGTTGACATTCATTTGAACCGCCCTGCCGAGGCCCATTTTTCGCCCGGCAAGGCAGAAGGAGCGCAGTTTAGTATGACTAAACAAGCGACTGATAACGCGGCCGGGTGGAAAATGGGTCCGGCCCTTCGGGTTGAGAGCGGTTCAAATGAATGTCAACAGGCCCTGACAACTCGATGAAATATTGCATGACGTGCGGCCACAGCCTGAGCCGCAGATCCCCCGCTGGCGACAGTCGTGAACGCTTCATTTGCGATGTATGCGGTGAAATTCATTACCAGAACCCCAAGATAGTCGTCGGCTGCGTCCCCGAACGGGACGGCAGGATACTGCTGTGCCGGCGGGCGATAGAACCGCGTCGCGGTTTCTGGACGGTTCCGGCCGGGTTCATGGAACTCGGGGAGACGATCGCCGAAGGCGCGGCCCGTGAGACGCGGGAAGAAGCTCTCGCGGAGGTAGAGATCGGCAGGTTATTCGCGTCTGTCGACGTCATCGAAGCGGGCCAGGTTCACCTCTTTTTTGCGGCAACGCTCAAGGGCAGCTTCGGCGTTGGACAGGAAACCCTCGAAGCGGCGCTCTTTTACCCCGAAGAAATCCCCTGGGGCGACATTGCCTTCCGGAGCGGCAAGTTTGCTCTCGAAAAGTATCTGGAAGACGCGGGCCGCAACAACGGCGTCCACCTGCACCGCGTGCGTCGCGGCGAGTAAACCCGGCGGACAGCGGATCAGGGCTGAATGGAGGCCAGCGCCTGGGTCAGCTCCAGGGGCGGCAGATAGCCGCTGACCAGTGTTCCATCCTGCAGTATTATCGCAGGCGTGCCGCGCAATCCGACATCCTGACCGGCCGCATAGTGCTTGTGTACTATCGATGCATCGCAACTGCGCGATTCGAATTTGCGCCCGAGCTTCGCTAACGTCAGCGCCTCATTGCGGTTCTCGGCACACCACACCTGTTCCGCCTTGGCCCAGGACTCGTCCGCCGGCCCGTTGCGCGGATAGAGCAGGTAACGAACTTCGATACCCTGCGCCATGTATTCGTCGATCTGGCTGTGAAAACGACGGCAGTACGTACAATCGATGTCCGTAAACACGGTTACGGTATACTTCGCGACTTCCGGCGAAAACACGATCATGTTGTCCGTCGAAATTGCGCCAAGCATGTCGAGCCTTGCTTCGTTACGATCCTGCTCACTCAGGTTGATCTCCGCATCCAGATCGATGAGATCACCCTGCAGCAGATAACGTCCATCGGACGAGATGTACGCAATGATCGCGCCCTTGCGAATCGTGTACCAACCGTCAACCGGACTCTGACTGACATGCTCTGGTTCGATTTCGCTGAAAATGCCGGACACCTTGGCCCTGACCTGTTCCAGCTCGCCAGCCTCGTCGCCCGCGGCAACAAACGCCCCCGGCAATGCCAGCAGCAGTATTCCGAGGGATGAGGTAACCCGGGTCGCTATCCTGTTCAAGGCAGTCCATTCCATTTGCGTGATCACTCCGGAGCATCTCGCCCGGGTCTGCGGTGAGCCAACGGCATTATTCATGAACGGTACAACGCATCGGCGGAGCCTCGGCTAGCCATCAACCTCAGGCGTTCATGAATAATGCTATGGTTCGACCGGGTGCGCGACCCCTGGTTCCTTGCCGCGGCGGCCGCCGCGAGTATAGGACAACGGCGGTTCCCTGTCATAGCCGGGACGGCCTGACGGAGCGAGGGCGTTTCATCCTCTGGGATGATGCTTCCCGTGCAGATCCTTGAGACGCTCTCGCGCCACGTGCGTATAGATCTGCGTCGTCGACAGGTCGCTGTGCCCCAGAAGCAGCTGCACAACGCGCAGATCCGCACCGCGATTCAGCAGATGGGTGGCAAATGCATGCCGCAGGCTGTGCGGCGAGAGTTTCTTTTCGATGCCGGCTTTCTGTGCATATCGCTTGATGATGTGCCAGAAGGCCTGCCGGGTCATGCGGTCGCCGCGCCGCGTTGGAAACAGATAATCCGTCTGGCGTTCCAGCAGAATTTCCATGCGGGGGCCGTCGATGAAGTTCTTCAGCCATCGCTGGGCTTCATCCCCGAGCGGGATAAGGCGCTCGCGATCGCCTTTACCGACGATCCGCAGCACACCCTGATTGAAATTGACCTGAGACTGCTTGAGGCTGATCAGCTCCGACACCCGCAGCCCGGTAGCGTACAGGAGCTCGAGCATGGCCCTGTCCCTGTGGCCGAGCGGTTCATCAGTGTGCGGTGCACGAAGCAGCGCGTCGACTTCGTCCTCGGTCAGCGATTTGGGCAGCGAACGGCCGATGCGCGGCATGTCGATATCCGCGGTCGGGTCTGTATCGCGAAGGCCCTCACGCATGATGTAGCGAAAGAACCGCCGGTAACTCGACAGCTGACGCGCCGTGGAGCGCGGCTTGGCGCCGCTTTTGACACGTCGGGCGATGAAGTCCAGTAGATCCGCTTTCTCTGCTTCCTCGATGGCGATGTTGCGTTCCGAAAGCCCGCGCCAGAGCGTCATCAGGTCGGCTCGATAGGCGCCAATGGTGTTCGCGGAAAGTCCGCGTTCCATCCAGATCGCATCGAGAAACCGGTCGACCAGCTGTTCCGACTCTGTCGGCGAGCCTGGACACGATTTATTCTGCTGAGTGCCTGCCATAGTCTCCATCTGACCGTAAGGCCATCCTTGCCTCGCGCGAACTTCAGTCATACAGGACGCTTCCTGACTGGTAGCATACGCTCGCCGACATCCTGCATCGATGCGCCGAATCGTCATCACGCTCGACAAACGGAATGCCAAGCAATGGATTTTTCAAGATTTTGAGTATGATGACCGAGCCTGTAAACCGGCGTGATCGATGTCACAGATTCCCTATGGCATTAACATAAGGTGACATGCGTCACAGCGCGCGTTGAGACGGCCGCGGACAGGAAACCCGTGACTCGTCTCCCAACGCATCAGAATCATGCCTTGCTCACGCAGGCGGAGCGTCACATCCTGGACCGATGAAAAACGGCAACGCTCAAAAACTGCGGCAACCGGCACCGACCAGCGGCGGCGTCCGCCGCGTTGCCGAACGGGGATACGGCATTTATGCGTGGGCCGCATTTTCCGTGTGTATGTCGGGAGCCGTACTGTCGGCGCTCCTGGTTCCCGGCCTTGAACGCCGCCGACGCTGGGTTTCTGGAGCAGCGCGAGGCTGGCTGATATCCGCCGGCATTCATACCCGGCTGACGGGCATCGATCGCATCCCCGCGGGCCATTGCGTCGTCGTCGCCAACCACTCGAGCTATCTGGACGGGTTGATCCTGCAGGCGTTCCTGCCGCCGCGATTCACTTTCGTGATCAAGGGCGAAATGCAGAAGGTGCCGCTGGCCCATTTTTTTCTGCGCCGCATCGGCTCGCGGTTCGTCGAGCGTTTCGCCGCGTCGGCCAGCTCTCGCGACGCACGAAACCTGCTGCGGGCAGCGGCGGCCGGCGAATCACTCGCGCTGTTTCCGGAAGGTACCTTTCATCCCGATCCGGGCCTGAACCGGTTTCGGGCAGGCGCCTTCGCTGCCGCCATCAAGGGCGGCCTGCCGGTTGTGCCGGTCGTCATACGGGGCTCCAGACACATACTGCCGGCAACCCGCATCCTGCCGCGTCACGGAGATCTCCGAATCGATGTGCTCGACGCTGTTCGCCCCGAAGACCCGGCATTCTGCGACAGCCGCATTCTGGCCGAAGCAGCCCGGCAAAGAATTCTCACCGTACTCGACGAACCGGACCTGGCCGCCATTCGGCATGCAAGGCACGCCGGCGATGCCGCACCGACGATGCCGCGCGCCTAGTGTCGTGTCCCGCAAATAACTTGCTTGATTCGGCTGCGGATTTTGGTGTCTGGCCAGGCGCGGCGACGAGGAATAGCCAGCTATTGCGAGGAGCCGCAACGCGGCCAGACGACACGACCCTGGGGAAGCCTGACCTTTGAAGCTGCGACGGCGCCACCATATCCTGTGACACAATAACGACTCATGAATGGAAATCGAATGTCAGATCCTGTCGTCATCGTCGCCGCGCGGCGCACCCCGCTCGGAATGTTCCAGGGCGCATTGAGTTCGTCGAGCGCTCCCGAACTGTCCGCCACCGCATCGGCTGCCTGCCTCGACGGCTGCGGCCTCGAGCCCGCCGCAATCGGCGAAGTATTGCTTGGCTGCGTGTTGCCCGCGGGTCTGGGCCAGGCACCGGCACGCCAGGCGGCACTCGGCGCGGGATTGTCTGCGAGCACGCCTTGCACGACCATCAACAAGGTTTGCGGATCGGGCATGAAGGCCGCCATGTCCGGGTATGACGCTATCCTAGCCGGCAGTGCCTCCATCGTTCTCTGCGGCGGTATGGAGTCGATGAGCAATGCGCCGTATTTGTTGCCAAACGCCCGCGGCGGTTACCGCATGGGACATCAGCAGGTCATGGATCACATGTTTCTGGACGGCCTGCAGAATCCTGCGGACGGGAACATGATGGGTCACTTCGCCGAAGTGACCGCGGACAAGTACGGATTCACGAGGGAACAACAGGATGCGTTCGCCATTGAGTCGCTCACCCGTGCCCGGAGAGCCATAGCGGAAGGACGTTTCCGCGACGAAATTGCGGGCGTGACGGCGACAACCCGCAAGGGTGCGGTGGAAGTCACCGAAGACGAGGGGCCGGCCCGCGCCGATCTCGACAAGATTCCACATCTAAAGCCGGCATTCAGGGAAAACGGCAGCGTCACGGCCGCGAGTTCATCGTCGATTTCGGACGGTGCGGCGTCACTGATTATGATGAGGGCCAGCGAAGCAGAACGTCGCGGAATCCCGGTGCTTGCGAAAATCTGCGGTCACTCGGGTTTCGCGCAGGAGCCGGAGTGGTTTACGACCTCCCCGGTTTTTGCGATCCGGGCGCTGCACGACATGCTCGGCTGGAGTCCGGAAACCGTCGACCTCTACGAGATCAACGAAGCGTTTGCCGTAGTTACGATGGCGGCCATGCACGACCTCGGCATCGCGCACGGCAAAGTGAACGTCAACGGAGGCGCCTGTGCCCTCGGACACCCCATCGGCGCTTCCGGCGCGCGCATCGTGGTCACGCTCATTCACGCTCTGCGCGCCGCCGGCGGCGGACGTGGAGTGGCGTCACTGTGCATCGGCGGCGGAGAGGCAACGGCGATCGGAATAGAGGTCTGAGGTTCAAACGCTCTCTCGCGTCCCGCCATCAATGCACCTGGAAGGAAGCTTATGAACATCAATGAAGCCGCTGCGGTCGTCTCGGGCGGCGCGTCCGGTCTCGGCCTTGCCACGGCCAGGAAGGTCATCGACGCAGGCGGCCACGCCGTATTGCTGGATATCAACGCGGAGCAGGGGACGAAAAGCGCCGCCGAGCTCGGTGCTCGCGCACGCTTTGTGGTCACGGACATTTCCTCCGAAGAGCAGGTGCGCGCCGCGGTAAATGCGGCCACGGAGTTCATGGGAAGCATAACGCTCGCCGTGAATTGCGCCGGCATTCTCCTGCCGGCGAAAGTTCTCGGTCGGGACGGTCCGTTGCCCGCCGAATCCTTCCTTCGCTCGCTCACGATAAACCTGCTCGGCTCCTTCGTGCTTTTGAAAGAAGCCGCGAACGTCATGCAGACGAACGAACCGAACGCCGACGGAGAGCGTGGCGTCATCGTAAACACCGCCTCGGTTGCTGCGTTTGAAGGTCAGATAGGACAAGCCGGGTATTCCGCATCGAAAGGCGGCGTTGTCGGCATGACCCTGCCTATCGCCCGCGAGCTGGCGCGCTTCGGCATTCGGGTCAACACGATTGCGCCGGGGATTTTCCTGACCCCGATGATGGCCGGGTTACCCAAGGACGTGCAGGATTCTCTTGGCCGTCAGGTGCCGTTCCCGCCACGACTTGGACGCCCCGACGAATACGCCGATCTCGTTGCGAGCATTTATTCCAATGCGATGATCAACGGCGAGACGATCCGCCTGGATGGCGCGATACGCATGCAGCCACGATAGGCGCAACGGGCGTTGCGTCCGTCTCTCCACCGCCACGTGTAACAGGAATCCCGCTTACATTCCGACGTAGTTCGGGCCGCCGCCGCCTTCAGGCACTTCCCAGTTGATGTTCTGCGCGGGGTCCTTAATGTCGCAGGCCTTGCAATGCACGCAGTTTTGAGCGTTGATCTGAAACTTCGGCCGGCCGTTTTTCTCCACGATCTCGTATACCGCAGCCGGGCAATAGCGCTGCGCCGGTTCGTCGTACCTGGGAAGGTTGCTGTCCACCGGTATGGACGGATCCTGCAATACCAGGTGCACCGGCTGATCCTCTTCGTGGTTGGTGCCGGACAGGAATACGGATGACAGGCGATCGAAGGTGATGACGCCGTCGGGTTTCGGGTAGTCGATCTTCTGCGCCTCGCCGGCGCCGACCAGCGTATCGTGGTCCGGCTTGCGGTTGTGCAGCGTAAAAGGCAGCTTCCCGCGAAAGATGTTCTGGTCCAGAAACGTGAACGCCGCACCACCGAAGGTACCCAGCTTGTCCAGCGCAGGCCCGAAGTTTCGCCCTCGGTACAGCTCGTCGTATACCCACGAGCTGTCGACCGCGGTCTGGTAGGCAGTCAGGTCCGATCCGCCCTCGTCACCCGCCGACAACGCCTCGAAGATGGACTCGGCCGCGAGCATTCCCGTTTTGATGGCGCTGTGCGATCCCTTGATCTTGACGCCGTTGAGAAAGCCGGCGTCGCAGCCGACCAGCATGCCTCCGGGAAACGTCAGTTTCGGCAGCGATTGCAGCCCACCTTTGTTGACTGCGCGGGCGCCGTAACCGATACGCTTGCCACCCTCGATGTAGTGCCGGATGAGCGGATGCAGTTTCCAGCGCTGGAATTCCTGGAACGGCGCCAGATGCGGATTGCGGTAATTCAGCGCCACTATCAAACCGAGGAGCACCTGGTTGTTCGATGCGTGGTAAAGGAAGCCGCCGCCTTCGGTGTGATTGTCGAGCGGCCAGCCCAGCGTATGTACCACGAGACCTTCCTCGTGCCGTGCCGGATCGACTTCCCAGATTTCCTTCAGGCCGATTCCGAAATGCTGCGGGTCCGAATCTTTACGCAGGTCGAACTCCTGCACAAGTTTCTTGCCGAGATTGCCGTGACAGCCTTCGGCGAACACCGTGTACTTGCCGAGCAACTCGTAACCGGGCTGAAAGCCCGGCTTTTGTTCGCCGTTCCGGTCGACGCCCATGTCGCTGGTGACGATACCGCGTACCCTGCCTTCGCCGTCGTACACCACGTCTGCGGCAGCGAATCCCGGAAACATATTCACGCCGAGCGCCTCGGCCTGTTCGCCGAGCCACTGGCAGAGCCGGCCCAGGCTTATGATGAAGTTGCCGCGGTTGTGCATCGGGCGCGGCACGAATGCGCCCGGGATTTTCACCGATCTGGACGCGCCGGTCAGATAGTGGACCCGGTCTCCCTTGACCGCGGTGCGCACCGGCGCGTCACGTTCGCGCCAGTCCGGAAAGAGTTCGTCGAGTGCACGAGGTTCGAACACGTTGCCGGACAGAATATGCGCGCCTATCTCGGCCCCTTTCTCGACGACCGCGACGTTCAGTTCTTCTCCTTTCTTCCTCGCGAGCTGTAACAATCTGCACGCCGCCGCAAGGCCGGCGGGGCCGCCGCCGACGATAACGACATCGAATTCCATCGATTCCCGTTCCATCAGTATCCTTTGCTTCCAACACGGCCAGTGATTCTAGCAGAGCAACAGGATTGCGGATTTGTGGCTGACATGCAGCCGCCGCTGCCCTATATTGGCGCCACGTCCGGGGCACCTGTTTCCTTCTGCATGAACGACGAGCGATCACAACGCCCTGCCCGCCGCCCAAATCCGCCGATGCTTATCAAAGACGCCTACATTGAGAGGGCCGGGCGCACCGGCCTTGCAGAAGACCCGGAGCAGGTCCGCATCGTTACAGCACTGCAGCAATTGCAGGAACGCATCATCGCGGATGCCGCACCGCTGCGGCGCCTGTTGCGCGCGGTACGTCTGTCCGGTGCGCCGGACCGTACCTGTGGCATCTATCTGTGGGGCGGCGTCG
>Ga0268386_10004202_pt1 | contig 10569 bp, 9 predicted proteins | sample RVTome_15_FD_200260 | JGI IMG/M metagenome (GOLD analysis project Ga0268386, IMG submission 200260) | Soil microbial communities from uranium-contaminated site in the Upper Colorado River Basin, Wyoming, United States - RVT150D86... ... | reverse complement strand
GCGGTGGGAGGAGCTGCTCTCGGAGGCGCGGGAGGCGGCACGCCATCCGGTCCCGGTGCGGATCGAGGGAAGCGACATCTCCCCGGCCGCTGTGTCCGGGGCGATGAAGAACGCCGATGCCGCAAAAGTTAACGAACGGGTGCTGTTTAACGCGAGAGCGGTCCGTAATTTCGATCCCGGGGAGGGGCCGGGAACGATCCTGTGCAACCCCCCATACGGCGTCCGCCTCCCGGGCGGCGGGGAGGTCGAGGCGTTCTACCGGGAGATGGGGGAGACCCTTAAAAAGCGGTGCCGGGGGTGGACGGCGTACCTGCTCTCCGGCAACTCCGCCGTTACCCGCTTCCTCGGCCTGAAAGTATCGCGGAAGTTCCCCGTCATGAACGGCCCGATCGACTGCCGGCTGCTGAAGTACGAGCTGTACTGAAACGGAGGAGCGTTTATGGAGTACATCGTCCAGCCGATCGGGATCGTGCGGTCGGAGTTGAAGGAACCGGCGGACGCGCCGAAGCAGGGGGCGCTGACGGAACAGGAGGCGGAGGTCGTCGTCGATCCTTTGTTCCTCCCCGCGCTGGAAGGGCTCGACCGCAAGAGGGGGAAGATCATCGTGCTCTGCTGGATGGATCGCGCCGACCGGGGCCGCCTAAAGGTGCATCCGCGGGGTCAGGAGGAGCTGCCGGAGCGCGGCGTCTTCTCGACCCGCTCGCCGCACCGGCCCAACCCCGTTTCCCTGCACACGGTCACGCTCCTTTCGATCGAAGGGAACGTGCTTCGCATCCGGGGGATGGACGCGGTCGACGGCACCCCGGTGGTCGACATCAAGAGCCACTCCCCGGAACTGGACGGCTGATCCTTCAGCGAACGGAGAGGGGAAAGACTACCCGAACCGGGCCAGCACCCCGTCGAGGCGCTTTCGCCCGGTTGCCGTCTCCTCGAACGGGTCCTCCTTCAACCGGTGCGGCAACGCCAGCCGGAAGGCGTCGGAGAGGCATTCCTGGTCGGGCGACGAAATCCCCTTGATCGCCGCCAGCGCCCTGGATGCCTTGAGCACCGTGATGTCCCCGCGATGTCCGGCCACGCCCAGCTCCGCGACCACGGCGACGATCGATTCGAGGATCTCCCCGGGAACCTCGACGCGGGGGAGGGCTTCCCGGGCAGCCACCAGCCGAGCCCGCAGCGCCTCGTCCCTGCGGTCCCACTTTTCGCGGAACCCCGCATCCTGCCCCTCGAACAGCAGCACCCGCTCCACGATCGACTTCCGCAATCCCACGTCACGCTCCCCGGAGATCTCCACGCACAACCCGAACCGGTCCAGCAGCTGCGGACGCAGCTCCCCCTCCTCCGGGTTCATCGTCCCCACCAGCAGGAACCGCGACGGGTGACGGTAGCTCACGCCCTCCCGCATCACCACGTTCACCCCCGACACCGCCACATCCAGAAGGACGTCCACCACGTGATCGTCCAGAAGATTCACTTCATCGATGTACAGGATGTTCCCGTTCGCCTTCCCCAACACGCCCATCTCGAACTTCCGGCTCCCCTCCCGAAGCGCCGCCTCCAGGTCCAGGCTCCCCACCACCCGGTCCTCCGACGCGTTCAGCGCGAGGTCCACCACATCCACCGGACGCGACTCGTACCGCAACTCCTCCCCCGACGCCTCCCGGGCACGGCACTCGTCGCACAACGACGTCCCCCGGACGCAGCAGAAACGGCAATCCGACACCACGTCCTTCGGCGGAAGGACCGCCGCGAACGACCGCACCGCCGTCGTCTTCCCCGTCCCCTTCTCCCCGCGCAGAAGCACCCCCCCGATCGACGGGTCCACCGCGTTCACCAGGAGGCCCTTCTTCAGAAGCTCCTGGCCCACCAAGGCGCTGAATGGATACGAACGCATAACCGTTTCTCTCTCTGTTATATGTGGTATTCGGAGGAAGAAGCAGTGGACCCGCTGGTAGGCCGGCAGGGGGTGAGGCGGCCCGGGAGTTCTCACTTGCGGTACCCGCTCTTCCACTAGCGGTGAATACAGACTAACACAATTTTTTCCATGTCAACCCATTCCCCGCTATTTACCACTGCACCCTGTTCCCCGCACATCGAGATCATGATACCCGTGCCTGGCGGAGCATGCGTTCTGTGACTTGAAGTGGGATTTCACCCGCCCCGGTGGTCCCGCGCCGCATGAAACAGGAGGTCTGTGGTTTCTTCAGGCCGGCGCAGATCGCGAGCTTGGCGGAGAGGTGCGCCCCAGTACGAGCTCCGCGCCGCTGGGGTACCCCCACTGTAGGAAGAACGGGGGGCACTACGCCAGGAAAAACTCTTCACCGGGGGGAAGCGCCTGCATCAGCGCGATCATGTGGGACCGGAAGACCGCGGGAGGATCGCCGGGCTGGAGGGCGCCGGTTTTCCGCAACGCGTCGAAATACTCCCTGCACTCGGGGCATGCGGCGCAGTGGCTCTCCACGAGGAGCGCCGCGGCCGAGGAGAGCTTCCCGGCGGCAGCGGCCCCCACGAGATCCGCGACCTTTTCCCGCCGGTCCCGCTCGATCTGATTCCTGTACTCGCGCATCTTATCCGGATACTTGAGCGCCGCGGCACGGACGAACAGATCCAGTCGTTCGCGGACCTCGGCCGGGATCGCGTACTCGATCGCCTCCCGTAGCTTCCAGGTCTCTTCACAGGTAGCCTGGAACGTCTTCGTGAACGCCATGCACGGCTCGCACCGCACGAGATGGGTATCGAGTTCCTCGCGCAGCCGGGGATCCATCGACCCGTTGCAGTAGTCCGCGAGCATGTACGCGAGTTCCTTGCAATTCATGGCGTCACTCCGCCTTCCCCTCCCGCAGGTAGCGGGAGAGCTGCTCGCGCAGGTAAAGACGGGCCCGGTGCAGGCGGGACTTGATCGCGGGAACGGTGAGCCCGAGGATCCTGGCCGTCTCCTCGTTGGACAGACCCTCCACGTCGCTCAGGACGAAGACGACGCGATACTTCTCGGAAAGCTCCTCGGTGAATTTTCGGATCATCCAGCCCAGCTCCTCGTTGAGCGCGTCCCGCTCGACCTCCTTGCTCCAGTCGTCCATCGGGGAGGCGTGCATGCCTTCATCGGTGAACACGGGCATGAACTCCTCGATCGAAACCGTTTCGTTCCGCCGCTTCCCGCGAAGGCGCATGAGGCACGTGTTCACGCAGATCCGGTAGATCCACGAGTAGAAGGCGGAGTTCCCCTGGAACGTCTCCACCTTGCGGATCACGGTCATGAACACGTCCTGTGCCGCTTCCTCGGCGTCGCTTTCGTTCTTCAGGATCGACATCGCAAGGTTGAAGATCTTCCCCTGGTACAGGCGGAGCAATTCGTCGACCGCGCCCGGGGCCCCCTTGCGAAGGCTCTCCAGAAGAGCTTCGTCTTCCTTCCACCGCTCGGCGGACATGCACGACTCCTTCTTTGATTCAGGCACTCCAAGGGAGTTTCCGGCATCCCCCCGAAAAAACAAGGAGTACCACGTTTCTTTCCGGGGGCGCAAGCCCGTTGCCCCTCGCCCGCCGCAAAAATGCACCCCCGCAAAAACCTTTGCGGAATGGACCGGTTCGCCTAGAATGGAAGGGTCGGGATCCGATGGAAGAAGATTCCCGCGGAAAGAGACGACGTGAAGAAACACTACTGGATGCTGATCGCCATGATGACGGCGGGGACGGCGACCTTTCTCCTGGCCTGCCTCCGTCGACGGGAAGCCGCGCCGGCCAATCCCTACGACCGCCCCGCAGGGGGCGAGAGAGAAGGCGAGTTCGAGCTGTTCATCGGTTCCTGAGGCTCCGGAGGTTCGCGTTCCTAGTCCAGGAACTCCATCGCCACCGCGCGCACGAGGATCTTCTTCAGACCGTAGACAGGGAACCTCGCGATGATCTTCCGGTCCTCCCCTTCCCCCTGGACCGACTCGACCTTCCCCTCGCCGAAGACCGGATGCCGCACCATGCGCGGACGTCCCGGCGGAATCTCCTCCTCGTAGCGAGGCTCCCTGTGCACGGACAAGCGGTACCCTGAACCCGTTCCGCCGAAGGAGCCCCTTCCCGGTTGGGACGACTCCGGCAGCGCAACGTCGGTCCGGCGCACGAGGGCCGCCGGAAGGTCGTAGAGGAAGCGGGACGGTACGGCTTCCCGGTACGAGCCGAACAGGTTCCTCCGCCGGACGAGCGACAGGAAGACCCTCTCGCGGGCACGGGTGAGCCCCACGTAGAAGAGTCGCCGCTCCTCTTCGATTTCGTGCGGTGAATCGACCGACCGCGAGTGGGGCAGCAACCCGTCTTCCAGCCCGACGAGAAACACGACGTCGAACTCCAGCCCCTTGGCGTTGTGCAGCGTCATCAGGCGCACGGCCTCGGTCTCTTCGCCGCCGGTCTCCTCGGCAGCCAGCGTAACCTTCTCGAGGAATTCCAGCAGCCCTTCCTCCCCCGCTCCCGTGAACGCCTCCGCCACCCGGAGCAGCTCGCGGACGTGCTCCAGGTCCTCCTCTCTTCCGGCGCCTTCGCGCCCCTCCCCCGGTGCCCGGGCCGCCGCCTCCAGGGCGTCGAGGAACCCCGTTCCCTTCAGCAGGGAGTGCAGCGCCTCCGCGGGGGACATCCGGGGAAGCTCCGCGAGCCACAGGGCGCGGAACGAGAAGAGGGGCGCCAGATGCGGGATTCGCGCGAGCGCACCGGAAGGGGGGATTCCCTCGCGCCGCGCCGCCGCGCGCGCTTTTTCGAGCGTCGCCTCCCCCACCCCGCGCCGGGGAAACTTGAGGAGACGCTTGAGCGAGACGGCGTCGTCGGGGTGGAGGAACCATTTCAGGTACGACACCGCGTCGCGCACCGCCGCCCGCTCGTAGAAGGAGAGCGCTCCCCGGAGGACGTACGGGATCCGCAGCATGCGCAGCGCGTCCTCGATCGCCCGGGACTGGGCGTTCACCCGGTAGAAGACGGCGATCTCCGGAGGGGCGACCCCGGCGCGGATCTCGCGCGCCACAGCGGACGCGACCTCCAGCGCCTCGGCCTCCTGGTCGGCGTAGACCGCCATCTCGGGCCGCTCGCCCCCTTCCCTCGCCGGGGTGATCTTCTTCTCCCGCCGGGAGCGGTTTTTCGCGATGAGGGCGCCGGCGACCGACAGGATCGCGGCGCGGCTGCGGTAGTTCGTCGACAGATGGATCACCTTCGCGCCCGGATGGCGGCCCTCGAAGGAGAGCATCGGGGCCGCGGAGGCGCCGCGCCATCCGTAGATCGACTGGTCCTCGTCCCCCACGGCGCAGAACGAGTCGGCCCCTTGGGCAATGAGCTCCGTAAGCTCCTCCTGGGCGCCGTCGATGTCCTGGAATTCGTCGACGAGCAGATGGCGAACTTCGGATCGGACCGCGGCGAGCACGTCCGGCGCGCCTCGAAGCAGCGTGACGGGGAGCCGGATGAGGTCGGTGAAGTCGACCGCCCCCGCTTCCGCGAGGGCCTCGTCATACGCCTTCCCCACCTGCCCGGCCGTGGTAACGACGCGCCATCCCGCGGAAAGCGCGGCCTGCTCGACGGAGATCCCTCCCCGCTTCGCCCGCTCGATGAGCCACGCGAACTTCGCCGGGGGAAACTTCTTCTCGTCGACGTTCAGATCCTTCAGGATCCGCTTCAGCGCGTCGTGCTGATCCCGGGTGTCGTAGATGACGAAGCGCGGGGAGAGGCCGATACGGTCCCCGTGACGCCGCAGGAGGATCGCGCCGAAGGCGTGGAAGGTTCCCAGCCACGGGACTTCCGTCCTCCCCGAGCCTCCGCGGAACGACCGGGCCGCCATGTCCCCCGCGGGCGGTTCCCCGCCGGGGACGAGCGCCTTCGCCACCCGCTCCCGCATCTCCCCCGCCGCCCGGTTCGTGAAGGTGATCCCGAGGATGCTCTTCGCGGCCACGCCGTCGCGAAGCAGGCGGACGATGCGGGCCACGATCGCCCGCGTCTTGCCCGATCCCGCCCCCGCCACCAGGAGAAGCGGCCCCCCGTCGTGCAGGACCGCGCGGCGCTGGTCGGGATCGAGCGTGGTGAAGATCGGGTCGGAAAGCATCACGGGAACGGATCGTCTCCTTTTATGACGGAACGGTGAAGGGTACCGCATCGGGGGACGGCGTGGAAGGCCGGATCCGATCGCCGCCGGGTGCGACGCCACCTTCCTTGCGGAATGCGTCGGCCGGCGTGAGACTATTATAAAGTGTTTCGTGCCCGAACGACGAACCGACAGGGAGGCGGCGGATGGGGAATCGACACGCGGATGCTTTCGTCTTCTTCGGGGGAACCGGAGACCTCGCGTACAAGAAGATCTTCCCGGCGCTCCATCGCCTGACCCGCGGCGGACGCCTCGACGTCCCGGTGATCTGCGTCGCCAGGGGCGGATGGAACCTCGAGCGTCTCACGGAACACGCACGGGAAGGCGTGGAGCGGCACGGGATCGTCGACCGCGACGCATTCGCGAAATTTTCCCGCCTTCTCCGCTACGTCGGGGGCGACTACGACGACCCGGCCACCTTCGTGGCGCTCCGGAGGGAATTGGGTGACGCGAAACACCCGGTCTTCTATCTCGCGATCCCTCCCTCGCTTTTCGGCACGGTGATCGGGCGGCTTCACGACGACCGCTGCGACCAGGGCGCCAGGGTCGTCGTGGAGAAACCGTTCGGACGCGACCTCGCATCGTCCCGGGAGTTGAGCCGGATCCTCCACGGCTGCTTCGATGAAAAGCGGATCTTCCGGATCGACCATTACCTCGGCAAGAACGCCGTGCAGAACCTGGTCTACTTCCGCTTCGCGAACGCCTTCCTGGAGCCGATCTGGAACCGGAACTACGTCCGGTCGGTCCAGATCACCATGGCCGAGCGGTTCGGCCTTGAGGGCCGCGGAGCGTTCTACGAGCAGGCCGGGGCGATCCGCGACGTGGTCCAGAATCACATGCTGCAGGTGCTCGCGAACGTGGCGATGGAGCCGCCGGTGGGAACCGAGGACGTGGAGGCCGTTCGGGACGAGAAGGTAAAGGTCCTGAAAGCGATCCCGCCGCTCGTTCCGTCGGATGTGATCCGGGGGCAGTTCCTGGGGTACCGCAAGGAACGGGGGGTCTCTCCCACCTCGACGGTGGAGACTTACGCGGCGCTGCGACTCGAGATCCGCTCTTGGCGGTGGCAGGGGGTCCCCTTCTTCATCCGCGCGGGGAAGCTTCTCCCCCTGAACCGGGTGGAGGTGGTCGTGACGTTGCGCCGTCCGCCCCCGATCTTCACCGGGCCCCTGCTCCCCACCATGGCGGCGATCCCCGGGGCGAACTATATCCGGTTCCGCCTCGGGCCGGATCTGACGATCGCCCTCGGCGCGATGGTCAAGCACCCGGGGGAAGATTTCGTCGGCGACCGGGTGGAGCTGCTGGCGAGCCACCAGCCCGATGCCGATGAGCCGGACGCCTACGAGCAGCTCCTCGGGGACGCCCTGCGCGGCGAAACGTTCCGGTTCGCGAGGGAAGATTATGTGGAAGAGGCGTGGAGGATCGTCGACCCGGTCCTGAAGGCGGATACCCCCCTGTTCCCGTACGAACCCGGGACGTGGGGTCCGCGCGAGGCGGAAGCCCTGCTGGCTCCGGAACGGTGGAACGACCCGGCCCCGCCGCCTGGGCCCCCGGAGACACCTTGAGGACGGAGGTTTTTCCCGATCCCGGATCCGTCGCGATACGGGCCGCGGAACGGATCGCACATGCGGCGAGGGAAGCGGTGACGGCGCGAGGTCGGTGCGCGCTGGCGGTCAGCGGTGGCACGACGCCGTGGCAGGCCTTTGGTGCTCTCGCCGGGGAAGATGTCCCCTGGGAGTGCGTTCACCTGTTCCAGGTCGACGAACGGGTCGCGCCTACTGGAGACCCGGAGCGCAACTACTCCCACATGAAGGAAGCCCTGGTCGATCGCATTCCCATCCCCCCCGCCAACGTCCATCCGATGCTGGTGGAAGAGGGGGATCTCGACGCGGGGGCGCGCCGCTACGAAGCGATTCTTCGCGGGATCGCAGGAACCCCGCCGGTACTCGACCTCGTCCAGCTCGGGCTGGGAGAGGACGGCCATACCGCCTCTCTCTTCCCGGGCGACCCGGCGCTTCAGGTCCTCGACGCGGACGTCGCCCTCAGTGGCCTTCACAAGGGACGAAAGCGGATGACCCTCACCTTTCCGGCGATCGACCGGGCGCGGTGCATCCTGTGGCTGGTCACCGGGTCCGGGAAGAGCGCGGCGCTGGAGCGATTGCGCGCGGGCGACCGATCGATTCCGGCGGGATGCGTCCTTCGCCGCCGCGCCATCCTCCTCGCCGACACGGCGGCCACGGTAGGCCGATAGGCGCCTCGAATCCGGGGCATCCCCCGATCCCGAAGGCGGGTCGCCAGCCTTCACATGAGGCCGGGTTATTTCGCGGAGGTCACCGAAGGTTCGGCCCCGGCGAAGACGGCCGGGGAGATCGCGGACAGGGACCGTGCGAACGTCTCCCGGACGCCGCGGAAGTCGGACATGCGATCTCCGGGGATGGCCCCGCCGCGGGGGAGATTCATGGCCAACGGGTTCAGGAACGTGCCGTTCCGGCGGATACGGTAATCCAGGTGGGGCCCGGTCGAGAGCCCCGTCGAGCCGACCGTTCCGATGACGTCTCCTTGCCGGACTTCCGCCCGCCTCCGGATCCCCTTCCTGATACGGGCGAGGTGCCCGTAGGAAGTCGTGTACCCGTTCGGGTGCCGGACGATCACGAGGTTTCCGTTCGGGCCCTTGCGCCCGGCGAAGATCACGGTGCCGTCCCCGACGGTGGAAACCGGGGTGCCCGCGGGCGCCGCGTAGTCCACGCCGAGATGGGGCCTCGCGATCTTCAGGATCGGGTGCATCCTTCGTTTCGTGAAACCCGAAGAGATCCTCCGGTAGCTCAGCGGCGCCTTCAGGAACGCTTTTCTCAACGATTTCCCCTCGTCGTCGAAGTAGTCCGGCCGGCTCCCCGTGTCGAAGCGGTACGCCCGGTACACGTGGCCGTCCACGGAGAGTTCCGCCGCGAGGATATCACCGTATTTCCGGAACTCGCCGTCAAGCCATCGTTCCTCCACCAGAATCCGGAACGTATCCCCCTTCCGGAAATCCGTGTTGAAGTCGATGTCCCAGGAGAAGATGTCGGACAGCTCGATCGCCAGCAGCGCCGATCGGCCGTCCCCGGGAAGAGCGGAGACGATATTCGACCGGATGACGCCGCCCAGCGTGCCGAGCCGCCGCTCGTAATCGATGGCCACCTTCTCGGCCCGGTAGCCGGGATCCGAGCGGACGACCTGCAGGATCTCCTCGTCGTTGATATGGTATGCGAGAGAGAGGACGGTGTTGTCCGGGTCGAGGGTGATCGTGTACGGCCTTCCCACGGAAATGTCCCTCAGCGGGTGGACGCCCGCCGAGGCCTGCCGCATCCGGAACAGTTCGCCGATGTCCAGTTGGTGCTTTTCGAAGATCGCCGCCACGGTTTCACCCTTGCGGACCGTGTCGACGATCTCCCGCGGCGGATCGTTCCCGGGATCGACGGATACCGGGGCCGGCCCCGGATCCCGCACGAAGGGGTCGCCGAGGAAAAAGGCGAGGACCACGGCACCGAGAATCGCCGCCGTGGCGGCCAGTTTCTTTCGCATGCCTCGAATGCCTCCGGTCAGGCCCTGCTCCGGCCCTGGTAATTGTTCGCGAACCCCGCAATCATTTATGTATCATGCAAATCATTCGTGTTACAAATAATAAACCATCTCACGCGCGGAGGGTGCAACAGGTTGCGAGCCATTGGGAGACCCTTCCTTGCCATAACCGCGGTCCTGCTGGGACTTGCGGCGATGTCGCCGGCTGCGGCCGCCGCCACAAATCGCTACGACGTTTCCTATTTCTGGTCCCGGAGTCCCGCCGGCGTCCAGGACTACCGCGACCGGGTAGCCGGAGTGCTGGGTCCGGGAGTGACCAACCGTCTCAAGGTGGTTGCCAAGGGCGACCTGTTCGGTCTGGTCTACGCGCGCCATGGTGGCCGGGCCGGGGCGACACGGGTCGCGAAAGTCCATACCCGACTGTTGCAATCCCGGGGTCTGGAAGCCGCCATGCCGGTGCGCTCGCGGAATTGGACGGTACTCGACGACGGGGACGCCCGGCAAGCGCCTTTCGCCTCGGTCATGGCTCCGAGGGTATCCCGGAACAGGACGACGGAAGCCGAACGGATTCGCGAGTTCCGCGACCTCGAGGTTGCCGTCGAAGACTACATCAGCCGCCTGCGCCGGGAAGGGAAGATCAAGGACGACGAGCGCACCGCCTGGTCGGTGTATGATTTCACCGCCGGCGAAAAGTTGGTCAGCATTAATGAGGACGAGCCGTTCGAAGCGGCCAGTATGGTGAAGCTCTTTATCGCCGCGGCGTTCTTTTGCAGGGTCGAGAAGGGTGAGCTGATTTACGGCAAGAATAGTCGCCGAAAAATGGAGCTGGCGATCCAGCATTCGAACAATGCCGCCACCAATTGGATGCTCCGGAAAATCGGCGGGCCGAAGGCGGCGGAACGCATTCTGAAACGGAAATA
>Ga0268386_10004201_pt1 | contig 10572 bp, 9 predicted proteins | sample RVTome_15_FD_200260 | JGI IMG/M metagenome (GOLD analysis project Ga0268386, IMG submission 200260) | Soil microbial communities from uranium-contaminated site in the Upper Colorado River Basin, Wyoming, United States - RVT150D86... ... | reverse complement strand
CGGCTCCTACTCTCTCACCTATCGCGCGATCGTCATCCCGCAGGTCGTGTGGGGAATGGCGGCATGGATTGCGCTCGCGCTGCTGACGCTCGGACGGCTGCGCGGCTCGCTCAAAGCGCGGAAGGCCGCGGTGGTGTCCAGCGTCACCTTCATGATGGTGCTGGCGCTCTACGTCGTCGTGCGGCTCGCGACGGCGACTGAACGGGGGCAGTTCCTGTGAGCATCCTTCCGATCGGTATCCGGGCCGAGTCGCTTACGGTTGTCGTGATTGGCGGAGGCAGAGTGGGCACCCGCAAGGCGACGGCGTTCCTCGACGCTGGTGCCCGTGTTCGGGTCGTGGATCCGCGGGCGAGTGACGAGCTGCGCTCGCGCCCCACGCCGCTGCTCGAGCTGATCGAGCGCGCGTTCACAGAGTCCGACGTGGACAGAGGTGAGCTGATCGTCGCCGCTACGGACGACAGTACAGTCAACGCGCGCGTCGCTGAAGCCTGCCGCAGACGAAAGCGCCTGTGTAACCGCGCCGACGATCCAGCGGATGGAAGCTTCGAGACGCTGGCCGTGCATCGTTCCGGGCCGTTGACCATCGGCGTCTCGGCCGGCGGCGTTCCCGCCGCGGCCGGCCAGATCCGCGACGAGATAGGCAGGCGATTCGACAGCCGCTACGGCGACGCGATCGCTAGTCTCATCCGGCTGCGCGGGAGCATGCGGGGCGGGGACGACTGGCCGCGGGCGGCTGACGCCGTGCTCGCCAGCGATTTCTGCGACGCGGTCGAATCAGGGGCGATCACACAGCGAGTGAGCCAGTGGGACTGACAGCCATCGGCATCAGTCATCGGACGGCTCCGGTCGCGGTGCGTGAGCGGGTCGCGGTGCGGCCCGCAGAGCTGGGGCCAACGGCCTCCGCCGCGGCCGCCGTCACCGGGTCCTCGGAGGCGGTCATTCTCTCCACATGCAACCGCACGGAGCTCTACTTCGCGGGTGGCGGCAACCATGCGGCGGAAGCTGGCGCCCTGCTGTCCTTCCGCGCGGGCGAGGACCTGGGAGCGCAGCTGTATCTGCGCCGGGACCGCGACGCCGTCTCGCACCTCTTCGCCGTAGCCGCCGGGCTCGATTCCATGGTGTTCGGTGAGGCACAGATCCAGGGTCAGGTACGGGAAGCGCTGGCGCAGTCGCGTGAGGCCGCGGGGGCGGTTCTCACCCGGCTGTTCAACGCGGCCGGGACTGCCGCCGCGCGCGTCCGTGGTGAGACGGCCGTTGCCCGCGGTGCTGGATCGGTGAGCTCCGCCGCCGTGCAGCTCGCGAAGAAGATCTTCGGATCGCTCAGGGGAAGACGCGCGATGGTCCTGGGTGCCGGGGAGATCGCCGAGCTCGCGCTGGAGTGCCTGAGCGCCGAAGGGGTGAGCGTTGGCGTGGTGGCAAACAGGACCCACACGCGCGCGGAGACCCTCGCGTCACGGTACGGCGCGAGGGCGATGCACTACGACGAATGCTGGGCTGAGCTCGGCTCCGTTGATCTCCTCGTGTGCTCCACCGCCGCTCCCCGCGCGGTCGTCCACCCGGAGCACGTGGCTCCGGCGGTGCGTGGACGGGCGGGCGCTCCGTTGTGCGTTCTCGACATCGCGCTTCCCCGTGACGTTGCGCCGGAGGTGGCGCAGCTGGAGAACGTCTTCCTGTACGACCTGGATGATCTGCAGGCGGCGGCGAGCTCCGCTCTGGATCAGCGGCGCGACGATCTTCCGGCAGCCGAGAGGATCATCACGGAGGAGACGGACCGTTACTGGCAGTGGCTGGCTGGGTTGCAGGCGGTACCTGTGCTGACCCGCGTACGGGAGGAGATGGAGCGCCTGCGCCAGGCGGAGGTCGCGGCGGCCGCGCGGCGATTCCCGCTGACCCCTGAGCAGCGTGACACCCTCGAGGAGTTCTCCCGCAGACTGATGAGCAAATTCCTCCACGCGCCGAGCGTGCGGTTGCGCGAGGCGGCGGGGAATGGCCGCGGTCTCGGCGTCGTGGACGCCGCCAGCTACCTCTTCGGTGTCGAAGATGCAGTGCAGCGCGAGCCGGACGCAGCGGAGCAGCCGTCGCCTGCCGATGACGTCTCCCGCACTCCCCGAATCACGAACCCCGGAACTGACGAATGAGTTTTCCGTTTCTGCTCCAGGTCGGCGCGGCAATGCCGACGTCGCTGATGGACCTCGTGCTGGCGTCGCGTCCCGCGGCGAAGGCGGTCCTGCTGCTGCTCGCGGTGCTGTCCATCATCAGCTGGACGGTGATGCTCGGGAAGTGGCGCGAGTTCCGGCGGCTGCGGGACCACGGGCGACGCTTCGAGCTGGAGTTCTCCCGTACGGACTCGCTGGATGAAGTCGCGGACGTCGCGCGGCGGCTGGAGGGCTCGCCCTATTCCCGCGTCGTGGAGCGCGCAGTCGAGTTCCTCACGCACACGAAACCGGGGATCGCCGCGACGGCCGACAGGACCGGGCGGCTCAGCGCCTCACAGGTGGAGGCGCTGCGGCTGGTGCTCGATGCCGAGATTAGCACCGAGCGCGACCGGCTGGCGCGGTTCATCCCCTCGCTCGCGGTGATCGGTTCCGCCAGCCCGCTCATCGGACTCCTGGGGACCGTGCTCGGAGTGATTGACGCCTTCGTGGGGATCGGGCGCAGCGGCGCCGGCAACATCGCGGCCGTGGCACCCGGCATCGCCGAGGCGCTGATCGCGACCGCCGCGGCGCTCGCCGTCGCCATTCCGGCGGTATTCGGGTACAACATCTTCGCCAACCGGCTGAACAGAATCGAAGGAGCGCTGGATGGATTCGGAACTGAGATCATCGCGTTGATGGCGGCTGAGGGCCGGATCTGATGGCGACGCGTCGCGCCCGCGCGGAGCGGATGCCGTTATACTCCGAGATCAACGTAGTCAGCCTGATAGACGTGATGATGCTGTTGATGGTGATCTTCATGATCACCGCGCCGCTGATGCAGGGCGGTGTTGACGTGTCGCTGCCGCGGGCCGAGGCGCGGCCGCTCGAGCAGAGAGAGGGTATGGTCGTGTCGGTGCGGAGCGACGGTGGGATTTACGTGGACGACGTGAACCTCACGTATGAGCAGTTCCGCGCGAGCTTCCAGGCGCTCGCAAGCCAGCGCTCGACCGAAGGGGTCTATCTCAGAGCAGACCGCAGCGTGGAGTACGGGCAGGTCGTGCGGGTGCTCGCGGTCATGCGCGCGGCAAACGTCGGCGAGGTAGGACTGGTCGCCGAGCAGGAGGATCTCCGCTGAGGACGGTCGAGCTCGCACCGCCACGGCTGGCGGCGCCCGCGATCATCTCGGCGTTCCTGCACGTGGGGATGCTGCTGGCGATGTGGTGGACGTCGCGCGACGCTCCACCGCCGGTGTTGCCGCCGATCTACCGCGTCAATATCGTCGCCGCTCCACCGGGTCCGCGGGCGATCGGTGAGGTAAGGCCTCGAACGCAGCAGGAGACGCCGCCCGCAACGCAGCCGCGGCCCACTGCCGAAGTTGCGCCGCGCACCATGCCCTCGCCCGACAGGTCCCCGGTCGGACGAACTCCGCGGCAGGTGACCCCGGCTCCGGCGCAGCCGCAGCAGCCCGCGAGCAGCGCTCCAGCGCCAGTAGCCGGTGGCGGGCCGATCGGCGGCAGGGGCGCCGATGTCGCGACCGTGCAGACGGCCGGAATCGAATTTCCATTTCCAGGGTACCTGAACAACATCGTTCGCCAGATTGCGCTCCGATTCACGCCCCCCGATCGCGACATGCGGCTGCGTGCAGAGGTCATGTTTCTAATCCACCGAGACGGCTCAGTCACGAACCTCCGCTTCATCACGCGCTCCGGGTCTTATCCGTTCGACCTCGAGGCACAGGGTGCGATCGAGGCAGCCGCTTCGGCGCGCGCGTTCGGCTCACTGCCGGAAGGCTTCGACGACGACGTACTTCCGGTTTCCTTCAGCTTCGATCCTCAGGTTCTGCGATGAAAGGTGCAGCTGTACTTGCCACCGTCCTGGCGGGCGTGGCGCTGCTGGCCGCTCCGGGCGCCGGCGCACAGGACACGACCGGCGCGCCGCAGGGCGTGCGCATCGGCCTCACGTACGCCCCCGGAGTCAAGCCGGGTGTGGTCGTGATGCCGGTGGATCGTTCACCCGGTGACTCGGTGCGGAGGATCCTGGAGCGGGACTTCGACTACAGCGACCGGCTCACCGTGATCTCGCTGGACTCCACGACGCTCGCCGGCCTCCGTCCGCAGCGCGGCCGATTCAACTATCCGCTGTTCGGACGTCTCGGCGCTGCCGCGATAGTGGTCACCACGCCGATCCCGACGGGCTACCGGGTGACGGTGCACGACGTGGCGGCCGCGCGGGTGCTGAGAGCGGACGACTTCACGATCACACCGGCGCGGAACTCGCCGGAATGGCGCATGGCGATCCACGGAGTGGCCGACGAGATCGAGCGATGGCTGCTCGGGCGTCGCGGGATCGCGCAGACGCGGATCCTCTTCTCGCGCCGGGGGAGGCTGCACATGATAGACAGCGACGGCGCGAACATGCGTCAGGTCGCGTCGGTGGGCGACGCTCTGTCCCCGTCCTGGCACCCCAACGGAAACATTATCGCGTACGCGAGTCTGAGTCCGGGGGGAACGCGCGTCGTGCTGCAGGATCTCAGGACCGGCTCCCGGCGCGTGCTCCGGGCCACGGCGAGCTCCCTCAACATCACGCCCACGTTCACGCCCGATGGCCGCTACATCGTGTACGCGACGGGTCGGCAATCGGGCACCGAGCTGGTCGCGACGCCGATGAACGATCTCTCCAGCGCGCGGCTGGTCACGGTGGGCCGGGGAGCGGACAACACTTCGCCCACGTACAGCCCCGACGGGCGACGGCTGGCGTTCACCTCGGGGAGGGCGGGACAACCGGAGGTGTACGTCGCGGACGCTGACGGCACGAACGTACAGCTGATGACCGAGTTCACGTACGGCGGGACCAGCTACAGGGCGAGCCCAGCGTGGTCGCCGGACGGGCGGTCCATAGCATATCAGGCGAGCGCGGGCGGGTTCCAGCTGATGCTGCTGAGCCTGCGCGACCGCGCGGTCCGCCAGCTCACCGGCGAGGCGTCCAACGAGGATCCCTCCTGGGCGCCTGACGGCCGGCACGTAGTGTTCACCTCCACGCGTACTGGCGCGCACCAGCTCTGGGTCATGGATGTCGAGACGGGGCGAATGCGGCAGCTGACCCGCGCATCGGGTGCGCGACTGTCAGAGTGGTCACCAATTCTGGCACCGCAGCAGGAGCTGCGGGCGAGCAACGGAGCATCCTCAAATGACTGAGCTGCGCAGGCGAATACCGGCACTCGCAGCGGCCGGATTCCTACTTGTCTCCTCCACGGCATGCCTCGCCACACGCCAGGACCTCGAGGTCCTGCAGCAGGATCTGCGTCTCGTCCGATCCGAGGCAGCGCGTGACGACTCGATACGCGCCGTTCAGATCCAGCGGCTGGCGGATTCAGTGACTGCGCTCAACCGGCGCATGGTCGAGTTCCGCGCCGAGACTCGGGGTCGCCTCAGCACGGTGGATGAGCAGCTGCTGCGGACGCAGGAGCTGGCCGGGCAGAGTCAGAGCCGCGTGCAGGAGATGCGGGCAGTCCTCGAGCAGGCCCGCCCAGCGGCGACAGACACCGCGGGAGGCCGACCCGGCCCCAACCAGCTCTACCAGCTCGGGCGTGACCAGTTCATGCGCGGCAGCAACTCGGCGGCTCGTACCGCATTCCAGGAACTGCTCACCGCGCACCCGCAGTCCGACGTGGCCGGTGATGCGCAGTTCTATGTCGGTGAGACGTTCAGCGCCGAAGGCAACAACGCCGCGGCCGATTCGGTGTACGCGATCGTCGTCGCGCAATACCCCAACGCGCAACGGGCCGCGACCGCGCTGTACAAGCGCGGCGTGATAGCGCAGCAGGCGGGCCGCAATGCCGACGCGCGCCGGCACTTCAATGCGGTCGTAAGCCGCTTCCCGAACTCCGACGAAGCTGCCCTCGCGCGTGACCGGTTGAGCGCGCGACGCTAGAACGCGCCGTGAAGGAGGTGTTCCCTCAGGCGGAGATGCCGTTCCTCGATCACCTCGAGGAGCTGCGTCAGCGTCTGATCCGCTCCGGTGTCGCGTTCCTCATCGGGGTGATACTGGCGTTCATAATCCTGACGCAGACCGATTTCATTGGATTTCTGCAGCGCCCCATCAGGCCGTATCTGAGCGGTGAGACACTGATATACACCCATCCCGGGGCCGTTTTCGGGATCCTGATGGACATCGCGTTCGTGCTCGGGGCTATCATCGCCTCGCCGGTGATCGGTTACCAGCTGTGGCTGTTCCTGGCGCCGGCACTGTACCCGCACGAGAGGCGGCTGGCGATACCGCTCGTGGGAGCGATGGTATTGCTGTTCACCGCCGGCGTCGCACTCGCCTTCTTCGTGGTCCTGCCGCTGACGCTCCGCTTCCTCCTGGGGCTCCAGGCGGGATCGCTCACGCCAATGATCACGGCCACGGAGTATTTTGGGTTCGCGGTCACGATGTCGCTCCTGTTCGGGGTGGTGTTCGAGCTCCCGATTGCGATTCTAGCCCTTACGGTGCTCGGCATCGTGACCCCCGCGTTTCTGGTTCGTTACCGCAGGCACGCCGTGGTCCTGTGCCTCGTGGCAGCGGCCTTCGTCACACCTGGAGCAGACCCGACTTCGATGCTCGCTCTCGCGATTCCCCTGTATCTCCTGTTTGAGGTGAGCGTCGTCGCCGCGTCGGTCGTGTACCGGCGGCGGGAGAAGCGCCTGCGGGCTGAAGGAATCGTCGGTGTGGCGTCCGGCGCCAGCGCGAGGCCCGCGTGATCGGCGCTGCGGGGCGGGCTGCGATTACCGCGGCGCTGCTGGTGCCGATATGTCTCGGCGTGGCGCATGCCGTCGAGACGAGAGGCGGGTCGGGTGGCCTGGCCGGCGCCATCTTCGAAACGGGTGCCGGGTCCCCGGGTGATGCCGCGAAGCGCGATACCGTCACGGCGCCGCAGCCGGCCGATACGGTGCCCCCACCGCGTGTTCGGACGCGCACGCCGCTCGATACCGCCGCCGCGCGGGCGGCGCGCGATACAATGCGGCTCAGAGCCGCGCGCGGAGACACGGCCGCGGCTCTCCCCGAGCTGGTGACGTGGCCCGAATCGGATTCAGTCGAGCGCTCGCTCCTCGAGCGCCGCGACTATGTGGCGACGCGGTATCGGGGCGACAGGGTCACCTTCGATGCGCGGACACGGGGGCTCGAGGTGCAGGGCCGGCCGGCAGCGGTGGGGCGCGGCCAGGCGCTGCTTGTGGGCGACACCATCTCGTACACCGACGCGACCCAGATCGTCGTCGTGCGTGGCGATACCAACATCCTTCGCGATCCCGGGCAGAACACCTCGGACGTAGTCTCTCGCGGCAGTCTCACCTACGACATCGCGCGGGGGCAGGGCTCCATCTCGAACATCAGCACGTCCGTCACCAGCGGTGAGCAGTGGTACGTGCAGGGGGCGGGGGGCTTCCTCGTTCGCGACACGGCGGGCGTTGAGCCTACGCGGTTCTACGTCCGCAGCGGATCGTTCACCACCTGTGACGAGGAGATCCCGGATTACCATTTCCGCGCGGGCGAGATCAAGATGATTACGCGCAACTTCCTGGTCGCGCGCCCCGCGACGCTGTACATCGGCGAAGTGCCGGTGATGTGGCTGCCGTTCGTCTTCCAGGACATCAGGTCCGGGCGCCGGAGCGGGATGTTGTCTCCGCGCTTTGGAGTGGCGGAACTGGTGCGCAACAGTCCGCTGTACCGCCGCCACGTGGAGAATGTGGGCTACTACTTCGCATTCAACGACTACCTCGACTCGCAGCTGTGGATGGACTGGCGCAGCGGCGCGCGCGGCACGGAGGAGGACCCCGGGTGGACGCGCTGGAACGGGGAAGTCCGCTACCGCTGGCTCAACAGATTCATGACCGGCCGGCTCGCGGCGTCCCACACCTCGGACCAGAACGACGCGACGAACACAGCGATCAGCTGGAGCCACGAGCAGGCGTTCTCGCAGACACGCCGCTTCACGACCAACGTGAATTACGTCACCAACACGCGGCTGCAGCGGCAGAACGCCTTCAACCCGCAGCAGGTGCTGGCGACGATCAGCTCGCAGGCGAGCTATCAGCAGAAGCTCGGTCCCGCGTCGCTGTCGCTCGGCGGCAACCGGACGCAGTACCCGGGCAGGACCCAGGTCCAGCAGACACTGCCGACGCTGGCGCTGGCTGTCCCGACGATTGCGATCGCGCGGTGGCTGGAATGGACTCCCGACTTCCGGTTCGACAACCAGCAGACCCTCGATCTGGATCAGCCAGGCACGATTGGCTACCGCCACTTCGTGCGCGACGGCGGAATCGTGGACAGCGCGCTCGTGCGCGGCGACCAGCGCACCACGACCGCGAGCTTCAGCACGCCGATCAAGCTCTTCGGCTGGACGTGGCAGAACTCCTTCAACTTCAACGACCGGTTGGACGATTACCCGACTGAAGTCAGGATAGCCGACCCCGACGACCGCACGATCACGACGACGAGAACGTTCGCGCGCACCTACCAGACCGGAGTGGACTGGCAGACGGGCCTCAGCCTGCCGACGATCCTCGGCGGGACCTGGAACCTCTCACCGAGCGTCAATTTCCGGAACGTGGATCCGGGACCGATGTGGGTACGGTCGCAATTCACCGGCGGGCACTGGGTCAACCAGTCGAAGCGCGTGGACTACGCGCTGTCGGTGTCGCCCACGCTGTTCGCCCTGCTGCCCGGGGTCGGACCGCTGGCGCGCATGCGCCACTCGATCTCGCCGCGACTGAGCTACAGCTATTCGCCCCAGGTCGAGGTGGACCGCGAGTACCTGCGCGCGACCAACCGCACGGCCGGGGATTACCTCGGGAACCTCGCTCAGAATCAGGTCACGCTGCATCTGTCGCAGGTGCTCGAGGGCAAGCTGCGAAGCGACAGCGACAGCGGTGAGACGGACGCCGGGCGGAAGATGAAGCTCCTGTCCATCAATTTCACACCGCTCACCTATGATTTCGAACGGAAGCGCGCCACCGGAAAGAGCGGGTTCACGACGCAGAACTTCAGCTACGACATTGCGTCCGACCTGCTGCCCGGCTTCGGCTTCCGCGTCGGCTACTCGCTGTTCCAGGGAAGCCCGCTCAGCGACACGGCGGTGTTCAAGCCATTCCGCGAGGACATCAGCGCGTCGTTCAGCTTCAACGAGCGGTCGCCGGTGTTCGCCGCCATCGGGCGCATATTCGGACGGGCGGTGCCGCAGACGACGCCGCAGGTCGAGCGGATCGAGCCGTCGCCCGACGACGCGCTCGCTCAGCGCATAGCGGGGACGCCGGTCGCCGGCAGCCAGCGCCGCGACCGCGAGCTGGCGCTCCCCACCGCCGGCTCCTGGCAGGCGACGTTCGCTTTTTCCTCGCAGCGCCAGCGTGAGCCGACAGGCGGGACGATCATTGATTTCGATCCGGCGGAGAACTGCCGGCCGTTCTTCGAGAATCCGCTCATTTATCAGCAGTGCCTGCTCGAGCAGCAGACGCGTCCGACGACCGCGGTCCCGTTCAACCCGGTGATCGGCGCGCCCTTCGTGCGTGTACCGCCGCGCGAGACGCTGCAGTGGAACACCAACTTCCACATCACGCCGAAGTGGGCGGCGCAGTGGCGGACGACGTATGATTTCCGGGCGCGCGAGTTCGCCAGCCATCAGGTCACCCTCGAGCGTCAGCTGCACGACTGGCGGAGCAACTTCGCGTTCACCAAAGCGCCGAACGGCAACTTCTCCTTCATGTTCTTCATCTCTCTCATCGCCCAGCCGGACCTGAAGTTCAACTACGACAAGCAGACCTATCGGCCGCTGAGTAGATGACCGGTGCGGCCGTCGAGCTTGACGGGAAGTCGCTGACGCTGGCCGATGTGCGCGCCGTGGCGCGCGACGGCGCACGGGTGCGGCTGGCCGATGTCGCGCGTGAGCACATGCTGCGGACGCGGCGCACCGTGGAGGAGGCCACCGATTCGGGCGAGGCCGTGTACGGAGTGAACACCGGCTTCGGCAAGCTCTCGGAAGTATCCATCCCGCGCGAGCAGGTGGACGCGCTGCAGGTGAATCTCATCCGCAGCCACGCGGCCGGCGTGGGCCAGCCGATGCCTGCTGATGAGACCCGGGCCATGCTGCTGCTCAGGGCGAACGTCCTGGCGGGCGGGCTCGCCGGCGCGCGACCCGAGGTCGCCGAGCTCCTGTGCGGGATGCTCAACGCCGGACTGCACCCTGCCGTGCCGGAACAGGGGAGTGTTGGCGCGAGCGGCGACCTCGCACCACTGGCGCACCTGGCGCTTCCGGTGATCGGAGAGGGCGAGCTGCTGCATCCTGCTTCGGGACGGAGCGGGCCCGCGGCGGAGCTGTTGCGCGACGCCGGACTGGCGCCGATCCGCCTCGGTCCGAAGGAAGGTATCAGTCTCATCAACGGGACCCAGGGTCACACCGCGATCGCCG
>Ga0268386_10004199_pt1 | contig 10574 bp, 11 predicted proteins | sample RVTome_15_FD_200260 | JGI IMG/M metagenome (GOLD analysis project Ga0268386, IMG submission 200260) | Soil microbial communities from uranium-contaminated site in the Upper Colorado River Basin, Wyoming, United States - RVT150D86... ... | reverse complement strand
TGGAGGTACACGCGGCGATCGGTCTCGACCACGATGCGGAAGGCGGGCTTGCGAATCTCGGCGATCTGCACCTGCGTCTGAGCCACATCGCGGCCATCGATCGACAGGACGACGAGATAATCGCCATTCGGGAGGTCCGCGAACGAGACTGCCGAGGAGAATGTCCCGCGGCTCGTTGTGGGCGCCGTGGCGCGTACGAGTGGCGGGCCGTCGGTGTCGTACCCGGCCACGAGCCGGACTCCGACGGCCTGGGGAACAGTACGGTCCGATCGACGCCTCACCAATCCCCATGCGTGGATCGTGTCGTCGGTGCGATACATCGTGCGATCCGTGGCGAACACGTACCACCACCGATCGTGTGGGTCATCGCGCCACGAGCCGCGATCCGCAGCGAGCAGGGCGATGACCTGCCCGTCGTCCTGTGTGGCTGCGACGAGGAACGTGCGCCGGCCGGACTCCTGGCGGTCGACGATGGCGGCGGGAGTCGGCACGTCGAGCAACCCATTGCTTCCTGTCGCTCCGAGGCTCGACGCGCCGACCATCGACACGTCCGCGCCGCCGATCGGACGACCGGTCCGGACGTCGTTGACCCACGCCACGGTGCGCGTCTCGGATGCCAGCGCATAGATGGAGGCATCAGTGACCTGGAGCACGACCTGCTCGTCGCGTCCATCGTTCAGCACGTTCACCAGGTATCGACCGGGCTCGAGCTCGACCGGGAGCGGCATAGATGCCCCATTCCAGTCGCCGCGCGCCACGGTTTCCACGCTGGCGACCTTCGGCAATCCCTTCAGCGGCACGTTGCCCGTCGACGAGGTGCGCGCCCAGCCGAGATCGGTGCCGAGCGTCGTCACCGCATCGACCGCCTCTCGCACCGTGGAGAGCCGGTATACCTCGACGGTGACTCGCACGACTCGGCGGTCGCCATCGGGGTCGGTGATGGAAACCGGCAGGACCGGTGCCTCGCCGGGGTGGCCTTCGAGCAACGGAGTGTTGAACTGCACCGTGGGCCGCCGCGATGCGCTGCCGCCCGCCGTCTCGAAACGGAACGTGACGGGTTCCTCGAGGACCTGCTCCGACCCTTCGATCCGGATCCCGCGCTCGACGGTGACCGTGTACAACGTCGAGGCGCGCAGGTTCTGTGCGGGTACGAATGCCCACGTCCGCCCGTGACGCTCGAAGCGGCCCTCGGTTGCCGGCGTGATCGCCACCTTGTCCGCGAGGTCGGTGACGCCGTCCTGATCGAATTCGATCTCGATCCCGGTGTCCACGGGAACCTGCGTCGTCTCGTCCCCGGGCAGGACGTTCACGACATGCAACGGCCCGTTGGTGCGGAAATCCCACTCGCCCACAAGCGACCCGTCGGGTGCCAGGAGCTCGAACGTGTACCGAGTACGAGCATGAAGCGCGGTTGCCGGGCGCACGATTGCCACGTCGTCGGTTGGGCCCGCACGGACGGTCAGCTTCACGGGAGGGTAGGTGCCCAGGTTTCGCGCGAGCGCGACAGCAGGCGTGCCGGTAAGGCTCCGGAGCTCGAAGCTGGCGCGGGTTGCAACGCCGGACCGATCCTGCTGACGTGGGGTCAGCTCCGCCACCGGCTCGTACGGAGGCAGCTGCAGAGCTCCCCAGCCGAGCTCGCCGCCGAGGCTTGGCCCGGCGCTCGGCTCGATGCTCGACAACCCGACCTGGGACGGACTCGCCGTCGGACCGGGCCCTCCGGTCGTGCTGCCCAGCACGATCGCCAGGATCACGATGCCAACCAGCAGCACTGATGCTGCCGCAGCACTCTCCCTGCGGTGCCGTCCGATCCACTCCCTGTTCACCCTCACCACCTCTGCTCGGTCGGTGGCGCGCGTCTTCGCGCGCGTCGGGGTGACTATCGGGTTGGCGTGCTGCGGAGGAACTGCGGTAAACCTGCGCCGAAGACAGCACGAAGGCCGCCTGGCGGGAGGCGGCCTTCGAATCTGAGGTTCGTGGTTGCGGGGGACGGATTCGAACCGACGACCTTCGGGTTATGAGCCCGACGAGCTACCACTGCTCCACCCCGCCCGCGCATGGTAGTGAGGCCGGACCCATCGGTCAAACCCACGTGGGCGGACGACGCTCCGCACGGGTCCGCTACAATGCCGCCCGAGGCTCGCCATCGGCGAGCCTGAGCCGATGCCCCACAACGTACGCCGATCGTACGCAGGAGGATCTGCGCCCGCCGATGGCCGTCAACCCGAAGAAGCTCCGTCCCTACGACGAGCCGCCGAAGGTTCGCCGCCCCCTCGTCCCCGACACGCCGGACAGCGCGGCCACCGCCTTCCTCGTCGTGTCACTCCTGTGGCTCGCGGCCGCCACCGGGATCGGCGTCCTGTGGGTCGCCACCCTGCTGTTTCCGGGGCAGGTCGCGCTCACTCTCGCGCTGGAGCTGCCGATCATCGGGACCATGGGGATCGACGTCTCGCGGCCGACGGTCGAGGCCGGGTTCATGAACGCGCTGGTCTTCGGCTGGCTGAGCAATGCCGCCTTCGCGGCCATCTGCTTCGTCACGCCGCGGCTCACCGGTGAGCGGCTGCGCGACGACCGGATGGGCTTTGGGGCGATGGGCCTGTGGAACGTGGGCGTCGCGGCGGGGCTCGCCGGCGTGTACCTGCCGATCATCGCGGGCAGCGGGCCGCTCGCCGAGTTCCCGCTGCCGGCCAAGGGCCTCATGCTCCTCGGCGCGGTCACCGTCCTCGGGGCCATGGGGCGCACCCTCATGGCCGGGGAGCGACGGCTGCCATACGTCAGCATCCTGTTCTTCGCGCTCGGCCTGCTCGCGCTGCTCGGCCTGCTCACCATCAGCGCCGCCGCCCAGTTCTTCGCCCTCGACGGGACGCCGATGGCCCTCGTGAACGCGTTCGTGGCGCGGGGGATCGTGACGTACTGGATCCTCGGGGCTGCCCTCGGCTCGCTCTTCTACGTCGTGCCCCGTGCGAGCGCCAACCCGCTCGCGTCGGCCGGCATGGCCCTCCTTGCCTGGCTGCTGTGGGCCGCCTTCGCGGGACTTTCCGCAGTCGGCGCGCTTGTCGATCCCTCCGTCCCGTTCGTCATCACCACGATCGGCAGCGTCGGCACGATCCTGCTGGTGGCACCCGTGTTCCTGGCGGTTGCCACCCTGGCGCTCACCATCCACGGCCGCTGGTCGCTCACTCTTGGCACCGGCACGCTCGCCTTCGCCCTCGTCGCCATGGCGTTCCTGCTCGGCACCGCGCTGCTCGAGGCGATCGGCGCGCTGCGGAGCGTGCAGGGCCTCATCCGCGACACGGAGTGGGAGATGGGCGTCTGGCTACTCGGCCTGCTCGGCTCGGCAACATTCGCCTTCTTCGCCCTGCTCGACCACGCCGCCCCACGCGTGCTGCGCCGTGACTGGGGCGGCTCCATCGCGGTCGACGCCCAGCTGTGGGGGAGTCTCATCGGCGTGGTGCTCGCCGGCTTCGCGCTCATCGGCGCCGGCATCGCGCACGGCGCGCTCCGCGCAGAGGGCGCAGCCGCCGAGGAGGTGCAGGCCACGTTGAGCTGGTTCCTGTTGGTCGCTGGCGCGGGCCTGGGGCTGGTGGCGCTCGGCGGCCTGGCGGCGCTTGTCGCGCTGTTCGTCATGTACACAACCGCCCGGCGCGCCGAGTACGTGCCGGCCGCCGACGCGCCTGCCGGCGAGGTGCCGGCCGGCGCACAGACCGCGCACTGAGGCCCCGATGACCGTCCACACCCCCATCGAGACCGGCTCCCGCGGCATCCCCGGCTGGGCTCTCGGCCTCACCGTCTTCGTCCTGCTCGTCGGCGGCGTGTACTTCGCCGGCAACCTCACCGGCGAGAATCCGCCGATCGTCGCGCCTCCCTCGCCGTCCGGCAGTGGCGCGCCGGTCTTGAACGCCGTCGCCATCATCGACGAGGCTGCCTGCCAGTCCTGCCACGGCCCCGACCTTGCCGGCAGCGGCGCGTTCCCGTCGCTGCACGACATCGAGAACGGCCCGGTCAGCGAGAACCTGCAGGCCTTCGCCGAAGAGCACCCCGACGACTGGGCCGAGATCTGGATCGCCGGCATCGACCCCGCCGTCTCCGATCCGGGCATGCGCGGCGGGATGCCGGCCTTCGCCGCCCCGCCCTACGAGCTGACGGCGGAGGAGATCGCGGCGGTCGTCGAGTACCTCAAGTCGCTGCCGTGAGCGAGCCGGCCGAGCGGCCGGCGCGCAACGTCCCGGTCCTCATCGGCGGGACGGAGATGGCCCAGATCGACGAGGCTGCGCAGAAGCTCGGCATCTCCCAGGACGCGCTCATGGAGGCTGCCGGCGGCGCGGTCGCCGAGGTGGCGCTCGTCGAGCTGGCGCGGCTGTCCGCGGACGCCGCCGCGCCTGCCGGCCCGGGCGGTCCGCTCGACGACGCACCTCTCATCGTCGTCCTGTGCGGGCCGGGGAACAATGGCGGAGACGGCTTCGTCGCGGCGCGGCGGCTCGCCACCGCCGGTCGCCGGGTCGTGGCCGTCCTTGCCGGGGACGCGGGGCGCCTCGGTACGGGCGGCTCAGCCGCGGCGCACAACTGGGGGGTGCTGCAGGCCATGGCCGCCGCCGGTTCGCTCGAGCTCTTCGTGGCGCCCACGCCGGAGCTCCTCCTGCAGCTTCGCCCCCGCCTCTCGCCGGCGACGCTGGTGGTGGACGCGCTGCTCGGCACCGGCGCATCGGGCCCGCTGCGCGAGCCGATCTCGACCGCGGTCGACCTCGTGAACGCCATCCGCACCCACGCGCGCGCCGCCTCGCGCCCGTGCAGCGTGCTCGCCGTGGACGCGCCCACCCGCATCGACCTTACCGATGGCTCCCGCTCCGACCCGGTCGTGGCCGCCGACATCACCGTCACCTTCCACCGCGCGAAGGCCGGCTTTGCCCTCGACCCCGACTCGCGGCGGCTGGCCGGGCGCTACTTCGTGGCGCCGATCGGCATCCCGCTCGAGGCGGAGGAAGGCGTCGTTCCTCCGGATGGCGAGCACCCGCCGGCGCGGATCGCGCAGATCACCTGGCAGGAACCCGGCTTGGTCGGGACAGATGTACCTCCCGGCAGCTGACCGGCTGCAACGGCGCGGGTCGTTCGACGATGTCGCGGGCGAATATGCCGATGCGCGACCCGGCTATCCGCCCGCTGTGTTCGACACGATCGTCACGCGGGTCCCGCCGCCGGCGCGGGTCCTCGAGGTCGGTCCCGGACCTGGCCTTGCCACGTTGCCTATGGCCGAGCGCGGTTACGCGATCCTGGGCATCGAGCTGGGCCAGAGGCTCGCGACGGTCGCACGGCAGCGGCTCCGCGACTTTCCAAACGTCGAGATCATCCACGCCGACTTCGAGAGCTGGGAGCCGACGGGACGTCGATTTGACGTCGTGCTGGCCGCATCGTCGTGGCACTGGATCGAGCCGCAACTCGCCTTCGATGCTGCACACCATGCGCTAAGTCCCGGCGGGCACCTGGCCCTGGTCGCCAACCATCCCCGTCCCGGGCAGCGCGGATCCGCCGCGCGAGCGTTCTGGGATGCGACCGATGAGATCTACCGCCGTCACGCGCCGGGCATCCTGGCGGGACGCTCGTGGTCGCCGCATCGGCTTCCGTTCAACGCCGCCACGATCAAGCGAAGCGGCCTGTTCAACCAGGTGGAGCGCCTCACCTGGCGATGGAGCCGAGAGTTCACTTCGGAGGCCTACCTGCGCCTGCTCGAGACGTACTCCGATCATCGCGCGCTGCCCGACCGGGAGCGGCGCGCCCTCCTGGCGGCAATGAGGGAAACGATCGATGGACGATTCGGTGGGGTCGTCCAGCGCGTGTACTGGACACACCTGCACCTGGCGCGGCCCGCTCGGGGCGCCGGTGCCTGACGTCCCAGCCGGTGAGTCTATGGGCCAAGGAGCCGATACGAACGGGCGCCCGAACCGGTTCTCGATGGCTATCTGACCCAGCCGGTGAGCCGGTCGGCCAAGGACGGGGCTTCCGCAGGCTGCGTCGGGCTGCTCGGTAGTCGATAGACTCACGGGCTGAGAATCTGAGCGTTGGCGGGCTGGATATCCGGCGTCGAAGGGCCGCTCAGCTGCTCCCCGGTTTCACGAGCGGCTCGCCGGCGTCACACAACGGGCAGGCCTCCGCCGGCCACGAGGCGATCTCGATCCGGCCCAGCGCGTGGAGCGGGCAGCCGAGCTCGACCGGGCCGGTCGAGCGGTCGACGATGACCGCCGCCCCCAGTGGCGAGACCCCAGCCGCCCGAACCGCGGCCACCGTCTCGAGCAGCGAGGCGCCGGTGGTGAGGATGTCGTCGACGAGCACGACCCGCTCCTCGCGCGCCATCGGCCATCCGCGGCGGAGGGCCCGGACGCCACGACCCGTCGGCTCGGCGAAGATGCCGCGCACTCCATGCCCGAGCATCGGCTCCAGCTGGCGCGCGGTCTCGAAAGCGAGGAGCACCCCGCCGGTGGTGGGGCCTACCACCAGGGTGGGGTCGTGCGGCGCCAGCGCCTCCGCCAGTCGCCGTCCGACCTCCACCGCCAGCGGCGGATACTGCAGCACGGCGAACTTCTCGAGGTAGCGGTCCGAGTGGCGGCCGCTCTTCAGGAGGAAGTGGCCGCGGCGCAGGGCACCGGCCGCCTCGAAGATCTCCTCGACTGACGCCGCTCGGGGATCGGCCAGCATCGCCTACTCGTAGACGGCGCTGAAGTCGACCGCGGGGAAGCGCTCGGCCAGCGCATCGGTCACCCACTGGAGCACGTCGGAGGGGTCGTAGAACTCGGCCACGACCCGGGCCTCGGTCACGGTCAGCCCGCTGCGGTGCGGGTCGAGCGCCAATGCCGAGCCCGCCGGAAGATCGGCGAGGTCGAGGCTGGTCTCGAAGCGGCCGTCGGCACGCAGGAGCAGGACGTCCTCCGCCTCGTCGAGCAGGAGCAGGTCGCCGGTACGGGCGAGCACCTCCTCCGCGTTCGACGCGAACTCCCGCAGGCCCTGCTTCTGCTGCTCGGTGATCTGGCCGCGGTAGGCGTCGGCCAGCTGCCACAGCCGCTGCGCCGCGAGCGTCTGCTGCTGGGTCGGCGGCAGCTCGGCCTGCCAGTCAGGCTCGTCCCCTTCGACGACTTCCTCCTCCGCGGCGAGCTCATCGGCCGGGAGGAGATGGCCGGCCGGGTCGCGGGCGGCCTCGGCGAACCAGGCGAAGATGTCCGCCGGGTTGTAGAGCTCGGCGACCTCGCTGAACGCGTCGATGACCTGCTCCTCGTCGTACCACTCGTTGTCGGCCGGGTCCTGGTAGGTGAGCCGGGTCGTCCACGTCTCGTCGACCGGGTGGTAGAGGAGGTAGTCCTGGTCGTCGTCCACCAGCTTCACCGGGCCGATCTCCCGCAGCCGCTCCCGGTTTGCGTCCACGAAACGGCGCAGCTGCTCGGTGGCCTCGTACAGGAAGTCGCGCCGCTCGAGCTCGGCCTCCTGGGCCAGCTCGCGCAGGGCGGTGATGCGTGGGGCGCTCATGCGGGCAACTCCATGCCTACGGCTTGAGGACTACGGCTTGAAGACGAGGTCGGGACCCATCCGCTCGCGAAGGAAGATGGTGTGCTTCTTGTCGAAGACCGATTCCGCCACGCGGTGGCCAAAGCCACGTGTCGACGGGTCGGCATACAGCCGATCGAGCACGGCGTAATTCGGCAGGTCGAGGATGATCACGTTGTTCCACTCCGAGCCCTCGGTCACGTTGAACCAGCCCACGAAGCGGATGCCGAACTCCGTCTCGTAGCGGCGGGCCTGCCGCGGGAAGACGTGGCGCATGCCGCGCTTGAACAGCGCGTCGCGGCCCTTGCGCACGTTGAAGAAGGTCACCATCAGCGGCATCAACGGGCCTCCGCGCGGCGGTCGAGCGCAAGGCCGATAACGAGGCCGACCACCAGGCCGATGGCGATGCCGATGCCCAGGTTGTCCAGCGCGGTGCCGATAGCGACGCCCAGGCCGATGCCGATGGCGGTCCACACGCCGAGCATCGTGCTCGTGCGCCGCGGGGTCTCGTCAGTCATCGGCCTGTTCCTCGCTGGTATCCACCGTCCGGGTCGGCCGCACCACGCCGGTCGTCCGGCCGCGGCCGCGACGGCGATCGGCGAAGAAGACGCGGAGCAGGAAGACCGCGGTCATGCTCACGAAGAAGAGCAGCACCAGGTCGACGAAGAGGAGGATGGCCAGCACCGGCACCGGCCAGTTCCAGCTGAACAGGCCGACCGGGATGAGGAAGAGGATGATCGCGAAGAGAATCGCCTGCCAGATGAAGCAGCCGAATCCGGGGCCCTCGTTCGGGTCGAGATCCTCGTTGTAGCGAATGGACATGCATCACTCAGGGCGGGTCTGCGGCGTGGCGCCCGAGATGGTCCCATATCCCAAGAAGCACCGCATGACGTTCGGCTTCGGCAGATCGCGCTCACCGGCGCCGTGGCCCACCTGCCCGCCGGCGAAGGGCGGTGACGCTGGCCACTCTTCCACGAGCTCGGCGAGGAGCGCGGCGCCGAGGGGCGTGACGAGTGGCACGCCGGGCGAGTCCTCGTACGTCGGCGCGCGCGTCAGCAGGGCCGCGACCACGGGAAGCGGCTTCCCGACGTTCACCGGTGAGGACATCACCTGGCGGACGCCGAGCAGGCCGAGCGCCCCGATGACGCCGACGCTGCCGACGACCGCGTTCACGCCGCGCGTCAGCGTGAAGACGTGATCCCCCGGTCGCTCACCGCCGATCCGCGCTTCGGCCGCCGCAAGAAGGCGAAGGACACGCAGCGCCCCGTCCGCCACGCGCCGGGGAAGACCGGCCTCGTCGATGAGGGCGGTCATGTCCGCCAGGCGGGCATCGACGTCGGGCACCTGCCCGACGATCCGCACCTGGGTCGCGGCCACCGGGCCCTTGGTGACCTCCTCGACGATGAGGTCGAAGGCAGCGCCCGCCCGTTGCAGCGGCGCCAGCACGTCGCGCAGGTCGGCCTCGAGCAGCCCCGCGCCGACGAGCGCTCCAAGGAACATCTCGCCGCTCGCGCCCGAGGCACAGTCGAAGTACGCGATCCTGCTCGCTTCGTTCATAGGCGGTCGCGCGGATGGTCCCACAAACGCCGTCCGCGGACGTCAGTCGAGGCCGTCGATCCCGTTGGCGTAGGTGACGCGGCCGCTGGCCAAAGTGAGCCGCACGACGCCGGGCAGCTCGCGTCCGAGCAGCGGGGTGTTCGCCGATGCGGAGGCCAGCACCTCGCGCTCCACCCGCCAGGCGGCCGATGGGTCGACCAGCACGAGGTCTGCGGTGGCGCCGGGCTCGATCGCCCGGCGCTCGCCGATGAGCCGGGCCGGGTTGGTGGCCATCGCCGCCACGAGCGCCAGGAGCGACAGGCAGCCCGCCGCCACGGCCGCCAGGCCGAGCGAGAGGGCGGTCTCGAGCCCGATCATCCCCGGCGCGGCGGCGGCGAACTCGACGAGCTTGCGCTCCGCCGGGTGCGGCGCATGGTCGGTGGCGATGGCGTCCACCGTACCGTCGGCCACGCCGGCGAGCAGCGCCAGCGCGTCGTCTCGTGTGCCCAGCGGCGGGTTCACTCGGCAGGCGCCGTCGTAGGCGCGTGACGGGTCGAGCGGCGAACCGGGGTCGCCCGGCTCCTCCCAGGCGAAGCTGCGGTCGCCGGCGACCCAGGCGTCGGTGAGGGCCAGGTGGTGCGGCGTCACGTCGCAGGTGACGCGCACCCCTGCCTCCTTCGCGCGGCGCACCGCCCCGAGCGCGGCCGACGTCGAAAGGTGGGTCAGGTGCACCCACCCGCCCGTCTCGGCGGCGAGGGCGATGTCACGCTCTACGACGATCAGCTCCGCCGACGCCGGCCAGGCGGCGAGGCCGAGCCGGGTGGCGACCGCGCCGCCGCGCATGACCGTCCCCTCCGCCAGCCCCGCCTCCTCGGCGTGCTCGATGAGCGGCAGACCCAGCGGCGCAAGGTAGGCGAGCAGGCTGCGGGCGACCGGCGCGGAGGCGACCGCGGTGCCGTCGTCGCTCACCCCGGCGATGCCGAGGGCCGCCAGCTCGCGGAGATCGGTGAAGGCCTCGCCCGCGCGGCCCCGGGTGGCGGCTGCCACGACTCGCACCCGGCAGGCGGCGTCGACCGCGCGGGCGGCGACCCAGGCGACCCGGGCGGGCTCGTCGAGCGGTGGATTGGTGTTCGGCATGGCGCAGACCGTGGCGTAGCCCCCATGCGCCGCCGCCCGCGCGCCGCTCTCGATCGTCTCGGACGCCTCGGCGCCCGGCTCGCGGAGGTGGGCGTGCAGGTCGCACAGCGCGGGGATGGCGACCAGCCCGTTCGCGTCCACGCGGACCGCATCGGCCGGAAGGGCCGATGGCGAGACGAATTCGCCATCGTGGATCGCGAGGTCGGCCGCGGCATCGGTCCCGGTCGCGGGATCGACGACGCGCGCGCCGTGGATGAGCAGGCTGGCCGGGGCATCGGCCAGGGACCCGAACCGGGTCACGGCGCGAGCAGGGCGAGGACGGCCATGCGCACCGCCACGCCGTTGGCGACCTGGGTGCCGATGAGCGAGCGCGGCCC
>Ga0268386_10004198_pt1 | contig 10575 bp, 9 predicted proteins | sample RVTome_15_FD_200260 | JGI IMG/M metagenome (GOLD analysis project Ga0268386, IMG submission 200260) | Soil microbial communities from uranium-contaminated site in the Upper Colorado River Basin, Wyoming, United States - RVT150D86... ... | reverse complement strand
ACGCGCCGTTCCCCGACGAGTCGTACAAGGCCGGCCCGCGGGCGATGCCCGAGCTGGTCCCCTATCGACCCGACCACCCCGCCGCGGACGACAACCGCCGGGCGTGGAAACGACTGACCGAGTTGGACGTGCCGGTGGTCACGGCGTTCAGCGACGGCGATCCGATCATGGCCGGCGTGGACCGCATCATGCAGCGGGCGTTCCCAGGTGCGCAGGCGCAGCCGCACACGACCATCGCCGGCGCCGGGCACTTCCTGCAGGAGGACGCCGGAGCCGAGCTCGCCTCGGTGGTGGTGGACGCCGCCCGCCGCAACTGACCGCACAGGTCACAACCGCATCCGGTGCGGTCAGGGCACCGGGCCGGGGTCGGTGGTGTGGCGGTCCACGTCGCGGCGCGCGATGGCGTCAGCGATCCGGTGTACGCCGTCGTGGACGTCCACGAACCGCAGTCCCAGCGGCGACATGCCCAACCGCAGGATGTCCGTCCCGCGTGCGTCACCGATCACCCGGTGCCGCTCGACGAGCATCGCGCTGACCCGTGGCGCATCCCGGCAGCGCAGCGCGATGTGCCCACCGCGGTGGGCGGGATCGCGCGGCGATTCCAGCGTGACGCCCAGGGGAGCCAGCCAGACATCGGCCAGGGCGATCGCCAACGACGTCAGCGCCACGCTCTTGGCACGGATCGCGGGGACGCCCGCCTCAGCGACGACCTGCAGCCCCGGCAGCATCGCAGCGGTCGACAGGACGGGCGGCGTGCCGGTGCGGAAGCGGGCGACGCCGGCCGCCGGCCGGTACGTGGGTTCCATCGCGAACGGGTCGGCGTGCCCGAACCAGCCCGGGATCGGGCTGCGCAACCGGTCGGCGACGTCGCCACTGACGTAGCGCCACGACGGCGCGCCGGGTCCGCCGTGCAGGTACTTGTAGGTGCACCCCACGGCCAGGTCGACGCCGGCACCCACGAGGTCGACGGGCACGACGCCGGCACTGTGTGACAGGTCCCACAGCGACCACGCCCCGCCGCGTCGAACGACCGCGCTGACGGCCCCGAGGTCGTGCAGCAACCCCGTGCGGAAGTCCACGTGAGACAGGGCGACGAGCCCGACGCGCGTGTCGAGCGCCGCAGCGACGGTCTCCTCCGTCGGCGGGCCGTCGAGCAGGCGCAGCACGCCGCCCGCCGCCCGGGCGACCGCATCGAGCACGTACAGGTCGGTCGGGAAGTTGGCCGGGTCGGTGATGACGTCGGGCCGGCCAGGTGCCGCGGCGAGAGCGGCCGAGGCGAGCACGTGCAGACTCACTGTGGTCGTGTCACCGACCCCGACGTCGCGCGGACCGGCACCGACCACCGTGGCGATGTGCGCGGCCGCGGCGTCACCGAGCCCGAGCCAGCGCTCGTTCCAGCCACGGATCAGGCGGTCGCGCCACCGGTCCACCTCGGCATGCACCACGCCGGCGACCGCACGCGGCTGCGGGCCGAGCGAGTTGCCGTCGAGGTAGATCAGCGATGGATGGCCGGAAGGACGGTGGAACCGGTCGACGAACGCAGCCAGCGGGTCCTTCGCGTCGAGCCGAGCGGCGTCGTCCCTCCGGGGCGCGTCCACGTCAGCCGGCGCGCCGGCGGCGCCGGATCAGGCGCCGTGGCACTTCTTGTACTTGCGCCCCGAGCCACAGGGACACGGGTCGTTGCGGCCCACCCTGTCGCCCTTGACGACCGTGCCCTGTGTCGCCTGGCGCGCGGCGGCGGCAGCCGACGCGGCACCTCCGGCCGGCGCTGCGGCCGCGGCGGCCGCCGGCGCGACCTGGGACGAGCCCGCCGAGGTCAGCCGGATCCGCGCGTCATCGGTCCGGTCGGCCTGGCGTGGCGGAGGTGAGGTCCGTGCCACCATGCTGAAGAAGAACCGGACGGCCTCCTCCCGGACGCGCGCCATCAGGACGCGGAACGCGTCGTAGGCCTCCCGCTGGTACTCGACCAGGGGGTCACGCTGACCCACCGCGCGCAGCCCGATGCCCTCGCGCAGGTGGTCCATCTCGTACAGGTGCTCGCGCCAGATGCGGTCGACGACGCCCAGGATCGCGCGCCGCTCGACCTGCCGCTGGACGTCCGCGCCGACGCGTTCCTCGCGTTCGGCGTACAGGGTGCGCGCGAGCTCGACCGCGTCCTCGGTCAGACCGTGGATCGTCAGGAACTCCAGGTCGAATCCGTCGAACATGGCGGCCACGCGCTGCCGGGCGTCGTCGCGCACGTCATCGTCGGCGTTGGCGTCGATGACCAGCTCGGCGTAGGCGTTCTGCAGGCCCGACAGGTCCCACTCCTCGCTGAACTGTCCCTCGTCAGTGAAGTCCTCGACGAGCTGCGTGATGGCATCGGTCAGGAAGTCCTGCGCGACCTCGGCGACGCCCTCGTCGTCGCCCTGCAGCACGCGGCTGCGCTCGTCGTACACGACCGTGCGCTGCTCGTTCATGACGTCGTCGTACTTGAGCACGTTCTTGCGCAGCTCGAAGTTGCGTGACTCGACCTGGTTCTGCGCACGGGCGACGGCACGCGTGACCATCTTGTGCTCGATCGGGATGTCGTCGGGCATCGACAGGCGGTTCATGATCGACTCGACCGCGCTGGCGTTGAACAGCCGCATGAGGTCGTCCTCGAGCGACAGGTAGAAGCGCGAGGCGCCCGGATCGCCCTGGCGCCCGGACCGGCCGCGCAGCTGGTTGTCGATGCGGCGGGACTCGTGGCGCTCGGTGCCGAGCACGTACAGGCCGCCGAGGTCGCGGATCCGGTCGCCCTCGACCTTCGTCTCGCCCGTGAAGCGCTCGAGCTGCTCGTCGTGGTAGGCCCTGAACGCCTCGGGATCGATCGGCTCGGCGTCCTCGCGCTCCTGGCCGGGGACGCCGTTGAACTTCTTGCGCGCCTCGTCGAGAGCGAGCTGCTCGGGGTTGCCGCCCAGCATGATGTCGACACCACGGCCGGCCATGTTGGTCGCCACCGTGACGGCGCCGATCCGCCCCGCCTGGGCGATGATCGCAGCCTCCCGGAAGTGGTTCTTGGCGTTGAGGACCTCGTGGGGGATCCCCCGCCGCGTGAGCAGGGACGAGAGCTGCTCGCTCTTCTCGATCGACACCGTGCCGACCAGCACGGGCTGGCCCTCCTCGTGGCACGCGGCGATGTCGTCGGCCGCCGCCGTGTACTTCGCCTCCTCGCTCTTGTAGATGACGTCGACGTGGTCGGTGCGTACGATCGGCCGGTTCGTCGGGACCTCGACCACGCCCATGTCGTAGATGTGGGCGAACTCGCCCTCCTCGGTCTTGGCCGTGCCCGTCATGCCGGCGAGCTTGTCGTACAGCCGGAAGAAGTTCTGCAGGGTGATCGTCGCCAGGGTCTGGTTCTCCTCCTTGATGGCGACACCCTCCTTGGCCTCGATGGCCTGGTGCAGCCCCTCGGAGTAGCGGCGGCCGTCGAGCACGCGGCCCGTGAACTCGTCGACGATCTTGACCTCGCCGTCGGTCACCAGGTACTCGGTGTCGTTGCGGTACAGCTCCTTGGCGCGGATCGCCTGCTGCAGGTGGTGGATGTAGGGCGTGTTGACCGACTCGTACAGGTTCTCGATGCCGCGGAGCTGCTTGAGCAGCTGCTCGACCTTCTCGGTCCCGTCCTCGGTGACCGCGACGGTCCGCTTGGCCTCGTCGACCTCGTAGTGCTCGTCGCGGTGCAGCCGCGGCATGATCTGCCTGGCGAACAGCTCGTAGTCGGCGGTCGCCTGCTCGGCCGGGCCGGAGATGATCAACGGCGTGCGCGCCTCGTCGACCAGGATCGAGTCGACCTCGTCGACGATGGCGTACGCGTGGCCGCGCTGCATCATGTCCTCGGCACGCAGCACCATGTGGTCGCGGAGGAAGTCGAAGCCGAACTCGCTGTTGGTGCCGTAGGTGACGTCTGCGGCGTACGCCAGGCGCTTGTCGTCCCGGCTCTGACCGGCGTAGACGAGCCCGGCCTCCAGCCCGAGGAAGCCGTAGATCCGCCCCATCCAGTCGCGGTCACGCGCGGCGAGGTACGGGTTGACGGTCACGACGTGCACGCCCGTGCCGGCCAGGGCATTGAGGTAGACCGGCATCGTCGACGTCAGCGTCTTTCCCTCACCGGTGCGCATCTCGGCGATGTCGCCGTCGTGGAGCACGAAGCCACCGAGGATCTGCACGGGGTACGGGAACTGGCCGAGCACGCGACGCGCGGCCTCGCGCACGACGGCGAACGCCTCGTAGGCGATGTCGTCGAGATCCTCGCCCTCAGCCAGCCGGGAGCGGAACACGTCGGTCTGGGCCCGCAGCTCGGCGTCGGACATGGCCTCGGGCACGTAGCGCTCCTCGAGCGCCTCGACCTCGCCGGCCTGCTTCCAGAGGTCCTTGAGGCGGCGACCCTCGCCCACGCGCAGCAGCTTGTTGAACATCGCAATGGAACCTTCGCAGCGGAAGATCCCAGTGTAGGACCCGCCGTCCGCGGCGGATGTGCCACCGCGCGTCCGCTGTGGAACGTCCAGGACGCGCGAGCCGCCCGGATCCGTCGTGCCGCACGCTCCGTCGGGCGCGGGCGCTGCGCGTGGCGGGCTTCGACAGCAGGGAGCGGCGGCGCCCCTGGCGAGCTCCCTGGTCGTGAGGAGCGCGGCGTCAGCCGCGGGACTCAGGTGATCTCGAGCAGCTTCTCGCGGACCGCGTAGACGACGGCCTCCATGCGCGAGTGCAGGTGCAGCTTCTCGAGGATGTTGCGCACGTGGTTCTTGACGGTGTTCTCCGAGATGAACAGCTCGCGTGCGATGTCGCGGTTGTTCATGCCCTTGGCCACGTAGGTCAGGACCTCCATCTCGCGGTTGGTCAGCCGCGGCGCGGAGCGCTCCTGCTCCTCCGAGTCCTTGCGGGCCATCGCGGCGAACTCGGCGAGCAGCTTGGTCGCCATCGGCGGCGACAGCATCGACTGCCCGGCGTGGACGCTGCGCACGGCGTCGGCGACCTCGTCGATCGAGATCTCCTTCAGCAGGTAGCCGTTGGCACCCGCCTTGATCGCCTCGTACAGGTCGTCCTCCTCATCGCTGATCGTGAGCATCACGATCTTGGCGTCGGGCAGGTGCTCCTTGATGGCGCGCGTCGCGTCGATGCCCGAGACCTGGGGCATGCGGACGTCCATGAGGATGAGGTCGGGGGCGAGCTCGACGGCCAGGTCGACGGCGGCACGGCCGTCATCGGCCTCGGCGATGACGGTGATGTCGTCCTCGCTGGCCAGCACCATCTCGAGCCCGCGTCGGAACACCGCGTGGTCGTCAGCGACGAGAACCCTGATGTTCTCGCTCGTCTCCGCCTCGGCCATGCGGTCAACCACCTCGGTCAAGACCATGAGCTGCAGTGCACAGTGACTAGACTGCCATACTGCCGTTGGTCCAGGTGAACCAGTTACATTGCATTTGTCGAACGACTACCAAGAGTAGCAATGTTGGCTCCGATCCGCCGTTCTGTTCACGCATCGTAGACATCTGTCGCGCGATGGACGGTGCACGTCGCGCCCGTACCCGTGACGGCCGCCAGCGTGACGACCAGGACGCGGTCAGCGCCGCCGTCCGCGAGGGCGCCGGCGGCCGCGGCTGCCGTCCCACCCGTCGTCCGCACGTCGTCCACGAGGACTATGCGCGGTGGCACAGTCTGGCGATGTCGGAAGTCACCCTGCCGCGCGATGCGACGCTGGTGTGCGGACAGCGCGGTCTGATCGCTGGACTGACGCGTCCTGCGCAGGAGTCCCACCGCCGCCGGGCCGGCGAGCAGTCGTGGGATGTCGGCGCCACGGCGGCGCAGCCGCCTCGGGGTCGACGGCACCCACGTCCGCGGCCAGGTGGCGATCTGCGGGACCGCTGCGTCCAGCTCGGCCCACAGCAGTCGCCCGAGGTGCACCGCCGCACGGTGGCGACCCGGCGTCTTGACGTCGCGGATGGCACGTGCGATGACCCCGTCATAGCGAAAGGCGGCGATCGCCAGCACCGCCGGGCCCAGTCGCACCGGCCCACCGTCGCGCAGCCGCAGCAGCGCTGCCGCGCGTCCACAGCGCGCACACAGGCCGGTCGCGACGCACCCGCACGCGGCGCAGCGCTCGGGCAACACGAGGTCGACCAGGCCGCGGAGCATGCCACGCACCGTGCACGCGCGGCCGCCACCCCGCCACCCGCCGGTCAGCTGCCATGTGGACGGCCGCGCCGGATCCGGTCACGGACACCGCAGTGACCCGGCAGACACGCTCGACGGTGTCCGCCGCCGGTTGCCGAGTGTCCGCGGGCGACCGCCAGCTACAGGATCGCCTGGGGGGTGACCGCGACGATGCCGCTGGCGCCGAGCGCCCGCAGGTCGCCGAGGCGCTCCCACAACTCGTCGGCGCCGACGACGAAGTGGACCGCCACGAGATCGGTCGTGCCGGCCAGCGGCAGCACGGTCGGCGACGCGAGGCCCGGGAACAGGTAGCGCAGCTTGTCGACCTGCTCGGGCTGGACATGCAGCATCACGTAGCGGTGCCTGCCCGCCGCCATCGCCGCGCCGAGGCGCAGTGCCATGTCGGCGAGCACCGGGCTGTCGGTCCGACGCACGAACTGCGCCTGGCACCCGGCGATGACCTCGAGCACCCGCAGGCGGTTGCGTGCCAGGCTGGCGCCCGTCTCGCGGAGGTCGACGATGGCATCGGCGATCCCCGCCGCACACACGCCCTCGAGCGATCCGCCGAGCTCGAGCACCGTGGCGTCGACGCCGCGTCGTGCAAAGAACCGTCGCGTCAGGTTGGGCAGGTGGGTGGCCACGGCGCAGCCCACGAGGTCGTCGGCCGTGACCCGTCCGTCGTCGTCACGGCTGGCGAGCACCAGGTCCGAGCGCGCGAACCCGAGCGGCAGCGCCTCGAGCTCGCCGAGCTCGTGCTCCGCGACCAGGTCGGTCGCGATGAACGCCGCGTCGACCTGGCCGGCGGCCAACGCCCTGGCAGCGTCACGCGAGCGCATCTCGATGAACGACAGGCCGTCGATCCGGGCGATCGACTCACTGCCGTGCAGCATGGACGTGGCGTAGCCGGCGTGGCTGAGCAACTCCAGCGTGCGTGTCCGCAGCCGTCCCCGTGAGGGGACGGCGATCCATGGTGGCGTCATGTCGTGTGACCTACCGCTTCGCTGTCCGACGTCGTGTCGGATGTGGTCCCGGCGGGCCTGGACGTGTCGGGTCCGCGGCGTGCCTCGAGCTCGTCGAGCACGTCGGCCAGGTCGACGTCGACCGCGACCAGCCCCGCCAGCAGGTGGAACAGCAGGTCGGCCGCCTCCTCCGTCACGCGGGGCGGATCCACGGTTGGTCGCAACAGCTCGACGCAGACCTCGTACGCCTCCTCCATGATCTTGCGTGAGGCGCGCTCGGGATCCGTCACGAGCGTCACCGAGTACGAGCCCGACGGCGCACCGACGCGACGGGCACGCAGCACCTGCTCGAGGGCGTCGAGTGACATGGCTGGTTCCTCGCGGGTCGGACGCACGAGCGACCAGCCTATGCCGTGCCGGAGCACGAGGTGGATGCCCGGATGCCAGGTCCACGTCGTTCCGACACCGATCATGCGGTCGTGGCTGAACTCCGCTGATGGCCTGCTCCGTGGTGGTGTCAGGCGAGCACGGCCTTGAGCTTGTCGATCGCCTCGATGGGGGTCGGGTCGACGCCGCGGGCCAGTGCCGTGTAGATGCTGATGAGGTCGGCGTGCATGACCAGCTCGGCCATGCGCGCCAACGGTGGACCGACGGTCGACGCGACCTCCGCGCACCAGGCGAAGTGCGCGTCGACGACCTCCAGCGAGGGGGTCACGCGCTTGGCGACCCGCTCGTCCTCCGCCTCGGGGTCACGGACCATCAGCAGGGCGCTGCGCGGTGTCAGCTGGGGCAACCAGTGCCCGACGATCGCGTTGTGGTCGGCCTCGGGCAACACCGCCGCGTACGCCGGCAGCTTGGCGTTCTCGTTGAGCTGCGCCGCCAGGCGCCGTGCGACGACGGCGCCCACCCCCTGGGTCCCCCACGCGACGGCCAGGTCGATCTGCGCGAGTTGCTCGGCGAAGCGCTTGGCGGGGTTGTCGCGCCGCGGGATGTGACGGCCACAGGCCGCGACGGCGCGACGCTGGGCGGAGATGGCATCGTCGAGCTGGTCACCCAGGCCGAACACATCGAGCAACGGCACCAGCATCCACCCGAGGCTGTGGCGCGGCGGGGCGTTCGCGGGGACCACGGCCAGCGGCCAGCGCTGCTCCTCGGCGCGGTTGCCGAGCTTGCCACCGCTGGTGACGGCGACGACCGGCGCGCCCCGGGCCTCGGCCTGCGCGACGGCGTCGAGCGTCTCCTCCGTGTTGCCCGAGTGTGACAGCGCGACGACCTGGGTCGACGGCCCCACGAAGCGCGGCAGTCCGTAGCCCTGGTGCACCAGCAACGGCACCTCGAGCTGCCCCTCCACCAGCGCCGCCAGCAGGTGCCCGGCGATGCCGGACCCACCCATGCCGACGATGCAGACCTGCTCGGCGAGGGTCAGGTCGACATCGAGGGCCACACGGCGCGCGTCGTCCCACTGCCAGGGCGCGCCCTCCACGTCGGCGAGCGCGTCGCTGAGATCGACACGGCTGAAGTGGTCCGGCTCGTCGAGATCGACGCCGCCGTCAAGGTCTGTCATCGCCCCTCCGGTCCCGGATCAGCTGCCGCTCACCTTCCGCGGAGGCGACGCCTCCTCCACGAGCATGACGGGAATGTTCTCACGGACGGGGTAGTGAAGCTCACATTGTGTACAGATGATCACCTTGCGACGATCCTTGTACACGATCTCCCCGTGACACGCCGGGCAGATCAGCAGGTCGATCAGTGACTGGTCCACAGCCATGGAGTCCTCCTTGTCGTGCCGCCGGCCGACCCCCGCCCGGCCGGCGACGCCGTGCTACGAGCGGACGAGCGCGAGCACCTCGTCGCGGACGGTCGTCATCGTGTCGGTGTCGGTCGCCTCGACGTTGAGTCGCAGCATCGGTTCGGTGTTCGACGGCCGCAGGTTGAACCACCACGCGTCCGCCGACAGCGTCAGGCCGTCAGCGTAGTCCGCTTCGCCGCGGTCGGCGAACGCCTCGGACACGGTGGCGATGGCCGCCTTGGCATCAGCCACTTCGCTGTTGACCTCACCCGACTGCACGTAGGTGTCGTACGGCGCGACCATCTCGGCGAGCGTGCCGCCGTGCACGCTGAGCGCCTCGAGCAGCACCACCGCGGCGATCAGTCCGGAGTCGGCGCGGAAGTTGTCGCGGAAGTAGTAGTGCCCCGAGTGCTCACCGCCGAAGATCGCGCCGGTCTCGGCCATCACGGACTTGATGAACGAGTGCCCCACCCTGGTGCGGACGGGGACCCCGCCCGCCCGGCTGATGGTCTCGGGCACCGTGCGCGAGCAGATGAGGTTGTACAGCACGGTCGCGCCGCGGGCACCCGCCAGCATGCGCTCGGCGATGAGGGCGATGACCAGCGACGGTGACACCGGGCGACCCTCGCCGTCGACGCAGAACATGCGGTCCGCGTCGCCGTCGAACGCCAGACCCACGTCGCACGACCCGGTGCGGACCAGCTCGCTGAGGTCACGCAGGTTCTCGGGCTCGATCGGGCTGGCCGGGTGGTTGGGGAACGTGCCGTCGAGCTCGAAGTACAGCGGCACCAGCTCCAACGGCAGGCCCGCGAACACCGGGGGCACGACGTGGCCGGCCATGCCGTTGCCGGCGTCGACGGCCACGCGCAGCGGACGCATCGCCGCGGGGTCGACGAAGCTGCGCACGTGCTCGGCGAAGGACCCGAGCAGGTCGAGCTCGCGGTGCGACCCGCCGCTGGTGGCCGAGCCGAGCTCGCCCGAGGCGACCCGGTCGCGGATCCGCGCCAGCCCGGTGTCGAAGGCGACCGGCTCCGCGCCGGCCCGGCACAGCTTCAGCCCGTTGTAGCCGGCCGGATTGTGGCTGGCGGTGACCATGACGCCGGGGTGGCCCAGGTGACCCGACGCGTAGTACAGCAGGTCGGTCGAGGCCAACCCCAGGTCGATCGTGGTGACGCCCTCGGCGCGTGCGCCCCGCATCACCGCCTCGGCGATCTCGTCGGAGGTCGTGCGCATGTCCCTGCCGACCAGCAGGTACGGGGCGTCGAACTCAATCGCGGCCGCACGTCCGATCAGGTAGACGATGTCGGCGTCGAGCTCCTCGGGCACCAGCCCGCGGACGTCATAGGCCTTGACGATGCGGTCGAGATGGATCAGTGAAGCCGGGTCCACAGCGGTCCTGCTGCTCAGGCGTTGCGCGTGCGCGTCAACGCGACGACGACGCCCCGCTGCTCGGACTCGATCGGCATCTGCAGCTGGCCCTCGAGCTCGAAGAGCTCATCCTGCAGCAACGTCCGGGTCACCGGCTCGTACGGGTACCCACCACCCGTCGCCTCCGGGCCCGCAGCCGAGGCGCGGGGGGTCGGCGGTTCCGGGTCGAGCGCCGGCGCCGTCGCGCGCTCGACCCGCTGATGCGTGCCGCGGCCCGCGCCGGCC
>Ga0268386_10004197_pt1 | contig 10576 bp, 10 predicted proteins | sample RVTome_15_FD_200260 | JGI IMG/M metagenome (GOLD analysis project Ga0268386, IMG submission 200260) | Soil microbial communities from uranium-contaminated site in the Upper Colorado River Basin, Wyoming, United States - RVT150D86... ... | reverse complement strand
AAATTCCTTATGGATTAGCGGGTTTAAGGATGAGTCGTGAATTTCCAGGTCGCTTCGTAAAAGGACGCACCCGGTGAACTGGCGTTAGAAGTATCGTATACGCCAACTCCACGGCGGCTGTTCCGAGCCAGGTCCTGCTGCGTGCCTTGATATAGTTGCAGGCCCCTGCCACTATCTTGCAGTGAGATGTTTCCGATCGGAGATTCGCTGGCGTAGACCACGATCTTGTCGGCCCCATAAGGGGATTGCACCTGGAGCTTAAATTGGTCACCCGCATCCGGAATCCGGTAGGTCTTGCCGCCCTTAAACCGGTGTGACGTGCGATGGGTATTGGGGAGTAATTGCACGATCGTGTCTTCGCCGCTCATGTTGAGCACGCGGGCATAAAAGTCCCGATTGCCCTCGACGAATACCGTGATCTCTTCGCCCGCTTGGTAGGATTTCTTGTCGGTCCACACTTTGACCGTCAAGGGGGCAGCCGCATGCATCAGCACGCTGGGTGACGATCCGCCGTCTTTGGGGTGGAGGGAGTAAGCCACCTCCGCTTTGATCCAGACGTGATAGCGGTTGCCTTGGATGCTGTGATCCTTCTCTTCTAAGATGGTCACATCCCCTTCTGCTTTTGCCATCACGACATCGTATTCGAGCTGAAAATTTTTAATTTTCGTTTCGCTCGTGATACGGGTTGTCGCTTTCTCCAACACCCGGCGTTTGGCGTTGGTAAAGGCCATCTCTCGCATCTGAGAAATCGTTTGGTCTTCGCCGAGATGGGCATAGCCATCCGCCTCTTGGATGACGGATCGCCGTTCTTCATCGGGCACGACGCCCACGGCGCGACCCGATTCTGCCGCTACCAGGGCAGGCAACAGGCCAATCCCCAGCAACACGAGCCCCAGTATGGCGTAGTGCCCCGTTGGATGAGTCATCGGTGTCGTATGCATAGTGTTCTCCTCACGCTCCGAACTGGCGTTTCGTCAATCGGATCGCCATCGTTCCTGATCCTGACCTGATACGCCGCATCAGTCTGACAAGGTTAAGCGAACAATGACTGCAGAAAACCAATAAGTAAAATATCTCGGCATTGGTTTTGGTTCAATAAGAAGTCTTTTTTCCCGGTTTTATTGCACCTTGCGTCATAGCCTTTCACATGACTCGCTCATCGTCATCAGCCAGTGATAGTGATGATTGGCGCCTCACTTGTATGAGCGTGACTACTATCACACCTAAAATGAGTGAGCAAGCGGGTTCTCAAGTCAGGCGGGCGGATCAGCAGCGGTATACGGAAGTCGCCTTCTGAACATGCTGCAATCCCCGCTCCAACAATCATGTTAGATAAATTTCATTTTTGTTGAACTTGTGCTGATATCAAACAAGAATAGTTAAAAAATTGGACAAATTTGTCGCGATCTAAATTGACAAGCTCCAGGCCGCATGATACTTCTACCGACTCAGGATGAAACCACAGAACAAGGCATCGTCATTCCGGTGCGATCGGCGTCCGGAAATGATGGAGGAGGGGAAACCATGTTCGACAGTCGCAGAGGAGGGGAGCGGCGCTGTGACGGTAGAGGCGGCCGGTCGTTCGCAGTAGGGCTCGCAGGATTGCTTGGCTTAGCGCCGCGTCTGGCTTGGGCGCAAGACGCCGCTAAAATCAGTGCGGGTGATACGGCATGGGTGCTGATGTCGTCCGCTTTAGTGCTGATGATGGTCGTACCGGGTTTAGCCTTGTTCTATGGCGGTTTGGTGCGGCGGAAAAATGTGCTGGGCACGCTGATGCAGAGCTTTATTTTGCTCGCCATGCTTAGCCTACAGTGGGTGTTATGGGGATACACAGTCGCGTTCGGAGCGGATATTGCCGGGCTGTTCGGCAGCTTTGAATTTATCGGTCTTGCCGGGGTTGGGGCGGCACCGCGCGATGGTGAAACGATTCCGCATCTGGCGTTTATGATTTTTCAGGGGATGTTTGCGGCCATTACGCCGGCGCTGATTACCGGCGCGTTTGCGGAACGCATGAAGTTCAAAGCGTTTCTCGTTTTTGGTTTACTCTGGGCCGCAGTCGTCTACGATCCCCTGGCCCATTGGGTCTGGGGCGGGGGCTGGATCGGCGCGATGGGCGCACTGGATTTTGCCGGTGGAACGGTGGTGCATATTAGCTCCGGCGTCTCCGCCCTGATGTGTGCGTTTGTGTTGGGCAGGCGCCGTGGCTGGCCCCACGAGTACATGCCGCCGCACAATCTGCCGTTCACTGTCATCGGCGCGGCGCTGCTGTGGGTGGGTTGGTTCGGATTCAATGCGGGTAGCGCCCTAGGGGCGAATGGCGCAGCAGCCAATGCGTTTGTCACCACGAATACGGCCGCTTCTGCCGCCGCCTTCGTGTGGATGCTGGTGGAGTGGAAACACTCGGAGAAACCGACGGTGCTCGGTGTGGCCACCGGCGCCGTGGCGGGGTTAGTGGCGATTACGCCCGGTGCGGGCTTTGTCGGGCCGATGTCGGCGCTGATTATTGGCGCCGTTGCTGGACTTATTTGTTTTTACGCGGTGGTATTAAAAGTGCGCTTGGGCTATGATGATTCCCTTGACGTGGTGGGTGTCCACGGTGTGGGTGGCACATGGGGGGCGCTGGCGACCGGGTTGTTTGCCTCCGCTGCCGTTGGCGGCACAGACGGCCTGTTTTTCGGCAATCCGGCCTTGATGATCCCGCAGATCGTCTCCGTCATCGGCACCGTGGTTTATGTGGGGGTGGTGACGTGGATCATTCTCAAAATTTTGGACGCCACGATGGGGCTGCGGGTGAGCGACGAAGATGAGCAAATGGGTCTCGATCTCAGTCAGCACAACGAAGCGGCGTACACGCAATAAAGCTTGATGAGCGGGTGCGGTAGTGGAAATGTGGATGGCGGGTTGGTGATCCACTAACCGCATGAGTTACACTTCTAGATTGGCATCCTGATGTCCCTGCGTTACAATAATAAGTTCAAGACCCGTTTGGGGCAAAACGACATCAGGCGTCAAAGGGAGCAACCTATGTTAACGATTACGGAAGCGGCAAAGCAAAAAATTCAATCTGTCATGGAATCTCAGGGACGTCCGGACGACGGGCTACGTCTGGCCATCGTCGGCCGCCGGGCCTCGAGCTTTCAATATTCCTTGGGTCTGGTTGAACAAGGCCAGGAAGCGGCAGACGACATGGTCTTCGATGCGGGCGAGTTCAAAGTCTTCATGGATGCCAACAGCGTGGAGAATCTGGAAGGCGTGACCATCGACTACGTCGAGGACATTCAGGGCAGCGGGTTCAAAATCGACAACCCGAATCCGATCTGGTCAGACCCGCAGCACGCGGCGGTGCAAGAACTCTTCGATACCCGGATTAACCCGAATCTGGCCTCGCATGGCGGTCACGTTGAACTCCTCGATATTAAAGACGATCGGGTGTATGTGCGCCTGGGTGGCGGCTGCCAGGGATGTGGCATGGTGGACGTGACGCTGAAGCACGGCATTACGGCATTGATTAAGGAGGAGTTCCCGGATATTCAAGAGGTCGTCGATACGACGGATCATGCTCAGGGCACGAATCCGTATTATCAGCCGGCTAAGGGATAATCGGTCACGCAGACGTTGTTCCCCACTAAACAGTTAAATTAATATGCCACGTCTTTTGCTCCTTCTACCGACGCGGACCTACCGGGCGCATGACTTCATGGAAGCGGCCGGTAGGTTGGGCGTTGATGTGGTGGTGGGCTCAGAGCGCAAACAAGCCCTTGCCGACCAAGTTCCCGGCAGAACGTTAGCGCTCGATTTCCGCCATCTGCAGGATGCAACTGACGCGATCGTCGAGTTCGCCAAAATCTATCCGCTCGACGCCGTGTTGGCGGTGGATGATGATACCGCCGTGCTCGGCGCGGTGGCTTCCGAAGCTCTGGCCTTGCCCCACAATCCCATTGCCTCGGTAACGGCGACGCGGAACAAGCATCGCCTCCGCATGATCTTGGCGCAGGCGGGCCTGTTGTCACCGCCGTTCTCTTTGTTTTCGATCGAAGACGATGCCACTGTCATCGCCGATCAGGTGCCCTATCCGTGCGTGGTCAAGCCGCTTTGTCTCTCGGCTAGCCGGGGTGTCATCCGAGCTAATACCCCGGATGAATTTGCCGTGGCGTTTGACCGTCTAAGCCGATTGTTGCGCACCCCGGAAGTGGTGACTCGCGACGACAAGTTAGCCAAGCAAATTCTCGTCGAAGGGTATATTCCGGGTACCGAAGTCGCCCTCGAAGGGCTGCTCGTCAAGGGCGAACTCACCGTCTTGGCCTTGTTCGACAAGCCTGATCCGCTCGATGGTCCGTTTTTTGAGGAGACGCTGTATATTACGCCGTCCCGGTTGCCGGAGTCTGTGCAGCAGGACATCGCGGCCTGTACGGCACAAGCCGCCCGCGCTATCGGCTTGCAAGAAGGGCCTGTGCACGCCGAGTTGCGCGTCAACGATCAAGGCGCCTGGCTCATCGAGATGGCGGCCCGCTCGATTGGCGGGTTGTGCTCCCGCACCTTGCGGTTTGGAACTGGACTCTCATTGGAAGAATTGATCCTCTTACATGCAACCGGTGCGGATGTCGGCGCTTATACCCGTGAACGCCACGCTGCCGGGGTGATGATGCTGCCCATTCCCTACGGCGGCATTCTGATTGGTATTCGCGGGCAAGAAGCGGCCAAACAGGTGCCCGGTATCGAGGATCTCGCCATCACCATTCCACTCGGTCAAGAAGTTGTGCCACTGCCGGAGGGCGCTCAATATTTGGGCTTCCTCTTTGCCCGCGCTGATACCCCTGAACAAGTCGAAATCGCGCTGCGCGATGCCCACCGCTGTCTTCGCTTCACCATTGACCCCAAATAGGTCCGTCTGCTGTTGCCATGTGCGATGGCTCACACCGGAGTGGTGCCCGATATCACAGCACAACCTTGCCATCACCCGTTATCCTAAACCCAGGATGACACAGCGTGTCGAGTATAGGCGATTCCATGCGTCAGGGGGATATCCAGATGAGGGCAAATGGATTTGAGCAAGCGGGCAAAGCACCACGTAACGTGATGCTATTAGTATTGGGATGTTCGAGCTGTATCTTAGCGGTGGCCGGAATGCTGGCGACGGGGACGGAGATGCTCGGGGTGGTGAGTTCTGTCGGGCTTGGGATGATCATCGTCGTCACACGGCTGGCTCGCAGGATGAGAAACGCATGGCAGAAGCAGCGACGCCAAAAAGACGCTGCTGTGCCGCCAAGCGATGTTGACCGACCGCTTCTACCCGTGGAAATCCTTTCGGAAGGCAGGTCCGCCAATCGCTCGCAGAATGCTGCCTGAAGAGACGAATCGGGACGCCCTATACGGGGCGTTTCCAGCCACTTACCATATGCATGTGGATGTGATCAATCACTTGCCCACCGCCTCGACCGACATTAACGGTGAGTCGATAGCCTTGCTCAGCGATGGACCACTGCTCGGCGAGCCGTTTGGCGGTGGCAAAAAGCTGGCCCATGAGGGGAATGTGAACATCGTCGATATCGTTCACCGTGGCCAGGTGCTGCTTGGGGATGATGAGCACATGGATCGGCGCTTTGGGGGCGATGTCTTTGAAGACGATCACATCCTCATCTTCGTAGACGATGTCGGCCGGTTGCGTTTTTTCGGCAATTTGGCAAAACAAGCAAGCCATAGCGCTGTGCAGGCTCCTATCTCAAAGACGCGGCTCGACGAGAGCTGTGACCAGCTCCCATCGAGCGCTAAACTTAATCCTGCCCTTCGAGTAAGAGCTGGACAATTTGGGGAGTGATCTCACGGGCGCGTTGATTGAGTTCGTCTTCCGTGAGATTGGCGATCGGATGCGGCAACGCCAGATACTTATAATTCGGGAGTCCCCAGGCCATGGCCATAGCGCGTCCCGTGGCGTCGAACACATCAGTGATGAGGGAGGCGGCCGGAATGCCGTGTTTTTCAAACACAATGCCGTCGAGCACACTGCCCGAGCTGCACGAGCCTCAATCGCCGATGCCGGCGATGACGACATCACAGTTGGCCTTGATCTCGTCAATAATCTCTCGGTGTGCCGGCACGCTGGAGTTGTGTTTGTGCGTCAAGATGTGGCTTTTGGCGCCATATTCCTGTTCCAAGATGGCCGCAACCTTGAGCAGAATCGTATCCGAATTATACTTCGTATTTTCAACCAGACCGATGCGTAGATTGCGCAGCGATTCCGGCCGCGGCACGTAGGCGACCGCTTGCTCTTTCGCCTCCGTGGTGGGATCAAACACCTGGAGATTCGCCATAAAGTCGTCCTCCTCCTGATCACCGGCGCGCTTTAGGCGCGGCGGATTTCCTTGGTGACGCTCTGGGACGTGCGTTTGCCGCCCCAACCCGGGATATAGGCCGATTGTACGCCCGCTCGGCCCCCCGCCGCCACCACAATAAAATCTTCTGGAGATTCTACCAGAGAATGCAGGGTCGTGTCGTCTTCCGGGGTAATCTCACCCGGCATGACGTGGATGCGTTTCATTTCGGCATGAGACACCTGGGTGTTCTCAAAGCAATAGCGCTTAATATCGGCCTTCGACCACCCATTATCGCCGATCACCTTCATATGTTCGCCGGCCAGAACCAATACATACTGCGGCTGGCTCCGGATGCCGGCGGAGATGCGCATGTGCGCACAGGCGGTGGTCAACACCCCTTCGGCGGTATTGCTGAGCTGATTGGCGAATTGATGCGGCGCCATGGCTGCCAGCACGGTGACCGCGTTTTGATCGGGCCGGAAGCCACGCTCCACATGCACCGGCTCCCAGGGGCTTTCCGCCTCGTTCTCCGCGATGCAGAAGGTGTATTTACCCCCGTGGCCTAAAGAACTGCGATCGAGCTTGCCGGGGATCGTGCCAATGACATTGCGCATCACCAAACGCACGGCGCGCCCGAGCGTGGCATTGCTGCGCCAGCCGGGACCGAAGAGATTGTTTTCACAGTTGATGTCAAGTTCCCGTGCGATAGGGCCGTTGACTAGCATGAATACGGCCGAACCGCCCGTACTGGTTGCCGGGCCATGGTAGCTCCATAAGGGGTCGCCAATCGCCTCAACCGCGGCCACCACCACCGGCATATGAGCTGGCGTACAACCGGCCATGACCGCGTTGATCGCCACTTTCTCCGCCGTGACCGAGACCTGCCGGTTGTCGATAAAGGTAATTTCCTCACCCGGGTCGAGGCCCACCGCATCGAGCATGGCCCGAATGCTCCCTTCGGTTGGCGGCACCACCGGCAAGCCATCCGTCCAACCCTTAGAATAGTAAAATTCAATGGCCTCCACGGTATCGCTGACATCGTATCGGGTGGACTGCAATTCCGCTGGCGCCATTTCGTCTCCTCCTTCCATGCTATACGGAGCATGCGATGCGGGCACGTCAGCTTCTCGTTCTGGCTCTGACGCGCCTTCTTGCAGAGCCGTGTATATGTGTTCTGATGTACGGTCAGCGCCATTGTGCCAGAGAGAGAGCGCGGGAGCAAGGCACAATGGTAGATGGGACCAAGAGGCGTCTATACTGCAGGAAGAAAAGACGTCGTAAGGCCAACGCGGTGCGCCACCCCTAGGACGTGACACACACGCGATTGCGTCCCTCGCGTTTGGCGCGGTAGAGTTCCGCATCGGCTGCGGCTATGAGCTGTTCTTTGCTAGTCGATGGCGTGTGGCTGGCGATACCGACGCTGATGGTCAACACACGGGCCGGTAACTGTTCTTCGCCGGGAAACTTGTGCTGTTCGATCTCTTCCCGCAAGCGGTTGCCAAATGCCTCGGCGCTGGGTTTGTCGGTTTCGGGGAGAATGATGGCAAACTCTTCGCCGCCGTAGCGGGCCACGATGTCAGAGGTGCGGCTCATGTTTTTTAACACGTTAGCCACTTGCGCCAAAATGGCGTTGCCTTGCGGATGTCCGTGGTTGTCGTTGTAATCCTTGAAATAATCGATGTCGAGCATAATCAGCGAGAGGGGGCGATGATACCGGTCGGCACGGTCGATTTCTTGCTGTAAGCGCGTGTGGAAAGAGCGATAATTGTCGAGACTGGTCAGACCGTCCGTATAAGCCAGACGGCGAGTTTGCGCATGTTCGATAGATTTTTTGAGGCGAATATCGAGGACGGGCGGGTCGATTGGTTTGGTGACGAAATCCGATGCCCCTGCTTGCATCGATTGCACCGCCGTTTCGATACTGCCAAAGCCCGTGATGATGATGACCGGCAGATCTGGGAATGGCTTTTTGATCTGCTGTACGAGTTCAATGCCATTGATGTCAGGCATCATCAAATCCACGATCACGGCATCGAAAGACCGGCTTTGCAACAAGGGCAAGACCTGGCAACCATCGGTTTCTGTGACAACGTTGTAGCCGTATTCTTTCAGCATTTCGGCGAGCAATAGGCAGATCGCGAGTTCATCATCGACGATGAGGATGTTCAACATGCTCTGTCCTTACACAACGTGTTGCCATGGCTCTAATACAAAGAACCACACGCCATTGATGAGTATGCTCAGGTTTTGGCGATAAAATCAAGGGAAGACTCGTGTTGCAAGTATCGATCTTGAGACTGGCTCCGGGTGGCTGGGTGGGGCTAGCCGGTCGGCAACCGTAGTGAGCTTGACGTCAGATCAAATGGAACAGCTTAAGGGTTAACCGTTTAAATTGTTGTCGCAATCGCTGTATCCGGGATACTATTTGGTCATGAACATGAAAAGGACGTCTTGTTGGGCGATGATGCCTATGCCCTGCTGTTTCCCATTGATTGGCCGGAGCCCTTTGGGTTGATGGCGATTGAATCACTCGCATGAGCCACACCGGTGATTGCCTATCGTCAAAGGTCGGTTCCTGAGATTTTCCGCTGGCCGTATGGCGCGATTCTGTGCAGCTTGACTAGCGTTTGAGTACGGAGAGGAGCAGAAATGTTGCCGCCTGAGCTCGCAGCGACCTCGCAAGATATTATTCAGGTGGCCGACGAATTTTACATTCTCGCCACCTCCTCGCTTGCCGACGACCGAACGCGTGTGCTCAAAGATGGAGATACGTTCGCCGTCTTTGATCGCTATGGTGATATGCAACCCATCGGTCTGGGAGAGCAGGGGCTGTACCATGCCGGGACCCGCTTTCTCAGCCATCTGGAGTTTCGTCTCGGGGAGACTCGCCCGCTGTTGTTGAGTTCCACGGTGCATGAGGAAAGTGCATTTCTCACCGTTGATCTAACCAATCTGGATTTATCGGTCGACGGGCACGTGGTCATGCCCCGTGACAGGCTGCACGTGTTGCGCACGGTGTTTCTGTGGCAGGGCTGTTGCTACATCCGCGTGGTGGTAAAAAATTTTTCCCACACCTTCTGCGAGGTGGACCTGGTGGTGCGCTTTGCAGCCGATTTTGCTGACATGTTCGAGGTGCGTGGCCAAAAGCGGTCGCGCCGCGGCGAGGCCCTCGATCCGGTAGTTGGAGACGATCATGTCGTGCTCGGCTACCAAGGCCTCGATGGGGTGGTGCGCCAAACCCGGCTTGAGATTTGCCCGGCGCCGCATCAGATTTCCGCCTCGGAGATGCGCTTCGTGGCCGATATCCAACCGCACGAGTCGGTTACCCTCGATTTGACGATTGTGTGTGACCTGCCGGGCAGCCAGGGGTCTCAGTTGAGCTATGACCAAGCTCATGCCGACCTGGAAGAAGCATGGCGCCGCGCCATGCAGCGCTCTTGTGTGATCACCACCTCCAACGACCAATTCAACGTCGTGTTAACGCGAGCCTGGGCCGACCTGCATATGTTGGGCACGGAGACGCCATATGGCGTGTATCCCTATGGCGGCGTGCCGTGGTTTAGCACTCCCTTTGGCCGAGATGGCCTGATCACGGCCCTGTCCATGCTCTGGATCGATCCCAGCATCGCGCGCGGTGTGTTGTCGTTTTTGGCGGCGACGCAAGCCACAGACACCATCCCCGATCGGGACGCCGAGCCTGGCAAAATCCTACATGAAGCCCGTCAGGGAGAAATGGCGGCCCTGGGCGAAATCCCGTTTGGGCGATATTACGGCAGTGTGGACGCGACACCTCTCTTTGTCATGCTGGCGAGCGATTATTATGAGCGCACCGGCGACCGTGCCTTCATCGAATCGCTGTGGCCGCATATCGAGCGGGCCCTGGCGTGGATGGACACCTATGGCGACCGCGATGGCGATGGGTTTGTCGAATATGCCCGGCAGACGCCGCACGGGCTGGCGCAACAGGGCTGGAAGGATTCCTACGATTCGGTGTTTCACGCCGACGGTCAGCTCGCCAAAGGTCCGATTGCGCTCTGCGAGGTACAAGGCTATGTGTATGCGGCTAAACGCGGTGCGGCTGATCTCGCCTCGATGCTCGGGCGCGCCGCGCAAGCGGCGGCCCTGCAACAGGCCGCCCGGGCTCTGCAAGAGCGCTTCGAGGAGGCGTTTTGGTGTGAGGAGTTGGGTATCTATGCCCTGGCTCTTGACGGCGCTAAGCAGCCGTGCTGCGTGCGCACTTCGAATGCCGGTCAGACCTTGTATAC
>Ga0268386_10004195_pt1 | contig 10579 bp, 7 predicted proteins | sample RVTome_15_FD_200260 | JGI IMG/M metagenome (GOLD analysis project Ga0268386, IMG submission 200260) | Soil microbial communities from uranium-contaminated site in the Upper Colorado River Basin, Wyoming, United States - RVT150D86... ... | reverse complement strand
GGCCGTGTTCGGCGTCTCGTGGGCGCTCGCGCTGGCGATCGCCTGGTTCGGATGGGAGAAGGAGCGGGGGCGGCTACCCGACGCCGCGCCGGGCGAGGGGATCGCTGAGGAGCGCACGGGCGCGCTCGTTCGTTTCGGCGCGCTCCGGGCACCGGCGACCCTGTTCAGCCAGCTGATCTTCTGGACCGACTTCTTCGTGCTCTCGGTCCTGTGGAGCGGCCAGGGCGCCGAAGGGGCGGCCGTCACCGGCGTCTACGGAGCCGTGCTGCGGGCGGGGCAGTCGCTGTTCCTGTTCCTCACCAGCGTCTCGCTGACGTTCAGCCCGTTTGTGGCCGACCTCCACCACCGAGGCGAACGCGATCGCCTGGACGCCCTGTACAAGCAGGTCACGCGGTGGACCCTGGCGGCGACGATCCCGGTCCTGCTCGTGCTCGCGATCCTGCCGGGACCGGTGCTCCGGATCTTCGGGGCGGACTTCGTCCAGGGCGAGGACGCCCTCCGCATCCTGATCGTGGGGATGATCGTGCCGGTCATGGTGGGGACCGTCGGGTTCATCCTGATCATGGCCGGGCGCACCGGCTGGGACCTGCTCGTGTACATGAGCGCGTTCGCGCTCGACGTAGGGATAGCGCTCCTGCTCGCCGGCCCGAACGCCCTCGGGATCGAGGGCGCCGCGATCGCGCAGGCCTGCACGCTCACGTTCAGTGCGGTGATTCGTCTGCTCCTGGTTCGGAGGTTCCTCGACATCTGGCCGTTCGACGGTGGCTTCGTGCGACTGCTCCCGGCGACGGTCGCTGGAGGCATCGCGATGGCGCTCACGCACGCGATCCTGCCGGCCGAGAAGTGGTTCATGGACCTGGTCGCGTCGTTCGCCGTCGGGAGCCTCGTGTACGTGGTCGTGCTGTTCGCCGTCGGTCTTCCGCCCGACGAACGGGCCGCGCTCGTCGCGATGGCGCGGAAGGTGCTCGGGCGACGATCCACGACCGCCGGATAGGTGGTCTGTGGCCGACGGTGGCACTCCCATCCCACCGGCGTCCTCGGCCGTCGTGCGGGTCCGTCCGCTCCGTGACGACGAACGCGGGTGGGTGCGTCGCGAGGCGGAAGCCCTCTGGGGTGCACGGATCGTCGTGGCGCACGGCGTCGTTCACGAACCCGGATCGTTGGAGGGCTTCGTGGGCGAGGACGGTGGACGGCGTGTCGGCCTGCTCACCTACCTCGTGCGGGACGACGCGTGCGAGATCGTCACGATCGACGCGTTCGAGCCGGGCCGAGGGATCGGCACGGCCCTGCTCGACTCGGTCAAGGCCCTCGGCCATCGCCGTCTCTGGCTGGTCACGACGAACGACAACATCCGCGCCCAACGGTTCTTCGAGCGATCGGGCTTCCGGCTGGTGGCGGTCCGTGAGGGCGAGATCGAACGATCCCGCCGGCTGAAGCCCCAGATCCCCGACGTCGGCGAGGCAGGCGTGCCGATCCGCGACGAGCTCGAGTACGAGTTCACGCGCTACTGAACGTGTCGTGGGGGAGGGAGCCCGGGACAGCCCGCCTTTCGCCGGGACCGGCCGGGACCGAAGTCCGATGGGCGCTCCGCGGATGCCGGATCGACGTCAGCGGCCGGCGAGCCTGAAGGCCTGGGCAACGGCGTCCCTCGGGTCGGTGGCCCGCACGATCGCGTCCACGCTCTCCCCCTCCTTGCCGAGCTCCCACGTGCCGATGCCCACGACGGGTTTGCCCATCTTGAGGGCCAGCGCGATCTCCGAGAGGGTGCCGAACTCGCCGCGCACGGCGATCACGACGTCCGCGGTCCGCACGACGATCGCGTTGCGTGCCTCGCCCATGCCCGTCGCGATGGCGACCGTCAGGTAGGGGTTGGCGTCCAGACGCGAGTCGCCCGGCAGGATGCCCACCGAGCGGCCGCCGGCGCCCGCACAACCGCCGGCCGCGGACTCCATCACGCCGCCCATGCCACCGCAGACCAGGACGCCGCCCGCTTCGGCGACCCCTCGCCCCACCGCCTCGCCGATGGCGAGCTCGGCCGGCGTGCCCGCCGACGGTCCCACGACCGCGATGTACACCTCGCGCGTCATCTTCACGTCCTCGTCGTCCTCTTCGATGTCCTTCGGCCCAGCATGGCTTCCAACAGCGACACGGCGCCCGCCTTGTCCAACGGCTCGTTCCCGTTGCCGCACTTGGGCGACTGCACGCACGAGGGACACCCGAGCGAACAGGGGCAGCCCGCCACCGTCTCGAGCGTCGCCTCGAGCCACCGCCGGGCCGAGGTGAAGCCCCGCTCTGCGATGCCCGCGCCTCCTTCGTACCCGTCGTACACGAAGATCGTGCAGGACCCCGTGTCCGGATGGTACGCGGTCGAGACGCCGCCCACGTCCCAGCGGTCGCAGGTCGCGACCAGCGGCAACAGCCCGATCGCGGCGTGTTCGGCGGCGTGGGCCGCCCCGGGCACGTCCGATGGCCGGATCGACGCGCGATCGATCACGGCTTGCGAGACCCCCCACCACGCCGCGCGGGTCTCGAGCAGCACGGGCGGAAGTTCGAGCGGGACGACCTCCAGGACCTCGCCCGTCGCGACGTGCTTGCGCGCGTACGCGACGACCTGATTGGTGACTCGTACCGTCCCGAACGACGTCTCGGTGTCGCCGGACAGTGGTCGGCGCTCCTGCTCGAGCACGACGTCGATGTCGGTGGTGTCCCGCGACTGCGTGTAGTAGTCGGGGTCGGTCCTGGTGACGATCGCGACGTTCGCCGACAGGTCGAGCTCGCGCACCTCGAACTGCTCCCCCTGATGCAGATAGACGGCCCCGGGGTGGACCTGCCCGTACGCGCGAGCGCCGTCGACCGTCCCGAGCAGCTCACCCGTCTCCTCGATCACGATCTGGAAACGCCGACCTCCGGTGCTGCGGATGTCGACCGTGCGATGCGGCGGCTCGTGACCGGCATGATGCAACAGCGAACCGCGACGCCGGAGCTCGCCGGTGGCCTCCAGCCCCGGGACGGTGTCCGACGCCTCCGGCCAGTAGGTCGAGACCTCCTCGTCCGAGAGCGGTTGCTCCCGCGCCGCGCACAGCAGGTGGGGCACCAGGACGTACGGGTTCGTCGGGTCGATCACCGCCGCCTCCGGCGGCTTGTCGAACAGGTCCTCGGGGTGCGTCACCAGGTACTGGTCGAGGGGCTCGTCCTGCGCCACGAGCACCGCGAGCGAGCCCTCCGAACGCCGGCCCGCGCGGCCCGCCTGCTGCCAGAGGGAGGCTCGCGTCCCCGGGTAGCCGACCAGCAGCGCGGCGTCCAGCGAGCCGATGTCGATCCCGAGCTCGAGCGCGTTCGTCGACGCCACGGCGATCAGCTCGTCGTTCGCGAGCTGCCGCTCCAGCTCCCGCCGGTCCCCGGCCAGGTAGCCCGCCCGGTAGGCCTTCACGCGCGAACGCAGCTCGGCGTCCAGATCGCGTCGCGTGAACCCGGCCAGCAGCTCCGCCGCCCGCCGGGACCTCGCGAACCCGATCGACTTCACCCCCTCCTCGGCCAGACGGGCCATCAGGAACGAGGTGTCGGTGAGCGCGCTCCGCCTGGCCCCCGACTCCTCGTCCACGATCGCCGGGTTCCACAGCGCGAAGGTCTTGCCGCCGCTCGGCGAGCGGTCCTCGGTCACCGCGTCGAAGGGCTCGCCGACCAGCCGCTCGGCGAGCTCGGCCGGGTTCCCGACGGTCGCCGAGGCGAGGACGAACCCCGGGTCCCCTCCGTAGTGCGCGACGAGCCGCCGGAGCCGCCGGAGCACGTGCGCCACGTGCGATCCGAACACGCCGCGGAACACGTGCGACTCGTCGACGACCACGACGGACAGGCGGAGGAAGAAGTCCGCCCAGCGCGGATGGTCGGGCAGGATCCCCGCGTGGAGCATGTCCGGGTTGGTCATCACGAGGTTCGCGTTCTTGCGGATCAGCGGCCGATCGGATCTCGGCGTGTCGCCGTCGTATACGCCGGCCCGGAGCTGCGGCAGCTTGAGCTCGCGGACCTGACGGAGCTGGTCGCGCGCGAGCGCCTTGGTGGGGAACAGGTACAGCGCGGTGCTCTTCGGGTCCGGCACGGCCTCGGTCGCGAACGCGAGGTTGTAGACGAGCGTCTTGCCCGAAGCGGTCCCCGTCGCGACGATCACGTTGCGACCCGAACGCACGAGGTCGAACGCCTCGCGCTGGTGCTCGAACAGACCCGTCACCCCGACCAGCGCGAGCCGTTGCCGGATCAGCTCGGGGACGTCCTCGGGGAACGGGCCGGGCTCGTTCGCGCGAGCCGGCAGTTCGCGAACGTGGACGAGCTCGTCCTCGGCGTCGAGGGAGGCGAGGAACGCGCGCGGGTCCACCCGGCGATGGTAGCCGCGGCCGTCGAGACCGCCCGGCTACTCGCCGGGGATCTCCCCGCGGCCCAGGTCCCGGTAGGACGTCTTGAAGCCGTCGCGGATGAGCGGGCGGATCAGGCCTCGCTGGCGGGTGAAGATCACGAGACCGAGCACGATGTACACGCCGCCGACGAAGATCCGTTCGAGCCCCGCGATGGATTCCGGCGCGAGCCCTCCGATGATGAACTGGGCCCAGAACAGCGTGAACAGCAACCAGGCCTCGCGCACGCTGATCGAGAGCGTGACGAGCACGGCGACCGCGAAGAACGACTGCGCGGCCGTGAGGAACAGCTCCTCGCGCTGGTGGACGTCGACCGGCAGGCCGTGCAGACCGCCGGCCGCGATCGCGAACACGATCGGCAGGGTGCCGACCAGCAGGGTCCACTGGTTCACCTTCGAGGACACGAGCGTCCCCAGGGCGGCGTTGGTGTTCAGGCGCCAGGCGTAGAGACCCGCGACCAACAGCTCGGGAGCCTCGGACGCCAGGGGCGCGAGCCACTGGATCAGCAGGAACTCGCTGATGTTGAACTCCTGCCCGGTCGCGACGAGCGCTTCGGCGAAGTGCTCGGCGGAGAGCAGGATCACCACGGCCGCGAACACGAACATCCCGATCACGCTCGCCCGCCGGTTCGGCGTTCGGAACGTCCCGATCCAGCGGGCCGGCCCGACGAGGTGCGGTTCCTCGGCCGGGGCCTTCGAGATCCGCCAGGTGTAGGCGGCGAAGATCGACACGAGGATCACGGAATCGATCAAGGTGATCTGGGACTTCAGCGGGAGGGTGAGCGAGTACACGGTGGCGAGTCCAAGGAACGCGACCTCGACCGAATGCGGGCGGTCGAGCACCACCTCGTGCAGGACCGGGGGGGTCCTACGTGAGCGGTACGCGGCGATGAAGACGACCATCGACCAGCCGATCCCGATCAGCAGCCGGTTGGCGCCCGTCATGTTGGCGAGCGCGAGCGAGCAGGCGTCCTCGCCCGCAGCGCCCGGCGGATGGCAGGCCTCCCCGTACTGCTCGAACGCGTTCCCGCCTTCCCACGCGAGGACCATGTCGACGGCGTACTCGGGCAGGACCGCGATGAACGCGAGGACGGCGATCGCCAGCCCCGCAGAGATGTCGAGCTGCGCCACCTCGGCCGCCCACGACAGGATGAAGGCGGCACCGACGATCGCGAGGCCGTACAGCAGGGCCTCCACCCAGTTCTCGAGCGACGGGTTCGAGAACCGGATCACGATCGCCGGGACCGTGATGCCGGCCGCCAGGAGGAGCGATGTGAGCGAACCGCCGGAGGGGACGTCGCCGTCCGCATTTACGACGGTCTGCGGTTCGCGATCGGAACCCACGGCCCTTCCTCTCCGGCCGAAGGTCTCGTCCCCGCGAGGCGAGGGAACCACCGGGCCGTGACGCACGGCCGTCATGACGGCGGGTCCGCTTGCGGACTACTCCCCTTCTCCGGCGGCGAAGGGTAGCAGCCCCCACCCCCCACCTGCTCGACTCAGCCCCCGAGCAGCGACTCGTTCGGCGACGGTGGGACGTTCGCTTTCTTCAGGATGCCGTCGTCGGCGAGGTCCTTCGAGATCGCGTCGAGCGTGTCCTGGTTGAGCGTCACCACCGACAAGGTGCCGACCATCCCGACACCACCCGGCAGGACGGCGTTGGCGACCTTGTTCGCGTTGATCGTGGTCCCCGTGAAGGCGAGGTCGAGCACCTCGTCCAGCGAGAGGCTGGTCGTCCCGTGGCGCACGAACGACGCCACCCAGGCCAGCAGGCGCGCCGGATCCTGGTTGAACTCCTTCTTGAACTGCGCGAGCGCGGAGACCATCAGCAGGCCGTGGTCCTCCGACCGGCCGAAGTCGCCGGACGGCAGGTCGTGCCGGTTCCTCGCGAACGCCAGGGCGTTGTCGCCGTCGAGCCGCTGCACGCCGGGTTCGAAGAACGCTCTGGACGCCTCGTCGCTCATCGCGAACGGCACGTCAACCACGAGGCCACCGACGTCGTCGACCATCGCCTCGAAGCTCGCGAACCCCGTCATCGCCCAGTAGTCCATCTTCAGCCCGGTGAGCTGCTCCACCGTCTCTACGACCAACTCGGGCCCGCCGAAGAACAGCGCGGCATCGATCTTGTCCTGTCCGTGGTCCGGGATGTCGACGAAGGAGTCGCGAGGGATCCCCACGATTGTCGCCCGATGCTCGGCCGGGTTGATGGACACGATGTGGATCGAATCCGCCCGCTGACTCTCGACCGCCTGATCCGGTCGCGCATCCGACCCGATCACCAGGACGAAGATGGGCTTGCTGCCGTCCAGGGCCGGGACGAACTCGGCGTGGGCGCGCTCGAGCTGGAACAGCGGGGCGGCGGCCGCGTGGCTCGCCGGCTCGGTCGCTCCCAGGGCGGACCCGGCGACCCAGGCCGCCACGAATGCGACGAGGAGCGCGGTTCGGCGGCGGGCGTGAAGGATGCTCATCCGGAGGGAGAGGCCGAGGGCGACGGCGGCTGGGTCTCGTGGTCGGCGCGCGTCACGTCGAAGGCAGTGATCGTCCACCCGTCGATCTGGCGCAGGAAGAACTCCCCCTCGCTCACGATCGCGAGGTACGTGCCGTCCTTGCGTTCGGCTGTGGCCCGGAAGACGACCGTGACGACGGTGGTCTCCACGGCTCCGTCCGGGTCGAACAGCACCTGGTACGAGAGCTTGCTCTTGCCGGGGTCGACGGTGGCGAAGACGTCGCCCGCGGTGGCACCCAGCGTGAGGGTCTCGACGCTCTCCTCCGCGGTCGCGACCGCGTCGGGGGCGAAGGTCGCGAAGACCTCCTCGTAGTCGCCGTCACGCCAGTTGCTCGGATCGAGGTAGCCGTTCGTGAACAGGTCGTCGATCGTCGGCGTGATCTCCTGGGCCACGTCCTCGGCGCTCGCGGCGAGTGCGGCGTCATCCGCGTCGCTCACGGTCGCGACCGCGGATGCGCCCTTGACGATGAAGTCGAACGGCGGCGTGACCTCGTCGTCGCCACCGATGATCGGCACGTCGCCGCCCCCGAATATCAGGAAGATCGCGACGCCGATCCCCACGAGCACCAAGGGCACGATGAGCAACGCCAGCCGCACACGGCGCTTCTTGCTCTCGCCGCGCTGGACCCGGTTGGGGGACATGGGGGGTTCGGTGCTGGTGGCCAAAACGCGTGAAGGCTACAAGTGGAGAAGGGCACTCGCAACAGCAAGTAAGATGGAGATGTTCTGAAGGCGTGCCGGGAAGACTGGTCGGCAAGGGATCAGCCATGACCGACCCGACCGAACGAGGCGACGCTCCCAGAACGCCGATCGGCGCTGTTCGGCCGAGCTGGTCCCGATCCGGCCGGCCGCTCGCCCGACGGGTGTTCCAGCCTCTCCAGGCATTCCTGCAGGCGGAGGCTTCGTCCGCCCTCCTCCTGCTCGCCGCAGCGGCGTTCGCGATCGCGTGGGCAAACTCCCCATGGCGGGAGAGCTACGAGGAGCTGTGGCGAACCACCGTCACGATCGGCGTAGGGGAGTGGGACCTGTCCCATGACCTCCGCCAGTGGGTGAACGACGGCCTGATGTCGCTCTTCTTCCTCGTCGTGGGTCTGGAGGTGAAGCGCGAGTTCCTGACGGGTGAGCTGAAGGGTCCGAGGGCGGCGGCTCTACCCGTCGTCGCCGCGCTCGGCGGCATGGTCGTGCCGGCCCTCATCTACGCGGCCCTCAACGCGGGCAGCGATGGTTCGAGCGGCTGGGGAATCCCGACCGCGACCGACATCGCCTTCGCCCTCGGCATCCTCACGCTGGCGGCCAGGAGCGCTCCGCCCAGCCTGAAGCCGTTCCTGCTGACCCTGGCGATCGTCGATGACATCGGGGCGATCATCGTGATCGCGCTGTTCTACTCCGAGGGCGTGTCCGTGCCATCGCTGCTGATCGCGGCGATCCTCCTGGCGTTCATGATCGCACTGCAGCGCTTCGACGTTCGAGCGACGGTCGTGTACGTGGCTCTCGGAGCGGCCGTCTGGCTCGCCTTCGACCGATCCGGGGTCCACCCGGCCATCGCGGGCGTGATCCTCGGTTTCATCACTCCCGCTGAGCCGTTCCAGCGACCAAGCGCCGTGAGCGAGGAGGCCGTCAAGACCGCGGAGTCGACCATCGACGACCCCGATCCGCCCGACGTCGACGCCCCTCAGTGGCTGCGGCTCGCGTGGCTGTCCCGGGAGGCCGTTTCACCGCTCGCGCGCGTCGAGGCCACGCTTCATCCGTGGACGAGCTACCTCATCGTTCCGCTGTTCGCCCTCGCGAACGCCGGTGTCGAGCTCTCAGGGGAAGCGCTCCGCGGGTCGACGACGAGCACGGTGACCCTGGGCGTAGTCCTGGGGCTCGTGGTGGGCAAGATGGTCGGCATCACGGCCGCCTCGGCGATCGCGATACGAACCGACCTGGGCCACCTTCCCTCGGGATCCACGTGGCGGCATATGGTCGGCCTCGGCGCCGTCGCGGGTGTGGGGTTCACCGTGTCGCTGTTCATCACGGAGCTTGCGTTCACGCGAGCACGGCTCGCCGAAGAGGCGAAGGTCGGCATCCTCGTCGCCTCGGTGATCGCCGCGGTAATCGGGTTCCTCATCCTCCGGTCGGGATCGGAACGACCGATCGAAACCCCACCGCGTCCTATCGGCGCAGGTCACGACGCATAGCTTCTTCTCTATACTCTGCGGGTCCCAGCGGCAGCCGGGACCCAGAGCTCGCTGACTCCAACCCGAGGAGGTTCAGAGTTGTTGCACGGTGTTCTGGCCCAGGAAGGCGGTCCGATCGACGCCGTCTTCGGGTCGTTCGAGACCAACGCGTTGTGGGTGATCCTGGTCATCTCGCTCGTCGCCCTCGTGTTCGCGTACTACCTGGTCCGCGAGGTCCTGGCGGCGCCGGAGGGGACGCCGAAGATGCGAGAGATCGCCACCGCGATCCAGGTCGGTGCGAAGGCGTATCTCAGCCGCCAGTTCCGCACCGTGGCCGTGTTCATGGCGATCATCACGGTCCTGCTGTTCTTCGCGCTGCCGGTGCCTGAGGACGCCGCCCACAGCGAGTTCGGGCTCCGGTTCGGCCGCTCGATCGCCTTCCTCCTCGGCGCCGCGTTCAGCGCCATCACCGGGTACGTGGGCATGTGGCTGGCCGTCCGCGCGAACGTGCGCACCGCGAACGCGGCCAAGGAGTCCGGCCTGCGGAAGGCACTCCGGATCGCGTTCCGCGCCGGCGGGGTGGCGGGGATGTTCACGGTCGGGCTCGGGCTGTTCGGGGCCACCGTGATCCTGCTGATCTACGAGCAGGACGCGACGGCCGTGCTGGTGGGGTTCGGCTTCGGCGGGGCGCTCCTCGCGATGTTCATGCGGGTCGGCGGCGGCATCTTCACCAAGGCCGCGGATGTGGGGGCCGACCTCGTCGGCAAGGTCGAGGTGGGGATCCCCGAGGACGACCCGCGGAACGCGGCCGTGATCGCCGACAACGTGGGCGACAACGTGGGCGATTGTGCGGGGATGGCGGCCGACCTGTTCGAGTCGTACGAGGTGACCCTCGTCGCGTCGTTGATCCTCGGCGCCGCGGCGTTCGCCGGCACCGAGGTCGGAGCGATCGCCGGGGTGATGTTCCCACTCTTCGTTCGCGCCGTCGGGGTGATCACGTCGATCATCGGGATCCTCGCGGTCACGCCTCGGAGCGAGACCGAGCACGGCATGCGCGCGATCAACCGCGGCTTCTTCATCTCGGCCGCGATCTCGGCCGCGGCCGTGTTCGTGATCAGCGCGATCTACATGGACGACCTCCGTCCCGCGGTGGCCGTGCTGCTCGGCCTGATCCTCGCGAGCATCATCCAGGTCCTCACCCAGTACTTCACCGATACGAAGTACAAGCCCGTGCAGGAGATCGCCGAGTCCACGCAGACGGGCCCGGCCACCACGATCCTGTCGGGCTTCTCGATCGGGCTCGAATCCACCGTCTGGAGCCTGCTCATCATCGCGGGGGTCATCTCCGGCGCGTACGTCCTCGGGGACGGCACCCTCGAGGCGCTGTACTTCATCTCACTCACCGGCATGGGGATGCTCACGACGGTGGGCGTGATCGTGTCGATGGACACCTACGGGCCGGTGTCGGACAACGCGCAGGGGATCGCCGAGATGTCGGGCGAGTTCGAGGGT
>Ga0268386_10004194_pt1 | contig 10579 bp, 5 predicted proteins | sample RVTome_15_FD_200260 | JGI IMG/M metagenome (GOLD analysis project Ga0268386, IMG submission 200260) | Soil microbial communities from uranium-contaminated site in the Upper Colorado River Basin, Wyoming, United States - RVT150D86... ... | reverse complement strand
CTATAACCCCTCAATATTCCAATGATTTGGCTTGACAACCCCTCCCGCCGGATGATAACTATCCCTATCACTTCCACCGGGAGGGAACGGTGTTTTTTCAAGATCTCATTCTATCACTGCAGAAGTTCTGGGCCGAAAAGGGCTGCGTGATCCACCAGCCGTACGACATCGAAGTCGGCGCCGGAACGTTCAATCCCGCGACCTTTCTGCGAGCCCTCGGGCCGGAGCCGTGGAACACCGCCTACGTGGAACCGTCCCGCCGCCCGACGGACGGCCGCTACGGGGAGAATCCCAACCGCCTGCAGCACTACTACCAGTTCCAGGTCATCATGAAGCCGTGCCCCATCGATTATGTGGAGCTGTACCTCGACTCCCTCCGCGCGGTGGGGATCGACCCGTTGAAGCACGACATCCGGTTCGTCGAGGACGACTGGGAATCTCCCACCCTCGGCGCATGGGGTCTCGGCTGGGAAGTGTGGCTGGACGGCATGGAGATCACCCAGTTCACCTACTTCCAGCAGTGCGGCGGGATCGACCTGAAGCCGGTATCCGGGGAGATCACCTACGGAATCGAACGGATCGCGATGTATCTGCAGAACGTGAACAACGTCTTCGATCTCAAGTGGGTCGGCGACGTGACGTACGGCGACGTGCACCATCGCGGCGAGGTCGAGTGGTCCAGGTACAACTTCGAGGCCGCCGACATTCCGATGCTCTTCTCCCTGTTCACCATGTACGAAAAGGAGTGCCTGGCCCTCATCGAACGGAAGCTCGTCCTGCCCGCCTACGATTATTGCCTGAAGTGTTCCCACGCCTTCAACATGCTCGACGCCCGGGGGGCGATCTCCGTCACGGAACGCACTTCCTATATCGGCCGGGTCCGGAACCTTGCGCGCTTCTGCGCGGAGGGATTCCTCCGGTCGCGCGAGGAGATGGGATTTCCGCTGCTCGGCAAGTTCTCCGGCTGAATACAACCGCGAAGAGGGATTCCGATGGAACGTGACTACCTGCTCGAGATCGGCTGCGAGGAAATCCCGGCGGGATTCGTCGGCCCCGCGCTCTGGTTCGGAAGTCAGCAGTTCGAGGGGACGCTGAAAAAGGCCCGCCTCTCCTTCCGGAAGGTCGACATCTACGGTACTCCGCGGCGGCTGACGTACGTGATCCGCGGGCTCGAGGACCATCAGGCGGGGTCGAAAGAGACCGTGATGGGTCCGCCGAAAAGCGTGGGCATGGACCCCGCCGGCAACCCGACGAAGGCGGCCATCGGATTTGCGAAGACCCAGGGGATCGCCGTCTCGGCGCTAAGCGTATTTCCGACCGATCGCGGCGACTACCTCGGCTTCGTTCGCGAGGAGGCGGCCCGCCCGGTCCAGGAGATCCTTCCGAAGATCGTCTCCGACTTCCTCCCTGCGATTCCGTTCAAGAAGTCGATGCGTTGGGCCGACCTCGACGTGCGGTTCGCCCGGCCGGTCCACTGGATCGTTTCGCTGTACGGGGACGAGGTCCTGCCGTTTTCGTTCGGCAACGTCACCTCGGGGAGGACGACCTTCGGACACCGGTTCCTCGCCCCCGCGGCGATCGAGCTCCCGTCGACCGAGGCGTATCCCGGGATGCTCGCGAAGGCGCGGGTGCTCGTGGACCTCGAAGACCGGAAGGGGAGGATCCGCGAGGGGATACGGGAAGCGGAAAAGCGGATCGGCATGCGATGGGTGGAGGATGAACCGCTCGTCGAGACCGTGGCGAACCTCGTGGAGTACCCCGTCGTCATGGTGGGGCGGTTCGAGGAGAAATACCTCTCCCTTCCCAGGGAGGTTCTCGTCACCTCGATGAGGAACAACCAGAAATATTTCGTCTTCGAGGATGCGAAGGGAGGCCTGTTCCCGGGGTTCGCCTTCGTTTCGAACATGATCGTTCCCGACGAGTCGGTGGTCGTCGCCGGGAACGAGCGGGTCCTCCGGGCCCGGCTCTCCGATGCCGAGTTTTACTACGGGGACGACCTGAAAAAGCCCCTGTTCGCCCGGTCCGAGGCGCTGAAAAAAGTCCTTTTCCAGGCGGACATGGGTACGTACTGGGAAAAAGTCGAGCGGATGGCCGCCATCGGGGAGTTCGTCGCCTCCTTCGGTTTCCCCGGCAAGGCGGAGGATTGCCGTCGCGCGGCGTTCCTCAGCAAGGCCGACCTGACGACCGGCGTCATCAAGGAGTTTCCGGAGCTGCAGGGGGTGATGGGGCGGCACTACGCATCCATGACCGGCGAGTCGGACGAGATCGCGCAGTCCGTGTTCGAGCACTATCTGCCGAAGGGACAATCCGACGACCTTCCTTCCACGGACGTGGGGGCCGCGACGGCGGTCGCCGACAAGATCGACATGGTGTGCGGCTGCTTCGGCGTGGGGCTCATCCCGACGGGAACCGCGGACCCTTACGGCCTCCGCCGTCACACGCTGGGGATCCTCACCATCCTCGAGTCGCGGGGGCTGAGGATCCCGATCGCGGGTCTGGTGGACCGGTCTCTCGCGACCCTCGCGCCGAAGCTCACGTCGCCTGCCGCCGAGGTGCGGAAGAAGGTCCTCGAATTCATCGTCGCGCGCTACCTGAACCTCCTGGTTTCCCAGGGGGCGCCGGCCGACCTCGTCGAGGCGGTCCTTGCTCCGGGGCTCACGGACGTGGTGGACCTGCGGGCGAAGCTCGACGCTCTGGTCGCCTTCCGGGCGGACGCGGCGTTCGAGCCCCTCGCGGAGGTCTTCAAGCGCGCGATCAACATCACCAAGCCGTACAACGGTCCCCTCGCGGTCTCTTCGAAGTTCTTCGAACACGACGAGGAGCGGGCGCTCCATGCCGCGGCGGCCGATGTCTCGAGCCGCGTCGCGGCGGCGGCCCGGGACGGGCGGTACGGCGAGGCGTTCCGCGAAATGGCGGGTCTCCAGCCGCTGGTGGCCGCTTTCTTCGAAAAAGTTCTCGTGATGGCGAAGGACGAAACGGTCCGGAACAACCGGCTCGCGCTCCTGAAGGGGCTGTCGGCGGTTTTCGCGTCGGTGGCGGACTTTTCGAAGGTGGCGTCTCCCGGGCAATCGAAACAGGGGTGATCGGAGGAGCGACGTATGGCGGTGAAACGGGTCTTCTTCTTCGGGGGAGGGAAAGCGGAAGGGAACCGCGCGATGAAGGACGTCCTCGGAGGAAAGGGAGCGGGGCTCGCGGAGATGACGAACCTCGGCGTGCCGGTTCCTCCGGGGTTTACCATCGGCACCGAGGCGTGCAGCCTGTATTACCGGCACCGCGGAAAACTCCCTCAGGATCTCAAGGCGGAGATCGCGGCGAATCTCGCGAAGCTCGAGCATACGATCGGAAGGACCCTCGGCGATCCGAAAAGCCCGCTGCTCGTTTCCGTCCGGCCGGGGGCGATGTTCTCCATGCCGGGCATGATGGACACGGTCCTCAACCTCGGGCTGAACGACAAGACGGTGGAGGGGCTTGCGCGGAAGTCCCGGAATCCGCGGTTCGCGTACGATTCCTACTGCCGCTTCCTCATGATGTTCTCCGACGCGGTGCTCGATCTCCCCAAGAGCGGATTCGAGCACATCATCGCCGAAAAGAAGCGGCAGCGCGGCGTCGCCTCCGACGTCGATCTGCCCGCCGAAGACCTGATGGGCGTTTGCGGGGAGTTCAAGGAGTTGGTGAAAGAGAGCTATAAGAAGGAGTTCCCGCAGGACCCGCGGATCCAGCTGGAGCTGGCGCGGGACGCCGTGTTCCGGTCGTGGAACAACGACCGGGCGAAATATTACCGGAAGATGAACGGGATTCCCGACGACATCGGCACGGCGGTGATCGTCCAGGCGATGGTGTTCGGAAACATGGGGGACGATTGCGCCACCGGCGTCGGTTTCACGCGCAACCCCGCTTCGGGCGCCAGGGAGTATTACGGAGAGTATCTGGTCAACGCGCAGGGCGAGGACGTCATCGCCGGCACCCGCACACCGCGCCCGATCCGCGACCTGAAAAAGGACCTCCCGAAGGTCTTCGACCAGCTGATGCGGATCACCGCGAAGCTGGAGAAGCATTACAAGGACGTGCAGGATTTCGAGTTCACCATCGAGAACAGCGCTTTGTACATGCTCCAGGCGCGGACCGGGAAGCGGACCGCTGCCGCGGCCGTCCGGATCGCCGTGGACATGGTCAAGGAGAAGCTGATCACGAAGGAGGAGGCGCTCCTGCGCCTCGAGCCCCGCCAGATCGACCAGCTGCTGCACCCGGTGATCGACCCGAATGCCAGGCTCGACGTCATCGCGAAGGGGCTCCCGGCCTCCCCCGGCGCAGCGACCGGCGCGGCCGTCTTTCACGCCGACAAGGCGGTGGAATGGGCCACCGAGGGGAAGGACGTGATCCTGGTCCGGAAGGAGACGAGTCCCGACGACATCCACGGGATGGACGTGGCCCGGGGGATCCTCACCGCGAAGGGGGGGATGACGTCCCACGCGGCGGACGTCGCCCGCCAGATGGGGAAGACGTGCGTCTCGGGCTGCGACACGATCGACGTCGACGAGACCACGAACCGGTTCATGGCGGGCGGCAAGGTCGTCCGGGAGGGGGACTTCATCTCGCTGAACGGCATCACCGGCGAGGTGGTCCTGGGGAAGGCGCCGCTGATCGCGCCGGTGATGACCGGCGCTTTCGCGGTCTTCATGTCCTGGGCGGACGCCGTGCGCCGGCTCAAGGTTCGCGCCAACGCCGACACGCAGCGGGACGCGCGGGTCGCCCGCAGCTTCGGTGCCGAGGGCATCGGGCTGTGCCGCACGGAGCACATGTTCTTCGCCGAGGACCGCATCCCGATCATGCAGGAGATGATCCTCGCCCGCACCCGGGAGGAACGCGAGGCGGCCCTGTCGAAACTTCTCCCGATGCAGCGGGACGATTTCAGGGGGCTGTACCGGGAGATGAAGGGGTATCCCGTGACCATCCGGCTGCTGGACCCGCCCCTCCAAGAGTTCCTCCCCAAGCGGGAGGAGTTGATGGTCGAACTGACCAAGCTGCAGCTGATCCATGCGGACCGCTCCATCATAGAGGAGAAGAAGCGCCTCCTGGAGAGGGTCGAGGAGCTTCACGAATTCAACCCGATGCTCGGGTTTCGCGGCTGCCGGCTCGGGATCTACTACCCGGAGATCACCCGGATGCAGGTGCGCGCGATCTTCGAGGCGGCGTGCGATGTCACCCGGGACGGGATCCGGGTCCACCCCGAGGTGATGATTCCTCTGGTCAGCATGGTGGGGGAGATGAGGACGCAGAAGGAGGTCGTCGTCGCCGTGGCGGAAGAGACGATGCGACGCTTCAAGAGGAAGTTCCCCTACTCCGTCGGGACGATGATCGAATTGCCGCGCGCCGCGATGACGGCGGACGAGATTGCGACCGAGGCCGAGTTCTTCTCCTTCGGTACGAACGATCTCACCCAGACGACGTTCGGGTTCTCCCGGGACGATTCCGGAAAGTTCATCCAGCACTACTTGAAGGAGAATATCCTCGCAGCCGACGTCTTCGCGACCTTGGACCGGGGCGGGGTCGGGCAGCTCGTCCGGATGGGCGTCGAGAAAGGGCGTTCGACACGTCCAACCCTCAAGGTCGGTATCTGCGGGGAGCACGCCGGCGACCCGAAGTCGGTCGAGTTCTGCCACGGCATCGGGCTCGACTATGTCTCCTGTTCACCCTACCTGGTCCCCATCGCGCGCCTCGCGGCGGCCCAGGCGGTTCTCAGGGAGAAGAAGCGGGGGACGGGTGGGAAGAAGCAGCCGTAAATAGAAAAGATTCCTGACGGCGCCCCTCCCCGGGTCGCCGTTATTTTATCTTTACATCGCCCGGAAAACACCATATATTGCGATTGGCGAAGTCTGCGCCCACAGCATGTAGAGGTTTGCCCGGTTCGGCGTCCATCGGGCATGGGGTACCGATGAAACTGAAAAAACTCGAACTGATCGGCTTCAAATCTTTCTACGACAAGACGACGTTTGATTTTTCCGCCGGGATCACCGCGATCGTCGGCCCGAACGGATGCGGCAAGTCGAACATCGTCGATGCCATCCGTTGGGTCCTCGGCGAGCATGCCCCCTCCTATCTTCGCAGCAAGGCGCTCGAAGACGTCATCTTCGCCGGCTCGGATGCCGCCGGTCCCCTGGGAATGGCCGAAGTGACCCTCACCTTCGCGAACGACGACGGGAACGCCCCGCCGGGGTACGAATCGTACGCCGAAATCGCGATCACGCGGCGCACCTTCCGCGACGGCGAGAGCGAATTCTCCATCAACAAGGTTCCCTGCCGCCTGAAGGACATCGCCGAACTGTTCCTCGACACGGGCGCCGGCGCCCGGGGATACGCCATCATCGCCCAGGGGAAGGTCGGCGAGATCGTCGATGCCCGGCCGGACGAGATGCGCTTGATCATCGAGGAGGCCGCAGGGGTCGCCAAGTTCCGGGTCCGGAGGAAAGAGGCGGAGCGGAAGATGGAGAGCACCCGCCAGAACCTCGCCCGCGTGGAGGACATCCTCGACGAGGTCCGGCGCCAGATCGGGGCGCTCGAACGACAGGTCCGGAAGGCGGAGCGGTACAAGGCGCTCCGCGCGGAACTGAAGGACCTCGATTTTCGCGTCGCCTCGGGGAGGCGTCTCGAGATGACCCTCGCGCTGGACTCGGCACGGGAGGCGTTGAACGGCATCGAAGACGAGCTTCTCTCTGCGCGTTCCGGCCTGGCGCGGATGGACGTCGGGCGCGAAGAGATGCGGGTGACGCTGGCGGAGCGGGAACGGCTCCTGTCCGACCTGAGGGACGAGCACGCCCGGCGGAAGGAGGAAGCGGCGCGGCGCGAAGCGGAGTGGGACGGGCTTCGCGGACAGGCGGAACAGCTCCGGCGGATGGTTCTGGAAGCGGAAGGGGAGATCGGCTCCCTCGCATCGGAGATCGCGGCGCTCGACGCGCGGATCGCGGAGGCGGATGGGGAAGCCGCGCGGCGGGGGGAGGATCTTTCCCTGGCCCGGGCCTGTTGGGAGAGGGAAAACGCCTCGTTGGCGGCGGCGCGCGAAGAGCATCGCCTCGCACAGGAAGAGGTCGAGCGCGCCAAGTCCGACCTGATCGTGCGCGTGTCCCAGCACTCCGACGCCCGGTCCGGCGCCGAATCGTTGTCGCAGCGGATCACGGAGGGGGAACGGTCCATGGCCCGTCTTGCGGACCGGACCTTCGAAGCGGTCGCTTCGGTGGAAAAGGCGTCGCGCGGCCTCGACGCGGCGACCGCCGCCGAGACCGCCGCGCGAGAGGCCCTCGAGGTCGCGGAGCGGTCATGGGAGAACACGGTGGCGGCCCTCGCCGCCGCGAACGCGACGCTCGATGAATCGGTCGAGGCGGCACGGAGCGCCGAGAGCGAACTTCGGTCCGCCGAATCGCGACGGGCGACCCTTTCCGGCCTCCGGGAGCGAAGGGACTGGGCCTCCTCGGGGGTTCGGGCCGTTCTCAAGCATTTCCGCGGCGTCGATGCCGCCGATACGGACGATCACGGGATCTTCGGCGTGATGGGCGAGCTGATCGAGACCGATGCCACCTACGAGAAGGCGGTCGAGGCGGTCCTGGGCGAGCGGATGCAGTCGGTGGTGGTACGGGACCACGCCGAAGGACTCTCCGCGATCCATTATCTCAAGGAGTCCAGGGAGGGTCGGGGAGCGTTCATCCCGGTGGGGCTTCGTTCCCGGAACGAGGAACTGGCGTACCTCGGGGAGGAGGGCGTCGTCGCGCCCCTCACCGACATCGTCTCCGCACCGAAGGAGTACAGCGAACTGCTCCGGGGCCTGCTCGGCGGAACGCTCCTGGTTCGCACCCTCGACACCGCGCTCCGGCTGTGGAACCGCAACGGCGTCTGGAACTCCTACGTGACCCTCGACGGCGACGTGGTGACCGCCGACGGGATCCTGATCGGTGGAGAGCAGGGGACGGGGGAGACGGGGGTCCTCGCCCGGAAGCGGGAGATCCGCGCCCTTGAAAAGGAAATCGATGGATTGCGTCTGGAGCTGGACCGGCGATCGCGGGCGGAGGAGGAGATCCGGAGGGAGCGCGCGTCGCTCGAGGAGCGCCTCGCGACGTTCTTTCGCGGACGGGAGGAAGCCCGCTCCGCTCACGCGGCGGCGGAGCGCGCGCGGGCGGTCCTTTCCGAGACCCGCGCGCAGGCGGGCGCCCTGCTCGACGTCCGCACCCGGGAAGAGGCTTACCTGCGCGGGGAGCTGGCCCGCATGACGGAGGAACTCACGGCTTCGCTCGCGGCGGCCCGGGAGTCCGAGAACGCCCGTGGTGAAGAGGAGACGCGCACCCGGTCGCTCCTGTCCGAAACGGAGGCGAAGCGGGTGCGCGCCGAGGAGGTCCGGGATCGCGCCCACGCCGCCGAGGTCGCGTTCCGGGGTCTCGAGGAAAAAGACCGCGCGGCCGCGGACCTGCGCGCCGCGCTTGCGGATCAGGGCGAGGGAAAGCGGCGACAGCGGATCGAGCGCCTCCGCCGGAAGACCGAACAGGAAGGCGAGGCAACCTCCCTCGAAGAGGCGATGCGGACGGCTCGGGAGGCGATCGAAGAGGGGGGGATCGCCCTCGCGGCCCTGCAGGAGCGGATCGACGCGCGGGTCGCGTCGCTCGCGGAATGCGTCTCCCGCCTTTCGGAGATCGAGTCGGCCCTTCGCGAGGCGCGGAGCCGGGAGACGGAACTCGTCGAGCGCCAGGCCGCGGAACGGCTGCGGCATCAGCGTTTCGAGATGGACATCGCCGGTCTCGACGCGCTCCTCCATCAACGGTACGAGATCCACCTGGCGGATTTGCCGCCGGTCGAGGTCGCGGACGGGGAAGAGACCGCGGTGGGGGAGTTTTCCGTTCTCGAGTCCCGGTCCGAGGAGCTCCGCGAACGGATGGCGTCGATGGGAGAGGTGAACCTCGCCTCCCTCGAGGAGCACAGGGAACTGACGGAGCGGTTCTCCTTCCTGTCCTCCCAGAAGGAGGATCTCGAAAAATCCCTCGAAGACCTGGCGAAGGCGATCCAGCGGATCAACCGGACGACCCGGGAGCGGTTCTCGAAGGCGTTCGAGGAGATCAACGCAAAATTCGGCGAGGTGTTCCCCAGGCTGTTCCAGGGGGGGCGCGCAGCGCTCCGCCTCGTCGACGAGGAAAACCTCCTCGAATCGGGAGTCGGGATCTTCGTCCAGCCGCCCGGAAAGAAATCGCTCCCCCTCGGCAGCCTCTCCGGCGGGGAGAAGGCTCTCACCGCGATCAGCCTCATCTTCTCCATCTTCCTCGTCAAGCCGTCCCCCTTCTGCCTGCTCGACGAGGTCGATGCACCGCTGGATGACGCCAACGTCGACCGGTTCAACGCCTTGGTGCGCGAGATGTCCCACCGGTACCAATACCTCCTCGTCACCCACAACAAGCGGACGATGGAGCTGGCCGACGTCCTGTACGGGATCACGATGGAAAAGCACGGGATCTCCCGCACCGTCTCCGTCAAACTGACCAATTGACCCGCGCGTCCGTAGTCTGAGTTCCCGGCGATGAGCGATCAGGACGACGCCCCCGGCGGCATGTTCTCACGGCTGAAGGCGGGGCTGGCCAAGACACGGGAACTCCTCTTCATGAACGTCGAAGCGATCGCGCGCGGGATCGGTCCCGTCGACGGGAACGTCCTCGACCAGCTCGAGGAGGCGTTGATCCTTGCCGACGTGGGTGCGGAGCTTTCCGGGGAATACATCGATGCGCTGCGCGCCGCTTGGCGGCGGGGGGAACTTCCGGACACGGAGGCGCTCCGGGCCCGTCTGCGGGGGATGGTGGCGGACACCCTCGCCCCCCGCATGACCCCGTTGAAGGTGGTTCCGCCGTACCCGTTCATCGTTCTCGTCGTCGGCGTGAACGGCGTGGGAAAGACCACCACAATCGGAAAGATGGCAAGCGGATTCCGGGCGGAGGGGCGCACCGTTCTCCTCGCGGCGGCGGACACCTTCCGGGCCGCGGCGATCGAGCAGCTCGCCGTGTGGGCCGAGCGCACGGGGGCGGACATCGTCCGCCACAAGGAGGGGGCGGACTCCTCGGCCGTAGCGTTCGACGCCGTGCGCGCGGCGAGGTCCAGGGGGACGCACGTGGTCCTCGTCGACACCGCGGGGCGGCTCCACACGAAGTCCCACCTGATGGAAGAAGTGCGAAAGGTCGTCCGGGTGATCGGAAAGGAGATCCCCGGCGCCCCCCACGAAGTTCTTCTCGTCCTCGACGCGACCAGCGGGCGCAACGCCATCGCGCAGGCGAAGACGTTCGAGGAATTCACCGGCGTGACGGGAATTGCGCTCACCAAGCTCGACGGGACGGCGAAGGGGGGAGTCGTCCTTTCCGTGACGCGGGAGATCGCCGCCCCGATCCGTTACATCGGCGTCGGTGAAAAAGCGGATGACCTGCGCCCGTTCGACGCCAAGTCCTTCGCCGAAGCCCTGTTCTGACCACGAACGGAGCCCCGCCCTCCGAGGCGGCGCCCCACTCCCGGACGAATTACACTCCCTGGGGTACCCCCACCGTAGGAAGAACGGGGGGCACAGCCG
>Ga0268386_10004193_pt1 | contig 10580 bp, 8 predicted proteins | sample RVTome_15_FD_200260 | JGI IMG/M metagenome (GOLD analysis project Ga0268386, IMG submission 200260) | Soil microbial communities from uranium-contaminated site in the Upper Colorado River Basin, Wyoming, United States - RVT150D86... ... | reverse complement strand
CGAGTGCATCGAGCTCCCGAAGCTCGAGACCGGCCTCGCGCAGGACCTCGTCGACCATCGGCAGCACGAGTTCCGCGTGACCGCGGGCCGTCGCGATGCGACGTTCGATGAACTGATCCTCGACACCGAGCGCCACCGAGCATTGTTCGGTGGCCGTATCGATCGCGAGAACTTTCATGTGCCGTCGACACGCGCGGCCGCTCGACGTCCGTCGCCGCGGCTCGCCCCAGTGGCGCTGCGCGACGTGCGCGCTTCAAGGAACGCCTCGACGCGCGCCAGATCGCTCGTGACCGGCATCGCCGGCAGGCTGTCGAGAAAGATCCGGCCGTACGGACGCGTACGCAGGCGGCTGTCGCACAGCACGACGACTCCGAAGTCGTCGGAATCGCGGATCAGGCGTCCGATCCCCTGTTTCAGTGCGATCACTGCCTGGGGAATCTGTTCCTCGAAGAACGCGTTGCCTCCGCGCCGGATAATCGCGTCGAGGCGTGCTTTCAGCACCGGATCATCCGGCACCGCGAACGGCAGCTTATCGATCGCAACGATCGTCAGCGCGTCGCCCTTGACGTCGATGCCCTCCCAGAAGCTGCCCGTCCCGAGCAGGACTGCATTCCCGGCAGACCGGAAACGGTTAATGAGCACGTCCCGAGGGGCGCTTCCCTGGATCAGCAGTGGATACGGCGGCTCGTCACCCCAGCGCGATTCGAGGATCCGCGCTGCCTCGCGCAACGCCCGGTGACTCGTGAACAGCAGGAAGGCACGCCCGCCACTCGCGGCGAGCACGGGTAGCAGAGCCTCGATCGTTTGCGAAGTCTGATGCGGCGAGGCAGGGGCATCGATGCGGGCCGGGAGGTACAGAAGCGCCTGCGATGCATAGTCGAAGGGACTGTCGAAACGCGCGGTCGCCGCTGCTTCGAGTCCGAGCCGGCGCGTGAAGTGGGCGAAGTCATCGCCGACAGCGAGCGTCGCCGAGGTACAGATCCAGGCGCTCGGTCGGGCCGCGATCAGTGTCGCGAACTCACTCGCTACATCGACAGGCACGAAATGCACCGAAAAGGACCGCGCCGAGGATTGCACCCAGCGCACGCCGGCGGCGATGCGCGGGTCGTCGTCAGGTGCGAGCAGCAGGTCGAGGCGCTCGGCCAGATCGCTTGCGCGGCGACGTATCGTCGCGAGACCGGCCCAATCCCGCGCAGGCGTCTCGAGTTCGCGGTCGAAACGCGCGAGCAATGCGCTGCATTCACCGAGCAGATCGACGAAAGTCGTCGGCCAGGACGCGAAGACCCGTCGCTCCTGACCTTGACCGAGCGCGTCAACGGCATCGGCCACCAGTCGTTCGAGGGTCTGTCCCATCACTGCCGTGCCGTCGTTCGCGAGCGTCGTGGCAATCAGCTCCGAGGCGAGATCCCGACCGAGCGTGGCCAGCTGCCGCGCACTGACGGAGAGTCCGAGAAACTGCGTCGCAACGTCCGGCAATTGATGCGCCTCGTCGATGATCACCGCATCCGCGCCAGGCAACAGATCAGCGAAGCCCTCCTCCTTCAGCACCAGATCTGCCATCAGCAGATGGTGGTTGACGATGACGATGTCCGCCGCCTGCGCCTCACGCCGCGCGGCCGCGACGTGACACCGGCCATATTCCGGGCACTCGACGCCGAGGCAGTTGTCCCGTGTCGAAGTCACCCACGGCCAGACGGGGTCCTGTTCTGACAGGCGCTCGAGCTCCGCGACGTCACCAATGCGCGTCACCTGCGCCCATTCGCGCACCCGCCCGATCGCGCGTGCCAGATCGCGCCGCAGACCGCGCGCATACGCCTGCTGCTCGGCGAGCGCGAGTCGGTGCAGGCAGAGGTAGTTGGCCCGCCCCTTCAGCAGGGCGACGCGTGCCGGCCGTCCAATCGCTGCGGACACGGCCGGCAAGTCGCGGTGAAACAACTGATCCTGCAACGCCCGCGTGCCCGTCGAGACGATGACTCGCCGCCCGCTCATCAGCGCCGGGACGAGGTACGCGAAGGTCTTGCCGGTGCCGGTGCCCGCTTCGACGACAAGATGCGAACGGGTAGCTAACGCCCATTCGACTCTGGCAGCCATCGCCAGTTGCTCGACGCGCACCGCGAATCCGGGAATCGCCGTCGCCAGCGGTCCGTCGGCCGCGAAGACATCGACCATCTCGGTCGACCAGCCAGGTGCGGGCACATCGTGGGTCATGGCGGTGTCAAACGTGAACGGCGTCACAAGACGCCAGCCTAGCAGGCCCGGGCGAAACTCCTGCCATCGTGTTTCGGGCCGCGCTGCATGAAAAGTCGCCGCTTGACTAACGCAGCGTGACTCGAAAGCGTGCGATCGCGGTCGCTCCAGCCGCCAACGGATAGCCGAGCTCCCAGCGAATCGTCGTGTAGTCGGCGGGCTCCGCATCTCGTACTTCACCGTCCGCACCCGCGACCCGGAGTCGCTCCGGCACGTCGAAGGTCTGCCCGTCATCGATCGAAAACGTCACCGAAGCCGCGGGCCCGACGGCCGACTCGGGAACGTACAGCGTGTTGTCGGGGATTGGCCTCGTCACGATGACATGCGGTATGGGTCGGTCGGAGGTGTTGCGGATACGGACGGTGTAATGGACTTCCTCGTCGGCGCGGACTTGCCGCGCGGGTTCGAAGCGCTTTGCCGGCGTGCCATCGCTCGAGGGCGCGTTTACGAGCTGCTCGGCAGCCAACGTGATCTCGACGGGCAGAGGATCGAGCGATTGCGCGACGGCCGCGGTCGCGACGAAGCATCCAGCCAGCAAGCGGGACCCAAACATGGCGCGCAACTGTAACAGGTTGTTTAGCAAGGTCCCTGCGCAAAACTTCCCTGGAGGACCAGGTTTTGCGTGACCCGCGGGGTACCTGCCCGGCTAGATTGACAATCCCCTTCACTCGCAGTTATGCTGCGTCGCACCATTTGCTGCAGCGCAGCACAGGAGACCGCCATGACGCCGACCGACCTCCGCTCGATCCTTGCAGACCGTAGCCGCACCCTGGTTGCCGGGGCGCGCCACTATATCGACACGTCGATGACGTACGCACGATCATCGACCGAGCAGCTCGCGGACAGGCTGGAGGGACTCGGCACGCCGATCAGGACGCTGCAGCATGCGAGCGCGAAATTCACCGTGGTGTCGCAACGCTATTTCGAAGAGCTGCTGGACGTGCAGGCCGCCGCGGTCCGAGCTGCTCTCGAGGACGGCGCGGCGCGACTGCGAATCGTGGCCCAGGCCGAGGACTTACGCACGCTCGTGCGCGACCAGATCGAGCGGTTGCCCGCGAGTCGTGCTCGCATCTCTGCCGATCTGCGACATGCGGCACAGGCCACCGGGAAGGCCGGCCGCGAGCTGCGCGATCTGGCGGGTGACACCTACGGCCGGCTGACCGCGGGCGAAGTGCCGCAACAGAAAGCCCGCGCGAAGCCCACTTCAGGTAAGCGCTCCACCGCAGCGTCGAAGACTTCGAACCACCAGGGCCGCAGCACGAAGGCACGCCCAGCACAGCGCAAAGCACGCACGAAGCGCACCGGTGGCGCGCGCAAGCGGGCCTGACCCACCGCGTACCGTCATCCCTCGATATCGATCCCCCTTGATCGGCCCGCGCTCTGCGGGCCTTTTTTTGCGCGGCGCTCGTCGACCATGAGCCAACGGCCGCGGTGTCCGGGCAGCAGAGTCAGGCACTCGCCGCTATAATCTCGATCGCGTGGCGGAGGGATCCCGCCGGCCCGGCCCCTGCCGGGTTGCCGGCATGTCGATCGCAGCGGCCGCTCCAGGTCGCGTCCTGACTCCCGGGTGAGCCTTCATGGTCTCGTAAGTCCGCGCGCCAAACGAGAAAGTCGAAAAGGGGTCGAACACATGACTACGTCCCATGCGGGGCTGAAGAGCTGGGTGGACGACGTGGCGCGGCTGACGCGTCCGCAGCGCATTCACTGGTGCGATGGCTCACAGGTCGAATACCGCACATTGATCGATGCGATGCTCGCGAGCGGCGATCTGCTGCCTTTGAATCCCGCGACCCATCCGAACTGCTACCTGCACCGCTCCGATCCATCGGACGTAGCGCGGGTGGAGCATCTCACCTACGTCTGCACGCGCGAGCAGGCGGATGCCGGTCCGAACAACAACTGGATGGCTCCTGCCGAGGCCCACCGGCAGATCGATGCGCTGTTCGCCGGCTCGATGCGTGGGCGCACGATGTATGTCGTGCCGTATTGCATGGGGCCCATCGCGTCGCCGTTTTCCCGGTGCGGCGTCGAGATCACGGACAGTCCCTACGTCGTCGTCAACATGCGTCTGATGACGCGGATGGGCGCCGCCGCGCTGGCGCGCATCGAGCGTGACGGGACGTTCGTCAAGGGGCTGCACTCGATTGGCGACCTCGACCCGGAACGCCGCTTCATCATGCACTTCCCTGAGGAGCTGACGATCAAGAGCGTAGGCTCCGGCTACGGCGGCAACGCGCTCCTCGGCAAAAAGTGCCATGCGTTGCGCATTGCCAGCTATCAGGCGCGTACGGAAGGCTGGCTGGCCGAGCACATGTTGCTGATGGGCATCGAGAGTCCGCAGGGCGAGACCCATTACATCGCCGCAGCATTCCCCTCTGCGTGCGGCAAGACGAATCTCGCAATGCTCGTGCCGCCTGCGTCGATGCCGGGCTGGAAGATCTGGACGCTCGGCGAAGACATCGCTTGGCTGCACGTCGGCACAGATGGGCAGCTGCGCGCGATCAATCCCGAGGCAGGCTATTTCGGCGTCGTGCCCGGCACGAATCGCAAGACGAACCGCAACGCATTTGCGATGATTCACCACGACACGATCTTCACGAACGTTGCATTGACCGCGGATGACCAGCCCTGGTGGGAGGGACTGGGCTCCGGCAGTCCAGAGTTCGACTGGCGCGGTCGGCCTTATCAGCCCGGCAACGGACCCGCCGCCCATCCCAATTCGCGCTTTACGGTGGCGGCGCATCAGAACCCTGCGTACTCACCGCTCGCGGACGATCCGGAAGGCGTGCCGATCTCGGCGATCCTGTTCGGTGGCCGCCGGCGCGAAGTGGCACCCCTCGTCTACGAGGCCCGCAGCTGGCAGCACGGCGTGCTGGTCGGCGCGGGTATGGCGTCCGAAACGACCGCCGCCGCGGTGGGCGACGTGGGTGTGGTCCGGCGCGACCCGATGGCGATGAAGCCCTTCTGCGGCTACAACTTCGCCGACTACTGGCGGCACTGGCTGGAGGTCGGGGAGAAGGCGAGCCGCCTGCCGCGCGTGTTTCACGTCAATTGGTTCCGCCAGGACGCGGCCGGCAAGTACATCTGGCCAGGGTTCGGCGAAAATCTGCGCGTCCTGCGGTGGATCGTGGACCGTTGCGAAGGTCGCGTGGATGCGCATGCAACGCCGATCGGGCTCCTGCCGCGACCCGAGGATCTCGATCTCGACGGGCTCACGCTCGACCAAGATTCGGTGCGACAGTTGCTGACGGTGGATCGAGCTGCATGGCGTCAGGAGATCGAAGCCATCGGCAGCTACCTCGACGGCTACGGCAAGCGCGTCCCAGCGACTCTGCGCCGTACGCACGGCGCGATCGCGAAGCGACTGCAGGCCTGACCCGGATCGGCGTCAGTCCTCGCAGACGAACTTGATGGTCTGCGCCGAACCCGCCTCCGGCACGCGACCGAAGCCGATCAGGCCCTCGCCCTTCAGCTGGACGCTGTCGCGCCGGACGAACGCTTCCTCGCCGTCCTTCATCACGACGAAGGTGCCGTTCGTGCTCTGGTCGATCAGCATGATCTTGCTGCGACTGAGCTCGATTCGGGCGTGCAGGCGCGAGATCAAGGTGCCTTTGATGACGACGTCGTTTTCGTCGCTGCGACCGATCGACGCGGCGCTGCGGCGCTCGTCAACGACGATTTCTCCGCCCGGAAATCCGAGGCGGACCCGGCCGCACGGCCGGCGCTCGCCGACGTGCCCGATCGCGAGAGTCGGCACCATGCTGGTGGCGTCCTCCCGCTGCCAGAGCACCTCGAACAACTCGTCCTCGCTCGTCTTGCCCTTCAAGGTCGCCACGTCGATCTGGCGCACCGCACCGCGCCAGTTCGCCCCGAGACGCTCGATGATCGCGCCCGAGACCATGATCTGACCGGCCTTGGCCTGGCTCGTCAGCCGGTTGGCGGTGTGCACCGCCGCGCCGAAAATGTCGCGGTTCTCACGTACGACCGGGCCGAAATGGCAACCGATCCGGATCGCGACGTGCTGCCCCTCTACGACGAGATCCGGCCTGCTGAGCACGTCCTGCTGCATATCCGAAGCGGCATTGACCGCATCGTCGGCGCTCGGGAACGTGGCCATGATTTCGTCGCCGATCGTCTTGATCACCGTGCCGCCATTGGCTTCGGTGGCGCTCCTCATCAGATCGACGCAGGTCACGACCATGTCGCGCGCGCTCGCATCGCCCATGATTTCGTAGATGCGGGTGCTGCCCACGACATCTGCGAAAAGTATGGCGAGTTCGATGTCTTTACCCATCGGAGCGCTTCGTCTCGACGTGGTGGCAACGGGCCCGCGTTCGGAATCACTGGCGAGGCACACTGTTGCGGCAGTTGCCGGCCGGGGCGCTCGCGGAGCAATGCCGCGGAATTATATACGTACGGCGCGGCTCGCGCGGGCGCGTCTACGTCGAGAGCGAGGCCCGATGCGTCGAGCGCGATGTGGCGATGACGCGATGGATCGCAGACAGCGCGCTTTCCCCCCTGTAGCTCGCCGTGCTCAGGCGGCCTCGTGCACGATGCGCAGAGAGTCGAGCAGGAATTCCGGCGGCGTGCGCGGCTGTGCCGCCTGTTCGGACAGGAATCGCCGCCACGATCGCGCTCCGGGTCGTCCCGCGTACAAACCGAGCAGCGGACGCGCCAGACTGTGCAAGCGGTGTCCTTCGGCGAGGCGGTCACGCACATAGGGCAGATAAGCCTCGATGACCTGTTCGCGAGTTGGCGCTTGCCAGGTCTCGTTGGCCACGGCCCGAGTCAGTTCGGCGAGCAGGTACGGGTTCTGGTAGGCCTCCCGACCGATCATGATGCCTGCGAAGGTCTGCAGATGGGTCAGCACGTCTTCCAGGCGTCGCAGGCCGCCATTCAGCACAATTGACAGCGCAGGGAAGTTTCGCTGCAGGTCGTCGACGATGTCGTACCGCAGCGGCGGAATCTCGCGGTTCTCTTTCGGACTCAGCCCGGCGAGGATTGCCTTGCGGGCATGGACGATGAAGACGTCGCAGCCGGTCGCCGCCACGCGGCGCACGAACGCGCCCAGAACCGCGCTTTCATCCAGCGTGAAGCGCGTGGGCTCGATGCCGATCCTGCACTTGACGGTCACTGGCACGTCGACGACCCGCCGCATCGCCTGCACACACTCCGCGACCCTGTCGGGCTCGTCCATCAGGCATGCGCCAAAGCGGCCGCTCTGCACGCGGTCGCTCGGGCAACCGCAGTTCAAGTTGATCTCATCGTAACCGGACGCCGCGCCGACTGCGGCCGCGGCAGCCAGCAGATCCGGATCGCTCCCACCGAGTTGCAGCGCGACCGGATGCTCCTTCGGATCGAACGCGAGCAGGCGTCGCGCATCACCGCGCAACACGGCTTGGGCGGTTACCATCTCCGTATAGAGCAACGCGGAGGGAGTGAGCAGGCGCATCAGATACCGGCAGTGCCGGTCTGTGTAGTCCATCATCGGCGCGACTGAGATGCGTCGATCCAACACGTGCCACCTGCTTGTAAAGGATTCGGGAGCGTTGCAGCTCTGCGGTCGACCGGGCCCGTCGTGCCGCGCCCGACCCGATGCGAGATATGTTCGCCGATTTCGGACAATTGTTCGACCGCCCCCGCGCAGCCGTGTGTCGATCCCATTAGAATCCCGCGGTCGTTTTCCTCGGCATTCCCAGGTCGTCGTGACCTGAGCCATACCCGACTGTCAGGAAAGCACGATGATCGAGGCCGCCGCGAGGACATCGTGAATATCAACTGGAAGCTCAAATCGCTCGCTTTTCGCTACATCGAAGCCTTTTCGCTGCACCAGCTCCTGTACTTTCTGCAGAAGAACGTGACGCGGCGAGCCCGGGTCAGGATCGGAGAGATCGATCAGGACTGGCTCACTCACCGGCAGAACCTCGCCGCCCTTCAGCACCCGAGGGTGATCGAATTCGGAGCCGGCAAGAGCCTCGCACAGAACATCTTCCTCGCGAGTCACTTCGCGTCGCAGACCGTCGTCGATCTCTTTCCGATGCTGGATCTGGCGCAGTTCAACGCAGCTGCAGAGCAGGTCGGCCGACTCACGGGCGCAGCCGATTTCACGCCGTGCACGTCGGTCGCAGAGGTCGAACAGCGTTATGGCATCCGATACCTGGCGCCGTTCGACGTGCGCAAGACCTCATTCTCCGACGCCTCCTTTGACGCCTGCATCTCGACCAACACGCTCGAGCACATACCGCGGGAGTCGATTCTCGAGATCTTTTCAGAGCTGAAGCGCATCGTGCGACCCGGCGGACTCATTTCGGCCGTGATCGATTATTCCGATCACTACTCGCACACCGATGCTTCGATCGGACCGCTGAATTTCCTGTCATTCTCGGCCGATGAATTCCGCAAATACAACCACGCAGTACATTTTCAGAATCGCCTGCGGCATCACCAGTTCGAGGACCTCTTTGCCTCGATGGGGCTGCGCATCCTGCGCAACGAAGCGCAGGACCTGCAGCCGCTGCCGCGCCTCGTCGCGGCCGAGTTTCCGACGCATCTGCCGACCACCGGGGCACTGAAAGGGGTGTTTCTGCTCGAGGTCTGAACGCGACGGCAACCGGCAAGTCCCGCTGCGCCGTGTGAGCAGAATCACTACACTGTGCCACGCCCGGGGTGTCGCGGAACTCTGAGTCTCTGATCCACGGGTTGGTCCCTACGATGCAGGAACTATCCGGAAAGGTTGCGTTCATCACCGGCGGCGCGAGCGGCATCGGACTCGGGATGGCCGATGCTTTCGTAGGTGCCGGAATGAACGTGCTGCTCGCCGATCTACGCCAGGATCACATCGATTCTGCGTTGGAGCACTTCGCCGAGCGCGGACAAGCACCGCGCGTGCACGCGATTCGCCTGGATGTCACGGACCGGCCCGCAATGGCTGCCGCAGCCGACGAGGCCGAGCGCGTGTTCGGTAAGGTCCACGTGCTCGTCAACAATGCCGGTGTGGGCATCCAGGGACCTTTCAAAGGAATCACTTATGCGGACTGGGATTTCGGCCTGGCCGTGAACCTCGGCGGGGTCATCAATGGTCTGCAGACCTTCCTGCCGCGGATTCGTGCCCATCACGAAGGCGGCCACGTCGTGAACACATCGTCGCTGCAGGCCTTCGTCCCGATGCCTGCCGAGTTCATCGTCTATCAGACGGCCAAGGCCGCGGTCGTCGCGATCTCAGAAAGCCTTCACAGGGAACTGAAACCAGAGAACATTGGAGTCACGGTGCTCTGTCCGGGGCCCGTCCGGACCAACATCCACGAACTCAGGCAGAATCGGCCCCCTCAGTTCGCGCTCGGCGAGGCCTTCCGTAAGGTCGAGGACAAGAGCACGCCGCTGCAGCTGCCCGGAATGATGGAACCCGCGGATGTGGGTGCGCTCGTGCTGAATGCCATCCGGGGCGACGAACTGTACGTGATCACGCACGGCGAGTGGCGGCCCGCCGCTGAGGCCCTGCACGCTGCGCGCATCGCAGCGATGCCGACCGAGCTCGATCCGGCCCTCGTGGAGTTGCTGCAGAGCGCGGCACGGCGACCTGCCGACTAGGGCCTGTTAACAGGCCCTGAGCGATCGGAAAGCGCCAGATTGACCGACTCGCCGACCAGAGACACCGCATGCTGAAGCTCTACCACGCCGAACCTGCCGCGAATTCCCTGAAAGCCCTGATCTCGCTCAAGGAGAAGAGTCTCGAATTCGAGAGCATTTACATCGATCTGCACAAGTTCGAGCAGCACGAGCCCTGGTTCGTCGCGATCAATCCCGAAGGGCAGGTGCCGGTGCTCGATCACGACGGCCGGATCATCACGCACACGACCGTGATCGGTGAGTATCTCGAAGACGCCTTCCCGGACTCCCCGTCGCTGCGGCCCGTCGACCCGTTCGGCAAAGCGCGCATGCGCTACTGGAACAAGTTCATCGATGAGCACTTCATGGCTTTCGTGTCCATCCACGGCTGGCATCGGATGATCAGCGTCCTGACGCGCTCGATCGATTCCGGCGAGTTCGAGAAGCTGATGGAGCGGATTCCGCTGCACGAGCAGCGCGAGAAGTGGCGGACGGCGCGTTCGGGCTTCAATGAAGCCGACCTGGCCAATGCGACGCGTAAGATCGAAGTGGCTGTACACAAGGTCGAGCAGCAGCTCGCACAGTCCCACTGGCTTGCCGGTGACGTCTTCACGCTCGCCGATATCAACTTCTTTTCCGTGGGCGGCGCGCATCTCGCGATGCTGTTCCCGGACATGAACCTCGAGCAGCGCGCACCCCGGCTCACGGACTGGGTTGCCCGCATGAAT
>Ga0268386_10004192_pt1 | contig 10581 bp, 8 predicted proteins | sample RVTome_15_FD_200260 | JGI IMG/M metagenome (GOLD analysis project Ga0268386, IMG submission 200260) | Soil microbial communities from uranium-contaminated site in the Upper Colorado River Basin, Wyoming, United States - RVT150D86... ... | reverse complement strand
TTGCCGCAGGCCCCTTCGTCTTGCCTCCGCAAATTCAGCAGGGCGAACCCCGGGGTTCGTCCCTACTCCCCCCAACCGGCAGCCTGACGGAGAAGACCGCTCCCGCTCCCGGCTCGCTTTCCACCTCGATGCTCCCCCCCAGCGCCTGCACGATGCCGTAGGAAACCGAAAGTCCCAGGCCCGTCCCGCTCCTCTTGGTGGTGAAGAAGGGGTTGAAGATCCTTGCCTTGACTTCTGGCGGGATGCCGGGACCATTATCGGCCACGCGTACTTCGAGCATCCCCTCCTGCTGCCGGGTGGCGACGGTCAGCGTTCCCGCCCCGTCCATCGCCTGCAGGGCATTGAGCACCAGGTTGGTGAAGACCTGGCGCAGCTTCTCCCGGTCTCCCGTCAGCGGCGGCAGCTCCTCCCCGAAGCGGCGGACCACTTCGACCCGGCCGATAGGGGTCTGGTGCGGGGCCTGGGCGAGAATGTCGTCGAGCAGCGGGTGTAGCGGCACCTCTTTTTGCTGCAGCGCCTGCTCGCGGGCAAAGACCAGCAGGCCCTGGGTGATGCGGGAGATCCGCTCCGTCTGTTTGAGGATTTCCCCGATTTCTTCCGCTCCGGAGCCGCCGGCTGCCAGCCGGCGGCGAAGAACCTCCCCGTTGCCGCGGATGATGGCGGCCGGGTTGTTGATTTCGTGCGCCACCCCGGCGGCCAGCGAGCCGACCGCTGCCAACTGCTCCTTGCGCACCAGCTCCTCCTGGGTGCGGAGCAGCTCCCGGTTCTTGGCTTCGAGCAGCCGGGTGCGTTCGGCCACCTTCTCTTCGAGGCGGTGGTTCAGTGCGTCCAGCTCGGCATACGACTGTCGGGCCATGCGGCTGATCAGGCCGCCGAGGCCGAGAAAGCCGCCGAGGGTGAGCAGGCTGAGCAGCAGCAGGTTGCGCGAACTTCGCAGAAGGCTCTGCTCCGCCTCTTCGGCAAGTTCGCGCCCCCGCTCCCGGGTGAGCGTGGTCATGCGGGGATGGATCGCCTCGAGCCGCTGGTACGCCTCCAGGGTCGTCGCCTGCAAGGCTTCGCGCTCGCGCAGCAGCACCAAGCGGCTTTGGGCGAGCTGGTAGAGGCCCCCTGCGCCGGGCCGGATGGTCTGGTACTCTTTGAGGATGGCGTAGCCGGCGCCGAAGAGGGCGGCCTTGAGCGCCTCGACCGTAGCCGGCGAAAGTTCCTCGCCGCTCAGCCGGCCGTCGGCGCGCAGGACCGCCAGCTGCTGCTCCAGCCGTTCCAGGCAGGGCTTGAGCTGGTTGTCCCGCAGGTCGGCCAACTGGTCGAGCTGCGACTCGCCGGCCAGCATCTCGACCAGCCGGGAGAGGTCGACCAGCTCGGTCTTGACCTCGTTGAGCACCCGGGTCCACGGCCGGCTCTGGTCGGCGAGGATCATCGCCGCCAGGGTGGCGGCCTCCGTCCCGCTGCTCCGGCGCCAGCGGCGCAGCTGCTGCGCCTCCTGCAGGCGCTGGCGTCCCTCGAAGGACTCCAGGGCGGCCCGCAGGTGGTGCAGGTGGTCCCGCACCCGGTTCAGGGTCTGTTTCTGCTGGCTGTCGGCGTACACCGTCGCGTACTTCTCGCGCCAGGCGGCGGCCTGTTGCCAGAGCTCCTGCAGGCGGGCGGCCGCGGCTGCCGTCTCGGCGGCCAGGGCGGCTTTCTCCGGCAGGGCGTCCGGCTGCCGGAACTCGGCGAGGGTCCGGGCGAACTCGTTGGCGGGAAAGTCGAAGGCCGCGGGGGCGAGGTCGAGCTGCAGCAGGCCGCGGATGCCGCTCTGGGCCTCCTGGCCGAGCCGCTGCAGCCTCTGCGCGGCCTGCGCCAATCGGCTCTCCTGCTCCATGAGCCGCAGCTGCTCCCGGTTCAGCTCGAAGAGGGTCATGCCGATGAAGCCGTTGCTGACGATGCCGGCCACCAAACCGAGTGTGACCACCAGCCAGACCAGCAGCGTGACCCGGCGCCCCGGGCGCGGCAGGTTCATGGCGCGGTCTCCGGTGGCGGCAGCAGGGCGCCGATGTCGGCCCAGTCGAAGGGGACGAAGCGGCCGCCGGCCAGCCGGGTCGGCCAGACGGCGCGGCTCGCCTGGTGCTCCCCCGGGGCGAGGCGTAGGGGGCGGCCGAGGCCGAGGTCGAAGGTGCCGAGCCCTTCGAGGGAATCGATGAGCGTTTCCCGGCCGGGCGTTCCCTCCAGGCGCTCCAGGGCGGCCAGCAGGATGCGGGCGGCGACGTACCCCTCCAAGCTGATGAAGGTCGGCGCCGCCGACGGAGCGGTGCGGCGCAGGTCGGCCCGGTACTCGCGGACGAGGGGGAGGGAGGTGTCGAGCGGGTCGGGGACGACCTGGGTGACGAGCACCCTGTCGACCGCACTGCCGAGCTCGCGGGCGAGGGCGGAGCTGCCGACGAAGGAGACGTTGAGAAAGAGGGCGTCGAGCCCCGACTCCCGGGACAGGCGGATGAAACGGGCACAGGGGGCGTAGGCGCCGACCATGATGACCGCCCGGGGGAGGGGATCGGCCAGCAGGAGGTCGGCCAGGGCGTTCTCGACGGCGAGGGTGTTGCGCTGGTAGCGGACGTGGAGCACTCCCCCCTCGTCGGTGAGGCCGTGTTTCTTCAGGGCGGCGAAGCCGCCGACGTAGCCGGCGTCGCCGTAGCCGTCGCGCTGGGTGAAGAAGGCGATCTCCTCGGGTCGCAGGCCGCCGATGCCGATCAGGGCATCGACCATGGCGGCGATCTCCTCGGCGTAGCTCGCCCGGTAGTTGATCACGTAGCGCTCGGGCGGCTCGCGCCGCAGCACACCGGCGCCGGAGAAGGGGGCGAGGAGGAGGGTACGGTGCTCCCGGGCGAGAGGGAGGGAGGCGATGGCGGTCGGGGTGCCGACGTTGCCGACGATGGCGAGGACCCCCTCCTCCTCGATCAGGCGGCGCATGTTGGGGGCGGTGCGCGCCGGTTCGTAGCCGTCGTCGAGGGTGAACAGGCGTAGCCGGCGCCCCCGAATGCCGCCGGCTCGGTTGGCCCGCTCCAGCCCGGCCAGCACGCCGCGCTGCATCTCCTGCCCCAGCTCGGCGGTCGGCCCGGAGAGGGCGGTCGACATGCCGAGGAGGATCTCTTCGGCGGCGGTGGCGGTGTTAAAGGGTGGAACGAAGAGGACGAGTAGGACCGATAGGACGAATGGGGCGCGGAATTTCATGGGCATCGAGGCCACCTCGTAGGGGCGCAGCATGCTGCGCCCGATTTTGGGGTGCCGGGGCACGGACCAGGGCGCAGCATGCTGCGCCCCTACAGTTCCTCCGGGCGCAGCCCGTACTCGGCGATCTTTCGGTCGAGGGTGACGCGGGTGATGCCCAGGGTCTGTGCGGTGCGGCTCTTGTTCCAGCGCGTCCGCCGCAGGATGCGGGCCACCTGCGCGCGCTCGGCATCGCGCAGGGTGAGTGGTTCTGTCGCCGCCGGTTCCGGGGCGGCAGAGGGTCTGCTGACCTTCAGCGGCAGGTCATGCACGGTGAGCTGGTTACCGTTGGCGAGGATGACTCCTCGTTCGATGACGTTCTGCAGCTCCCGGACATTGCCGGGCCAGGGGTAGTCGCGCAGCGCCGCCAGCGCCTCGGGGGTGATGCCGCGCAGGCTCGCCCCCGTCCGCCCGGCCGTCCGGGAGAGGAAATGGAGCGCCAGCGGCTCCACGTCCTCGGGGCGTTCCCGCAGGGGCGGCAGCTGCAAGGAGATGACGTTGAGCCGGTAGTAGAGGTCTTCCCGGAAGGCCCCTATGGCGACCTCTTCGTCGAGGTCCTTGTTGGTGGCGGCGATGAAGCGGACATCGACCCGCTTCGGCCGGGTGGCGCCGACGGGGATGTATTCGCCTTCCTGCAGCACCCGCAGCAGCTTGACCTGGAGGGCGGCGCTGAGTTCGCCGACCTCGTCGAGGAAGAGAGAGCCGCCGTCGGCTTCCTCCAGCATCCCCTTGTGCGTCTGCACGGCGCCGGTGAAGGCTCCCTTGACGTGGCCGAAGAGCTGGCTCTCCAGCAGCGTCTCGGTCAGGGCGGCGCAGTTGACGGCGAGAAAGCGCCGCTCGGCCCGGGGGCTGGCGTAATGGACGGTGCCGGCGATCAGCTCCTTGCCGGTGCCGCTCTCACCGAGCACGAGGACGTTCGCCTGGCTGGCGGCGACTCGCCGGGCCAGCTCGTAGACCTGGCGGAAGGGCTCGCTCCGGAAGACGATCTCGCCGGGAGCAAATCGGCCCTCCACCGCCTTCTTCATGGAGATGTTCTCCGCCCGCAGCTGCTCGCGCTCCAGGCAGTTGCGCAGGGTGGTGGAGAGGCGCTCCTCCGGGAACGGCTTGGTGAGATAGTCGAAGGCGCCGAGTTTGATCGCCTCCACCGCCGAATCGATGGTTCCGTGGCCGGTCATGATGACCACCCCGAGATGGGGACAGAGCGCCCGGGCGCGCTGCAGGACGGCTATGCCGTCCATTTCCGGCATCCGGATGTCGAGGAGCAGGAGGTCGCCGTGCCCGGCGTGCCGCTCGAGGGCGGCGAGCAGCGCCAGGGGGGAAGTAAAGGTTTCGACGGCGAAGCCCCAGTCGGTGACGGTTTTGCCCAGGTAGCGCAGCATCCCCTCTTCGTCGTCGCAGATGAAGACCTTATGGTTCATCTCATCCTCGCAAATTGCCCGAATTTAACAAAAAGCGTTTTGATAATTATTCTAATCCGGAAGTGTATAGTACGTATACATCTTCCTAAAAAACTATACAACTCTTTTCCCCCAGTGGAATCTCCCAAATTTCAAGTCATTCCAGCTGGCAGGCGGCCTGAGGCCGGAAAAAGTGGAAATAAAACGATGGTATGCATATTGCTCCTTCTGCTTTCAGGATACGCCTCGTTCCCGGTTTCCGGGGACGGCCTATTGTCATGCGTTATCGGGAAAGGAGCAGAAGATGAACCTGAACAGACGCGGCTTCCTGAAGCTCTCGGGGGGAGCGGTCGGCGCTTCCGTCCTGGGGATCGGGCTGAAGCCCGCCGAGGCCCAGGCCCAGCCGCTGGCCATCCAGTACGCCAAGGAGACGACCAGCATCTGCCCGTACTGCTCGGTCGGGTGCGGACTCATCGTTCACACCCAGGGCGGCGAGGTGATCAACACCGAGGGCGATCCCGACCATCCGATCAACCGGGGGACGCTCTGCCCCAAGGGGTCTTCGGTCTATCAGCTGCGGCACAACGCCGCCCGCGTCACCCAGCCCCTCTACCGCGGCAAGGGGGAGACGGAGTGGAAGCCGGTCTCCTGGGACTGGGCCTTCGATCAGATCGCCCGGCGCGTCAAGGCTACCCGCGACGCCACCTTCCTCACCGCCAACGCCCAGGGGCAGACGGTCAACCGCACCGACGCCATCGCCTCGGTGGGCAGCGCCGCCCTCGACAACGAGGAGTGCTATCTCTACCAGAAGTTCCTGCGCTCCCTCGGGGTGGTCTACCTCGAACACCAGGCCCGAATATGACACTCCGCCACGGTTGCCAGTCTGGCAGCCTCCTTCGGCCGCGGCGCCATGACCAACCACTGGATCGACATCCGCAACGCGGACGTCGTCCTGATGATGGGCGCCAATCCCGCTGAAAACCACCCCGTCTCCTTCAAGTATGTCCTCGAAGCGAAGGACCGCGGCGGCAAGCTGCTCAGCGTCGATCCGCGCTTCACCCGCACCAGCGCCAAGTCCGACGTCTACGCGCCGCTGCGCTCCGGGACCGACATCGCCTTTCTCGGCGGGATGATCCGCTACATCCTCGCGAACAACCTCTACCACGAGGAGTACGTCCGCCTCTATACCAACGCCCCGTATCTGGTGAACCCCGGCTTCAAGATGCCGGGCGAGCTGGACGGCCTCTTCTCCGGCTACGACGCCGAGAAGCGCAAGTACGACAAGGCGACCTGGTCCTTCCAGAAGAACGCCGACGATTCGGTGAAGACCGACCCGACGCTGCAGGACCCGAACTGCGTCTTCCAGCTGCTGAAGAAGCACTACGAGCGCTACACCCCCGAGGTGGTCGCCGGCATCACCGGCACCCCCGTCGAGAAGCTGGTGGAGGTCTACCAGATTTACGGCTCGACCGGGGTCCCCGGCAAGGCGGCGACCATCCTCTACGCCATGGGATGGACCCAGCACACCGTCGGCACCCAGAACATCCGGACGATGGCGATGATCCAGCTGCTGCTGGGGAACGTCGGCGTCGCCGGAGGCGGCGTCAACGCCCTGCGCGGTGAGTCGAACGTCCAGGGCTCGACCGACTACGGCCTGCTCTTCCACATCCTGCCGGGCTACCTCCCCACGCCGACGGCCGCCCTTCCCGACCTGGCGGCCTACATCGAGAAGCACACGCCGAAGACGAAGGACCCGCAGAGCGCCAACTGGTGGGGGAACCGCGGCAAGTACATCACCTCCCTGCTGCGGGCCCACTACGGGATGAACGTGAGCGCCGAGGAGGGGTTCGGCTACCACCTGCTGCCGAAGCTCGACGAGGGGCAGAACGGCTCGTGGCTCATGCTCTTCGACCGGATGTTCAAGGGGGGCTTCCAGGGCTTCTTCGCCTGGGGGCAGAACCCGGCCTGCTCCGGCAGCAACGCCGGCAAGGTGCGCAAGGCCCTCGCCCAGCTCGACTGGATGGTGACGGTCAACCTCTTCGACAACGAGACCGCCTCCTTCTGGCGCGGCCCCGATTTGAACCCGGCGGAGGTCAAAACGGAAGTCTTCTTCCTGCCGGCGGCCGCCTCCTTCGAGAAGGAGGGGAGCATCACCAACTCCAGCCGGCTGGCCCAGTGGCGCTACCGGGCGGTGGGGCCCCTGGGGCAGTCGCTGCCCGATGCCGACATGATCAACGAACTCCAGTTCCGCGTAAAGAAGCTCTACGCCGCCGAAGGGGGCGCCTTCCCCGAGCCGATCCTGAAGCTCTTCTGGGATTACGGCTTCAAGATGCCGGACGGTCGCATCCCGCACCTCGACATCCACGCGGTGGCCAAGGAGATCAACGGCGTCTTTCTCGAAGACAAGCTCATTGGCGACAAGCAGTTCAAGAGGGGGGATCCGGTCCCCGGCTTTGCCCTGCTGCAGGCGGACGGCTCCACCTCCTCCGGCAACTGGCTCTACTGCCAGAGCTACTCGGACAAGGGAAACATGATGGCCCGGCGCGGCCAGAAGGACCCGAGCGGCATCGGCCTCTACCCTGAATGGGCCTGGGCCTGGCCGGTCAACCGCCGCATTCTCTACAACCGTGCCTCGGTCAACGCCGAGGGGAAACCGTGGGACGAAAAGCGGCCGGTCGTCTGGTGGGCCGGCGGCTGGAAGGGGGACGTCCCCGACGGGCCGTGGCCGCCGATGGCCTCGCCGGAGGGGAAGAAACCGTTCATCATGACCGCCGACGGGGTCGGCGCCCTCTTCGCCCCCGGCCTCAACGAGGGGCCCTTCCCCGAGCACTACGAGCCGCTGGAGTGCCCGCTGGAGCAGAACCCCCTCTCCGGCACGCGGGTGAATCCCGTGGTCAAGATGTTCTTCAAGGATGGGAAAGGGCTGCCGGAGGACGTCTATGCCTCGGGCGACCCGCACTTCCCCTTCGTCGCCACCACCTACCGGGTGACCGAGCACTGGCAGACCGGGGTCATGACCCGCAACACCCCCTGGCTGCTGGAGCTGCAGCCGCACGTCTTCGTCGAACTCAGCCCGGAGCTGGCCAAGGAGAAGGGGATCCAGGGGGGAGACTTGGTGTCGGTCGCCTCGGCCCGCGGCCAGCTCGACGCCGTCGCGGTCGTCACCCGGCGCTTCCGCCCCTTCCAGATCCAGGGCTCCACCGTCCACCAGGTCGGGCTCCCCTGGCATTACGGCTGGCAGACGCCGAAGGTCGGCGAGAGCGCCAACCTGCTGACCCCCACCGTCGGGGACGGCAACACCATGATCCCGGAAACCAAGGCGTTCATGGTCAATATCGAAAAGAAAAGGGGGTGATGAGCGATGGCGCGCAAGGCATTTCTGATCGATACCACCCGCTGCACCGCCTGCCGGAGCTGTCAGGTGGCCTGCAAGCAGTGGAACAAGTTGCCGGCCGAGGGGACGGTGAACCGGGGGAGCTACGAAAATCCTCCTCAGCTCACTCCGCACCTCTACAACCAGGTCCGTTTCATCGAGTCGGAGAAGGACGGCGATCTGCGCTGGCTCTTCGTCAACCGGCGCTGCATGCACTGCGGGGACGCCGGCTGCATCAAGGTCTGTCCTTCGGCCGGGGCCCTCTACCGCACCGAGGACGGCCTGGTGGCCTTCAACCAGGAGAAGTGCATCGGCTGCAACTACTGCGTCAACGGCTGCCCCTTCGACGTCCCCCGCTATTCGGGGGAGAAGAAGGTGAGCAAATGCCACGCCTGCACGGACCGGGTGGGGAACGGCCTGCAGCCCTCCTGCGTCAAGGCCTGCCCCACCGGCACCCTGCAGTTCGGCGACCGCGACCGGCTCATCGCCGCGGCCAAGGCGAAGGGGAAGAGAATCTACGGCGAAAACGACCTGCAGGGCCTCGGCGTCCTCTACGTGCTGGACGACACCCCCGGAACCTATGAGTTGCCAGAGAAGCCGGCCATCCCCGCATCCATCTTCCTGTGGAAGGACGTCATCAAGCCCTTCGGCATCCTCGGCTTCTGGGGCGCCATCGGCATGGCGGTGCTGCACTACGTCACCATCGGCCCGAAGCACCTGGACAATGGCGATGACCACGACACTCCGGAGAAAGGGGCCTGATCATGAGCAGATACATCGAGCGATTCAACGCGGCCGAGCGGGTGTTGCACTGGACCGTGGCGATTTCCTTCTTCATCCTGGTCCTGACCGGCCTCGGTCTCTACGCCCGCAGCTTCTTCGGCTATTTCGACTTTTTCGGCGGCCCACGGCAGGGGATCCTGTTGCACAAGGTGGCCGGTGTCCTGTTCGCGGTCTCCTCGCTGCTGCTGGCGCTCGCTCACTTCAAGGAGATGTTTACCTTCGACGAGGACGACCGCCTCTGGATGAAGAACTTCGGCGGCTACCTTTCCCGGGAGAAACGGGAGATTCCCCAGGGGAAGTTCAACTGCGGCCAGAAGCTCTTCGGCATCTTCTCCCTGGCCTCCACCGTCGGCATGGCAGCCTCCGGTCTGATCATCTGGGACCCGACCGCCTTCGGCCGCGGGCTCACCCAGTTCTCCCTGATGATTCACGGTTTCTTCTTCACCCTGTTCATCATGGGGGTCATCGTCCACGTCTATCTCGCCACCATCGGCAACCCGGGGACCATCGACGGCATGCTCTACGGCAGGGTGCGCAAATCCTGGGCGAAGATGCACGCCATCAAGTGGTACCGCAAGGTGGTCAAGGATTGACATCGGGCGGAAAGTCCGTCCCAGGGAAGGAGACAGCAAGATGTTCATTGAGTTGAGAAAAAAGCGACTGCAGGAACTCGGGCGAAAACATCCCCTTTTCGCCGATATCTTTGCTTTTTATGGTAATTTGTATGGTTTCTTCGGCGAGGAACGGGAGCCCTTTCTCAACGCCGCGCCGAGCCGGGAGAGCACCGAACTGCGGCGGCGGGAAGGGTTCCCGCTGCTGAGCGGGGAGAGTCTCGCGGTCGACCCGGCCAGGACCCGCTCCTTTCTCTTTCGTCTGCTCGTGGTGCTGGAGCTGCACGGCCGGCAGGGGTTTGAGGACCTGGCCGCCCTCAAACGGGCGGTGGCCGACGACCGTCTCGACCTCCCCCGGCTGCTGCAAGCCAGCCTCGACCGCGACCGCCGGCCGCTGATGCTGGCGGCGGAGCAGGCCGGCTGCCAGCCGGCGATCCTCGAATTCGTCATCGATACGGCCCTCGGCTACGCCCTCAAGCGCTGCCGCGAGGAGGGTATGACGGCCGTGACGGACAGCTGGACGCAGGGCTACTGCCCCCTGTGCGGCGGGGTGCCGGTGATGGGCGAGCTCTGCGGGGAGGAGGGGAAGAAGCAGCTCCACTGCGGCACCTGCGGCACCTCCTGGGCGTACACCCGGCTCAAGTGCTCGCACTGCGGTAACGACGACGTCGCCACCCTCGAGTATTTCACCGCCGAAGGGGACGCCGGCCACCGGGTCAATGTCTGCCGCAAATGCTCCTGTTACCTGAAGCTGGTCGACAGCCGAGCAGCCGGGGCGGAGCTCCCCCTCGACATCGAGGACCTCGCCACCCTCCATCTCGACCTGATGGCCCAGCAGGAAGGCTTCACCAGGGGAAAGAAGGGGGAGACGGCGGTCGGCTGAGACTGTATACGCCCGACCCACCCCGGGTCGAAACGACCCAGTCCCGGCAAGGGTAACCGTGCGGAATTCAACGGTTTCAAAAAGGGCACGGATTGTGCTCGGGTTAGAAGTCTTCGACCGACAGCAACCCGGAGGAGTCATGCATCCCAGAGAAGAACTCCCCATCTTCAGGGTGACCAGGAGGGCGATCGGCCCGGCAGGGCGGCGGGTCGTCCAGGAATATCCCCTCAAACTGGTCGTCAACGGCCGGGAGCTGGCCACCCTGATCGCCTCGCCGCACCGGCTCAACTTCCTGGT
>Ga0268386_10004191_pt1 | contig 10582 bp, 9 predicted proteins | sample RVTome_15_FD_200260 | JGI IMG/M metagenome (GOLD analysis project Ga0268386, IMG submission 200260) | Soil microbial communities from uranium-contaminated site in the Upper Colorado River Basin, Wyoming, United States - RVT150D86... ... | reverse complement strand
CGGCACGCTCGACGAGGCGATGCGTAGCACCGTCTTCGACACGTCACTGGGAATGGTGCTGCTGGTCGTGATCCCGTGGCGGTATGTTTACGCGAATTACGTGGTCAAGCCAGGCGACTCCTGGAAGTTTTCGCGGAACGCACTGTAGGCCGGAGCAGTCGGGCAGACGGTCCGGCTCGTACCGGTTGACGAGATTAATTACCTCCGGTCAGACGAGAAATACACGCGCGTCGCATGGCGTGAATGCGGTCGACCCGCAGAGGCGCTAATTCGCACGCCGCTCAAGGAAATGGTCGGCCAACTGGACCCGGCGCAGTTCACTCAGGTTCACCGTTCGGTGGTCGTGAACCTGCGCGCGGTGAGTCACGTCACGCGCGGCGACTACGAGACCGCCCGCATTCATCTGAAGGACCGCCCTGAAGTCCTACCGGTCAGCGCCAGCTACTTGCACCTGTTCCGTCAAATGTAGGCCTGTTGAGGCGGGTGCTGCGGCGATGCGCCGGCTGAGGTGGTCCAGGAGTCTGCTGAGATCGGCGTTGGCAGCCCGCCGGCTCGGTGGAATCGATTCCTCAGGGACGCATTGCGGCCCAGGTCGCGACGAGCAACAGAACGAACCCGGCTACGGCGACGCCCGCGTGTCCGACGATGATTCCCATCGGCAGGGGCAGCATCTTCCAGTGGAAATTCAGATTCAGGTACACGCCTCCGGCAGCCGCAAGCACGAAAAGCAGCAAGGCCCAAGCAGCCAGTGCAGGCAGTCCGACCGTGAAGTATGCGTAAAGCAGCAATGTAAGCGCGGCGCCCGCCAACAGGCCATGCAGCATCGCAAGCCAGGTGGGCGGCTGGGGCTTGCCCGCGAAGCGCATGCCGGCCATCGCCAGACCGCCAACAGCGGTGATGGCCACAAGCACGCAGACGGTCTTCAAGAACAGGATGGATTCCATAAGGTCTCCTTATCGCCGAGGATGCTGCCATTCGCGCTTTTCGATTGTACGCCAGCGCACATAGCGTAGGCCAGCCCGCACCTCCCTGGGACAGAATCCCAGACATCGAGGTCCTGAAAGGCCCCGATAAGAATTCCATTGCGGTGGACTGTAAATTCCTCTGGGTCGGTGACATGGGTCTTCCCGCCGATTTCCGGCGCCAAACTGGCAAATCTGACAGTTCCACTTTCGCTGTGGTGGATTAGCATCAGAAGTGATCGCATCAGTGGTGCGATCGCTTCGCCGGACTGAACCGGACCGGTGACACAACAAGGGGGAAGTGAAGGATGCACATCCAGGCGCTGCTGCGCGAGCTCGTCGACCGCAAGGGGTCCGATCTCTACATCACCACCAACAGCCCGCCGCTGGTCCGTTCGGAGGGCGTCACCCGGCCGATCGGCAATCACAAGGTCGCAGCCGTCGAATCCGAGGCGCTGGCGCTCGCGTTGATGTCCGAAGAGGACTGCGCGAAGTTCGAGCGGGCCCTGGAGCTGAACCTCGGCATCGGGATCGACGGCATAGGCCGGTTCAGGGTCAACGTGCACCGCCAGCGCGACCAGGTGGGCATGGTGATCCGGCATGTCAAGACTTCGGTCCCGACCGTGGATGAACTCGAGCTGCCCTGGGTCTTCAAGGAGATCGTCATGCAGAAACGCGGCCTGGTGCTGGTCACCGGCGCCACCGGTTCGGGCAAGTCGACCACGCTGGCGGCAATGCTCAATTTTCGCAACGAGCACAGTGACGGGCACATCGTCACTGTCGAGGACCCGATCGAGTTCATGCACCCCAACCGCGGGTGCATCTTCACGCAGCGGGAAATCGGCGTCGACACCCATTCGTTCAACGAAGCGCTCAAGAACGCCCTGCGCCAGGCCCCGGACGTGATAATGATCGGTGAAATTCGCGACCGCGAGAGCATGGAGGCGGCGATCACCTTCGCGGACACCGGGCATCTGTGCCTCGGAACTCTGCATTCCAGCAACGCCAATCAAACACTGCACCGGGTTATGAACTTCTTTCCCGGCGAGCGCCACGACGAGATCTACCTTCAGCTCTCGATGTGCCTGCGCGCGATCATCTCACAACGCCTGCTGCCCGACAGGGACGGCAAGCGGGTGGCGGCGTTCGAGGTCCTGCGCGACACGCCCTGGGTCAGGGACCTGATCAAGCAGGGCGAGGTGGACAAGGTCAAGGAAGGCATGCAGCAGGGCAGCGGGGGTTGCCAGACCTTCGACCAGCACCTCCTGCGGCTGTGGGGAGAGGGCAAGATCACCACCGAAGTGGCGATGGTCAACGCCGATTATCCCAATAACCTGCGCCTGTGCATGCAGCAGGTGAACGTTACGGAGGACGCCGATGCGCCCGCAGCCGTCAACGGCTCCGAAGCGCGCGCCGAGGGCGCCGAGCCCGATGAAGAACCACGGCCGTCAGGCCAGTGGTCGCTCGAGAAGCGGGTGAAGCCGGAGCGGGCGGGCCACGTCATGAACGGGACCCACGCAGGATAAAGATCCGCGGGTGGCTACCGGCGTGGCGGGTGATGGAATCATCCCCCAGGTACTGTTCAATAAAGGCCCGATAAAGCCGGGCCCCGATCTCGATCAGTTCATCCGGATAGTCATAGGCATCATCGTGCGATTGCGGCTGAACGCTGCCGGAACCCAGGCCAAAAAAAGCGCCCTTGTATCGGTCCGTGAAGTGTCCAAACTCTTCCGACCAGCGAAACGGTTCCTTTACTTCCTCCACCTTAAGACCCAACTCGCTCGGATGAAAAGCGCTCCCGCCTGGCGTCGAGGATTTGATCCTCGCCCACATGCCTATCCGCGACGGCTTTGCTATGCTGTCGCCACTCCAGCTTCGGCCGGCCAGATGCGCATGCCCGACCAGCCCCTCGTCGCCCGCGACGAACCGATGCGGCGGCTCGATTCATTCCTCGATCGCGGTATGCGCGGCGAGGCGATCACCTGTTTTGTGTCCGGAGAGCCCGGCAGCGGCAAGTCCTCGCTGCTGCAGATGTTCGCCGTCGAGGCCCAGCGCAGGCATCAGGACTTGCTTGTCGCCTACGGCGCCTGTGATGCGTTCACCGGCACCGGCGACGCCTACCTGCCATTTCGCGAGATCCTGCGCCTCCTGACCGGTGACGTGGCGGAGAGCCTCGCCGAGGGCCGCGCGAGCGAAGAGAACGCTTCGCGGCTCCACCGGTTCATGCGGCTCTCGGTGCGCGCCTTGGTGGAGAACGGCCCCGACCTCGTCGATATTTTCGTGCCCGGCGGCGCTCTTCTGACCCGCCTCGGCGGCAAGGCCGCAGGCAAGCTCTCCTGGGTCGAGCGCCTCACGAGCAGCCCGGAAAACGCACCCGCCACACGCAAAGAGCCGCTGAACCAGGACAACGTGTTCGAGCAGTACACGCAGGTCCTCACGGTGATGGCGGAGAAGCAGCCCTTGCTGCTCATGATCGACGACCTGCATTGGGCCGACCGTGCGTCGCTGGGACTGCTGTTCCATCTTGCCCGGCGGCTGCTGGATGACGCGGTGCTCGTGGTATGTGCCTACCGTCCCGAAGAGTTGACTTCACGTGGCGAGGAATCCGGCTCATTGAGCGCGTTGCTTGGCGAGCTCAAGCGGCTCCATGGCGACATTGTCATCGATCTCGATGAGGTCCGACCAATGGCTTTTGTCGATGCCATGATCGACAGGCGCCCGAACCGGCTCGGCGGGGATTTTCGCGCGGCCCTCAACGCGCACTCGTCGGGCAATCCTCTGTTCACTGCAGAGCTGCTGCGACAGCTGGAGGAAACCGGCGCGATCGCACCGGACGCCGACGGCCATCTCGCGCTCAATGAATCCATCGACTGGCGAACGCTGCCGTCGCGGATCTCGGGTGTCATCGAGGCGCGCGTGAACCACCTCGACGCCACTCAGCGCGAGATGCTCGACATCGCGAGCGTGCACGGGGAGGAATTTTACGCCGAGACGATCGCGACATTGATGCAGCAACGCAAACGCGACGTGATCCGTGCCTTGAGCGGCATTCTCCAGAAGCAACTACGGATCGTCAGCGCGGTCGGCATCCGAACGCTTGGCGACCAGCGCTTCTCGGCCTACCGGTTCCGGCACAATCTGTTCCAGCACTTTCTCTATGCGCAGCTCGACCCGATAGAACGCAGCGAACTGCACGCGGAAATCGGCGCGCTGCTCGAAGCGGCGGTCAACACGGGCCCGCACGCCCTTTCGCTCGCACGGCACTTCGCGGAAGCCGGGCAATGGCCGAAGGCGATCCGGTACTTCATCGACGCGGGCAAAAACGCAGTTGCCGCATACGCGCCGGCCGAGGCGATCGCGGCCTTCGAGCGGGCGCTGGAGCTCAACGCATCCCACGGCGACGAAACAGCGCGCACGGACATGACGCCGGTCATCGAAGAACTGGCCAGTCAGCTTCTGCTGGCTGGCCGGTACGATTCCTCTATTGCGCGATTCAAGGAGGCGATTGGGCACGCGCGCGACCCGGTCGCAAAGGCCCGCCTGCTGCGCACGCTGTCGGTGCCGCATCAGAGAATCGACGCGCATGAGGAAGCAATCGCCTGCCTGGACGAAGCGGAACAATCCCTCGAAGCCACGCCCAACGCACGCGATGCGGGCTGGTGGCACGAATGGCTCGAGATCCAGCTCCAGCGCAGTCAGGTTTACTACTGGTGCAATGAGCGGGTGAAACTGCAGGCGTTGATCGACCGCCTGCGCCCGTCCATGGAACAATGGGGCACGCCCGCGCATCGCGAGGCTTTCTACGGCGCGCAGGCCCAATCCGGCCTGCGCCAGACTCGATATCGACCTGATCGTGCGGTGGTCGATCTGGCGCGTGCGGCGTACCCTTCGTCCGAAGTCGACGGCGTGGCCCCGGAGGAACCCCCACCGCGATTCCTGCTCGGTCTCGTTTTGCTGTGCGCGGAGGAATTCGACGAAGCCGTGACGTGCATGACGCAATCATTGGAGGCCGCCCGGCGCCGCGGCGACGTCGCGCTCAAGTTGCGCGCACTGACCTACCTCAGCATCGCGCACCGCCGCTGCGAACGCGAAGACGCGGTCGAGCGCCTGCTGCCGGAGATCGACGAGTTGTCCCGCAGCACGGGTCTCGCAGCCTACGAAGGCATTGCACGCGCGCAGGCTGGCTGGCTGGCCTGGCGCCGCGGTGCCACGGAGGAAGCAGCGCGCAAGTCGCAAGCCGCGCTCGAGTTGTGGCAAGCGAAGATCCCGGGTTATCCCTTCCAGTGGACCGCCGACTGGGTCGCCACGGCGTTGGCGGCCGACGTGGGTGACTGGCGCGCAGCAATACAGCATATTGCGCACATGCATGACCAGCGGCAGATGCGCCATCCGGGTGAACTCCAACAGATATTCGAGGAGATCGTGACCCTGGACGAGGCCTGCGGCGATTCGAAGCGCGCGGATCTCGTGAAAGAGGCGCTGCGGCTCGCGAAGGCGCGGCGGTTTCTGTAACCGGGTGATCGACCGGCGTCGCGCGGTTATCGTTATGGAGCGAGCACCAGTCATGAACGGGTTCGAGGTGCCATCATGCTTGGGCGAGTCGGGCCGCTTGTCTGCCGCGATTTTCCTCGGATCGACGTAGGCATTCGATGTTGACCTGCCCGTTCCGAAGGCCATGTTTCGTCTGTTCTGAAGGCCGGCGCGCGCAAGGCTGGAGCCAGCTTGCAAGCGAGGATGGCCCCGCAGGTGGCGTTCTCCCGTACTCCTCCTGAACCCCCAGTTCATCAGAGGAGAAAGTAATGAAACACCTGTTGTGCGTTGTTGCCACTTTGACGTTGATCGCCTCACCGATCCAGTCAGCGCAGGCCAAACCAAAAGGCGGAGATGACTTTACCGCGCCCAAAATCCTGTTTGTGACCAGCGAGGGCTACACCGGTGACCTGGTTGGTGAAGCGGAAGCTCTGCTGGGCATGCCTTTCGCCAACGGTCTGGAAGCCGCCGACGCCATTTGCCAGTTCCACGCGGCGCTGGGTGGGCTGGATGGTGACTTTGTCGCCATGCTATCCACGTCGACGGTGAGCGCGGCCAGTCGGCTGACGCCGACCGTAGGACCGTACCGCCGCCCTGATGGCGTGCCGGTCGCCGCTGGTTTAGCCGGTCTGTTCAGTACTCGGCTCGAGAACGTTGCGGGACCCGCTATCAACTTGATCTCATCGCCCAACGTTGATGAATCAGGCAATGCCGTGGTTGGTCCCGAAGCGAGGGCCTGGACCGGCACTCGACCAATGGGCCACCTCGATCACGCCCAAGGCGGCGGACCCTTTAGCGGGGCGCCCTTTCCAGAAAAGAGTTTTTGCAACGAATGGACCGACAACACTCAACCAGCCCTCTCTGGTTGCCTCAACTCTGATCCCGAAAATACGCTGCCGTGTGGTCTAAGCGGGCGCGTGGGCAGTACCGGCACGAGTTGGGCTCATGATGAGTACATTGCCTGTCATGCCATTTTGCGACTCTACTGCGCGGAGCGCTGAACTGCCTGCCATCGCGCGGCAAACTGCACAGGTTTAGCCCGTATCAGTTCACTATTCGAGCCCCGTTTCCGAGCGACTTCGCCATGCTCGGAAACGGGGCATGCAAACGTCGGCACTCCGGTCGTTGATCACCCACTCTGCTTCCGAAAGACAGGCACCCTGAACTGCGCCAGGAAGTTGATCGGTCTGACCGGAGCTTCGACAAGCAATTCCCAAAAGACGATGCTGTCAGCATCCGAATCGTCCGATTCGGGGAGTGTCCCGGGAATCGCGATCTCTATCGAAACTCCTTCGCGCAAATTGGCCCGCCCCCGGCTGACTTCCCGGCTGCCCTCCCAAATCGCGGTGGTGTGCGTCGAGGAGCTGTCTGCCGAACCTGTTCGGACCTTGCGTTTGCACAGGAGTCTCGCGACAAGCGCGTCAAACGGCTTTGACTTCCGCGAGTTGCTGACGGTGCCCTTGAGTGTTCCGCCTATTGTCCCCTTGCCGCCAACGAGTTCGAAAGTCGTCGAGCCGTGGAACAGTAAGCGCAGGATTTTCCGCCCTGCCCAAATAAGTGCCAACAATCCAATCAACGGGAAAACGAAGCCGAACGCAGCTGCAGCGTTGCCTTGCTGGAATACCTTCTCCCACAAGGCAATGCCAATTGGCACCGTGATGATGTTGACGATCACGGCGATGATCGCCAGCGTGGGTCCCGTTCGCCTGTTGGAATCGTGGATCAGCAAATCCCGGTTGACGACGCCCCGGCTATTCACGGCGTGCCACGCGCCCCGCCTGTGACGTTCCGCGAAATCGAATCTGCCGGGGCGTCGACATTCTGCAAATTTGATCCAGATTTTTGTTCGAGAACAAACAGGCGGCTTAGAATTTCGTCGATGATGGCATCCCGCCGTGTCAGTTCCTCCTTTTGCCGGCGGACGATTTCCAGGAGGTAGAGAAAACCCTTGTCGTACTTGACCGCCTCGGGCCGGCCCTCTTGGTCATAGGTCACCAGTTCCGGAATCAACTCTGCCACGTCCTCGGCAACCAGCCCGATGTCGGGTTCGCCGGACTCGATGTAGTTGTAGGAAACCGGCTGCAGTTTGAGGAAGGCATCGGCGGAGCTTCCCGGTTTGAGGGGCTTGATGTTGTCCTTGTAGCGCCTGCTTGAGGTCGATCGGACGAGCCGATTGGTTGCACTGATGTGCAGAGGCGTGCTGGTGCCCGTTGGCAGGCCGTCGATGCGTACATCGCCAACGACGTCAAGCTTGAACTCGGGATCGGAGGTGCCGATTCCGACGTTTCCCTGAAAATAGTTTCGGCCCCCGGTGAAAATGCCGGCATATCCGGTTGAGGTCGTCGTGTGCCCCTGAACGCCTCTGGACGGTCCAGAACCATACACGCCAATACCTGCGGATGCCGATTCAGCATTTCCCCATACGCCGACGCCTTCAGTGGCGGTAGCTTCACCCAGAACACCCACGCCTTGAATGCATCCCACTCCTCCGCAATTGCCGCTGCCGGATCGGCCATGAATTCCAACCCGCCTGTCGACGAAGGTTGAGGATGTCTGCTCTACGTACAGCTTTGTGTCCGATGGCAAGGCACCACCGACCTGCACACTGCCGTCCTCAAAGATTGTCATGCCGTTCAGAAGCGAGGGTATGGTCGGCGCGCTGTTGGTCAACAGCGAGATGCCCTCATCGGTAAACCGGATGTCACGACGGTTTCCGTTATTGGCTATGGCGATGACTCCGGTCTCGCCACCCGGCGAACTGATCCTCACCTGGCCGGTCGCGCCTCCCGGGTGATCCACGAGCACGCTGGTGTTGCTGGCCGAGGCAGAGCCGTCGATATGGAGTTCGGCAGTGGGCGTCGTAGTGCCGATGCCAACGCGCCCAATGGCGTCCACGAAAACAGCATCTTGAGGATTGCCGTCCTCGGCATCCAGGGAATGATGCGCATGATCGCCGCCGCCTTCACCGCCCAGCGCGTAATGCGCGAAGGGCGCCGCGGTCAAGGGTTGTAGCGGGCTCAGGGTTACGAAATCACCCGGGTTGGTGCTGGCGCCTGGACGGACCCTGATCTGGAGCCACAGCGCGTTGCCATCGAACACTTGCCCAAAGTCGAGGGGTACCGTGAAACGGCCGTCGGAGGTGGGAACGTCGCCGTGCGCAACCACGCCCCCCACCGGCGTGTTGCCGGCCGCGTCGGAAAAGAGGCGAAACTCCAAGTCGAACTCACCATCCGTGGGCAGGCCTTCCTGGTTGAGCTGGCCCTGGTAGGTGAAGGCCGTGCCGAGCTGGGCTTCGAGCATGGCCACATGACCGAAGGCCAGGAGCAGTGCTAGAGCGAAGAAACGGGCATACATAATGCCTCCTGGACGATGTCTATCGTGCCGTTGCGGTTTTCTTTTGGTACGAAAACTGAGGAATCGGGGGGCCAAGACTGGGCAGAAGGGGAGGCGTAACGACGTATTCCGACGGTTTCCGCGTGTTGCGGGCCATTGAACATGCGCAGGGCGTAGCCAATAATGGGATTAACCGGCCGTGTGCCGCCAAATGGATCGCGAATGGCGACATCCTCGTCTGGGCAGATCACGAAGTTGCTGCAGCGCGTCGGCGATGGCCAAGATGATGCGCTGAGCACCTTGTTCGCCCTGGTTTACTCCGAACTGCGCGTGATCGCGCGCCGCCAGCTTTCCGGCCATCGAAAGGGAACCCTCAGCACCACGGCGGTGGTTCACGAGGCCTATCTCAAGTTTCTTGCCGGCCAGCCGATCAACGTCGAAGACCGCCGTCATTTTTATGCCCTGGCTGCTAAGGCCATGCGCCAGATACTCACCGATCACGCACGGATGCACCTGAGTAAAAAGCGCGGCGGTGGAAAACTCGTAAACCTGCTTGAAAACGATGCCGTCAGCGTTGAGACGCGTGCCGAGGAACTGCTCGACCTGGATGCTGCGCTCGACCGGCTGAGCGGGCTCGATGAACGTATGGGCAGGATTGTGGACCTGCGGTTTTTCGCCGGCCTGTCCGTAGGTGAGACCTCTGAACTGATGGAGCTCTCGCCGCGCACCGTCAAGCGCGAGTGGCGCAAGGCCCGCGCCTTCCTTTATCACCAGGTCAACGAAGGGTTGGCGACGACCGCCTGATCGCCATGTGCACCCCGCCCGATCGCGAGACCTGGCGACGAATCAGCGCGCTGCTCGACGAGGCTTTCGAATTGCAGGGCAATGCGCTGGATTCTTTTCTGGCGAAACTGGGCGCTGAAAGCCCGCCAATCCGCGACAAGGTCGAGGCGATGCTGAAGGCGGATGCCCGCACCGAGGGAATGCTGGACGAGAACTTTGACGAGTTCGCAGCACCCCTGCTCGACCAGGAGTCCGACGATATCGGTTCCCTGCCCCCTGGCACCACGATCGGGAACTATCGCATTGTAAGCGAGGTTGGACACGGCGGCATGGGCCGCGTTTACGAGGCGGAACGCGCTGACGGGGCGTTCGATCAAACGGTTGCACTCAAGGTAATTCGCGCCGGCATGTCGTGGGGCGCCCTGCGCGATCGGTTCCTGCAGGAACGCCAGATCCTGGCCAGCCTGGACCATCCCAACCTTGCACGCCTGCTGGACGGAGGCGTGACTGAAGACGGCCGGCCGTACTTCGTGATGGAATACGTTGAGGGGCTCCCGATCACGGATTTCGTGGCCGACCGGGATATGCCGCTGCGCCAACGCCTCGCACTCTTCAAACACGTCTGTGAAGTGGTGGCCCATGCCCAGAGGCGGTTGGTGGTGCACCGCGATCTCAAGCCGTCGAACATCCTGGTCAACACTGAAGGCGAAGTGAAACTTCTCGACTTCGGCATCGCGAGAATGCTCGGAGTAAGCGAAGAGGAGGGTCTCACGCAGCTGGGGCCGCGGCTGCTCACGCCCGAATATGCCGCGCCGGAGCAAATTCAAGGTGGCACCATTACGACGGCGACCGATGTATTCGCATTGGGATGCGTGCTTGCCAAAATCGTCGCTGGACCTGGCGATGGAGACGGGCGCACCGAAGTTCCTCGCGACATTCGCCGCATCATCGACAAGGCGCGGTCGGAAGATCCC
>Ga0268386_10004190_pt1 | contig 10583 bp, 9 predicted proteins | sample RVTome_15_FD_200260 | JGI IMG/M metagenome (GOLD analysis project Ga0268386, IMG submission 200260) | Soil microbial communities from uranium-contaminated site in the Upper Colorado River Basin, Wyoming, United States - RVT150D86... ... | reverse complement strand
CCGGTCTCCGGGAACCACAGCCCAGAGGGCACCCCGCGCCTGAGGCCGAGGAGGGCGTCCCGTGACGACGGCAACCGAGCAGGTAGCAGCCGAGCCACGGCGCCGGACCGGCGTGTGGTTCGTCGGAGCCCGGGGCTCGGTCGCCACCACCGCCACCGTAGGTGCGCTGGCCGTTCGCGCGGGGCTCGCCGGGCGCACCGGCCTGGTGGGTGAGCTCCCCGAGGTGGCGGCCGCCCGGCTGGGTGACCTCGGCGGCCTGGTCGTCGGCGGGCACGACGTGTCCGCGACGCCGATCGGCAAGCGCGCGGAGGCCCTCGCCGCGGGCGGGGTCCTCCCGTACGACCTTCCTCGGGCGCTCGCGGCCGAGCTCGCCGGGGTGGATGCCAGGATCCGTCCCGGGGTCAACGCCGCCGACGTACCGCAGCGGCAGGCGGCCCGCGCGCTCGAGTCCGACCTGCGGTCCTTCCGCACCGCCCACGGGCTGGACCGGGTGGTGGTCGTGGACGTCTCCAGCACCGAGCCGCCGGTGGGTGCGAGCCCGGTCCTCGACTCGCTCGACGAGCTGGAGCAGGCCCTGGACCGCGGGGAGTCCCCGCTGCCCGCCAGCTCCCTCTACGCCTATGCGGCCTTCCGCGCCGGCTGCCCGCTGGTGGCGTTCACCCCCAGTCCCGGGCCCCGGCCCGCCGCGCTGGGCGAGCTCGCCCAGGAGTGCCGCCTGCCCTGGGCCGGCTGCGACGGCAAGACCGGTGAGACGCTGCTCAAGACCGCGCTGGCACCGGTCTTCGCGACCCGCGCCCTGCGGGTGCGGTCCTGGGCTTCCGTCAACCTGCTCGGCGGCGGTGACGGGGCCACGCTGGCCGACCCCGCCGCCGTGGTCAGCAAGACGGCCACCAAGGGCCGCGGGCTCGAGGTCATCCTCGGTGAGCGGGTCGACGGCCCCATGCACATCGACTACGTCGAGGACCTCGGCGAGTGGAAGACGGCCTGGGACCACGTCTCCTTCGAGGGTTTCCTGGGCACCCGCATGTCCCTGCAGTTCACCTGGCAGGGCTGCGACTCGGCGCTCGCCGCGCCCCTGGTGCTCGACCTCGTGCGCCTGGTCGCCCGGGCCCACCAGGTCGGTGAGGTCGGCCCGCTCACCGCACTGGGCTTCTTCTTCAAGGACCCTGCGGGCAGCGACGAGCACCGGCTGTCGGCCCAGTGGGACGCCCTGTGCGCCTGGTGCGCGCGACTCGGCGAGGCCGACCGGTGACCAGCGTCCGCGACCTCGCCGAGCTGGTCAGGCTCCCCGCAGTGCTGACCGTCCCGGGCGACGTCCTCGCCGGCGCCGCCGCTACCGGCTGGCCGTACGGCCGGCGCACCTGGGCCCTGCCGATCGCCTCCACCTGTCTCTACTGGGCGGGGATGGCGCTCAACGACTACGCCGACCGCGACCTCGACGCGACCGAGCGGCCGGAGCGCCCGATCCCGTCCGGACGGGTCCGGCCCGCCCAGGCCCTCGGCCTGGCGGCGACGTTGACGGCGGCCGGTGTCGCGGCCGCCGGCCTTGTCGGCGGCCGGCCCGCCCTGCGGGTGACCCTCCCGCTCGCCGGCGCGGTGTGGGCCTACGACCTGCTCGCCAAGCGTGGCCCGGCCGGCCCCGCCGTCATGGCGACGGCCCGAGGACTCGACGTCGTGCTCGGGGCTCGGGGCGACCTGCGGCGCGCGGCCCTCCCCGCAGCCGTCGTGGCCGGGCACACCGTGGGCGTGACGGCGCTGAGCCGGGGTGAGGTCACCGGCGCCCGGCCGGCCGTGGCCGCCGGGGCCCTGGCGGGCACCCTGTGCGCAGCCTTGGCGACCGGGCTCCCACTGGCGGGCGGGCCGCCCCGGTCCTCGCTGGCCGCCGCTGCGCTCGCGGCGACCTACGCCCTGACCGTCGGCGGGTCACAGGCCCGGGCGCTCGGCTCCCCCGACGCCATGACGGTGCGCCGGGCCACGGGCGCCGGTGTCCGCGGGCTGATCCCGCTGCAGGCCGCGCTGGTGGCCCGGTCCGGGTCCGTCGTCACGGCCGCCGCGCTCATCGCCGCGGGCCCGCTGGCCCGCCGGGCCGCGAAGGTGGTGTCACCGACGTGACCCTGCGCTTCGGCTACGGCACCAACGGCTTCGGCAGCCACCGGCTCCGCGACGCACTGGCCGTCATCGCCGGCCTGGGCTACGACGGGGTCGCCCTCACTCTCGACCACCCCCACCTCGACCCGTTCGACGCCCACCTGGCGCGCCGGACCGCGGAGGTCGCGCGCCGGCTGCAGGACCTCGGGCTGGCCGTCGTCGTCGAGACGGGCGCCCGCTACGTCCTCGACCCATGGCGCAAGCACGAGCCCACCCTCGTGTCGGCCGACGGCCGGGGGCGTCGCGTGGACCTGCTCCGCCGGGCCGTCCGGGTCGCGGCCGACCTCGGCGCCGAGGCGGTCAGCTTCTGGTCCGGCACGCTGCCCGACCGCGTGCACCGCGAGCAGGGCTGGCACTGGCTTGTCGACGGCGTCGCGCTCGTCGTCGAGGAGGCCGAGCGGCGAGGCGTCACCTGCGCCTTCGAACCGGAGCCGGGCATGTTCGTCGACACCCTCGACGGCGTGCTCGAGCTCCGGCGCCGGCTGGGGGAGGGGAACGACCGCCTGCGGGTCACGCTCGACCTGGGCCACTGCGTGTGCGCGGAGGACGAACCGGTCGACCGGGTCGTCCGGCGGGCCGGCTCGCTGCTGGCCAACGTCCAGGTGGACGACATGCTGCGAGGCACCCACGAACACCTCGAGCTCGGCGACGGCGAGCTCGACCTGCCCGCTGCGCTGGGGGCCCTCCTCGACGTGGGCTACCGCGGTCTGGCGGCGATGGAGCTGCCTCGTCACGGTCACGCCGCCCCCGTGGTGGCCGAGCGGTCGCTGGCGCGCCTGCGGGCCGCCCTCGAGGCGTCCCTCCGGCGCCGCCCCCTCGTCCCCACGGCTCCGGAGGTGCACCCGTGACCCGACCCCGCCCCGCCCCGGACCCCGCCACCCTCGCGGCACTCGACGACCGCGCCCGTGAGCGGCTGACGACACTGCTGGACGACGTGGCCCGAGACCCGCTGCGGGTCCGCCGGCACTTCCCGGCGGCCGCCCGTGAGGTCGCGCGGGGTCCGCTCGACCCGACGGACCCGGACGGCCTGCGCGGCCCGACGGTCGACGACGCCGTCCGCGAGGCCTTGCTGGTCGCGCTCGCCGACGCGCTCCGCGGCGACCCGGACCGGCTGGCCGTCGAGGTGGGCGACCTCTACCGCTACGGCGACGCGGCCGAGAAGAGGGCCGTGCTCCGCGCCCTCCCCAGGCTCGACGGCCTCGGCGGCGCCGGGCTTCCCCTCGTGACCGACGCGTTGCGCACCAACGACGTCCGGCTGGTGGCCGCCGCCCTCGGCCCGTACGGCGCGGACCGGCTCGACCCCGCGGCCTGGCGGCAGGGCGTCCTCAAGTGCCTGTTCGTGGGTGTCCCGCTCGCGGCCGTCGCCGGGCTGGACCGGCGCGCGGACGAGGAGCTGGCGGGCATGGTGGCCCGCTACGTGCACGAACGCGTCGCCGCCGGGCGGGACGTGCCGGAGGACGCCTGGCTGGTCCTCGACCGGTTCCCGGAGGCGCTCCCGGCGACCGGTCTGGCCGGCGAGCTCCACTCGCCGCACGCCGACCGGCGGGATGCCGCGCGACGCGCGTTGAGCGGCCGAACCCTCCCGTACCCCGGAAGCCAGGAGGACTGATGCGCATCTTCGATCCGCACATCCACATGACGTCACGGACCACGGACGACTACGAGGCGATGCATGCGGCCGGGATCCGGGCGCTCGTGGAGCCGGCGTTCTGGCTGGGCCAGCCCCGTACGGGCGTGAGCTCCTTCACGGACTACTTCGACTCCCTCGTCGGGTGGGAGCGGTTCCGCGCCGCGCAGTTCGGCATCGCCCACCACGCGACGATCGCGCTCAACCCCAAGGAGGCCAACGACCCCCGGTGCGTCCCGGTGCTGGACGTCCTCGAGCGGTACCTCGTCAAGGACGGCGTCGTCGCCGTGGGGGAGGTCGGCTTCGACTCGATGACGGCCGAGGAGGAGTCGGCCTTCCGGCGCCAGCTGGAGCTGGCCGGCGAGCACGACCTACCCGTCCTCGTGCACACCCCGCACCGCGACAAGCTCGCCGGGACCCGGCGCACGCTGGAACTGGTCGCCGAGAGCGGCCTGCCCCCCGAACGCGTCCTCGTCGACCATCTGAACGAGACGACGGTGACGCTCGTGGACGAGGTCGGTTGCTGGGCCGGCTTCTCCATCTACCCGGACACCAAGATGGACGAGTACCGGATGGTGCGGATCCTGCAGGAGCGTGGGCCGGACCGCGTGCTCGTCAACTCCGCGGCCGACTGGGGGCGCAGCGACCCGCTCAAGACCCGCAAGACGGGGGACGCCATGCTTGCCGCCGGCTTCACCGACGACGACGTCGACCGGGTGCTCTGGCGCAACCCCGTCGACTTCTTCGGGCAGAGCGGACGGTTGCTGCTCGACCTGCCCGAGCGGGCCGCCGCCGACACCTTCGAGGGCAACTCGCTGCTCCGCGGCGAGCGCGCCACTGCGAGGACGGCCTGATGCGCTTCCGGCACCGCGACGGCAGCACCGTCCACCTCGCGTACGGCACGAACGTCCACCCTGCCGAGGACGTCGACGGGCTGGTGGGCCAGCTGCGCCGGTACGGCGGAGGAGTGCGCGCAGCCCTCGGCGTCGACCGGCTCGGGCTGGGCCTGTGGCTGCCGGCCCGGGCCGCCGCCCAGCTGGCCTCCTCCCCCCGGGAGGTCGGGCGTGTCCGCACCGTGCTCGACCTGCACGGCCTCGAGGTGGTCACCGTCAACGCGTTCCCGTACGGCGGCTTCCACGCGCCCGTCGTCAAGCGAGCGGTCTACCGGCCGGACTGGGCCGAGCGGGCCCGGCTCGACTACACCCTGGACTGCGCCCGCGTGCTGGCCAGACTGCTGCCCGACGACGCGGTGCGCGGCAGCATCTCGACGCTGCCGCTCGGCTGGCGCGCTCCCTGGTACGGCGACCGCCACGAGGTCGCCGTGGGCCTGCTCGGCCGCCTCGCCGACGGTTTGGCCAAGGTCGCGGCCGACGCCGGCCGGCCGGTGCGGGTCGGGTTCGAGCCCGAGCCGGGGTGCGTCATCGAGACCGCTGCTGACGCGGTCGAGCGGCTGGCCGGCGTCGACCGGGAGTACCTCGGCGTCTGCTTCGACCTCTGCCACCTGGCCGTCGGCTTCGAGGACGCCGGCGAGGCCGTGGCGGCGGTGACGGCCGCCGGGCTGCCGGTGGTCAAGGCGCAACCGGCCGCCGCCCTGCACGCCGAGTCGCCCTCCGAACCCGCGACCCGGGAGGCGCTGGCGGCCTTCGCCGAGGACCGCTTCCTGCACCAGGTGCGGGAGGGCCGCGGACGCCGCGTCTCCGGCCGCGACGACCTGCCCGACGCGCTGGACGAGGGGCGCCCCCTGCCCGGCCGCGGGCCCTGGCGGGTGCACTTCCACGTCCCCGTCCACGCCGACCCGGCGCCCCCGCTGCGCAGCACGCGCGACGAGCTGGTCCGCGCCCTGGGCGTCCTGGTCGGCGGGTCGGTACCGGTGACCGACCACCTCGAGGTGGAGACCTACACCTGGACCGTCCTGCCGCTCGGGCAGCGCCCGGTCGACGAGGCCGGCCTCGTCGCCGGGCTGGCCGCCGAGTTGGGGTGGGTCCGCGACCGGCTGCTCGACGCGGGCCTGGAGGCCGCGTGACCGGGTCGCTGCTCGTGCTCGACGTGGTCGGCCTGACGCCGCGCCTGCTGAGACAGATGCCCCGACTGCGGTCCGTCTCCGATGCGGGCTTCCGAGCCGGGCTCGGCACCGTCCTGCCGGCCGTGACCTGCTCGGTGCAGTCGACCTTCCTCACCGGGCTGCTGCCGCATGACCACGGCATCGTGGGCAACGGCTGGTACTTCCGCGACCTCGGCGAGGTGCTGCTCTGGCGGCAGCACAACCGGCTGGTCGCAGGCGAGAAGGTGTGGGAGACGGCCCGGCGGGCGCGGCCCGGCTACCGCGTGGCCAACGTGTGCTGGTGGTACGCGATGGGCTCCACCGCCGACACCACCGTGACCCCGCGACCGGTCTACCACGCCGACGGCCGCAAGTCGCCGGACTGCTGGACCTGGCCGCCGGCGCTGCACGACGAGCTGACCGCCGCTCTGGGGCCGTTCCCGCTGTTCCGGTACTGGGGCCCGACGACCTCGATCGAGAGCTCCCGCTGGATCGTCGAGGCGGCCCGCCGGGTGCTGCCGTCGCACGACCTGACGCTCGTCTACGTCCCGCACTTGGACTACGACCTCCAGCGCCACGGCCCCGACTCGCCCGCGGCGGCCGCCGCCGCTCGGGAGGTCGACGCGGCGGTGGCGCCGCTGCTCGACGACGCGCAGCGCCTGGGAGCCACGGTCGTGGCGCTCAGCGAGTACGGCATCACCTCCGCCCGCCGCGCGGTCGACGTCAACCGGGTGCTGCGCCGGGCCGGGCTGCTGCACGTCCACCACAACGCGAGCGGCGAGCTGCTCGACCCCTGGACCTCCCGGGCCTTCGCCGTGGCCGACCACCAGGTCGCCCACGTCTACGTCCGCGACGAGAGCGACCTCCCCGCCGTACGGGAGATGCTCTCCGCCGAGCCGGGCGTGGCCGAGGTCCTCGACCGCGAGGCGCAGGCGGCGTACGGGCTCGACCACGAGCGCGCGGGCGAACTGGTGCTCGTCGCCGAGCCGGAGGCCTGGTTCACGTACTACTACTGGCTCGACGACGCGCGGGCCCCCGACTTCGCGCGGGCGGTCGAGATCCACAGGAAGCCCGGCTACGACCCGGCGGAGCTGTTCCTCGACCCCGCGGACCGGTGGGTCAAGCTCCGGGCGGCGAGGGGACTGCTCCGCAAGAAGCTCGGCCTGCGCTACGTGATGGACGTCGTGCCGCTCGACCCGTCGCCGGTCCGCGGCACGCACGGCAGGCTCCCCGACGACCCCGACGCCGGCCCGGTGCTGCTGTGCTCGGAGCCGTCCGTGGGGCGCGACCGGTTCGCGGCGACCGAGGTCCGCGACCTGCTGCTCGACCTCGCCGGCGTCCCCGCCGGCGTCCGCACCTGACCCGTACGCAACGAGGAGGAGCAACGACGATGGCCCGACCGATCACCCTGTTCACCGGCCAGTGGGCCGACCTGCCGTTCGAGGAGGTCTGCCGCCTGGCGTCGGAGTGGGGCTACGACGGCCTGGAGATCGCCTGCTGGGGCGACCACCTCGACGTCTGGCAGGCGGTGGAGGACGACGCGTACGTCCAGGGCCGCCTCGACCTGCTCGACAAGTACGGCCTCAAGCTGTGGACGATCTCCAACCACATCAAGGGCCAGGCGGTGTGCGACGACCCGATCGACGAGCGGCACCACGACATCCTGCCCTCGCGGATCTGGGGCGACGGCGACGCGGAGGGCGTCCGGCAGCGGGCGGCCGAGGAGATGAAGGTGACCGCCCGGGCGGCCCGCCGCCTCGGGGTGGACACGGTCGTCGGCTTCACCGGGTCGGCCATCTGGAAGTACGTGGCGATGTTCCCGCCCGCCTCGCAGGAGCTCGTCGACGCTGGCTACCAGGACTTCGCCGACCGGTGGAACCCGATCCTCGACGTCTTCGACTCCGAGGGCGTGCGCTTCGCCCACGAGGTGCACCCGTCGGAGATCGCCTACGACTACTGGACGACCGTGCGCACCATGGAGGCGATCGGGCACCGGGAGGCCATTGGGCTCAACTGGGACCCCTCGCACTTCGTCTGGCAGGACCTCGACCCGGTGTCGTTCCTGTGGGACTTCAAGGACCGGATCTACCACGTCGACTGCAAGGACGCGAAGCGCCAGGTCGGCAACGGTCGTAACGGGCGGCTGGGCTCCCACCTGGCCTGGGGCGACCCCCGCCGGGGCTGGGACTTCGTCTCGACCGGCCACGGCGACGTGCCGTGGGAGGCCTGCTTCCGGATGCTCAACACCATCGGCTACTCCGGCCCCATCTCCGTCGAGTGGGAGGACGCCGGCATGGACCGGCTGGTCGGGGCGCCCGAGGCCTTGGAGTTCGTCCGGCGGATGGCCTTCGACGCCCCCGCCGCCGCCTTCGACGCCGCCTTCAGCACGAAGGACTAACGGCTCGGCCCCGAATGACCACGTTCACCACCCTGGTGGGGCCATCACGAGGCGTCCGCACCTGGTGATGACCCCACCAGCCTGGTGGTGGCCGGGAGCAGGCGGACTGTCGTCCCGGGTGGTGCAGGACGTGGAGGAGGGGCGCCCTCCTCCCAGGTGGGTTGCAGCAGGGGCACCCTCCTCCAGTCGCGGATTGCGTCAGGGGCACCCTGCTCCAATCCCATCGGGGCAGGGTGCCCCTCATCCACTTGGACGTTGGAGGAGGGCGCCCCTCATGCCGTCCCCCACTGGGGGAGGGGCGCCCTCCTCCAATCCGGAGGCGAAGGCGCCCCGCTGAGGCGCCGCGGTCGCGGGCCCAGGCCCGGCAACCGGGGGCCGCCGGGGTGGGGACCGGCGACCCCCGGATCGCGAGGGTCAGCCGCGCAGGCTCAGCATGTTCTCGGCGCTGATCGACGCGTGCCGCAGCGACTGCCCTGGGTCGCTACTGCCGCCAGGCGCGTTGTCCTGCTCGTAGTTGGGGTTGTGGAAGCCCTTGGCGCCCATCTCGGAGAAGTACGTCTCGAAGTCGATGTCACTCCGAGGGTCGCCGAACGGGATGATGCCGTAGCCGTTGCCGACACCGGGGGGTTGTTCCGTCCGGTCGCCGTCCTTCGCGTGGAAGAGCGCGTAGCGCATCGTCTGCCTGGCGACCTGGTCGAGCGGATCGAAGATGTCCTCGACCCGGTTGCCCTCCCAGTCGTAGCGCCAGCGCCACTGGTGCTGCGCGACGTGGCCCCAGTAGATGTCCATCTCCACCACGCAGAGCTCGCGGTCGGTGATGTCCAGGTAGTGCTGCATGAGCCGCTTGCCGGACTCGCCGCGGACCTGGGTGGGCGGAATGGGCGCTCCGGTCACCTTGTCCTCGGTCACAGTGACGATCGGGCCGTCCTGCAGGAAGTTGTACGCGGGCGAGTGGTTGTGCGGGTAGAGGTGGATGCCCCACTGCAGGCTCAGGACGTTGAGCGCCTCCCACTTCTCGCCGGCGACGGTCCACGGCTCGATGTTGCGGTTGTTGGCGCTCGTCGGATCGTTGCCGGTGCCCATGTAGGGCATGCCGAGGATCGAGGCGAACTCGAGCTCGGTCTGGTAGCGCTCGTAGTCGTTGGTCGACATGGCGCCCCCCGGGCTGCTCGGCCCCGGCCAGGTGTTGGGGATGAAGCCGTGGTTGCCGATCGCCACGAGGTCGAACTCGTCGAGGAACCCGCGAAGCGTCTGGCCGTAGGCCAGGTACGCCGCGCGGGATTCCGGAGTCGTGACGCCACCTGGCGCAGGGTTCGGCGCGCCCCCACCTGGGTTGGCGGCGTTCTGACCGTAGCCAGCGAACTCGATCTGCTTGTACCCGAGGTTGGCCAGGTACTCGAGCAGCTCCCGCCAGCCGCCCGGCAGGGGGACGAGCGGTCCCAAGTCCGTCGGATCCTCGGGGAAGTTCGCGCCGCCCAGGAATCCCATCGTGGGCGAGATGCCCAGGGCTGCCGCGGCGGCGATGCCGATCCGGCTGGGCACGTCTCGCTGGGTGAAGGTGATGGTGCCCATCTTCCCCCGCGGGATGAGCGGCTCACCGGGCAGGCCCCCACCCTGCGGGGCCGCCGGTGCGGCGTACACCGAGGCCGGCCCGAAGGGGGCCAGTGCCGCGGCCCCCGCCGCCCCCATCCCGTACCGGAGGATCTGGCGTCTGGACAGTCCGCGCTTGCTGGTCATGCGTAGCCTCCTTGGGCTGAACCGGCAGGCAACCGTTGCCTGTCTCTCTCGATCGCTGTCGTGTCGGGTGCCGAGGGGCGGGGGTGCCGGCGTGGGTCCCCGACGGACCCCCGCCCCTCGGCCGGGGCAGTGGACTACGGCACGGCGATCCCCGTGCCCTCGAACTGGACCCAGTTCAGGTTGAAGAAGTTGTTGTTCGGCCCTCCCGTGACCGGTCGGAACACGAGGAAGAGCTCGTGCGCTCCACCGGGATCGATGATCGGGAAGGTCTGGCTGACCCATGTGTTGGCGTTCGCCGTGGGCTGGATCGTCACCGTCGTGTGGATGGGTCCGTCGACGGCGTCGAGCCGGACCTCGACCGCACCCGTGCCGCTCGCGCCGCTGCCCCCGGATGTCCGGAAGGTCATCGCGTTGATGTTGACGAGGTCGAAGGGCCCATTGAGCCTCATCCAGTCGCCGTTACCGAGGCTTCCGCGGTGCAGACCGCCGCCCTCGTCGGACGTTTGCGACGTGTTCGTGCCCGACTGGTCGACGACGTGCTCGACCTCCTGGCGCTTCTGCCGGATCTGGACCTGCTCCACCGTGGTCAGGGCCGGTGCCGCGCCCTGGGCGTCGTCGGTGTACGAGGCGCT
>Ga0268386_10004189_pt1 | contig 10584 bp, 10 predicted proteins | sample RVTome_15_FD_200260 | JGI IMG/M metagenome (GOLD analysis project Ga0268386, IMG submission 200260) | Soil microbial communities from uranium-contaminated site in the Upper Colorado River Basin, Wyoming, United States - RVT150D86... ... | reverse complement strand
TCGAGAAGCTCAGCAAGGAAGGAGAGCTCGGGCGGCGCAAGATCACGCAGTACACCCGTTACGGCACGGTGCTCCTGTCGGTGATCCAGTCCTCCGCGATCGCGGTCTACCTCGAGCGGCTCACCCTCAGCGACCAGTTCCGGGTCGTCGAGACCCCGGGCCTCGCCTTCAAGCTGATGACCATCCTCACCCTGACCACCGGGACCGCGTTCATCATGTGGCTCGGCGAGCAGATCACCGAGCGCGGCATCGGCAACGGGATGAGCCTCATCATCTTCGCCGGGATCGTGGTCGGCTTCCCCGGAGCGCTCATCGACACCGGCGCGATGATCCAGCGGGGAGAGCTGAGCCTGCTCACCGCCATCGTCCTCCTCGCCGCGATGGTCGCCGTGGTCGGCGCGATCGTGTTCGTCGAGCGCGGCCAGCGTCGGATCCCGGTCCAGTACGCGAAGCGGGTCGTGGGGCGGCGCGTGTACGGGGGGCAGACCACCCACCTGCCCCTCCGAGTGAACACCGCCGGCGTCATCCCCGTGATCTTCGCGTCGTCGCTCATCGCCTTCCCGCAGACGGTGGCGTCGTTCTTCCAGGCCAGCGGGGGGGAGTGGATGCAGGCGATCTCCGAGCAGCTGACCTGGGGAATGCCGCTGTACAACCTGCTCTACGTCTCCTTCATCATCTTCTTCTGCTACTTCTACACCGCCATCGTCTTCAACCCCGACGACGTGGCGGAGAACATGCGCAAGTATGGGGGCTTCATCCCGGGGATCCGACCCGGCAAGCGCACCGCCGAGTACCTCGACCACATCCTCGGGCGGATCACCTTCGGGGGCGCCATATACCTCGCCCTCGTCGCCATCCTCCCCGAGTTCCTGATCACCGGGTTCAAGGTGGCGCCACTTCCCGTCATCGGGCCCGGGCTCGACATGTTCCTGTCGGAGAACAACCTGGGCTGGATCACCGAGGGCCTGCACCTGAACTTCTACTTCGGCGGAACGTCGCTGCTCATCGTGGTGGGCGTGGCGATGGACACCGTCGCCCAGATCGAGGCGCAGCTCATCATGCGCCACTACGACGGCTTCACCGGAAGGGGAGGCAAGAGGATTCGTGGTCGCCGCTAACCCCCCTCCCGCGGCCATGGAGCCGGTCCGCGTCATCCTCCTCGGTCCGCCGGGAGCGGGCAAGGGCACGCAGGCGGCGCGCCTCGCCGCCTTCCTCCAGGTGCCGCGCATCTCGACCGGGGACATGCTCCGCGACGCGATCGCCCGCGGCACGGAGGTCGGCCGGAAGGCCGGTCCCCTGATGGAGCGTGGCAACCTCGTGCCCGACGACCTCCTGATCGCCCTGATCACGGAGCGGATCGCGCAGCCCGACTGCGCCCGGGGTTTCGTGCTCGACGGCTTTCCGCGCACGGTGCCCCAGGCCGAGGGTCTGGCCCGGATGCCGGGCGGCGGGGGGTCGGGATGGACGCTCTTCGAGGTCGACGTTCCGCGCGAGGAGCTCCTCCGGCGCCTCTCGGGCCGGCGGTGGTGCCCGACGTGCCAGGCCACGTACCACACGGTCTACAGTCCCCCGCGGCGCGAGGGCCTGTGCGACCGGGACGGGACGCCCCTGGTCCTGCGGGAGGACGACAAGGAAGACGTGGTGGCCCAGCGCCTGAGAGAGTACGACGAGAGTACGGCACCGCTCATCGGGTACTACCGCGACCGCGGGGAGGTGCACCGCATCGACGGCGACCGCCCGGTGCACGACGTATTCGAGGACATGAAGGCCACTCTGGGGGTCCGGGCGTGAGCGTGCAAAAATCCTGGGCCGAGCTCCAGAAGATGGCGCGGGCATGCCGGATCGTCATCGACACCCTCGACCTCCTGGAGGAGGCGGCGGTGCCGGGCACGACGACCGCCGACCTCGATCGCATCGCCCGCGAGGCGATCGAGAGGGCGGGAGCCCGGCCGGCGTTCCTCGGGTACCGGGGCTTCCCGGCCACGCTCTGCGCGTCGGTGAACGAGGAGGTCGTGCACGGCATCCCGGGCCGGCGCCGGCTGGCCGAGGGCGACATCATCGGGCTCGACCTCGGCTGCGTCGTGGACGGGTTCTACGGCGACTCGGCGCGCACGGTCGGCGTGGGGCGGATCGACGAGGACGCCCGGCGGCTGATGGAGACGACACTCGAGGCGCTCCACGCCGGGATCGGGGTGTGCCGGCCCGGAAAGCGGGTCGGAGACATCGGGCACGCGGTGCAGAGCCACGCCGAAGCGCGGGGCTATTCCGTCGTCAGGGAGTTCGTTGGACACGGCATCGGCACCAGCCTCCACGAGGAGCCCCAGGTGCCCAACTACGGCCCGCCCGGCCGCCGGGAGCGGCTGGTGGCCGGGATGTGCCTGGCGATCGAGCCGATGGTCAACGTGGGGGGGCCCGAGGTCGACGTGCTGGAGGACGGCTGGACGGCGGTGACCCGTGACCGGCGCCTCTCCGCGCACTTCGAGCTCTCGGTGGCGGTCACCGCGTTCGGTCCGTGGATCCTGTCCGAGCCCTATCCGTACGCGGAGACGGGAGAGGAGGCGGCCAATGCCTGAGCCGCCTTTGCGGGAGACGCTGGAGGTGGAGGGCACGGTGCGGGAGCTCCTGCCGAACGCGCTCTACCGCGTGGAGCTCGCCACCGAGGGCCGGGCGTCGGTCACCGCCCACCTGGCGGGATCGGGGCTGCTCCGGCTCCGGCCGGGCGACGGAGTCGTTGTCGAGGTGGCGCCCTTCGACGCCGGACGGGGCCGCATCGTGAGGCGGCGTTGAGCCTCGAGGGAAGGTCAGAGTGAAAGTCAGGTCGTCGGTTAAGAAGATCTGTGTGAAGTGCAAGGTGATCCGCCGCCACGGGGTGGTGCGGGTCATCTGCCCGAACCAGAAGCACAAGCAGAGGCAGGGGTAGCCCATGGCGCGCATCGCAGGAATCGATCTTCCCCGGCAGAAGAGGGTCGAGATCGCCCTCACCTACATCTACGGCATCGGCCTGACCCGCAGCGGCCGGATCCTGGAGAAGGCGGGCATCGACCGGTCGGTCCGGGTCAAGGACCTCTCCGAGGAGGAGGTCAACCGGATCTCCCGCATCCTCGACGGCGAGGGCGGAGTGGAGGGCGACCTCCGCAAGGAGATCGCGATGAACGTCAAACGCCTGATGGAGATCGGCTCCTACCGCGGCATGCGCCATCGCCGAAACCTCCCGACACGCGGCCAGCGCACCCACACGAACGCGCGGACTCGCAAGGGCCCCCGCCGCGCGATGATCCGCTCGAAGGCCCGGGTCTGAGGAAGAGCACATGAGCACGAAGGTCGTCGGAAAGAAGAGCCGGAAGGAGAAGAAGACCGTGGTGCACGGGATCGCCCACGTCCACGCCTCCTTCAACAACACCCTGGTGACGATCACCGACCTCGAGGGCAACGTGGTCACGTGGTCGAGCGCGGGCAGCCTCGGCTTCAAGGGCTCGCGGAAGGGAACTCCCTTCGCCGCCCAGCAGGCGGCCAACGCCGCGGCGAGCGCCGCGCGCGAGCACGGCCTGCGCTCGCTCGACATCCGGGTCAAGGGGCCGGGCAGCGGTCGCGAGTCGGCGATCCGGGCCCTGCAGGCCGCCGGGGTCGAGGTGAAGTCGATCAAGGACGTGACCCCCATCCCCCACAACGGCTGCCGGCCGCCCAAGCGGCGCCGCGTCTAAGGAGTCGAAGCAGTGGCCAGATACATCGGTTCGGTCTGTCGTCTCTGCCGTCGGGAGGGCATCAAGCTCTTCCTGAAGGGCGATCGGTGCTTCACCGAGAAGTGCGCCATCGAGAAGCGCAACTACGCCCCGGGACAGCACGGCAAGGGCGTTCGGATCAAGAGCAAGCTCCAGGGCTACGGGCTCCAGCTCCGCGAGAAGCAGAAGGTGAAGCGGCTGTACGGCATGCTCGAGAGCCAGTTCCACCTGACCTTCCAGCGCGCCGCCCAGGAGAAGGGCGTGGTCGGGGAGAACCTGCTCCAGAAGCTCGAGAGGCGGCTCAGCAACGTGGTGTACCGGCTGGGCTTCGGCAACTCGCAGGCCCAGGCCCGGCAGCTGGTCCGCCACGGGCACGTTCGCGTCAACGACCGCAAGATCGACATCCCGTCCTACCAGGTGCGCGCGGGCGACGTGGTCAGCCTCTCTTCGAGGGCGGCCAAGAACTCCTTCGTGCAGGCCTCGGTGGAAGCCGTCAAGGGGCGGGGCGTCCCGAAGTGGCTCGAGCTCGACGCCGAGGGCCTCAAGGGGAAGGTGCTCGCCCTGCCTGCCCGCGACGACGTGAGCTTCCCGATCCAGGAGCAGCTGATCGTCGAGCTGTACTCGAAGTAACGAACTCGGCCCGGGCTCCAGGCAGGAGCCCCGGCCGCGGAGGACTGCACAAGATGCTGTGGAAAGGGTTCCAGAAGCCGAAGCGCCTCGAGGTCGACCGCGACTCGCTGACCGAGCAGTACGGCCGGTTCTATGCGCAGCCGTTCGAGAGGGGCTTCGCGACGACCGTCGGCAACTCGCTGCGTCGGGTGCTGCTCTCGAGCATCGAGGGGGCGGCGGTGACCGCGGTCCGGGTCGAGGGCGTGCTGCACGAGTTCTCGCCCATTCCCGGAGCGATGGAGGACACCACCGACCTGATCCTCAACCTGAAGCGCGTCCCGCTGAAGATGCACGTGGACCATCCCAAGACCCTCATGCTGCGCACGTCGGAGCCGGGAGAGGTGCGGGCGAAGCACGTGACTCCCGACCCCGACATCGAGATCCTCGATCCCGAGGCCTACGTGGCGACCCTCGGGTCGGGCGCCACGCTGTCCGTCGAGATGCGGGTCAAGCAGGGGCGGGGGTACGTCTCGGCCGACAAGAACTTCGACGAGGACCTCTCGATCGGGTGGATCCCCCTCGACTCCGTGCACTCGCCGGTGAAGAAGGTGAACTACTCGGTGGACCAGGCCCGGGTCGGACAGGCCACGGACTACGAGAAGCTGACCCTCGAGGTCTGGACCAACGGCGCGGTGTCGCCCCGCGACGCGCTCGGACTCGCCGCCAAGCTCATGAAGGACCACCTCCAGATCTTCATCAACATCGAGGAGGAGGAGGAGGAGACCGAGGGGCCCGTGGTCGAGGTCTCCGACGAGGAGAAGAGCGTCCTCTGGGAGAAGCTCAACAAGAGCGTCGACGAGATGGAGCTCAGCGTCCGCTCGTACAACTGCCTCAAGAACGCCAGCATCCGGACGATCGGCGAGCTCGTGCAGAAGACCGAGGCCGAGATGCTCAAGACCAAGAACTTCGGCCGCAAGTCCCTCAACGAGATCAAGGAGATCCTCGGCGGGATGGGGCTCTCCCTCGGGATGAAGCTCGACGACTGGCCGCAGATGCAGAAGTGAGACTCGCCAGGTAGAGGCCATGAGACACCGCGTCGCTCATCGAAAGCTCGGGCGGATCACGCCCCACCGGATCGCTCTCCTGCGCAACCTCGCGACCGCGCTGTTCGAGCGGGAGAGGATCCGCACCACGCTGGCCAAGGCGAAGGAGCTGCGTCCCTTCGCGGAGAAGCTCATCACGCTCGCCCGCCGCGAGGAGGGCCGCCTTCACGCCCGCCGCCTCGCCGCCCGTGACATCCACGACCCGCAGGTCGTGAAGAAGCTGTTCGACACGATCGGCGCGCGCTTCGCCACCCGGCCCGGCGGCTACACCCGCATCCTGCGCCTCGGCCCCCGCCACGGAGACGGAGCCGAGATGGCCTTCGTGGAGCTGGTCGGCTACGAGTTCAAGGCGGCGGGGAAGGACGACAAGGGCGCGAAGAAGCAGTCCGGGAAGAAGGAAGCGGCACCCGCCGCCGAGGAGAAGAAGCAGCCCCGGAAGAGCCCTGGTCGGCGCCCGGCCCGGAGCAACAGGAAAAAGACCGGGGCGGACGAGGCGGCCGGGTAGGACTCCGCCGCCTCCCTACGGAGCCGGCTGGGGGCGCACCACGGCGGTGGCGGCGTCCTCGTCGTACGTGAACACGGCCGTCAGGTAGAGCCGGTTGGCGCGGGTGCGTCGGAAGGACCAGGTCTCGACCGCCGCCCGCGCCGCGGCCTGGAGGATCTCGGGTCCGCGAACGTCGCCGACCACCGTGATCCCCCCGGCGCCGACCGAGAAGTCCACCTCGACGCCGCCGCTCGCGCCCGCCATTCGGGCGAGGGGGGGCGCCACGGGCCGTCGCCCCGTCGTCAGGTCCGGGACGCCGGGCTCGAGGGTCACTCCCACGAGGGCGGAGACGCCGTTCTCGGGGGGCAGCGGCGGTGGCGCCGCGGTGATGACCTCGATCGGCGGCGGCGCCGCGGGGTCGGCCTCGGTTTCCCCCAGCGGTGCGGGCGTGGCTTCCCCGGCGCCTGCGGGGCCGGGTGCCGGTCCCGCCGGCGTGGGCGCCGGCGTGGCCTGCGCCACCCGGCTCGGCGCGTCTTCGGGCGGTGGAGCTTCGTCGTCGGCGTCCGCGTCCGACGCCTCGGCGGAGGGCGCGCCTGTGGCATCGGCCGGCTCGACGCCGGCCTCTTCGGACGGCCCCTCCTCGGGCCGCGCCCTCTCCGCGGAGGCCGGCTCGGCCGGCTCCGCCTCGTCGGCGAGCTCGTCAGGCGGACGCGGCGGCGCCGAGGCCGCTTCGGCGGCGCTCTCTTCCTCCTCCGGAGGCGATTCGTCTCCCGTGGAGTCGTCCTCCGCGTCGGCGGCGGGCTCTTCGCCGGCGAGCGACCCGGGCCCGGGGGGATCGTTCGGGACCAGCTCCGCGTGGGCTGCGGGGCTCTCCTCGATGTGCTGGCTCTGGCGCAGGCCGTTCAGGCGGAGCGCGACGCGGCGATCCTCCTCGTCCCCTCCGTTGGCGAAGGCGGCCTCGACGCGGAACGAGACGCTCGTGTCCGGAGGAGGAGCCGAGAACCTCCAGGTCCGCAGGGCCTCGAGAAGCGCCCCCGCCCACGGCTCCTCCCCCTCGAGGATGCGGGCCACGCCGACCCGCCCGTCGGGATCGAGCGTCACGTCCGCGGTGGCGTATCCGCCCGAAGAGGCGCCCTGGGGCCATTTCGGCGTCACGCCCTGGCGCAGCTCGGGTATCCCCTCCTGCCGGGAGACGTCGGGCAGCTTCAGCGCGAAGGTGATGGGGACGGTGAGGCGCACGCTGACCGGCTGGCCGTCCTTCCTGGTGACCTCGTACTCCCACTGCCTCGCCGCCGCGACCGCAGCCTCGTCGAGCCCGGGGATGCTGCGGATGATCCCCACCTCGGCCACCCGCCCCTGGGTGTCGATGACGAGGTCGAGGATGACGATGCCGCGGATGCCCTGCGCGAGCGCGTCCGGCGGGTAGACCGGCTGCACGTGCTTCCTCTTCTTGGGGACCGGTACCCCTTCCGAGCCCGCCGGCAGAGGCTCGTCCTGGGCGGGGACGAGCGCGGATCCCATCACGCAGAGCACCAGCGCGCCGGCGACGATCCGGAAAAGCCTCATCCTCTCAGTCTAGCTCAGTTCCCGGGGAGCCGGCCGGGGGTCCCGGCGCTCTCGCTAGGCCTCTTCGGTCGCCACACCCCGCTCGGCGCGTGCGGCGGCGATGATCTTCTCCTGGAGGTGGGCGGGCACCTCGTCGTAGTGGTCCATCTCCATGTGGTAGGAGCCCCGGCCGCCGGTCATGGAGGTCAGCTCGGCGTCGTAGCTCAGCATCTCGGCGAGGGGGACCTCGGCCCGGATGACCTGGACGCTGCCCCGGGGCTCCATGCCCTGGGGACGGCCGCGCCGGCTCGACAGGTCTCCCATGACCGCCCCCGCGTACTCGTCGGGGACCGCGATCTCGACGCTCATGATGGGCTCGAGCAGCGTGGGGCGACACTTCGCGACCGCATCCTTGAAAGCGAGAGATCCCGCGATCTTGAACGACATCTCGGAGCTGTCCACGTCGTGGTACTGGCCGTCGTAGAGCTCGACCTGGAAGTCCGCCATCGGATAGCCGGCGACGAACCCCTTGAGACGCGCCTCCTGGATGCCCTTCTCCACCGCGGGGATGAAGTTCTTCGGGATCGAGCCCCCGAAGATGTCGTCCACGAACCTGAAGTCCTCGCCACGGGGGAGCGGCTTCATGCGGATCTTGCAGTCGCCGAACTGGCCGTGGCCTCCGGTCTGCTTCTTGTGGCGGCCGTGGCCCTCGGCGGCCGCCTTGATCGACTCCCGGTAGGGGATCTTCGGCCGCTTGAGGTTGACCTCGACCTTGTAGCGCTTGCGCAGGCGCCCGACGATCACCTCGACGTGGAGCTGGCCCATCCCCGAGATCAGCATCTCGTGGGTCTGCGCGTCGCGGGAGACCCGCAGCACCGGATCCTCTTCCTGCAGCCGCTGGAGGGCGGTCGAGATCTTGTCCTCGTCGCCCCTGGTCTTCGGCTCGATCGCGAAGGTCGTGGCCGGCTCCGGGAAGCTGAGGGCGGGGTACACGATGGGGCTCGCCTTGTCGGCCAGCGTGTCTCCGGTCCGGGTGTCCTTCAGCTTGGCGACGGCGCCGATGTCGCCGGCCTGGATCTCGCTCACCTGGGTCTGGGCCTTGCCCTGGAGGAGCAGCAGCGAGCCCAGGCGCTCGGACGCGTCCCGGGTGACGTTGTGGACGACGGAGTCCGACTGGAACCGGCCCGAGTACACGCGGAACAGGGAGATGTGCCCGGCGTGGGGGTCCACGACCGTCTTGAAGACGAAGGCCGACAGGGGCGCGTCCACGGAGGGAGGCCGCGTGGCGTCCTCGCCCGTGGCGGGGTCCTTCCCTTTCGTCTCGCCCCGGTCCGCGGGGGAGGGCAGCAGGTCCACGATGGCGTCGAGAATGGGGTGGATCCCCACGTTGTAGAGCGAGGAAGCGGGCACCACGGGGCAGATCCTGCCGGTGGCGACCGCCTCGCGCAGGCCCTTCACGAGATCCTCCCGGGGCAGAGTCCCCTTCTCGAAGAACTCCTCCATGAGGGCCTCGTTGCCCTCCGCGACCATCTCGACGAGGGCCTCGTGCGCGGCCGCCGCGGCGTCCTTCTGCGCCGGCGGGACGTCGGTCGTCTCGAAGGCCCCGCTCCCGTCGTCGCGCCACACGAGCGCCCGGTCGGCGACGAGGTCGACCACGCCCCGGAAGGCCTTCTCCTCGCCCACCGGTATCGCAATGGGGACGGCGGCGCGTCCGAAGGCGTTCTGGACGGCCTCGAGCGCGCGAGTGAACGACGCGTTCTCGCGGTCCATGCGGTTGACCACGATCAGCCGGGCCAGGTCCCCTTCCGCCGCGTAGCCCCACACCTTCTCCGTCTGGACCTCGACCCCGGCGACCGCGTCCACGACGACGATCGCGGCGTCGGCCACCCGCAGGGCGGTCCGCGCCTCCGCGATGAAGTTGGCGTACCCCGGCGCGTCGAGGACGTTGATCTTCGTCCTCTTCCACTCGGCGAACGCCACGGCGGTCTGAAGGCTGATCTTGCGCTCGACCTCGTCGGGGTCGAAGTCGGTGACCGTCGTCCCGTCTTCCACCCGGCCCAGCCGGTTGACGGCTCCCGCGCCAAAGAGGAGGGCCGAGGCCAGCGAGGTCTTTCCGCACCCGCCATGCCCCACGAGGGCCACGTTGCGGATGCTCGGGGCGTCGTACACCTTCATGTCCGGATCCTCCTGTTGTGGTGACGGGCGGCGCGACCCGCCGCCGGCGGGGCCGCCTACGGCTTCGCGGATCATACACCCCGCCCCGGGAGGACCCGAAACCGTGCGACCGCCGAACGGCGCGGGGCGTGCGGCGGTAACATTGGAGCGTGGGCCTCCTCCCGGGAACCCGCCTCTACGTGGCGTTCGACGCCGACGCCGTGGGTGTCGCCGCGGTCGGGCGGGGAGCGGGCCGGGGTCGCCTCCGCGGCTTCCGGCGCGCCCCACTGGCGGCGGGCGCGCTCGTCCCGTCCCCGGCCGGTGACAACCTCGTGAGTGCCGACGAGGTGCTCGAGGCGCTCTCGAGGGCCGTCGAGGAGCTCGGCGGGCTCCGACAACGGGCGACGATCGTCCTCCCCGACGGGATCGCTCGCCTCGCGCTGCTCGAGCTTCCCGCCGGCGCGGAGCCGCGCGACTACGTCCGCTTCCGGCTGGCCGGGTCGCTCCCCTGGGCGGCCTCCGAGGCCGCCTTCGACGTGCTGAGGGTCGGCCGCCGCCGCGTGGTGGGCGCGGCGCTGCGCCGCGCCACCGTCGCCCGCTACGAGCAGCTGGCGGTCGCGGCCGGGCTCGCGGTGGACAGGGTTCACCTGGCGCCGCTCATGGCGATCGGCGCCGTCCTCGGTCGGGGCCGCAGGGAAGGGGTGCACGTCCTGCTGGGCGACGTCGCGCTGTGCCTCGCGCTCGTACGCCACGGGGAGCTCGTGGCGATCCGAAGCCGCCGCCGGGCCGGCTCGGAGGGCGAGGGCCGCTGGCTGATCGAGGAGGCCGAGCGCACCGCCCGCATCGCCGGGAACGGCCACCGGCCGCCCGATCTCGTGGTCTGGGGGTCCGGCTGCGGCCGGCTGCTCGGGTCGCTCGGCACCGCCGCGGTGCCCGGCGGGGCTCTCGCGGGCTCCGCCGCGTGGCCCGA
>Ga0268386_10004188_pt1 | contig 10585 bp, 11 predicted proteins | sample RVTome_15_FD_200260 | JGI IMG/M metagenome (GOLD analysis project Ga0268386, IMG submission 200260) | Soil microbial communities from uranium-contaminated site in the Upper Colorado River Basin, Wyoming, United States - RVT150D86... ... | reverse complement strand
AAGCAAGAGCAGAGAAATGCCGGGGGCGGGCGACGCCCTGCCGGGTCGCAGTCAATCGGTGGACGTTCCCGAAGCCCACTTCGTCAACGGGAACCAGCTCGTCGGACCATTTCCAGAGGCCACCGAGGTCGCTGTCTTTGGAATGGGGTGTTTCTGGGGCGCGGAACGCCGTTTCTGGAAACTCCCCGGCGTGTACACCACGTCGGCAGGGTATGCCGGAGGGGCGACCCCGAACCCGACATACGAGGAGGTATGCACGGGGCGAACCGGTCACGCCGAAGTGGTCATGGTTGTCTACAGACCGGACGAAGTCTCTTACGACGAGCTTCTCCGTGTCTTTTGGGAGACTCACGACCCGACTCAGGGATACCGCCAGGGCAATGACGTCGGAACCCAATACCGGTCGACGATCTACACGACGACCGACCATCAGCTCGACGCGGCCAAACGCTCCAAGGACATCTACCAGTCGGTGCTCACAGAGGAGGGTTTTGGTGAGATCACGACCGACATCGAGCCGTTGGGCGAGTACTACTTCGCTGAGGACTACCACCAGCAGTATCTCGCAAAGGTCCCTCACGGCTACGACTGCCACGCCAACACCGGCATCGCCTATCCCGGTCTGACGCGAACCTAATGCTGTAGTGGTCTGTCGCTTGAGTAGGGCGAGCGTGTCTCCGAGTCATCGGCGTTATCTGGCAAGGAGAAAAGCGCAGTCGCAGCCGGGGAGCTGCGGCGAGCATTTTGGACGCCGCCAGGGCGTCGAGGGCCGGAGAGACGCCGTCGTTACTCAAGCGACGGGCCACGAAGGCCATATATGGTCTCTACAGGGCTGAAAAGCCGAATACCTAGCCGGTCGCGGTCACCGCGGCTACCAGTTCCTCCGTCGTGAGGTCGGTGACATCGAGTGATACGTCGGGTTCGACCCCGGCCCCGCCAAAGTCATGGCGATCGGGGGTCAGCCAACGGGCGATGGTCAGTTTGAGGGCTCCGCCGTTGGAGAGGTTGAAACGCTGCTGGACGGTGTTCTTTCCGAAGGTGTTCTCCCCGACGATCACGGCAGCATCTCTTTCCTGGAGGGTGGCCGCCAGCACCTCCGATGCCGATGCGCTTCCCTTGTTCACTACCAGGTACACCTGCATGTCCTCCGGGATGATGGCATCGCCGTTGACGGGGTACGTGGTGGAGTCGTCAGGGCCCTCGGTGATGACCACATCTCCGTCTTCGAGGAAGATCGAGGTGACGTCGATTGCCGTCGTGAGAAATCCCCCAGGGTTGTTGCGCAGATCTATCACGAGCTCGTCGACACCATCGGCGAGACGGTCCACAATGGCGGTCTCGAATTGAGAGCTGGCGGTCCCGGTGAAGCTGGTCAACCTCACGTAACCCACGTCCCCGATTGTCTCGGCCTCCACAACCGGGATCACTACTGCCGCCCGGGTGATCTTCACATCAACTCGTTGTCCGTCCCGCTCCAATGTGAGAGCGACGTCAGTCCCCGCAGGGCCTCTCACGGCGGCGGTCACCTCGTCGACGGTCCAGCCGACTATCGACTCGCCGTCTACCTCGAGGAGGACATCATCTCGCTCCAGCCCGGCGGCCTCGGCCGGTGCGTCAGAAATAGTGGAGACGATGAGAATCCGACATGTCTCCGACACCACCCCGCACTGCTTGTTGTCGCCGGGAATGGTCTCGTCTTCCGGTGACACCAGGGCTCCGATCCCTTCTATCTGTCCTTCCTGTTCCTCCTGCAGTAGATCGAGTGCATCCGAATCGAGGTAGGCAGAGTTGGGGTCGAGTGCATAGGTGGCAAACCCGGCCACGATCATCTCAGCCGCCTCTGTGGTGTCATCGGCGGCGTCGGCCGCGGTGTTGCAGGTGGATACGAAGACATCGCTGGGGGTGGCGCAGACGAGCAGATCGTCTGTGTCGTTGCCATCGAGCGTGCCCAGGGCCAGTGCGGCTGCATCGGCGAGGGCTTCGTCGTCGATGGGGTCGACATACTGCTCCTGGATCAAGTCGTAAGCCTCACAGACGATCGCGACGTCGTCCTCAGGATCATCGCAGTCGACCACTTCCAGAGGCCGCCGGTTTGGCGCGGTCGTGGGCTCAGGGCCTCCGTCCGTCGATGTCGTCGTCTCCCCGGCGTCGGGGGCTGTCGTGGTGACATCCGGCCTCGTCGCCGATGTCGACGTGTCCGCCGCTCCCGAGTCGGTGCAAGCGGAAACGGTCACCACCATGGCGATGAGGGCAGGGATGATCTTCTTTGTGCTCACGAGGCTGCTTCCAGCGCAATGTCGATGACGTCCTCGGTGGTGGCTCCCGTAGGCCAGTCGACCTCCCGGTCGGGGCTCAGCCCTCCGTTTCCGGCGGTCTCGCCGTCCGGAGTCGACCATCGAGCGACAGCTACATAGAACTCGCCACCGTTGCGCAGAGTGAAGGGTATCTGCACAGCGTCTTTACCAAAGGTGTCGGTCCCGATCAGTGCTGCACTGCGACGATCGCGCAGGGCGCCGGCGAGGATCTCAGCGGCTGATGCAGTCCCTTGGTTCACCAGCACGACCAAACGTGGATCGGTGGCGATGCCACCGGGGGTCGCCTCGTACTCCAGATGCTCGTCGCCGGCCTCGCTCACCATCACGACACCTCCGTCGACGAATTGATCCGCAACGTCGACGATCGCGTCTATGTATCCACCGGGATTGTCCCTCAGGTCGACGATCAGCGTGGCAGGGCGTTCCTCGGCTAGGTCAGCGAGGGCATCGGCCACCAGATCAGGGATATCGAACTCGAAGTCGGGGATTCTGATGTAGCCCACATCCGCCCGCGGGACCGCTGCCTCGACGGTGGGGATGACCAACTCGGCCCGTTCTATATCGAATTCAACCTCGTTGCCCTCCCGGATCACAGTGAGTGTGACCGGACCTGACTCGTCACCCGCGATGAGAGAGACGATCCCCGTGAATCCCATGCCGTCGATGCGCTCACCGTCGACCGCGGTGATGACATCACCGACGGCCAGGCCTGCCATCGCTCCAGGGTTGTCCTCGAGCACGACTGCGATCTCGAGCGGGCAGGCTTCGGTGATTTGGGCGCATCTGGAGCCCGCCGCATCCCGGGCATCCAGCACTACTCCGATGCCACCGACGATTCCGTTGATCCGAACCGAGCCTGCCTGGTCTGGCGGAAGGTAGTAGGTGAAAGGCCCGAAACGGACGTCGATCATGTGGGTCATGGCCGCCTCGATCGCCGGCCCGACAGGCATGTGAGACTCCACGATTCGGGCAGCCAGCACATCACATAGATCGTTGAACGCTTCATCCGGCACCGCACAGAACAAAGTCCGCGGCGGTTCCGCGGTCTCGGTGGTCGTGAAATCCTCCAGTGCGCGAATGGCCACTTGGGCGAGGGGTGCCGCGTCAACGGGGGCATCGACGTACCAGGTCTGCAACAACTCGTAGACCTCACACAGCGGACTGAATGTCACCGGTGGGGAACTGCAATCCTGGATCTCGACATCCAGGGGGGCAATGGTCGTGCTCACAGGTGGTCGCGGTGGCTGTGTTCCCAAGGGCGCGGCGGTCGTGGTCACCGCAGTCGGCGAGGAGCACGCGGCGACGACGGTGAGGACAGCGACAAAGAGACGTCTCACGGAGGCCATTATGAGCAATGGTCGGCAGTTAGCGTCATCTACGTGAGTATTCGATGCGTCCTCCGTTCCCCCAATGGCGACACTGTGATCCGGGATATCGTTGACGGCTGCTGGGCCGACCCATCGGGTGAGGCCGAGTCGACCGTGGGGGAAGGGCTATGGGCCCTGCCCGGTCTGGCAGATGCCCATGCTCATCTGGCTGCGGCCGAGCTCGACTACCAGCCGGGCAATCTCGACGAGGCCATCGGCCGGGCCCGGGAGTCGTTGCGGGCCGGGGTGACCCTCGTCCTCGACAAGGGTTGGACGGATCGGACCACCATCGAGCTGATCGAGGCGGTGCCGGAGAGCGAGCGGCCCGAGATCGAGGCTGCGGCGAGGATCATCGCCGATGGCGACGGCTACTACCCGGGCTTCGCCGTCGAAGTGGACAAATCGGCTCTGGGTAATGCCGTGCGTGAGCAGGCCGAGATGGGCGCTGGATGGGTGAAGCTCATCGGGGACTGGCCCCGGCGTGGGGTGGGGCCGGTGGCCAACTTTGACTTAGGTCAGCTGCAGTCCGCCGTCGCGTTGGCACACGGTCTTGGCTCGAGAGTCTCCATCCACACGATGGCGCGTGAAGTGCCGTCCCTGGCGGTGACGGCAGGGGTCGACTCGATCGAACACGGTCTGTTCCTTGAGGAATCCGACCTCGGTCCCCTCGGGCAACGCGGCGGCATGTGGGTGCCGACGGTCCTCCGTTGTGAGACAACGTTTGCCCAACTCGGGGCAGGATCGAGTGGTGGGAAGCTCTTTCGCGAAGGTCTGGACCGAATCGCCCGACTCCTACCGCTCGCTGTCGAGGCAGGGGTGTACGTTCTCGCCGGCACCGACCTGATCGGATCACCCGCCAATGTCGCAGCCGAAGCCATGAAGCTGGGGTCGTATGGGCTCTCCAACCAACAAGTGGTCGCCGCGGTGTCGACGGCCGCGTTCACGGCCACAGGGCGTTCCGCTGTCTTTGATGTCGGGGCTCCTGCCGATGCCATGTTGCTCCCGGCCAATCCGGTCGTGGAGCTGGCGGTTCTGGAGCATCCCGCTCATGTCATCCGGCTCGGAGCGGTCTTGTGAGATTGGTTCTTGCCTCCGGATCTCCGCAACGGGCGGCACTGCTCGATCAGCTTGGTCTCACCTACCAAATCCGACCTGCCGACCTCGAGGAATCGCGACGGCCAGACGAGGGTGCCGCGGATTACGTAGGACGTCTGGCCAGGGAGAAGGCATTGTCCGTGGTCGATGACGACTCGGTGGTGATCGCAGCAGACACCGCCGTGGTCCACGAAGGCCACATCCTCGGCAAGCCCGCACATCCCGCCGAAGCCACCTCGATGCTCCGCCGGCTGCAGTCCAATGTCCACGAGGTGTTCACCGGTGTGGCCGTTGCCTGGAGTGACGAGATTCGTTCCCTCGTCGACGTCACTGAGGTGAAGATGATGGCGATGACCGACGAAGAGATCGCCGACTACGTGAACTCTGGTGAGCCCATGAACAAGGCAGGCTCATACGGTCTGCAGGGCTCGGGAGGGGTGTTCGTCGAGTCGATATCGGGCAGCCCCTTCACGGTCATCGGTCTTCCCATACATCTGTTGCCTCGTCTGCTCGCACAGACAGGTTCTTGGTTGCACCGCTTCAAGGATGAGGGGTCCGTCTAGCTTGTGCTCTATGTGGAGATTGCTTCTCGCCGTGGTGCTCCTGGCGGCAGCTTGCAGTCCCGGGGAGACGGCCGACTCGACGACCTCGACGACTGCAGGGAACACAACCACGACGACCCAGACACCAAACTCCACCGAATTGCCGGGGCCCACCACGTCCACCACGACAACGATGGCCACGACCACCACGTCGGCACCGACTAGCACGACCACCATCGGCCTCGAAGGGAACTGGGCGGAACAGCCGCTGGTCGCCGTGAGTTTCGGAGCCCTGGGCTGGTGGGATGGGAGCAGCTGGGTCGATGCCGAGGCGGAAGGTGAATTGCCGATCGACGGTGAGGAGGACTATCAGGTGGTCAGACTCGGCGACGTGGCGAGGACCACCGGCGGAGCTCAGACCGTCGTCTGTGAGCCACTCGGGCTGATCGGAGTAGAGCTGGCCGACCCGGAGTTGCTGGGAGAGTTCCCCGGCCCAATTGGAGTGGCGGTATCCGCCCCGTGGGACGTCCAGCCCCACCTTTTCCAGGAGATTCCTGACGACGGAAGTCATGCCGGATTCGCAGCCGAGTTACTCTCCGACAGAGGTCTCGATGTTGCCAACCCTCAGATCAAACAACTTTTCCGCACCGACCTCGAGGGTGACGGAGTCAATGAGGTACTGGTTGTCGCCGAAGACGTCCCGCCCAATTTCCTCATGGAGCCGGGCGACTATTCGATCTCGTTCATGCGGAAGGTCGTGGATGGGGAGGTGGAGACCGCCGTCCTCCATGAAACTGTCGCACTCGACGAGGACGACACCTTCGCCGGTGCGCACTCCTTTGGCGGTGCCGTCGATCTCAACAATGACGGAAAGATGGAGCTGATAGCCAATTCGGCATTCTTCGAAGGTTTCAACGTGACAGTTTGGGAGTACGTCGACGACGATCTCGGTCCGACGACGGTCCTCGAAACCGGTTGCGGCGTCTGATGGAGAACCCGTTCACGACGCGACCCACCTATGTCACCCTGACCGGGATAGAGCTGACCGATGCCTCCATCGACCAATGCTTGGGGCGGGTCGAGATAGTCCCGGACCACCATCAGCCCTACGGCGTGGTCCATGGCGGGGTCTACTGCACTCTCATCGAGACCCTGGCCTCGACCGGAGCAGCCCTGTGGGCCATGGAGCAAGGAATGGCGGGGGCTGTCGGTCTCAGCAACAAGACCGACTTCCTCAGGGCCACGACCGAAGGTGTGCTCCTGGGAAGGGCGACTCCGATTCACAGAGGGCGAACCCAGCAGCTCTGGCAGGTCGATGTGACCCGCGAGACCGACGGCAAGCTCGTCGCCCAAGGTCAGGTTCGTCTTCAGAACGTGAACGAGACCGACTTCTGAGATCTCAGGTCGGAGTTGGGGGTCCGGGGTCGGGCTCCGCCTCGCCGCCTTCGGCGACCGTGGCGAGACGGGGCAGGTAGTGGTTCCAGCCCACCGTGTGAATCTGCGACTCGTCGGCCGGTAGGTCGCGGTGAGTCAGTGTCACCAAGGAGCCGTCGTCGATCATCGTGATCTCTATCTCAACAGTCGAAGAACCGGGAGGTACTCCCGGGTGGTCGATCCAGCCCCAGGTGAAAACCACCTTCTCGTCGGGGACCAACTCGACGAACTGGCCACGAGCTGTTGCACCGTTGGGCATCTTCATCACGAAGATGCCACCCGGTCGCGCCTCGACGGTCGCCTCCGCTCCTTGCCAGCGGGACCATTTTGCTGACTCTGTCAAATAGGAATAGATCGTCTCCGGTGACGCCGAGACGTGCTGGGTGATGACAATCGGGTCGGTCACGACTCGTCCTCTTCGATCACCCGGGCGAGCTCACCGAGAGTGTCGGACCACATGGTCTCGAGTACGGCGCGGAGAGGGCCTAGCGCCTGCTTGTTAGCTCGGTAGAGCCGCCGGTTGCCAGCGGGTCTGACGTCCACGAAGCCGGCTCCCCTGAGGACTGCGAGGTGTTGGGAGACCGCCCCGAAGCTGACATCGAACTGACGGGCGATCTCACCGGCCGCCAGCTCTCTGTCCCAAATCAGTCCGAGAATGCGTCGTCGATGTGGTTCGGCGACGACCTGGAGCCCGTCCATAGACGTGATTTTAGGAATCCGCTTTAGTCCTGGTTGAAATAATCAGGTGTGGAGAATATATTAGTAGCAGCTAAAATAGATTGATGGAGGAAGACGACATGGGCAACTATGCAATCCAGGCGAGATTCGAGGCGAACACTTCGCCGACCGATGTCTTGGGGTGGCTGACCGATGTCGATCGCATTTCGGGGTGGTGGACAGATTCAGTGAGCGGGTCAGCTTCGGCATCTGGAGACGTCTTCCACGCCCGGTTCCCGACGACGGACGTCGTATTCGACCTCGAAGTGACAGAGGCCTCGGATGACGCGGTCGAATGGAACATCCCTGAAAGCCCGCCTTGGTGGAAGGGAACGACTGTCCGCTTCGACGTGGGCGAGGGCCAGGACGGCAAGACTTCATTCCTCTTCACTCATCGTGGTTTCAACGAGGACGACCCGATCATTGCGGTCGTCACCCCGGCATGGGTGCGCTTTCTCGACAGGCTCGTTGAGGTCGCCGAGTCGGGTGAGCCAAACCCCGTCGTTGTGAACTGAGAACCCGCCTCGCCGGGGTCGAGATCTAGGCTCACCGTCGACATGCTCGACCTGACATTCCCTCTGCACGCACCGCGCGGAGCAGAGCTCAACACCAAGGGATGGCTACAAGAAGGTGCCTTGCGCTGTCTTTTGAACAACCTCGATCCCGAGGTCGCCGAGGACCCCGAGAACCTCGTTGTTTACGGAGGCCGGGGAAAGGCGGCGCGCAACGTCGAGTCGCTACGGGCCATCGTAGAGACCCTGCAGCGTTTGGAGAACGACGAGACTCTCCTCGTTCAGTCGGGGAAGCCGGTCGGGGTCTTCACCACACATGATCTTGCACCACGGGTCCTGATCGCCAACAGCCTGTTGGTTCCCAGGTGGGCGACGCTCGAGCACTTCTGGGAACTGGAGGCGAAAGGCCTGATGATGTACGGGCAGATGACTGCGGGATCCTGGATCTACATCGGGACCCAGGGCATCCTCCAGGGCACATATCAGACCTTCGTCGCAATTGCCGAGAAGCGTTTCGGGGGCACTCTCGCCGGCACTTTGACCCTCACTGGAGGACTCGGCGGGATGGGCGGCGCGCAGCCCCTGGCCATCACCATGAACGGCGGGGTTGTGATTTGTGTAGAGGTCGATCCGCACCGCATCCAGCGTCGTCTCGAGACCGGCTATCTCGACGTCCAGGCTGATTCCGTTGAGCATGCGGTCGAGATGGCGGGCACGGCCAAAGAGGCGAACAAGGCCCTGTCGATCGGGTTGCTGGGAAATGCGGCCGATCTCTTTCCGGAGCTTTTAGACAGAGGGCTCGAGGTCGACATCGTCACCGACCAGACCTCGGCTCACGATCCCCTATACGGATACATACCGTCCGGCTACACCCTCGACGAGGCCGTCACTTTGCGCAAGGAGGATCCCGACACCTACATCAAGACGGCTCGAGAGTCGATGGCGAGACAGTGTGAGGCGATGGTGGGGTTCTCACGCGGGGGTGCGGAGGTGTTCGACTACGGAAACAATCTGAGAGGCGAGGCCCAGACCGCTGGCTACACCGACGCCTTCTCATATCCGGGGTTTGTCCCCGCTTACATTCGTGACCTCTTTGCCGAGGGTTCGGGACCTTTCCGATGGGTCGCCCTCAGCGGCGATCCGGCCGATATCGACGCCACCGACCGCGCCATCGTCGAGCTCTTCCCCGATAACGCACCGCTGCTGCGATGGCTGAAGATGGCAGGGGAGAAGGTCCAATACCAGGGTTTGCCGGCCCGGATATGCTGGCTTTCCTACGGGGAACGTCATGTCGCCGGGCTGCGATTCAACGAGATGGTTGCTTCCGGCGCACTCGCGGCGCCGGTGGTGATCGGACGTGATCATCTCGATTCTGGGTCGGTGGCATCGCCCTATCGGGAGACAGAGGCAATGGCGGATGGCTCCGACGCCGTCGCCGATTGGCCCATCCTCAACGCCATGCTCAACGTCTCCTCAGGTGCCGCCTGGGTGGCCGTGCACCACGGTGGCGGTGTCGGCATCGGCAATTCCATCCACGCCGGGGCGCAGGTGGTGGCCGATGGCACCGATCAGGGGGCGTTTCGGGTGGAGAGGGTGCTCACCAACGACCCGGGAACCGGTGTGATGCGTCATGCCGACGCCGGCTATGCCCGGGCCCGGCAGGTCGCACGGGAGCGCGGGGTTGACATCCCGATGCTCGATGACGACTGACCCCGGCTGGCCCAAGGCCAGCATCTGGCTCGCCGGTGAGGCTGCAGATCCCGATGTGCTCGTAGTTGGTGTGCCCTCGTCGCGCGCCAGCATTGGGTCTTCCCGTGCCGACCTGGCACCGCTGGAGGTTCGTCACCGATTCGACCGATTCTCCACCTTCCATGGCGAGCTTGGTGTCGAATTCGGATCGGTTGCAGTTCGTGACATGGGCAACTGGGCGGTGTCGGAGATGGGGATGGCGGCGGTGATCCCCGAGGTGATGAGGCTGGCCGCGGGTCTCCCCGCAGCCAGGCTGAAGTTGTTCATCGGCGGGGACAACGCAATCACCCGTCCTCTGGTCGCCGCGCAGTCACAAGATCTGTCCAAGGTGGGTCTGATCACCTTCGATGCTCACCACGATGTCCGGTCCTTGAGGGACGGACCCACCAATGGCACACCGGTCAGAGGGCTCATCGAGGAGCACGGCCTACCGGGGCGCAACGTGGTTCAGATCGGGATTCACTCCTTTGCCAACTCGACGCACTACCGCAATTATTGCGACGAGGTGGGGATCACGATCGTGACCGATAGCCAAATCGAGGCAATCGGCATCGATGCTGCGGTCGACGTCGCGTTGAACCAGCTCAGTGTCTTTTGCGAGAAGATCTATGTGGACGTTGACGTCGACGTCCTCGACCGGGCCTTCGCTCCCGCGTGCCCGGGGGCACGACCGGGGGGATTGACCGTCAGACAGCTCTCCGAAGGTGTGGCTCGGTGCGCGGCCCATCCCGCGGTGACGGCGATGGACTTCGTTGAGGTCGACCCCACCGCAGACGTGAATCACCAAACCCTCGACGTACTAGCCCACCTCCTCCTCACCGCCGCCGCCGGGTACGCCATGCGCTGAACCTTTC
>Ga0268386_10004187_pt1 | contig 10585 bp, 7 predicted proteins | sample RVTome_15_FD_200260 | JGI IMG/M metagenome (GOLD analysis project Ga0268386, IMG submission 200260) | Soil microbial communities from uranium-contaminated site in the Upper Colorado River Basin, Wyoming, United States - RVT150D86... ... | reverse complement strand
CGGATCGCTTGAGAGGCGGTTCGGGTTGACGTTTCCGAGGCGTAGCGGGGTGGCGCCAGGCTCGTGAGTGGTCGCCGTCGGCCGAGTCGGCGTCTGTGGATCGCCGCACTGCCCGGAACCGTTGCCGCCGGGGGGACGGTCTCCTGGACGTCTCCATCGACACTGACCATCACGGGCCCCGACGGCACGCCGGTGTCGAACGCCTTCGTCCGGTATCACTACGCCGGCTCGCTGACCAATCCCGTGCAGCCGGTGACCTACGTCGCGCGCGGAAGCGCAATCATCCGCTCCGGTGCGAACGGGCAGGCGATGATCCCCTTCCGCCTCCACGTCCGGCGGCCGCTTCCGCTGTCGACACCCCCGTCGCTCCATGTCGACTGCATCTATGTGCCGCGGCTGCACAACGCCTTCGGCCCGATCGCCGCGTTCGCGACGTCTGTGCCGGGCGTGTTCGCGACTGACGAGGGAGGCACGCGCATCGTCGTATCCGCCGTGACGGGCACACTCCGTCCTCTTTCATCTCCTCCCCTCCTGTTGATCCACCCCGCGCACCCGGACGATTGCCCCCGCGAACGCTCACAGGAGGAAGGAGTTCAGGAGCCGGGCCGGGACGTGCCCACTGCGTCCTCTTCATCTCCTCCCCTCCTGTTGATTTTTTTAGAGCACCCAGCTGAAAGCGGCGCTCGCGATAGCGGTATCCTGAAACCCCACGCCCGTCAGATCGGCAATCGTCAGCTCCTCATCGGAGGTTCGGCCGCTCTTCCGGCCCGCGGCGATCGCGCCCAGTTCCGCATGCACGTCGTTGCGGGTGAGCACGCCCGCGTCGAGGGCGTGCTTCAGTTCGCCGAACGCCGAGCACTGTGCGAAGCGATCCACGACGACGAGATCGGCGCGATCGAGGCAGCCTGGATCGAGTTCCTGCTTCCCAGGAGAGTCCGATCCGACTGCGACAATGTGGACGCCCGGCTTCAGCCAGTCGCCGTTGACCAGCGGCGCGCGCGATGGCGTGGCGGTAATCAGCACGTCGGCGTCGCGGCAGACCTCCTCGATGCTGCCGGCAGGCGCGACGTCGAAACCCTCATCCGACATCTCGCGGCAATACCGATCGAGATTCGCTCTGGTCGGGCTCCAGGCGACGACCCGCGAGAACGATCGCACCGTCGCCAGGCAGCGGATCTGGTGTCGGGCCTGCACGCCGCTGCCAATCACGCCAACCGTCCGCAGCGATGTGCGCGCCAGGTAGTCCGAGGCGAGCGCCCCGGCCGCCCCGGTGCGGATGTCGGTGAGGAACCCGTTGTCGAGCAGCAGCGCGACGGGAAAACCCGTTGCCGCGTCGAAGAGCGCCATCAATCCCGATCCGCTTGGAAGCCCCTGCCGCGGATTGTCGTAGAAGCCCGAGGCGACCTTGACCGCGATGTGCGGCAAGCCCTCGATGTGGGCGGTCTTGACGTGGAACTCTCCGTGCGCGCCCGGAATCTCGAGATTGATGACGGGAGGCACGCGCGTGCGTCCCTCGCCATCCGCGCGAAACGCGTCGCGCATGACGGCCACCGCGCGCGCCGGAGACACGACGCGGCGAAGGGCGTTTTCGTCAACGATGGGCAGGCTCGCCGTCACTGGCATCATGGGTTGCGTCCGCTCGCGAGAAAGGTTCGTACTCCGTTCCTCCTTCTCTGACGGCGCCACGGCCCCTATGGTTTACCAGCCGCCGCGGGAAGCACCGCGACCGCGTCGATTTCGACGCGGAGCCCCTCGCCCGGCAGTCCCGACACCTCGACCGTTGTCCGGGCCGGCCGGTGCCCGTCGAACATGCGGGCGTACACCTCGTTCATCCGTTGGAACTCGCGCATGTCCACGAGGAACACGCCGCAGCGGATCACGTGAGCCAGGCTGGATCCGGCCGCCTCGAGGATCGCCGCGACATTCCGCAGCGCCTGCTCGGTCTGTGACTCGACGTCCGGCGCCAGGGCGCCGGTCTGCGGATTCCGGCCCGCCTGCCCCGACACGAACACGAGATGGCCGGCGATCATTCCCGGTGAATACGGTCCCACGGGCGTGGGGAGCTGCGGCGCGGTGACGGAATGCATAATGAAGTTTGAAGGTTTGAAGTTTGAAATTTGAAGTTGAAAGAGTATACCGAGAGCTTCCGAACTTCGAACTTCAAACTTCAAACTTCAAACTTCAGACTTCAGACTTCCAAAGATGTCCCGCTTCAAGCTGCTCATCGAGTACGCCGGCACCCGGTACAGCGGCTGGCAGATACAGAAGAACGCGCGCACCGTGCAGGGGGAAATCGACCGCGCGGTCCGCGAGGCCTCAGGCCGCAAGGACTTTGAGTTGTACGGCTCTGGCCGGACCGACGCCGGCGTGCACGCGCTCGCCCAGGTGGCGCATCTCGAGCTGTACACGACGCTGTCGCCGGAATTGCTCCGCCGCAAGATCAACGACGAGCTGCCCGCCGACATTCACGTCCGGCAGGTCGCCGCCGCGCCGCACAGGTTTCACGCCAGGCACGACGCGGTGGCGCGGACCTACCTCTACCAGGTTTCCCGGCGCAGGACCGCGTTCGCCAAGCCCTACGTGTGGTGGGTGCGCGAGCCGCTCGATCCCGGGCGCATGCGCGAGGCGGCAGGCCTGTTCGTGGGAATGAAGAACTTCGCCTCGTTCACAGACGACGATCCGGAGGAGAAGTCCACGCGCGTGTCGATCGAACGGCTGGAGCTGGCGGAAGCCGGCGCGCTGATCCTGGTTCGAATCCAGGGCTCGCATTTTCTGTGGAAGATGGTCCGGCGGATCGTCGGAGTGCTCGTCGCCGTCGGACGCGGGGACCTCGCCGTATCCGATGCGGCCGGTTTCCTGAACGAGGGCCAAGGTGCGGCGAGCGCGGCGGCGTTGACCGCCCCCGCCGCTGGCCTCTTCCTCGAGAGTGTGTCTTACAAGGGGGACCCGGGCCCGGGGCCGATTCAGCCCGTGGTGCCTCTTACTTCTTTTTGATGCCGAGCTCTCCGAGCTTGCGCGCCACGTCTTCTCCGGCGGTCTTCACGCTGACGTTTCGATCGATCTCGAGGATCTTGCCGTCAGGGCCGATATAGAAGGTCGTCCGACGCGCGAGGCCGCTGGGGCCCAGGATGCCGTAGGCGCCGGCGGCTTTCTTCTCGGGGTCGCTCAAAATCGGATAGTCGGCGTCGAGGGACTCCGCGAACTTGCGATTCGTGTCCGGGTCGTCCACGCTGGCAGCGAAGTACGCCACGTCGAACGCCTTGAGGGCAGCGCCGCTCTCACGGAGCGACTTGCATTCGGCCGTTCACCCTCCGGTAAACGCCTTCGGGAACCAGGCGAGGACGACCGCCTTCCCCTTGTAATCGGACAAGCGGTGAGTCCTGCCGTCCGACCCTGGCATCTCGAATGCCGGCGCCGCCTCGCCCACCTTCAACTCCACCGTCTGCGGCATGCGCCCTCCCGCCCACAGCACCGTGGTCAGGGCTCCGGCAATGGCGCCAGCCGTCGCCCACATCGAACGCAATCTCATGCTCCACCTCATGAATCTGCAATGCTACTACAGCTTCACTCTACCAGTTGCCAGCTACCAGCTACCAGCTACTCTCCCCGCACCAGCCGCTCTCGCGCGAGCATGATGTCGCTGCCGTCCCCCATCAGATACATCACGTCCCCTTCCTGGATGCGTTCGTCCGGGGAGAGTGCGGTGATGTACTGCTCGCCGCGCTGGATGGCGAGGATCGACGCGCCGGTATCCGCGCGCAGGTTCAGATCCGAGATCGTCTGACCGACGGCCCCGTCCCCGCGATCGATGCGGTGGGTCGCGATCGGCATGCGCCGAATCGGGTCGGGCAGCGATTGCAGCATCGGGCTCGGGGCCCGGACGGTCCGCGCCGAGATGGATTCCCGCCGGAACACGTCGAGCAGCGTTTCGATGGTATTCCCCGCCACGTTGAGCCGCGCCAGCAGCTGCGCCGCGACCTCGAGCGAGGCCTCGAGCTCCTCCGCCACCGCGACCGACGCGCCGATGGCGTGGAGCCGTTCGGCCTCCAGGCGGTACCGGGTGCGTACCACGATCGGAATTCCGGGGGACAACTGCCGCGCGGCCTTGACCATCCGCTCAGCCGCGTCCGGATCGCTCAGCAGGCAGACGATGGCGACGGCCCGATCGATGCCTGCCGCACGCAGGCTTTCCGGGCTGGTGGCATCGCCGTAGAAGATGTGCTCCCCTTCGGCCTTCGCGCGCTGCACGGTCGCGCCATTCAACTCCAGGATCACGTAAGGCACGCCCAGATCGCGCATGGCCCGCGCGACGAGCTGCCCGCCGATGCCGAACCCCATCACGATGACGTGGTTCTCGAGATGAGCGGCGATCGCGTCGCGCTCCGGCGCCAGCGCTCCCCCGCGGACGCGCACCCAGGACGCGACCGCCGGCGCCGCCGCCAGCAGCGTCGGAGTCGCAATCATCGTCGCGATGCTCGCGCCGAGCATCGTCTGCCACATGGTCGCCGGCAGGAGGCCGGACTCGACTCCCGACCGGCCGAGGATGAACGAAAACTCGCCGACCTGCGCCAGGCCGATCCCCGACGCGATCGCGATCCGCATCGGGCTCATGGACCCGACGAGCGCACCGGTCGCGATCACCGCCTTGCCGATGACAATCGCGGCCGCGATCCCGATGACGAGCGGCAGGTGCGCGACAACGGTGGGGATGTCGATCAGCATGCCGAGGGAGATGAAGAACAACCCGGACAGCACATCGCGAATCGGCCGCACCTCGGCGTAGGCCTGATGGCTGAACTCGCTTTCGGCCAGCATCAACCCGGCGAGGAAGGCCCCGACCGCCATCGACAGCCCGATAAGGGATCCGAGCCAGGCGGTGCCGACGCTGGCCACGAGGATCGCGAGCGGGAAGGCCTCGCGCCGGCCGCTCGAGGTGACGAAGCGCAGGAGCCGCGGCAGCACGAGGCGGCTCGCGCCGGCCACGGCGGCAATCGCCAGCAGCGCGCGGCCGAGCGCCGCCGGGACCGCCGACAGCGAGGTCTGCCCGGAGAGGATCGGGATGAGCAGCAGGAGCACGACGATCGCCAGGTCCTGGAGCAGGAGGATGCCAACCGTCAACCGGCCGTGCGGCGACGAGAGCTCGTTCCGCTCCGCCAGCCCCTTCAGCACGATCGCCGTGCTCGACAGCGCGACGAACAGCCCGATGAAAATTGCGAGCCGGAGCGGGACCAGGTCCAGGCCCACGAGCACGAGACCGACAATGGCGGCCGTGCCGGCAATCTGCAGAGAGCCCGCCGCAAGAATGGTCTTCCAGATCTGCCGCATGGCGGCCAGCGAAAAGTCGAGTCCGACGGTGAAGAGCAGCAGGACGATGCCGATCTCGGCGAGCATGTCCACCTCTTCAGGCGTCTCGATGATTCGGATGCCGTCCGGTCCGGCCACCACCCCGGCCAGCATCATGGCGACAATGGCGGGCACACGCGCTCGCGCGAGGACGACGACGAGGATCAGGGCGACGGCGTAGGTGAGAACGAGGTCCGCAAGCAGCGAGTGGTCGGGCATCGGTATGGAGAGATGCTATCCCACACCGTGCGCTGAAAGCGCGCCGGGGGTGCGAAGGGCGCGGGGCAACGAAAATCGCGCAGCGCGGGGGACAGACGAAATCGCGGAGCGCGCCGAGATCGCGGAGGAGGCCGTCGAGATGAAGAGCGGCGCCCGCGCGCTCTGCGATTTTCCAGCCTGTCGTCGCCATCTGGATCACCCCGCGCCCTCCAGGTGTCTGAGGCTGGCATCCCCTCCACCTCTGCGATACGCTACGGTCCCGCAGGAGGAGGATGTATGAGTCTCACACGTCGTCAATTCATCGTCATTTCGTCGGCCGCGCTCGGGAGCGTGCCGATCCGGCGCGTGCATGCCTGGCAGGGCGGCCAGGCCCCCGCGACGCGTTTCGAATCGATCAGGCGCAATGTCGGGTACTTCACGGGCAAGGGGGGGACCATCGGGTGGCTCGTGAACCCCGACGCCGTCGTCGTCGTCGATACGCAGTTCCCGGACACGGCGAAGCTGTGCCTCGAGGCGCTCGCCGAAAAGTCCGCGCGCGGAATCGATCTGCTGTTCAACACCCATCACCACCCTGACCATGTCGCTGGCAACGGCATCTTCAGGCCGAAGACCAAGCGGATCGTGGCGCACGTCCGGGTGCCGGAACTGCTCAAGCAGAGCGGGGGAAGCGGACCGGCGCCGGTGGTGCCGGACACGACGTTCGACCGCACCTGGTCGGAAGACGCTGGTGACGAGCGCGTCTCGGCGAAGCACCATGGACCCGCGCACACCGGCGGCGACGCGGTGATCCACTTCGAGCGCGCGAACGTCGCGCACATGGGCGATCTGCTCTTCCACGAGATGCACCCCCGCGTCGATCGCCCGGCTGGCGCGAGCATTCAGAATTGGATCACGACGCTCGAAACGGTGGCGAAGGAGATGCCGGCGAACACCACTTTTATCGCGGGACATGCCAAGCCCGGGCTGCCTGTCGTTCACGATCGGAAGGCGCTTCAGCGCTTCCGCGATTACCTCGATGCGGTGCTGACGTACGTTCGGAAGGGAATCGCCGCGGGGAGCTCGAAGGAGGAACTCATGAAACAGCAGGCGCTGGCTGGGTTCGAGAGCTATCACACGGCGGGGGCCCGGCTGAGCCTCCCGGGGGTCGTCGACGTCGCGTACGACGAGTTGTCGTCGAAATAGCACGGGTTTCACGACCGTGGCGAGCCGCACGAAACTGTCACGACGGTTCTGCAATTCGCTCGTAACTCGTTGAGGCGTTCCACGGCTGAAACTGGCGCGGCGTTGGCACCGCCACGACTGTCCCCAGCGGGAGTGGTGTGTCATGAATTCGAGGCTGCGGATTTCAGGGCTCCTCGTGGTGGCGGCGCTCGCCGCCGCGTCCGGTCCAATCGGCGCGCGGCAGCAGAGCGCGATCTCTCAGGCGCCGCTGCCCGACGTCGATGTCCGCGACAGCCGGCCGGTGGCCGCGCCGACCGACGTGCTCGCGGCGCAGGGCCCTCCGGCACGCTCACGCCAATCCCGTCTGCACCCGCATACCGGAGCCGTCCGGCTGCTCGAGAGGCCGGGCATCACCGCGCCGCGTGGCGGGAGTGCGGCGGCGCTCCGCGGCGTGGTGGCATCAGCCGGCGGGCGGCTTGGCCTGGACCGGAGCGACCTCGAGTCCCTCGCGGTCATTCGCGATTACACCAGCCAATCCACCGGCCTTCGGCACGTGGTCTACCGGCAGTCCTTTGGCGGCATCGACGTCTTCGACGGCATCGTTGCGATGCACGTCGACGGTGCTGGATCGGTTGTACGGATCACGTCGAGCGCCGCTCGAGGCGCCAACCGGCCGCAGGCGCCGCTGCTGAGCGCAGCCGACGCCGCGATCGAAGCCGCCCGCAGCGTTCTGCCCGACAGTCTCTTCCTCCCGGCGGTCGTCGATGGACCAACCGGAGCGGGCCGTCGCACCCGCTTCGCGCGCGGACCGTTCCGCGAGAACGTCAACGCGGAACTGACCTGGTTCGCTCTGGACGGCTCGCTGCGCCTGGCGTGGCACGTGACGCTCGAGCCCGACGGCATTCCGCAGTTCTACGATGTCGTGATCGATGCCGAGAGCGGCGAACTGCTCCTCCGGCGCAATCGCGTGCAATATGACGAGGGCACCGGGCGGGTCATGCAGTCGAACGCCACGCAGCTTCTGGATCCGCGGCTCCCTGACCAGATGCCGGGAAGCGCCGGCACCTGTCCGCCGCCCCTCAATCACGAGCTCCGGAATCTGACGACGCCGTTCCGGGATGCCGGCGCGGTTCTCGGCAACACCGGCAGGCTCGAGGGGAACAACACGGTCGTCCTGCGCGGCGACAATTCCACGCCCGGGGCCACCGGCACGTCCGACGGAACGCAGTGGATATTCGACTTCCCCTTCAACTCAAACGGGGCGTCCGAGACATCGCTGTTCTTCGCCCTCAACTACGCGCACGACTTCTTCTACGACCTCGGCTTCGACGAGCCGGCCGGCAACTTCCAGGCGGACAACTTCGGGCGCGGCGGCGCGGGGGGGGACGCCCTCCGCGTGGTCTCGCGCGCCGCGGGTCGTAACAACGCGACGTTCCAGCCGATGCCGGAAGGCAGCAGTCCCATCATCAGCGTGTTCCTGTGGGACGGCATCGGGTGCTGGGCGGAGGACGTCGACAGCGACGGCCTGCTCGACATCGACGGCGGATACGATCTCGACATCGTGCTGCACGAGTTCCACCACGGCGTCAGCCATCGCCTGAACACCGCGTTCACCGGCAACGAGGCTAATGCGATTGGCGAGGGCGGGAGCGACTTCTTCGCCTACAGCGTCAACGGCGACACGACGCTCGCCGAATATTCACGCCCGGGCGGACTCCGGCAGGTCAACGAGAAGACATACGGCGACTGGTTCTGCCTCTTCGGCTTCATCTGCGAGCCGCATGCCAACGGCGAAATCTTCGTCAACGTGCTGTGGGACGTCCGCGAGCGTTTCCGCGCCGACCTCGTGCGGGGCAGCGAAGCGGCCGCGATCAACGAAGTGCACCAGCTCTATGTGGATGCGCTCAAGCTCTCGCCGCCGGCGCCGACGATGCTGGACATGCGCGACGCGATGCTCCAGGCCGATGCCCTTCGCAACCCGGGTTCGGGCGACAGCGAAAACTTCTGCAGGCTCTGGGAGCCGTTTGCGGCGCGCGGCATGGGCGTCAACGCGACCGATACGGCCGACAACGGCTCGAATCAGGTGGGCCCCGACGCCTCGGTGCCGCCCGGGTGCGACGCGCCGCCTCCGCCCCCGACGATCACGCTGACCGTCGGAGCGGCGACAGCCACAGAGGTGGGTCAGACGAACGGTTCGTTCACGATCAGCCGCGGCGAAGTCCGCGACTCGCCCACGAACGTGGGCTACACGATCAGCGGATCGGCGGGTAATGGCACGGACTACGCGACCATCGCGGCTTCGGCGGTCATCCCGGCCGGGGCTGCGTCAGTGGACGTGATCATCACCCCAATCGACGACGAATTGGTGGAGGCGAACGAAACGGTGACGCTGAAGCTGAAGGTTAGCAGTGCGTACGTCCTCGGGACACCCTCCACCGGGACTATCACGATCGTCAGCGACGACACGGCCCCGGATCTCGTCGTCTCGAAGGTGGTCGCACCCTCCACGGCCGGCGCAGGCGACGAGATCGTCGTCAGCGACACGACGAAAAACCAGGGGACGGGCGCGGCGGACGAGTCCGTGACCTCGTTCTTCCTGTCGACGAACATCAGCTGGGATGCCGGCGACACGCCGCTCGGCAGCCGGACCGTCGGGGCTCTCGGGGTGGACCAGTCGAGCACCGTGAACACGACCTTGACACTTCCGACTGGCCTGGTGCCGGGGACGTACTTCATCCTGGCCAAGGCGGACGGACCGGGGACACTCTCCGAAATCAGCGAGTCGAACAACGTGCGATCCGATTCGACGCGGATCGGGCCCGATCTCGACGTCAGCGCCTTGTCGGTCCCGGCAGCGGCGGGCCCTGGCGCGACGATCCCGATCAACGACACGACGAAGAACCTGGGCGGGGGCGCCGCCGCCGCCTCCTCCACGCGCTTCTACTTCTCGACGAACGGATCCGTGGACGACGGTGACATTCTCCTCGGGGCGCGCGCGGTGCCCGCGCTGGCGGGTGGCGCTACCAGCGCTGCGACTACAAGCGTTACGCTTCCGGGCAGCATCGAAACCGGGACGTACTACATTGTTGCGACGGCTGATGGCGACAACGACGTCGCCGAGACCTCGGAGTCGAACAACGCGCGGTACGATCAGATCCGGATCGGACCGGATTTGAAGGTGTCATCGATCTCGGTGCCGGCGCGCGGCGCGGCCGGAGCGGCGATCGCGATCACCGAGACGACACAGAACGTGGGGCAGGCGGCGGCCGGCGCCTCCACCACCGCGTACTATCTGTCGAGCAACTGGAGCCTGGACGGCGCGGACGTGCAGCTCTCGCCGGCCCGCGCCGTGGGCCCGCTTGCGGCGGGCGCGTCGAGCTCCGGCGTCACGTCCGTCGTGCTGCCCGACGTCGCGGCGGGCACCTGGTATGTGATCGCCGCCGCCGATGACGCGGGGGTCGTCCTCGAGACGTTCGAGAACAACAACACCAAGTACGACACCATTAAGATCGGTCCCGATTTCGACGTGACCGCCGTGAGCGCGCCCTCGTCCGCGGCCGCAGGCGCCACCATCAGCGTCAGCACCACGGTGAAGAACATCGGGGCGGACACCGCACCGCCGTCCACGGTCCGGTTCTATCTGTCGCTGAACCTCTCGTTCGACACGAGCGACGTCCCCCTCAACGCCGAGCGCGCCATTCCGGCGCTGGCGCCCAACTCGTCGAGCGCTGGGGCGACGGCCGTCACGCTGCCCTCGGGGGTGAGCGGGAAACACTACATCATCGTGGTGGCCGATCCGGACGGCACGGTCGCTGAAACCACCGAGACCAACAACACGATGGCCCGTGCGATAACGATCAAC
>Ga0268386_10004186_pt1 | contig 10589 bp, 9 predicted proteins | sample RVTome_15_FD_200260 | JGI IMG/M metagenome (GOLD analysis project Ga0268386, IMG submission 200260) | Soil microbial communities from uranium-contaminated site in the Upper Colorado River Basin, Wyoming, United States - RVT150D86... ... | reverse complement strand
CGAGGCCCTCCTGCTGGTCTCCAAGCCTCCGTCACCCGAGGTCGTCCGCATGCTGCTGGGCGAGTTCGACGGCATGCCCGCGGTTGCGGCGTTCGTAGGTCTCGAGCCGGACACGTCGGCACCTCGGGGCGTGCACCTCGCCGCGACACTCGAGCAGGCCGCGCTCGCGACGTTGGCCGCCCTGGGTCGCCATCAGCCGGATCCTGGCGCTGGCATGGCTGCGGTGGCCGACCGGGCGCTCGGGGATCTGAACGACGAGCGTGACGCGGTGCGCGGCCTGTTCTCCGGCGGAACCCTGTGCTACGAGGCGATGGCGCTGACATCACGCCGGCTCGGCGTGGTGCACTCGAACACCCCGCTCGACCGGGACTGGGGACTGCCGGCCCCCGACGGCGCGCACATCTTTCTCGACCTCGGTGCAGAGGAGTTCACGCAGGGTCGCCCGCACCCCATGATCGACCCTGAGCCCAGAGTTGAAGCCCTCCGTGAGCACGGCGACGATCCGGCCACCGCGGTCATTCTCTTTGACGTCGTACTCGGTTACGGTGCCCATCCTGATCCAGCTGGCGTCCTCGCCCCCGCGTGTGCCGAGATCACCGCGCGCCCCGATCCACCGGCCGTCGTCGCCTACGTGCTGGGAACGGCGGACGATCCTCAGGACATGGTGGCCCAGCGCGAGCAACTCGCCGACGCCGGTTGTGTGCTCGCGCCGACCAACGCGCGGGCGGCACTGCTCGCGACCGCGATCGCGTCGCGTCGCCCGGACATCGCGGAGGAGCGCGCATGAACTCGATCGGTATGAACGGCAGCGGCCCCCGGCACCAGCCGCCCGTGGCACTGGTCACCTATTCGACGCGGCCGCGGGGTGGTGTGGTCCACACATTGCACCTTGCCGAGGCGCTGACCAGGCTCGGCCGGCAGGTGCACGTGTTCGCGCTCGGCGATCCCGGCGTCGGGTTCTTCCGCCCCGTCGATGCACCGGTGACCATCATCCCAGAGCCCTCTCGCGAGCCGACGCTCGAAGCGCGGGTGTTCGCGTCGATCGACACGCTGACACGCGGACTTGGCCAGGTGCTGGATGGCCGCTACCCGCTGGTCCACGTGCAGGACTGCATCGCGGCCCGCGCCGCCGTCGCGCTGCGTGACCAGGGCGCGGAGATCGAGGTGCTCCGAACCGTCCACCACGTCGACGACTTCACGACCGAGGCGCTGGTGGAGTGCCAGCGCCGGTCGGTGCTCGACCCCGATCATCTCATCGTGGTCAGCCGATACTGGCGTGACCGCCTGGCGTCCGAGTTCGGTGTCGACTCAGCCGTCGTGACCAACGGAGTCGACGCATCGCGGTTCGCGGCGCCCACATCGCAGAGCGCGGCCCTGCGGTCGCAGGTCGGGGCCGACGACCGGACGTTGTTCCTGACCGTCGGGGGGATCGAGCCTCGCAAGGGCACGCGCGAGTTGATCGAGGCGCTCGCAATCGTGCACGAGCAACTCGATCCGCCCCCCGTGCTCGTGATCGTGGGCGGTCACTCGTTCCAAGACCACCAGCACTACCGCGAGCAGGTGCTCGACCGCGTCCGGCAGCTCCTGCTCAACGATGCGCTCGTGCTGCCGGGGACGGTGGCCGATGCTGAGTTGCCGGCGTGGTATCAGGCGGCGGATGTGTTCCTGTTTCCCTCGGTCAAGGAGGGCTTCGGGCTAGTGGTCCTCGAGGCGATGGCGGCCGGCCTGCCCGTGGTCGCCAGCGACATCCCGGTGTTCCGCGAATACCTGAAGCACGGGCGGGGTGCGTTGTTGGTGCCCGCGCACGACGCCGGTGCGCTGGCAGATGCGATGCTGCGACTGGCCTGCGACGCCGACCTCCGCTCGGCGCTCGCCGCCGCCGGCCCCGCCGTCTCTGGCGTGTACACGTGGGAGGGCTGCGCGGTCCAGCACATGGCCATCTACGACCGCGTTGCGGCCTCGGTTCCCTAGATGCGTCCCAGACTCAGCCCGACAGGTGCTCGTCGAGTGCACGAACCGCCTGCTGGAAGCACGAAAGCGGTGCCCTGGCGACCCCGGCGCCGATCTGCCCGCGACCACGGTGGACGTCGAGGATGCCCGTGTTGATGGCCGGCGTCTGTTCGAGTTCGACGACGCGTCTGGCGTCGACACCAACCGGTGAGCCACGGAACTCGAGGTACGGCAGCTGGAACCGGCGGCTGCGCCCCACACACATCTGGTCGAACGCCTCAGTGGTCCCCACGGCCTGCGCCAGCGTGCTACCGAGGAACCCGGCGACGGCAGGCGAGGCGGCGGCCGCGGCGCCGCCGAGGCCAATCAACTCCAGCACGGCGCTGTCACCGATGTCCGGTGCAGCGTCGTCGGCGGTGAACTGCCCGTGGTAGAGCGCGTCGCCCACTGGTGGGGCGTCGGCGATGAACCAGCGATCGCCGGTGCCCGCGAGTCGGATGCCGAACGTGGTCCCGTTGCGTGCCATGGACACGACCAGGCTGGACGCAGCGATGCCCGCGGCGGCGTCGGCCGTGGCCTTCGCGGCCGCCATTGCGAAGTTGAGGAAGAACAGGTGGTTCGACGACAGGTACCTGGCCACGTCGACCGCGCGGGGGTCGTCGAGCGCCACGAGGGCGGGCAGCAGGTCGCGCACGAGCAGGTTCGACGCCGCCTGGGTGCGCATGTGCATGTCGTCGCCCATCTGCAGGCCCTGGGAGGCGAGCGCAAACACGTTGATGGGACCGTGCGCTTCGATGACGGCGCCAAGTACCGGGCCCGCGACCTGCGTCAGCCATCGCAACCGCTCGATCGCCTCGGGGTCGTCGGAACCCATCCACGCTCGTGTGCCGGGTCCCTGGTTCACTGCCGAGAACGCCCGTGTTCCGTCCTCTGGGTTCTCGGCGACGAGAGCCGGCGCCGATGGGCCGACAGCGCTGGCCATAGGAACTGCGCCACCGTGATGGTTGGCCGGCGCCACCCGGATCTCGCCGCGGGCCAGCAACCCCTCCGCCTGATCGGGATCGGCCGCCCAACCCTCCGCCACGACCGCGGCGCGTGCCGAGCGGCGCAGCGGGTCACAGAACTGCTCCCACGCCAGCGGTGGGCCCGAGTGCAGAATGGTCCGGTCGTCCAGATCGACCGCCGCGGATTGGACCGCGGTGACCTCCACGACCTGGGGTGCGGCCTGGTCCAGCCGCTCGAACACCTCGGCGTTGGCGCGGTCGACCCGCGAACCGTGCCGGCCGCACAGGCGGGTCAGCACCCGGACGAGCTCGGTGTCGCCACCCGCCGGGATGCGCCAGTCGACCTGTGCCACGGCGGCGCCCTGGCGCTGAGCGGCGTCGCCGAACACGGGCAGGCCGATGTTGACGACCGCAAGGTCCTCCGGGAGCTGGACCGGCTCGGACACGTCCCTACGATCGCTGGTCATCATGGCTGACAAGAACCTCCTCGCTCGCTGGGAGGGCGGCTACCGTGCCCGCGTCAGCGTCCGCGACTTCGACATCCTGACCGACGAACCGCCGTCCGCCGGCGGCAATGACGAAGGCCCCACGCCGACCGAGCTGTTCCTGGCCTCGCTCGCCACCTGCTTCACCCTGGCGGTGGCACACGTGGCGCGCAAGCGCAGCATCACGCTCCGGCAACTCGAGGTGCGCGTTCACGCCGACTACGAGGGTCTGCGCTTCGCGTGGATGCGCCTGGAGGTCAAGACGGACCTGGCCCACGACGACGCGGAACAGCTCGTCGAACGCGCCAAGGCCTACTGCTTCGTATCGCGCACCCTGCTCCAGCAACCCGAGATCGAGTACGCGGTCGTCGACTGAGCTGCGGGCGGCCTCAGTCATGAGTGACCGCCGCGGCCTGCGCGAGCAACCGCTTCTCGGCTCGGGCAACACGGTCACGGCGCTGTGCGATCTCGCTGCGGAGTTGATGCGCGTCCTGTCGCACCGACCGCGCCATGTCCCGCACGACATCGGGGGCGGCGCCGCCCTGCAGTGCACGGCCCGCCACGAGCCAGCGCGGGTCGAGGACCTCCGATAGATCAGTCCCCGATAGCCCGAGCCGCCGTCCTGTCTCCTGCTCGGCCGCCGTGTCGATCATCTCGCCGGTCAGGTCGACGCCCCGCAGGCCCGCGCGTGCCGCCGTCTGGACGGCGCGACCGACGATCCGGTAGGCCGACCGGTAGTCCACGTCGCAGCGCTGCATGACGAACTCGGCCAGGTCGGTCGCCTGGGTGAAGCCTTTGATGAGGGCGTTCCACATGCGGTCCGCGTTGACCTCGAGGCTGTCGACCACCGCACGCATGAGATCGGTGGTCCGCTGCGCCTGCGTGAGCGCGCGGGGGACCTCCCCGTAGGCGAAGATGAGGTTGTCGCTGCGTGCGGACGGGCTCTTGGTGACCGCCAGCAGTCCCGTCAGCCTGCCGATGAGCAACCCGGTGCTGCCCCGCACGACGCTCAGCGAGTAGGGGTTGCGCTTCTGCGGCATGAGCACGCTGGCGCGGGTGTACGCGGGGGCCAGCGAGACGTAGTCGAACTCCTGGCTCGCCCAGATCTCGAGGTCCTCGGCGAGTTTGTCGAATCCCGCGAGCAGGCTCGCCGCCCCGGCGACGACGGCGATGAGGCTGTCGGTCTGCCACATCGCGTCGCGCGTGTGCTCGATGACGCCGTCGAACCCGAGCAGTTCCGCGATGTGCCGGCGGTCCAGCAGCAGCCGGCTGCCGTTGGCACATCCTGCACCGCCGGGGGAGCGGTTGATGTCGTCGAGGGCGGCCAGAACACGCCGGCCGTCGCGCGCCGCCGGGTAGGCGAACGACAGCAGGTAGTGGCCCAACGTCGACGGTTGCGCCTGCTGCAGGTATGTCTGATCCGCCAGATAGGTCTCGGCATGGGCGGCAGCCTTACGCGAGAGCGCGTCGGTCAGGCCGGCGGCTGCGTCGGCGAGGTCCGCAGCGATCTGCCGCAGCCGGATGCGCAGTGCCCCGCGCACGGCCTCGCGGCGCGGGCGCCCGGCGTGCAGCCAGCCGGCGTCGTCTCCGATCTCTGCGGAGAAGTGCCGTTCCCGGCAGTTGTAGACCTCTCCGTGTGCCGGGTCGTATGGGAAGGTCTCGATGGGTTGCCGCTCAGTCTCGAGCAGCAGCCGCAGCAGCCGGACGGCGGCTGTCTCCGGGATGATGCCCTGGTCGCGCAACACGAGCACATGCGCGATGTCGGCCAGGTTGAGCCCGTGGTGCAACTCGGCGGCGTCGGCGACCTCGAATGCAAACCCGGCGTCGATCAGTTCTTGGGCGGGCGCGCTGCCGGGTGGACCGGCCCCCAGCGCCGTCACTGCGACGGCCATCGTGCCGGAGCACCTGCGGCGATCGCCGACGCCAGTCCCCCGGTGTGCCAGAACACGATGGGTCCCGTGACGTCGCGCACCTGTGACAGGTGTCCGAGCGCCTTGGCGGTGTAGACGGGATCGAGCAGCATGCCCTCCGTGTCGGCGGCCAGCGCCGCGGCGCGCCGGCCCGCGTCGGAGGGCCGACCGAAGCCGGGTCCACGTGCATCCATCACCGTCACCTCGTCTGGTCGGGGAGGTCGTGCTGCGAGCCGGTCGGTGCACGCACGGGCCAGGGCGTCGATCCTCGCGAGGCACTCGTCGACCGGCCGACTCACCGACGCGCCGACGACCCGCCAGCCCGCGCCGCCGGCGATCGTTCCGGCGACCAGCCCCGCCTGGGTACCGCAGGATCCGGTCGCCACGAGGAGCAGTTCGGGATCGACGCCGAGCTGCGCCATCTGCGCCGCCACCTCGGTGCATGCCTGCGCATAGGCCAGGCTGCCGATCGGCGTGGCGCCACCGCGTGGAACGACGTACGGCGTGCGGCCCCGCGCCCGGTGCTCGTCGGCCACGACCGCCAGGTGACGGTCGACCGAGCTGCGGTCGTCATCGCCGGTGAACCGCACGTGCGCCCCGAACCGCCGGGCCAGGGTCAAGGCCGTCGGCGGTTGCGACGGTGGGTTGCCGAACAGCACCAGCACGCAGGCCATGCCCGCGACGCGCGCGGCGGCCGCGGTGGTCATGCAGTGGTTAGAGCCCGGCCCACCACCGGTGATGATCATGTCACAGCCCTGCCGGCGTGCCTGCCCGATCAGGTACTCAAGCTTGCGCACCTTGTTGCCGCCAAGCGCGAACCCCGTCATGTCGTCACGCTTGACGTAGAGGGGAGGGCAGCGCAGCTCCCGCTCCAGGCGGTGGGCGCGGACCAGAGGCGTCGGCAGGATTGCGAGGGGGAACCGCGGCGCCTCGCCGACGCCGACGGCTTCGCGGTCCACGTGTCCCAGCCCTGCGCTCACGGCCATTGCGCCGGCTCCGTGGACCGTGCCGCCCGGGCCCGCCCGACGACCATGTCCACCATGTCGCCCGCGGCACCGGCGTCCGGTCTCGCGCCCAGGACCGCCCGGAGCTCGTCGCCGGACAGGTGGGCACGCACCGCGACGCTGTCAGGGAGCGCGTCGGTGGCCGGTGTGCCGCTGGCGCCAGCGACCGCCAGCGCATCCTGCAGGATGGCGTGGGCCTCGTGCTTGCCGGCCTTGTCGGTCAACGCCGCGAGCAGACGCTCCGACGCAAGGTGGTCGTGGTGGGTGGCGACGTTGCGGGTCATCCGTGCCGCGTCGATCTCGAGACCCTCCAGCAGGTTGCGAGCGAGCGTGAGCGCCGTGCCCGTGAGCAGGCAGATCTCTGGCAGCGCGACCCACTCGGCCTTCCACGCCCGCCCGTCGCGCTCGTGCTCGTGCACCGCACCGTCGAGAAGCACGTGCACCTGCGCCTGGACGAGCCGCGCCAGGGTCACCAGGTGCTCGGCACGCTCCGGGTTGCGTTTGTGCGGCATGGTGATGCTGCTGACGGCAGCCGGATCGGCCGCCTCGCGCACCTCGCCGATCTCTGTCCGTGCAAGCGCGTAGATCTCGTTGCCCATGCGGGCGAGCGTGCCGGCGATCAGCGCCAGCGTCACGCCGAACTCGGCGACCCTGTCACGAGCGGCCAGCCAGGAGATGCCGGGGTCGCCCAGAGCCAACAGCTCGCAGAAGCGACGCCGCAGTTCGAGTGCGCCGGCACCGAAGAACGCCGCCGTACCCACGGCCCCTCCGAGCTGGCCGACCAGCCAGCGGTCCGCCCCGGAGCGAAGACGATCCAGGTGGCGGCGGACCTCATCGGCCCACGACGCCACCTTCCAACCGAACGTGATGGGCGCGGCCACCTGACCGTGGGTGCGTCCGGCCATCACCGTGTCACGATGCGCGACCGCGAGCGCCAGCATCCGATGCTCGAGCGCGCGCAGATCCCGCCATGCGATCGCGCCGATCTGCTTGATGGTCAGCGCGGTCCAGGTGTCGGTGACGTCCTGCACGGTGGCGCCGTAGTAGACGTGCTCCCGTGCCTGCTCGGGCAGCGAGTCGCGCAGCACGCGGATCAGTCCCAGCGTGGAGTGGCCGGTCCGCCGGGTCTCGCGGGCCACCGCCTCCAGATCCAGCTGCTCGACCCGCGCGTGCGCACGGATCGCGTCCGCCGCGCCTGTCGGGATGTAGCCCAGCTCCGCCTGCGCCTGTGCCAGCGCCGTCAGGATGTCGAGCCAGCACCGCAAGCGTGCGTCCTCGGCGAAGATCGCCCGTGTCTCCGGTGTGCCCCACAGATGGCCGTACATCTGCGAGTCGGTCAGCCGGGCGGACATCACGCTTGCGTCAACTCGAGCGCCGTCACCAGGCCGCGTCGCACCTCGTCGAGGCTCGCGCCCCACGGCACGACCACCGTCGTGCCGTCGCGCTCGATCCCCTGCTCGATGAGGCAGCAGCGGACGAGGGTGGGGCCCACCGGGTCGCCGAGGCGTTCCCGCGGACACGTGTCGACCGCCGGCGGGTCGTCGCCGTAGAACCAGCGGTGGATCTGGCGCGACCTGGCGCAGCCAATGAGCAGCCAGTCCTCGCGCGGTGGCCGCTGGTCGAGGTAGGCGACCGGCGCGTCACCGGCCACCAGCCCCGACGCGCGACACGGGAACAGCACCGATGATGGGTTGGCGTCGTCCGCGAGCCGGCGCACATCGATCAGCTCGACATCGAGCCGCACCGGCGGCAGGTCATCGGCGGCCGCAAGGACGCGGCGCGCCTGATCGACGAGCTTGGCGGGCTCCGGTGGGATCACGTCGAGCACCCGTATCGCCGCGGGCGTGGAGTCCAGGATGAAGCCGACGTACTCGTAGCGACCCTCGACGACGACGCAACGCGCGGCCGGCTCCCTGCCGGCTGCCACGGCCAGCTGCGACGGCACCGAGATGTCCAGCTCGGGGTCACGCACGACCGCGCACTCGTCGGGCGTGGCCAGCAGGTCCACGGCCATGATCTCGGAGAACAGCGGCGCGTCGGACCGCTTGTGCACCTCCAGCAACGCAACGTCCCCGGCACGGCGCGCCACAATGTAGCGCGTCCGCCGGTAGGCCTCCCGGCCCAACAGCAGCGCGGACAGCGCGTCCCCGGTCAGCGGCACATCGACGTCGAGCACTGATACGACCCGCTCGCGGTCGGGATAGACGGTCATCGGCCGGGCCCGCCCCGCGGCCGCGGCCCGACGCCGGCGATGTCGAGCGTGTCGGCTCGCAGGCCGAGACGGAGCGCTTCGAGGCCCACCACGTCTGCGGGCGCGACGTTGCCGAGGTTGACCTCGTTGCCCAACCGGCGGATGAACCAGGCCTGTTGCGCCGTCTGCGGGGCTTCGAAGATCACATGGTCCAGGCCGACCGACGAGACCACGATGTCCACCAGATCGGCGCGTGCAGACCCGTCAGGCCGGTACAGGCCGACGGTCCCGCTGGCGCGGCCCTCCGCCAGCGCCAACCAGGCGCCGGCCGCCAGATCCCCGAGCATCTCGTCGCACCACGCGGAAGCATTCACCGGTGCGGCCGCGTCCTTGGAGCCGACCTCCGAGACGACCACGAAGTCAGCGGCGGCCCGCTTGATGAGACGCCGCTTGTCCTCGGGCGACATCGGCGCGACGCCGTTGGAGACCTCCACGCAGCCGAGTCCGATGCTCGCCGCCCACTCCAGGCAGGCCTCGACACGGTCCTGCAACCATGAGATCTCGAGCAGCGTGCCTCCGATGCACGCGGTTACGCCGTGCCGGGCGAGCAGCGCCACCTTCTCCGTGATAGCGGGATCGATGTACGCGGTGCCGAACCCGAACTTCCACAGGTCGATGCCGGCTGCCGCGGTCTCGAGGACGCTACGGACCATCGCCGCGGGGTACCCCATGTCGATGACATGAGTCAGGCCGGCCGCGCGCGGCTTCGCGCTGCGCCGGGGCAGATCGAGGAACGCGGGACGCCCGTCGACCTGGCTTGGATGACGCACCTGGCTCTGTCCCATAATGGATGGGTCTCCACTATAGTCATACGCCTCGCGAGAGGGTACCGCTGTGACACAGGCCGACCGCGTGTTGCTCGACGCCATCGGGGAGCGCTTCCGCAACCACCCTGGCCGCATCGCCAAGCAGGCGTTGCATCACGTCACCGATGTCCTTGGTCGGACGGATTGGGTGACCGGTCCTGGCGACGACACCGCCCTGATCCACCATGCCCAGGGCGACGTGCTGGCGGCGGGCGAGGCGATCTATCCACCGTTCGTCGCCGCGGACCCGTTCGGCGCGGGGGTCGGCGCCGTGGTGGCGAACCTCAACGACGTGGCCGCCATGGGCGGACGCCCGCTCGGCATCGTCGATACGGTCGTCGCGTCGGACGAGGTCGCCCGATCGGTGCTCGATGGCCTGCGTCATGCCGCAGATCTCTACGGCGTGCCGATCGTAGGAGGCCACCTGACGCTGTCCGACGGTGCGCCTTCGCTGTCGGCCTTCGCCGTCGGTGCGGTCAATGTCCCGTTGCTGGCCAGCAACGTCGCGCCGGGCCAGGCGTTGATGCTCGCGGCCTGTCTCGACGGGCGGCTTCGCGAGGACTTCCCCTTCTACCCGTCGTTCGAGCAGCGCGGCACACGCGTGCGCGGCGACCTCGATCTGTTGCCACAACTCGCGGAGCGCGGCGACTGCGTCGCGGCGAAGGACGTCAGCATGGCGGGGTTGCTGGGCACGCTCGCCATGCTGCTGCAGCCGACCGGCAACGGCGTCGTGGTGCATCTCGATCAGCTTCCACGTCCACCAGATGTTCCGGTGGAGACCTGGCTCGACGTGTTCCCCTCGTACGCGTTCCTGCTCTGCGGACCGCCGGAGCGGGTGCACGAGTGCATCGCGGCCTTTGCCGAGCGCGGACTCGCATGCGCGCAGGTCGGCGTCATTGACGACACCGGTGTCCTGTGCGCCCGCTCGGGTGCCGAGGCAGCCACGCTGTTGACCGACACCAGCGCCTCTGCGACCGGCCTGTCGTCACCGCCACGACCGGCGTACGAGCGACGCTGACCACCCGACCGGCCGTCAACGGCCGCCAGGCCAACGCCCCTGACCTTCAACGCCTCTGTCGCTGCGTGGCGGTGCTGGTGACGCGCGGCGAGCGATACGACCGCGGCCATGGCGGCCAGCACATCGGCGAACCCGGCGATCGACGCCCACGGCAGGCGATG
>Ga0268386_10004184_pt1 | contig 10590 bp, 7 predicted proteins | sample RVTome_15_FD_200260 | JGI IMG/M metagenome (GOLD analysis project Ga0268386, IMG submission 200260) | Soil microbial communities from uranium-contaminated site in the Upper Colorado River Basin, Wyoming, United States - RVT150D86... ... | reverse complement strand
GAGTGGCATTGGCCTGCGAGACGGCGCGTCAGAGCGCGGCGCTCCGCAGCGCTGATCGCGTCGGAGACGTGCAGCCGGGTGGTGCGCCCGCGGTGATCCGTGACGACCGACCACGGGTACCAGCCGCCCCACAGCGGCGGCAGCGCCGTCGGCTCGCGCGGACCGCCGGCGGGCTGGCGCTCCACGGTACGGCGCAGCGGGTATCCGAACCAGCCGAGGTAGCCGTAGCAAAAAGGGGGATCGCCGTCGGCGGCGGGTCGCGTAGGCCCGAGTGCTGCGCCGAGCGCCGCGAGCGGTTGACGGGTCGGCGTGCGTCGTCCGGCCAGCACCATCAGGTCGTCTTCCCAACGCGCGGTCCATGACGGCTCTGCCGCCATGATGTCGAAGCGTGCGTGCGGATGCGCCGCCGCGGCGCTCTCGAGCAGCACGGGATGCGGCATCGGCAACAACCGTTCGAACAACGGCGCGGGCTGCCGGGCGTACGGAAGATCGAACACCTGCATTGACGTGTCGACAGTGGGTGGTTGACAGACCATCGGGTGGCTTACTAAGGTGCGCGTTCCCTGCGAATTGTCGACAACTCACGAGTCCGTTCTTTCCGTTCTATGGCGGCCTATCTCCTCGACGACCAGCTGCTCGACGAAGGTGTCAACGTCACGCTCGCGCAGCGCGTGATGGAAGCGATTCAGGCCGCGATCGTCAAGGGCGATCTCGTGCCCGGAGCGAAGCTGCGCGAACCCGAGCTCGCGCGCCGCTACGGCATCAGCCGCGGGCCGTTGCGAGAGGCCATCCGCCGCCTCGAAGCGCGCCGGCTCGTCCAGGTCGCACCCCACACCGGCGCGCGTGTCACGCGATTGACAGCAGAACAACTCGTCGACATCTACGAGGCGCGAGAGGCCCTCGAGGGGATGGCCTGCCGGTTGTGCGCGGAGCGTGTTCGCGCCGACGAGATCGACCGCTTGCGGCGACTGCTCGATGCCCACGCGGCTTCGATCGACCGTACCGAGGGCCGGCACTATTTTCAGCCTGAGGGCGAGCACGACTTTCACTACCGCATCGCGCTCGCGAGCGGCAACGAGATCATCACGAAAATTCTCTGTGAAGACCTGTACCACCTGATGCGCATGTACCGGTACAAATTCAGCCTGCTGCGCGATCGGCCGCGAACGGCGCTGGAGGAGCACGCGCGCATCCTCGATGCGATCGCGCAAGGCGATGGCGAGCTCGCCGACATTCTGATGCGCCGTCACATCGCGACGTCGCGCAGAGCCATCGAGGCGCTGGCCGAGAGCGAAACGGAGCCCGACGCATGACCTCAACCCAGAGTGCCGGCGCGCGGTTTCGCGCCGCGATTGCCGAAGAAGTACCGCTTCAGGTGGTCGGTACGATCAACGCATACAGCGCCATGTTGGCCGCACGCGTGGGGTACCGCGCCATCTACCTGTCCGGCGCCGGTGTCGCGAATGCATCCTACGGGCTCCCCGATCTAGCCATCACGATGCTTCCGGACGTGCTGGAGGACGTGAGGCGCATTACGGGTGCGACCGATGTGCCGCTGCTGGTGGACATCGACACGGGATGGGGCGGTGCGTTCAACATCGCGCGCACCATCAAAGACATGATTCGTGCAGGCGCGGGTGCCGTGCACATCGAGGATCAGGTGGCGCAGAAGCGCTGCGGCCATCGCCCCAACAAGGCGATCGTGCCGACCGGCGAGATGACCGATCGGATCAGGGCGGCCGTGGATGCCAGACACGACGATGCGTTCGTCGTGATGGCGCGCACCGACGCACTCGCTGTGGATGGGTTCGATGCGGTGATTCACCGCATCGGTGCGTTCGTGGAGGCGGGGGCCGACGCCATCTTCGCGGAGGCGATGACCGACATCGGGATGTACCGGCGCATCGTCGCCAGCGTGGACGTGCCGGTGCTCGCGAACCTCACCGAGTTCGGACAGACGCCGTTGTTCACGATCGACGAGATGAACCAGGCAGGCATTCGCCTGGTGCTGTATCCGTTGTCCGCGTTCCGCGCGATGAGTCAGGCGGCGCTCGACGTGTATCGTGCCATCCGTACCCAAGGCACGCAGTCGAGCGTGCTGCCGAAGATGCAGACCCGGGCCGACCTCTACGACTGTCTCGGGTATCACGAATACGAGCAGAAGCTCGACGAGCTGTTCCAGAAAGAGGACGAGAGGGAGGCGAACTGATGGTCGACAAAAAACTGGGTGGAGCGGGCCTGCGTGGGCAGAGTGCGGGTGAATCCGCGCTGTGCACGGTCGGGAAAACGGGGACGGGACTCACGTATCGCGGCTACGACATCTCGGAACTCGCGGAAGGCGCGACGTTCGAGGAAGTGGCGTATCTCATCCTCTACGGGGAGCTGCCCAAACGTGCGCAGCTCGATGCGTATCGGAAAACACTCGCGGGCTTGCGGGCGTTGCCGGCCGCGCTGAAAGAAGTGCTGGAACGGATTCCGAAGGATTCGCACCCGATGGACGTCATGCGCACGGGCTGCTCGATGCTCGGCAATCTCGAGCCGGAAGGCGACTTCTCGCGGCAGAACGAGGTGGCCGACCGGCTGATCGCCACACTCCCGTCGATCATCAACTACTGGTACCGGTTCAGCCACGAGGGCGTACGCATCGAAACCGCAACCGACGACGAATCCGTCGCCGGGCACTTTCTCCATCTCCTCTCCGGGCGCAAGCCGGACGAGCTGCAACGGCGCGTGCTCGACGTATCGCTCATTCTCTATGCCGAACACGAGTTCAACGCGTCCACGTTCACCGCCCGCGTATGCGCATCGACGCTTTCCGACATGCATTCGTGCGTCACGGGCGCCATCGGGTCACTGCGCGGACCCCTCCACGGCGGCGCCAACGAGGCGGCAATGGAGCTCATCGACCGATTCCGTACGCCCGAAGAGGCGACTGCCGGCGTACGCGCGATGCTCGAGCGCAAGGACAAGATCATGGGTTTCGGTCATGCGATCTATCGCAAGTCCGATCCGCGCAACACGATCATCAAGGGCTGGGCGGAACGGCTCGCGAAGGAAGTGCACGACGAACGCCTGTACGCAGTGTCGGTCGCCGTGGAAAGGGTGATGTGGGACGAGAAGGAGCTCTTTGCGAACGCGGACTTCTTCCATGCGTCGACGTATCACTTCATGGGTATCCCGACCAAACTGTTCACGCCGATTTTCGTCTGCTCGCGCGTGAGCGGGTGGGCTGCGCACGTGATCGAGCAACGCAGCAACAATCGGATCATCCGTCCGAGCGCGGACTACGTCGGGCCGGAGCCGCGCAAATTCGTTCCCCTCGCTGCGCGCGGCTGACGCCCATCGCGAAGCACGTTCACCGAAAACCCCCGAACCCGAAGGAAGCGGAGACAACAACACCCACATGAGCGCCAACGTGGACATCAACGTGCGCCCGGACCCCGATCCGGAGCTCACGGACATCGCCGAGTACGTCACCCGCCACCGGATCGACAGCAAGGAAGCCTACGACACCGCGCGCAATTGCCTGATGGACACGCTCGGCTGCGGGTTTCTTGCGCTCAGATTCCCGGAGTGCGCCAAACACCTGGGTCCGATCGTGCCCGGCACGGTCGTGCCGGACGGCGCACGGGTGCCGGGTACGCCGTTCGTGCTCGACCCGGTGAAGGCGGCGTGGGACATCGGTTGCATGATCCGGTGGCTCGATTTCAACGACACGTGGCTCGCCGCCGAGTGGGGACATCCGTCCGACAACCTCGGTGCGATCCTCGCTGTCGCCGACTATGTGAGCCGCGCCAACATCGCGCGTGGAAAAGCCCCGCTCGTGATGCGCGACGTGCTGACCGGCATGATCAAGGCGCACGAGATTCAAGGCTGCCTAGCGCTGGAGAACAGCTTCAACCGCGTCGGACTCGACCACGTGTTGCTGGTGCGCGTGGCCTCGACGGCGGTCGCCTGTCATCTGCTCGGCGGCACGCAGGAGCAGATCGTAGATGCGCTCTCGCATGCGTGGATCGACGGCTCGGCCTTGCGCACGTACCGACACGCACCGAACGCGGGCCCGCGAAAGTCCTGGGCGGCCGGTGACGCGACGAGTCGTGCGGTACGGCTCGCGATGCTCGTGCTGAAAGGGGAGATCGGTTATCCGAGCGCGTTGTCTGCGAAGACCTGGGGCTTTTACGACGTTTCGTTCAAGGGGCGCAAATTCGAGTTCCAGCGACCTTACGGCTCGTACGTCATGGAGCATGTGCTTTTCAAGATTTCGTTCCCGGCCGAGTTCCATGCGCAGACTGCGGTGGAAGCCGCAGTGGCGCTGCATCCGAAAGTGGCGCCGCGCCTGGACGATATCGACCGCATCGTGATCACGACGCACGAGTCGGCGATCCGGATCATCAGCAAGCAGGGCGCGCTCGACAATCCCGCAGACCGCGACCACTGCATCCAGTACATGACGGCGATCGGGTTGCTGAAGGGCAACCTCGTGGCGGAGGACTACGAAGACGACGTGGCTCGGGACCCGCGCGTAGACAGGCTGCGCGAGCTCATGGTGATCGAGGAAGACAAACGGTACAGCCGCGAGTATCACGAGCCCGCCAAACGTTCCATCGCGAATGCGGTGCAGGTGTTCTTCGAGGACGGCACTGCGACCGAGCGGGTGGAGGTCGAATATCCGATCGGACACCGGCGCCGGCGCGAGGAAGGCATTCCACTCCTCGAGCGCAAGTTCAGAGAAAATCTCGCCACACGTTTTTCGCGCCGGCGATGCGAAGAAATATTTGCCGTGTGCAAGGATCAGGCACGGCTCGAAGCGATGCCCGTGCACGAGCTCGTGGATCTGATGGTTCCTTCGTGATCGCGGAAGCAAAGGGGTGGCACGGCCACCCCTTTGTCGTTGTGGGTAGGAGCAACATCACGCGGGGCGCATGTAGGAGCGCTCTCCGGAGCGCGATGGCCGAACCCTAGGAAGTCGCGGTCTGGAGACCGCTCTCTTATCAAACACGGCTCGCCGCCATCGGCGCGGACCGTGTTCGTGTCCCGACATCGGGCGTCGCCGGCTTCGAGACGCTGAGGGCTCATATACGCTTCGCTCAGTGCGAGGCCTGGAACTGGGCTTCTTCGGTCGAGCCTTTCAGAGCGGTGGTGGATGACTGACCGCCCTGAACCACCTGTGCGACCTGGTCGAAATAGCCGGTGCCCACTTCCTGCTGGTGGCTCACGAACGTGTAGCCCTCCTTCGTGGCGGCGAACTCCGCCTCCTGCAGCTCCACGTAGGCCGGCATCTGACGCTCCACGTAACCTTTCGCGAGCTTGAACATGTTGAACCACATCGAGTGGATGCCGGCGAGTGTGATGAACTGATACTTGTAGCCCATCGCCGCGAGCTCCTTCTGGAACTTCGCGATGGTCGCATCGTCGAGGTTCGCCTTCCAGTTGAAGGAAGGAGAGCAGTTGTATGCGAGCATCTTGCCGGGATATTCGCGGCGGATCGCTTCGGCGAATCGCCTCGCCTCGGCGAGATCGGGCACCGCGGTTTCGCACCACAGCAGATCCGCGTAGGGCGCGTAGGCGAGCCCTCGCGAAATCGCCTGATCGAGGCCTGCGCGGGTTCGGTAAAACCCTTCGGGGGTGCGCTCGCCCGTCACGAACGGCGCATCCCACTCGTCGATGTCGCTGGTCACCATGTCGGCCGCGTTCGCATCGGTGCGCGCCATCAGCAGCGTGGGCACATCGCACACGTCGGCCGCGAGCCGCGCGGCGATCAGCTTCTGCACCGCTTCGCGTGTCGGCACCAGCACCTTGCCGCCCATGTGTCCGCACTTCTTCACCGAGGCGAGCTGGTCTTCGAAGTGCACGCCCGCGGCGCCGGCCCCGATCATGGACTTCATCAGCTCGAATGCGTTCAGCACCCCGCCGAAGCCTGCTTCCGCGTCCGCCACGATGGGCGCGAAGAAGTCGATCCCGTCGTCGACCCCCTTGCCCCACTGAATCTCGTCGGCGCGGCGGAACGCGTTGTTGATCCGGTTGACCAGCGTCGGCACGGAATTGACCGCGTACAGCGACTGGTCCGGATACATGGTCTGGGAATCGTTGCTGTCGGCCGCCACCTGCCAGCCCGAGCAGTAGATCGCCTTGATGCCGGCCTTCACCTGCTGCACCGCCTGACCCCCCGTGACCGCGCCCAACGCGTTCACGAACGGTTCCTTCTGCAGCAGATCCCACAGCTTGTCGGCACCGTGGGCGGCGAGCAGGCTCCGGTGCGGGATCGTACCGCGCAGGTTGACCACGTCGGTCGCCGTGTAACCACGCTTCACCTCGCGCCAGCGGGGGTTGGTGTTCCACTCCTCTTGCAACTCGCGAACCTGGGCGGCTCGCGGCTTGCGCGGGGTGTAATGCAGCGCCATGAACGATTCCCTCCCGGGTGGTTTCCGAACGAGACGAGAGGCGCGAATTCTAGACGGGTCGATTCAAAAGAAAAGTGAAAGTATGAAAACTAATGCATGCCTGATTGGAATGGGTTAGAGCACCTCGTACGCCGGCAGCGTCAGGAAGTCGCTCAGGTGCTCGTCGGTCGTGAGCCGGTCCATCATCTCGGCGGCCTCGCGATACTTGCCCTCCTGAAAGCGCTCCTCACCCACCTCGGACCGCACCACCTGCAGCTCCTCGTTCAGCATCGCGCGGAACAGCTCCTTCGTGACTTTTTTGCCGTTGGAGAGCGGCATGCCGTTCTGGATCCATTGCCAGATCGACACGCGGGAAATTTCCGCGGTAGCCGCGTCCTCCATGAGTCCGTAGATCGGCACGCAGCCGGTGCCCGAAATCCAGGCTTCGATGTACTGGATGCTGACGCGGATGTTGGTGCGCATGCCCGATTCGGTGCGGTCACCCTCAGGCACCGCAAGAAGGCGCTCCGCGGTGATCTCCGGATCGCGCTCGCGCAGCACCTCGAGCTGGTTCGCGTGGCCCTGGCGGATGTGCTTGTCGAATACGTCCATCGCCACGTCCGCGAGGCCGGGGTGCGCCACCCAGGTGCCGTCGTGACCGTTCGTCGCCTCCAGTGCTTTGTCTGCGCGCACCTTCTCGAGCACCAGGCGATTCTGCCCGGCGTCCTTCGACGGGATGAATGCGGCCATGCCACCCATCGCGAGCGCGCCACGGCGGTGGCAGGTGCGAATGAGCAGCCGCGAATACGCGCTGAGGAACGGTTTGTCCATCGTGACGACCTGCCGATCGGGTAACACCCGGTCGGCATGGCGGCGCAGCGTCTTGATGTAGCTGAAGATGTAGTCCCAGCGCCCGCAGTTGAGCGCGACCACGTGGTCGCGTTGGGCGTACAGGATCTCGTGCATCTGAAACACCGCGGGCAGCGTTTCGATCAGAAACGTCGCTTTGATGGTGCCGCGGGGCACCGAAAAGCGGTCCTCGGTGAACGCGAACACGTCATCCCACCATTTCGCCTCATGATGCGATTGCAGCTTCGGCACGTAGTAGTAGACGCCGCTCTGGCGTTCCATCCGGACACGGTGGTTGTGAAAGAAGTACAGCGCGAAGTCCAGCAGGCAGCCCGGAATACGCTGCTCGCCGTTCCACAGCACGTGCTTCTCGGTGAGGTGCAGGCCGCGCACGCGCGCGATCAGCACGGCCGGATCGTCCTTCAACGTGTAGCGGCGTCCGTCGGGATTCGTGAAGTCGATGGTGCCGAGGTTGGCGTCGCGCACGTTGATCTGTCCCGTCACGACGTTGTCCCAGGTGGGCGCGAGCGAGTCTTCGAAATCGGCCATGAACACGCGCACGTTCGCGTTCAGCGCGTTGATGATCATCTTGCGATCGACCGGTCCGGTGATTTCGACGCGCCGATCGAGCAGATCCCGCGGAATGCCGGCGATCTTCCAGTCGCCCTCGCGAATGGCACGGGTTTCTTCGAGGAAATCCGGCAGCTCCCCCGCATCCATCCTGGCCTGGAACGCCTCGCGCGCCTCGAGGAGGTCGGTCAGGCGCGGCGCAAACCGTTCCACGAGCTCACGCACGAATGCCATCGCATCCTCGGTCAGGATTTCGCGATAGGCCGGCGTCAGTCGGCCGCGCACCATGAGACCGCCGATCGGATGGACGTCTGCACTCATGACTGTCCCAATCGCTCCTTTATCAGGTTGCCCATCCCTGGATCGGGTTGGCCGCGTGTTTTCGGCAACCTGCCAGCGCCCGGAAAAAAAGGGGCGCAATGATGACCCCTGCTTTGCGGGGGTGTCAATTTTGCTGCGATGGCACGGGGTACTCGACGAGCAAGTCAGCGCGTGTGTCTGGCGATGCCCGTCGTGCTCGACAGTGAGGGTCGTGGAGTGGGGGACGGTCGCGGCACCGCCGGAGGCGTTCGAGCAGGCGAGCAGCCACACGCCGGCGCGTGTTGCGAAGTCGGCCGCGGCGGGGCTCACAGCGTGAGCAGCCGGAGCTCGGCGTCGAGCAGACCGCGCTCGAACCGGTGCACGAACTCCTGCTGCAGGCGTTGCGCCTGCACGGGTTCGTACGCGGTGCACCAGCCGGCGTAGACCGAGGCATCCGGCAGCAGCCAGAGACCTTTCCCATCGACGACCGCGAAGCTGCCGGGGGCATTCGCGCTCTGCGGCTCGCTGGCCCGGCGGATCTCGATCTTGCTCGAAAGACGGCGCGCGAGCTCGACCAGCCCATGACCGCGGGCGACCACGAGTGTGACGTCGTCGATCAGGATGCGGATGCGAGTCAGCGCGTGGCGCCGAGCGATGTCCGATAGGATCGCCACGCACCGCTCGGTGTCGAAAAGCGCGTGATCGAGGAGCGGGCTCGACAGGTCGAGGTGACGATGCGTGTCGCCCATCAGCGCATACAGGCGCTCGCGCGCGTCGTGCTCGGAACGAAAATGGTGCACCGTCGCGGAACGGTTGGGTTCCGGAGCGGGATCGGGGTTGTGGATCGAGAGACGTCGCGTGTCTGCGTCGGGCACGTACACGACCGGCAGATCGCGGCTCATCTCGACGTGAACGATGCCCGCTTCTTCGAACTGCTGGCCCCGACTGACGAACCCCGCGCGGGCATAGAAGTCCACTGCGTGGGCCTGGGCATGCAAAAACACGGTGCGGATGCCGAGCTGCGCAGCGGTGTCGACCGCGAGATCGAGCAGACGCCGGCCGATACCCTTGCCGCGATGCTCGGCGACCACCGCAATGCGCCCGATCTGTCCGGTCGCGAGCAGACGTGCATTACCCAGCGGCACGCCGGCCGCGTTCAACGCGATGAAGTGGTGCGCGTCCTCGTCCAGACCGTCCCACTCGATTTCCCTGGGCACTCCCTGCTCGACGATGAACACCTGTTCACGAAGCCGGCGCAGCCGGTCGCCGTTGGTCGCCCAGTCCACCGGAACGACGTGCACGTCCATGGCTTCAACGGCTGTCGCCAACATCGCGGGCGAGGCGCGCCGCGAGACCCACGTACGATTCCGGTGTGAGCGCTACGAGCGCGCGGCGGGCATCGTCCGGCAGGTCGAGCTTCGCCAGCAGCTCGCGATAGAGGCCCGCATCCAGACGCCGGCCGCGCGTGAGGCGTTTGAGTTGCTCGTAGGGCTCCGGGACGCCGTGTTTGCGCATGACCGTCTGCACCGCCTCGGCCAGCACTTCGAAGCTCCCGGAGAGGTCGTGCGCGAGCGCAGGCGCGTTGAGCTCGAGCTTGGCGATGCCTCGTTGCGCCGCTTCGTATGCGACGAGGCAGTGTCCCGCTGCGGATCCGATGCTCCTGAGCGCGGTGGAGTCAGAGAGATCGCGCTGCCAGCGGGACACGGGCAGCTTTTCCGCGAGGTGAGCGAGCAACGCGTTCGCCAGCCCGAGGTTTCCCTCGGAGTTTTCGAAATCGATGGGGTTCACTTTGTGCGGCATGGTCGACGAGCCGGTTTCGCCTTCCATTTTTCGCTGCCGGAAGTAGTCGAGCGCGATGTAGCCCCACACGTCGCGATCGAAGCCGAGCAGCACACGGTTGAAGCGCATGAGCGCATGGAAATACTCGGCCATGTAGTCGTGCGGCTCGATCTGGGTGGTGTACGCGTGCTGTTCGAGGCCGAGCCGCTCCACGAAGCAGCGCGCCTGCACCGCCCAGTCGACATCGGGATACGCGACCGTGTGGGCGTTGTAGTTTCCGACGGCGCCGTTCAGCTTGCCGAGCAGCACGACACCCTGCAGCCGGTCGCGTTGAGCGCGCAGGCGATGGACGAAGTTGGCCAACTCCTTGCCCATCGTGGTCGGTGTGGCTGCTTGTCCGTGAGTGCGCGCCAGCATGGGCACGTCTGCGAACCCGACCGCGTGTGCGGCAATGGCGTCGGCCAACCGTTCCATTGCCGGAACCAGCAGCCGTTCGCGCAGATCGCGGAGCATCAACGCGTAGGCGAGGTTGTTGATGTCTTCGGAGGTACAGCCGAAGTGCACGAATTCCACGTGGGGCGCCAGGGCGGGATCGTCGCGGAGTTGTTCCTTGACGAAATACTCGACGGCCTTTACGTCGTGATTGGTCACGCCTTCCAGCGCCTTGATGCGGGCACCGTGACGCGCATCGAAGGTGAGCTCGAGCGTACGC
>Ga0268386_10004183_pt1 | contig 10590 bp, 10 predicted proteins | sample RVTome_15_FD_200260 | JGI IMG/M metagenome (GOLD analysis project Ga0268386, IMG submission 200260) | Soil microbial communities from uranium-contaminated site in the Upper Colorado River Basin, Wyoming, United States - RVT150D86... ... | reverse complement strand
TGGGACACACTTTCTTCGACACGGCCGACAGCTACGGCCCCGACGTGTCCGAGAACCTGATCGCGGAAGCACTGCACCCGTACCCTGCGGAGCTCGTGATCGGCACCAAGGGCGGGTTCGTGCGGCCGAATGGCGGCTGGGCGCCGGACGGCAGGCCGGAGCACCTGCGCCGCGCCCTGGAGGGAAGCCTCAAGCGGCTGCGGCTCGAGCGCATCGATCTCTACCAGCTTCACACCCCCGACCCGAAGGTGCCGTTCGCCGAGTCATTCGGCGCCCTGGCGGAGCTGCAACGAGCCGGAAAGATCCGGCACCTTGGCCTGTCGAGCGTCAGCGTGCGGCAGCTCGAGCAGGCGCGGCGAATCGCGCCGGTCGTCTCCGTGCAGAACCGTTACAGCGTCGATGATCGCGGTTGTGACGACGTGCTCGCGGCGTGTGAATCGGCCGGCATCGCTTTCATCCCATGGTATCCGCTCGGAGCCGGTCGTGCGCTGAGCGCAAAGACGGTGAGGCGCATCGCGGGGGAGCGCGGCGCGACGCCGTCACAGGTGGCGCTTGCCTGGCTGCTTGCGCGCTCGCCGGTCATGGTGCCCATACCGGGTACCGGCTCCGTCGCCCATCTCGAGGAAAACGCGCGCTCGGCGCAGCTCGCGCTCGCGCCCGCCGACATGGCGGCGCTCGAGCGGCCCTAGGCGAGAAGTGAGAAAGGCAATCTAGCCGGACAGGACGTCCTGCGCCCGGTCCTGCCGCAGCAGCTCGTAGATGAAGTCCTCGAGCTCGGGCCCGAGCGCGTCGCGGCAGGAAACCATGCCGATCGGATGGCCGTCCTCCACGACCGGAACCTGCCTGAAGCCGCCTTCGTGCATGAGGTGCAGCGCGTCGCTGAACGTCTTGCCCGGATCGACTGTCTGGGGATTTCGCGTCATGACATCCGAGAGGCGCGTTTTCTGGACGTCGCGCGATTCGGCAACAACGCGGAACAACGCGTCACGCTCGGTGAACATGCCAACGAGCTTGCCCTCCTCAACGACCATGACGGCCCCGACCCGCTTTTCCCGCATCAGACGGGCTGCCTCGACGACCGTCGCGCTTTCCGGGGCCGTCACCAGCTCCTGGCCTTCGATGATGGATCCGATCGAACGGTGCGACATCCTCGTCCTCCGGTGGCACAATCGCGTTCTTTGAACCGCGTCAAGCCCTGCAACCGGTCGATAGGCGCTGGCTCGGGTCCAATGCTACGCTTGACGCGCAACCGGGGCAACGCTGGGCAGCGGCCTGTCATCGCCCGAGACGGATGCCCATGGCCCACGAAGCGCCATCACGAGGGAGGACAATGGCTGAGCTCAAAGTCTTTGCGACCAATGCCGTCCGCTCGGTGCTCGCCGTGCTCGTGCCGCTCTTCGAGCAGAAGAGCGGGAGCAAGGTTGCGATCGGGTACAGCACCACGGCCCAGACGCTGGACCTCATCCGCGGCGGCGAGCTGGGCGACGTAGTGATCGCCACAGCGTCCGGTCTCGACGAGCTGGTGCAACTGGGCAAACTGATTGCCGGCAGCCGTGCCCCTCTCGCAAGCTCGAGCATCGGGGTTGCCGTGCGGCAAGGAGCGCCGAAGCCTGACATCGGATCCGTTGATGCGTTCAAGCGCGCCCTGCTCGAGGCAAAGGCGGTGGCGTACACCGCCTCGGGCCTCAGCGGTATCTATTTCGCCGGCCTGATCGAGCGCCTGGGGATCGCCGAGCAGGTGAGAGCCAAGGCTCGAATCAAGCCCGGCGGGCTCATCGCCGAAGTCGTCGTCGCCGGAGAGGCCGACCTGGCGGTGCAGATGGTAAGTGAGTTGCTTTCCGTGCCGGGTGCGCAGTTCGTGGGGCCGTTGCCCGCCGAGATCAATCAGACCAGCATGATCGAGGCCGGCATCCTCACCGGCACACGAGAATCAGGGGCGGCACGGTCGCTGATCCAGCATCTCACCACTCCCGCCGCTGCGAGCGTCATCAAGGCGAGCGGCCTCGTCCCTCCCAACGCACGTTGATTCGTGACGAGTGATGGGTGACGAGTTAGCCGTCACCGCTCACCGCTCACCGCTCACGCTAGTTCTTGTAGGAGGGATCGGTCTTGTCGAGCATCCGCAGCAACGCCCTCCACTCGGGCCGCTTTGCCTTGTACGGCAGGCCTTGAAACTGGCTGGCGACTTTCTCTGCGACGGCTGCCGGCGGAACTCGCAGCTTCACGCCTCCGGCCAGCGCGTTGATCTGGGTCTGGCACGCGCGCTCGAGGTAGTACATGAGGTCAAAGGCCTCGTAAATCGAGGAGCCGCACGTGAGCAGGCCGTGATTGCGTAGAATCATCGCCTTGTTTCCTCCAAGGTCACGCACCAGCCGCTGCTGCTCGTCGAGATCGAGCGCGAGCCCCTCGTAGTCGTGGTACGAAAGCTTGTTCCAGAACCGCATGGCATGCTGGGAGACGGGCAGCAACCCTTGCTCCTGCGCCGAGACGGCAATGCCCGCAGCGGTATGGGTGTGGATGACGCAGGCTACGTCGGCGCGCGCGCGGTGCACGGCACTATGAATGACGTAGCCGGCGCGATTGATTCCGTTTCCTGTCGGGTCGTCTACCGTATCGCCATCCAGCGTGACCTTGACCAGCGTGGAGGCCGAGATCTCGTCCCAAAGCAGCCCGAACGCATTGATCAGGAAGTGCTCATCCGGCCCCGGCACGCGCGCGGATATGTGCGTGTAGATCATGTCCGTCATGCGAAAGTGCGCAGCGAGGCGGTAGCATGCGGCGAGATGGACTCGCGCATCCCACTCCTCTGCGCTGACTCGCTCACGGAGCGAGGACGGTTGGGCAAGCTTGCCGACCCTGGAGCTCATAAGCAGTTTCCTTTTTGCCTGCGGGACCGATTTTTCATTATCCCAGAAACCGGCAGCGGTGGCGGCGCATGGCTCCCGGCGCTTCATTCTTCATTTGTCAGCCTTTTCCCGGGCAGAGGCGGCGAATCAGCCGGTTACAATTTGTTGCCAATCGGGTCGGGTGGTGCTGTTATCATGCAATTGAGGTCTGCTCGTCATGTCACGAACTACGGTTACGCTTATCCGACTGCTGGTCGCGGCGGCCGTGCTCGCTCCGCTGCCAGGCGTCTGTGCGCAGATCTACAAATGGGTCGACGAGCGCGGCGTCATCAACTATTCCAATCTTCAACCGGCTCAGGCCACGGTGCCCGGCAAGGTTGAGGTCGTGGAAAACAATATCTCCGTCTACTCGCCCGACGCGGCGTTGACTCGTGCCGTCGACGCGTTTCGTATACGCAGCAATGAGATCGGGGCGAAGGCCGCCGCTCCTGCCGCACCGCCGACGTACGACTTTTCGGCGCCCGTCTATGTACCGGTGCCGGTGGCACCCGATCCGTGCGGAGAATACCGCGCTGCGGGATGCAACGAGTCCTACACCGATATCTACCCCTACGCGCCCGTGATCGGTTACGGCCCGCATCATCGCCGGCACAAGCGGATCCCCCAGGTTCGCCTTCGGCCGGGCGCGATCGCCGGCCAGGTGGTCGGCATGGACGGCTTCATTCCGGGCAATTCGGCCAACGCCCGGCGCTTTGGCCCCGCTCCATTCCGCCCCGGTCTCCGGCACGCGGTGGAACCAAGCTCCACCGGCGGCAGGCCCGCGCCACGTCCGACGAAATTCCGGTAACGCGCCCACGCGCGCTGCCCCTTCCGCCTCCTGCCCTCGCCGCTCAGGCGACGCGCACGACGATCTTTCCCACCTGCACGTTTGACTCCATGTAGTCCTTCGCGGCGGGCAGCTCATCGAACGGAAACACGCGATCGATCACGGGAGTGATGTGGCCGTCCGAGATGGCAGGAAGCACGTCGCGCGTGAAACCGCGCACGGTCGCGGCGCGGCCCGCATCGCTCAACCGGCTGTTGGAGATGCCAAAGACCTCGTAGCGGTTGGCGTGCAGCTCCTGCAGGTCGAGTTCCGCCTTGTAGACCCCGTCCACGTAGCCGACGGTCGCGAGCCGTCCACCAAACGCAAGGGCACGCATGCACTCCGCGAACATCGATCCGCCGACGCAATTAACGGCGACGTCGGCGCCCGCCCCGGTCACCTTCCGTACCGTCGCGGCAAAATCCGCGGCCCGAGTCGGCACGCCGGCGTCGAGCCCGATCGCATTGAGCTGCTCAAGCTTGGCAGCAGAACCCGACGTGCCGATCACGCGCGCACCGATCATCTTCCCGGTCTGGATGCTCGCCACGCCCGCCCCCGATGTCGCGCCGATGACGAGCAGCCACTCGCCGCGCTGCAGCCGCCCATAGGCGATGACTGCGTCGTACGCGGTGAGAAAGCTCACGCAAACTGCTGCGGCCTGCTCCCACGACAAGCGTTCCGGCACGGCCATTGCCTGGTGTGCCTGCATGGCTGCGTACTGCGCGAAAGCACCGCGGCCGGGTCCGAGAACTCGGCCCATGACGCGGTCTCCCGCTTTCCATTCGCTCACGCCTTCGCCCACTGACTGCACCTCGCCCGCCGCCTCCGTGCCGCCGAGCTTGGGCGCACCGCCGTGCATCACGCTGCCTGCGATCATCTCGCCGCGGTTGAGCGCGGTGGCGCGCACGCGCAGCACGATTTCTCCGGGCCCGGGCTCGGGCACCGGCACATCCCGCCGCTCGAGGATTGTTTTCTCTCCCGCGGTGCGAATCCAGTATGACCTCATCAAAGGTCCTGACGAAACGGGCTGGTGAGAGGGTATCATCGTCGGATCGCGTCCCGCCGGCACGACGGCGAAATGCGACAATGGCTGCCGACTGACTGAGAGCCCGTATCAAAATGACTTCACTCCAACTCAAGCAATCTCCAAAGCGCAGACACAAAGGACACTAAGGACACAGAGGAGCAACGATGCTGAATTTCTTTCGTGTCCTTGGTGTCCTTCGTGCCTACGCTTTTCATTCTGTTACCGGTTCTTTGGCGAGGTGATGGCAGGAGGAGCAGTATGGAAGTTATAGCGCTCGGGCCGGGTTTCGCGGCCGAGATACGGGGCATCGGCCTCGCCGACGTCGCCGCACGGGACGATGCCTACGCCGCGGTGCGCGCCGCATTCGAGGAGCACTCGGTCCTGCTCTTCCGGGAACAGCCGGTGACCGACGAGCTGCAGGTTGCCTACTCCCGGCGTTTTGGCCCGTTGGAGATCGCCAAGGTGGCCTCGCGCGGCGAGGGCACGCCCTTCAGCATTCTCACGAACATCGATCCCGATGGAAGCCTGGTGCCGCCCGACCACAAGGAAGCCCTGCGTGCCCGCGCAAACCAGCTCTGGCACACCGATAGCTGCTTCAAGGATCCGCCGGCGCTCGCCTCGGTGCTCTCGGCCCGGGTGATCTCGCCCGTGGGCGGCGAAACGGAATATGCCTCGCTGCGGCGCGCGTGGGAGCGCCTGCCGGCGGCGCTGCGCGCCCGGCTCGCGGAAGCCTACGCCTGGCACGATTACGCGCATTCGCGCGGGATGGTCGCGCCGCACCTTGCGTCCGATCGTGAGAGGGCCGCCCTGCCGCCCGTGCGCTGGCGCATCCGGTGGCGCAACCCGGTCAACGGACGTGATTCGCTCTACCTTGCATCCCATACCTGTGGGATCGAGGGCATGCCCCAGGAAGAAGGGCAGGCCCTGATTGCCGATCTGATCGATCGCGCGACCGCCGCTGAATATACCTATCTGCACCGCTGGCAGCCGGGCGATGTCATCATGTGGGACAACCGCTGCGTGCTGCACCGCGGCCGGCCGTGGCCCGCCGACAAGCCGCGCCGCGTGATGCGCACGACGATTACGGCAACGGACGCCGACGGCCTGGCGGAGATGCGGTGGACGAGGCCTGCCGCCTGAGCGTGACGCTTCTGCGGGAGCGCCATGTGGCGATCCATCGTCAAGCGAAGTCTGGATCACTGGATTCATGATGAAGTTCGGGCAGACACGCATGCACGCGGCGACATGGCTGCTGGCCACCTTGCTGCTCGTCGGCGCGGGCTGCGCGTCCACCACGCTCACCAGTGTCTGGCGCGATCCTTCGTATTCCGGCGGGCCGTTACGGAGCGTGCTCGTCATGGGAATCAGCGAAGAGACGGGGGTTCGACGCATCTTCGAGGACGAGTTCTCCGCGAGACTCAAGAGCGTCGGTGTCATCGCCACGCCCAGCTACACCCTCATCCCGCAGGACGGGCCGGCCGAGCGCGCCGTGCTAGACGCGGCAATCGCGAGGGCCGGCGCCCAGGGCATGCTGGTCACGAGGTTGCTGAGAATCGAACGTCGCACGAACTACGCGCCGGGCTACGTCTGGGCGGTCCCCGCGGTAGGCTATTACCGCAATTTCCACGGATATTACAGCTCGGCATGGGTGCGCTACGCGCCGCCGCAGGCCTTTGACTACGATATCGTCGCTCTCGAAACGAATCTGTGGAGCCCGCGGCAAGGAGAGCTGATCTGGTCGGGCATCACCGAATCGTTCGCGCCGTCCGACGTGCGGCATGCGACGCGGGAATTTGCCGACGTCATCATCAAGGCGCTGCGAGAGCAGAAACTCATCTGAGGCGCAGGCGCCGGTCCGGCACGTTTTCTTTTTGCCGGGCCGGGCATATCATGAGCCCCTGTTCCGCTCACCGGCGGAAGAATGGCAGTAATCAACGGGAGGATACGAATGGCCGATGAGGCAACGCGAGCGCTGGCAGGGTTTGCGGCCGGGCTCGCCTACGAGCGGATACCGGAGCGCGTCAGGACCCATTGCAAGAACCTTCTCCTGGATGCGCTCGCCTGCGCGCTGGCCGGCGATAAAGGCGAGGAAACCCATCAGGTCAGCGCGCTCGCCGCGGCGCTCGGCCAGTCGCGCGAATGCAGCGTGATCGGCGGTGACCGGTTGACCCTAGCCGGTGCAACGCTGCTCAACGGCTACCTCATCACCGCCGTGACGATGTGCGACGTCCACCGTGCCACGCTCACCCACATCACGCCCGAGGTGGTGCCCCCGGCGCTGGCGATCGCCGAGCGCGATGCTGTGTCGGGCCGCGATCTGCTGGTCGCCCTGGCGGCGGGGTGCGAAGTCACCACCCGCATCGGCATCGGGCTGGATTTTCCCGAGTTTCGCCGGCGCGGCTGGCACGGGCCGGGCGTCATCGGTCCGTTTGGCGCTGCAGCCGCCGCAGGCCGGCTGCTCAGATTCGATGACGAGACAATGGCAAGGGCATTCGGCCTCGCGGGCAGCCAGGCAGCCGGTACCTTCGCCGCCTGGGGCACTCCAACGGTCAAGTTTCACCAGTGTCGCGGGGCGCTCTCGGGCCTGATGGCCGCGCTGCTGGCACAGCAGGGCTTCGTGGCAACGCGCGAATTCCTCACGGCGCCCGATGGCGGCCTTTACTCGACCTACACCAACGGCGGGCGGCCCGGGGATGCGACCATCGGGCTGGGCGAGCGCTGGGAGCTCGAGCAGATCGCGCTCCGGCCGTGGCCGTCCGCTTCCACGATCCAGGGCATGATCACGGCCATGTTCGATCTCACCGAAAAGCACGGGCTTTCGCCGGAGCGGGTCGAGAAAGTGCGCGTATCGATGGGGAACGCCGCCATGGATCTGCATGGGATCTTTCCGCACTACAAGGGAAAGTTCGAGGCGCTGCTCTCCACGCATTACGCTGCCGCGATCATCCTGCACGACCGCGCCCTTACGCTGGCGCAGTTCGAGCCAGCGCGCTATGAAGACCCGAAATTGCGCAGGTTTGCCGCAGAGCGGGTGGAGATGAGCGTCGACCCCTCGCTGACGGGTGCCCAGGCGGTGGTCGAAGCGCGGCTCACGGACGGATCGAGCGTCACGTCGCGTTGCGACCACCCGCGCGGCTCCTGCGAGAATCCGCTGGCGCCCGAGGAGGTCGCCGGAAAGTTCCGAACCTACGCCAAGGGGCGGCTGACAGAGGCGCGGGTTGAGGAAGCGATCGCCGCGGTATCGCGCCTGGAAGAGCTCCAGTCGGCGCGCAAGCTGATGGATCTCCTGAGAACCGGCCGGCAGAATGCGCTCAGCACGGCTGCGTAGCGGGGGTGGTCGATTCAACCGCGACGCGACATCGAGTCTTCGCCGGCCGCGTCCCGGAACGAAGGTCCGGATCGCGACATCGACGAAGGCGAAGCCGTGCTGCTGTCGGCCTACCGCGACCGGATTTTCTATCGGCTCGGAATCGTCGCCGTCATCCTCCTCCTCCCGTTTGTCGTAAACGCATTCGTCAAGGGGCGATTCGGCATTGCGCTCACCTCGCTTGCCCTCGTAGCCGTCTTCGCCGTCGACGTCATAGCCATACGCCGGGGCCGCAAACCTCCGGTGCCGCCCGCCATACTCGTCATCCCCGTGGCGCTCGCGGTGGGCATCACGATCGCGCGCCAGGGGGTAATCGGCGCGTTGTGGGCGTATCCAGCGGTGATGCTGTTTCAGTTCGTCGCGAGCCGTTGGGGGGCCAATGTCATCAATGGTCTGCTGGTCATCATGGTCACCATGCTCGCCTACCACTATCTGGGACCGTCCATTACCGTCAGGCTCTTCGTGACGCTCATCCTGACGATGATCTTCACCAACATCTTCCTGGGGATCGTATTGCGCCTGCAGGAACGCCTTCGCAGGCTCGGATTCATCGACGCGCTGACGGGCGCTTACAACCGCCGGCACATGGACCGGGAGGTCGGAGAGGCAGTCGAGCGTCACAAGCGCTACGGCACGGACGCATCGCTCCTCCTGGTCGACATTGATCACTTCAAGAGCATCAATGACGAGGCCGGCCATGGCGCGGGCGATCGCGCACTCGCGGAGATTGCCGCCCTGATGAAGCGCTCGCTGCGCAAGCTCGACCTCGTCTTTCGCATCGGAGGCGAGGAGTTCCTCGTGCTCCTGCCGGACGTCAAGCAGGCCGGCGCCGCCGAGGTCGCCGAGAAGTTGCGGCGGGAGGTCGTGTCGGCCGAGCTCCTTCCCGGTCGCCGGATCTCCATCAGCATCGGCGTGGGCGAGATCGCAGCAGGCGAGGAACGCGATCAATGGGTGCGGCGAATCGACCGGGCGCTCTACGCCGCGAAAAGCGGGGGGCGCGACTGCGTGGTGGTCGCGGATGCGCCGTCCCCGACCGCGGCCTGAGAAACAGGGCGCGACAGTTCTGATTTCAAGCGAACCGCCGGCCAGTGTCGGAGGAGGATTATGCCGCGTATCAACATCGGAGCGCTTCAACTCAACTACCAGGAAGAAGGCAGCGGAACGCCGTTCCTCTTCATTCCCGGCCTCATGGGAATACTCGATGCCTGGGACTTTCAGGTTGCGCATTTCAGGAGCCGGTACCGGTGCATCCGCTTCGACCATCGCGGGACCGGCGACAGCGACAAGCCCGAGGATGCCTACTCCACCCGCCTGATCGCCGACGATGCCGTGCGCCTGCTCGATGCGCTCGGGATCGAAAAAGCCCACGTAGCCGGCGCCTCGACCGGGGGATGCGTCCTCCAGAACCTGGCCATCGACCACCTTCAACGGCTGCTCTGCTGCATCTTTACCAATACCTGGACGAAGGCCGATGAGTACATCACACGGGTGCAGACCTCGCGCATGCGCATCGCCGAGAGCTATGGCCCGGAGGAGTACATCAAGTTCAGCTCGGTGTGGACCTGCGGCCCCAACCAGTTCCGCTATGACTGGGAAAAGATCCAGGCGATCGAGGCGCGGCAGAGGAAGACCATCGCGCCGGTGGACGTTGTGCTCGGGCGGCTGCGAATGACGCTCGAACACGACCGGCTGGCCGAGCTCTACAAGATCACCCGGCCCTCTCTCGTCATCGGCACCGAAGACGACACCACCGTGCCGGGCTACTTCGCGAAAGACCTGCACGCTGCCATCAAGGGCTCACGGCTTTACATGATCCGGGAAGGCGGTCATTACTCCTACCGGCGCCACGCGGAGGAATACAACGCCGTGGTGCAGGGATTTCTCGACGAACATCCGGCGCCATGATTTCGCGTGTCCGTGACGATGCGCGCGGGCAAGCACCGTCCGGGCTCCAGGAGGAGCCCGGACCGGTCCGTCTGGTCGAGCGTATCCGCGGCGCTGGCGCTATGCCTTGGGCTGCGGAACGATTCTCAGGTAAGGCTTGGGCGATTTCCAGCCGCCCGGATACTTCTGCTTCGCCTCCTCGTCCGATACCGCCGGCACGATGATGACATCCTCGCCCTGCTTCCAGTTCACGGGCGTGGCGACCTTGTGTTTTGCCGTCAGCTGCACGGAATCGATGAGGCGCAGCACCTCGTCGAAATTGCGCCCCGTGCTCATTGGATACGAGATCATCGCCTTGATCAGCTTGTCGGGGCCGATCACGTAGACGGTGCGAACCGTCTGGTTGTCCGCGGCGGTTCGGCCCTTCGCCGTCGTGCCGGCCTCCTCCGGAAGCATGTCATAGAGCTTGGCCACGGCGAGATCGACATCCCCGATCATCGGATAGTTGGGCAGGTGCCCCGTGGCGTCCTTGATGTCCTGGATCCAGCGCTTGTGATCATCCACGGGATCGACGCTGAGCCCGATGACCTTGCAGTTGCGC
>Ga0268386_10004182_pt1 | contig 10591 bp, 9 predicted proteins | sample RVTome_15_FD_200260 | JGI IMG/M metagenome (GOLD analysis project Ga0268386, IMG submission 200260) | Soil microbial communities from uranium-contaminated site in the Upper Colorado River Basin, Wyoming, United States - RVT150D86... ... | reverse complement strand
AGGTCACGGACCGCCCGACGTACACCCGTGAGGAGACGTCGAAGTACACCGACCCGCTCGGGGACGGGACCGCTCGACGGTTCAGCTTCACGATGGACGCCAAGTCGGTGATCACGTTCCCGTCGTACCCGTACGCGCTTCCCGACCGCGGCTGGTGGGAGATCCAGGGCCTCGCGTGGTCGGGCCGCGGTCGGATCACGAGGGTGGAGGTCAGCACCGACGCGGGTCGGAGCTGGGTCGACGCCGCGCTGCAGGGTCCGATCCTGCCGAAGTCGACGGTGCGCTTCCGGCATCTTTTCGAGTGGAACGGTCGCGAGACCATCGTGCTCAGTCGCGCCACCGACGAGACCGGGTACGTACAGCCTACCGTGCACCAGCTCTGGGAAGCCCGTGGCGAGCGCACGTCGTACCACCAGAATCACCAGCGCGCGTGGAAGATCGCCTCGACGGGAGAGGTGACGTTCGGTCTGGGTGAGCTGATATGAGGCCGGTGCGTCACGAACGAGCAGCCGTCGCCGGTGGGCGGGAGCGCGAAGGGGCCTCGGACGCGCCCGGTGGACGGGAGCGCGGTGGGACCTCGGACGTGCCTTGTCGATGTAGGCGGGCGCTCGCTCTGGTGTTTGTCGCCGCGTTGGGGGCGTGTGGTCAGCCCGGTGTCGGCGGCGGCTCCGGCGGCGAGGCCGCGTCCGGCGGCGGTACGGCGTCGCTGGCCGGCGGGTCGGCGTCTCGGGCGGGCGCGGACGGCTCGGCGGCGGCGCTTCCGGCGCACGCTCCGGACCGTTTCTCGTTCGGGACGGAGGCGTCGGTCGCCCGCGTGGCCTCCTGGGACGTCGACGTCAAGCCGGACGGCGAGGGCCTGCCGCCCGGGCGCGGGACGGTCGCCCAGGGGAGGGAGGTGTTCGACCTGTACTGCCTCGCGTGCCACGGGCCGACCGGAACAGAGGGACCGAATGACCGCCTCGTCGGACGCGAGCCCTGGGAGGACGCGCCCACGACGCGCACGGTGGGCAACTACTGGCCATACGCGACCACCCTCTTCGACTATATCCGTCGCGCGATGCCGCAGCTCACGCCGGGCGTCCTGACCGCGGACCAGACGTACGCCGTGATCGCATACGTCCTCTATCTGAACGACATCGTCGCCGAGGACACGGTCCTGGACGCGGTCACCTTGCCCGAGGTGACGATGCCCGCCCGCGATCGCTTCGTGGACGACGACCGACGCGGTGGGCCCGGACCGATTCGTTGACCGGGACCGCTACTCGCTGCCGCGGGGCCGGAGGAGCGCCGCCAGGTCCCGACCGAGCTGGACGCCCATGTAGCCGAGCAGGGCCTGGCTGGCGTTCGCCTGGTTGACCGCGGTCAGCTCGATCGCGAAGACGGCCGTGTTATCGTCCGCGCCCTCCGCGCGGAGCGCGGTCAACGTGATCGGCTCACCGGCCTGGAGCTTGCCAACGTGGGCGGCCCCGATGGGAATCGTGCGCTCGATCGGCTCGCCGGTGCCGGAGACCCCTGACCAGACCACGTCGGCTTCCTCCGGCGGGCCGAAGTGCAGGACGTAACTCGATTCGCCGGCGAGCGGGTTCGGCAGCGTCGCTCGAATGCCCAACGCCGGAGCGAAGAGAACGTCGGGATGGGTCGACTCGATGCCGAGCGAGTCGTTGGTCGCCTGGAGCTGCGCCGACTCCTCGGGCGACAGCCCCTCGCGGTCCCTCAGGAGCGGGCTGAAGGCCACGCTCACCACCACGTTGCCCGCGCGCGCGAATCCGATCGTGCGGGCACCGTCGAGCTGGCCGTTGGGTCCGGCCCGCAACGGGCCCGGCAACGTCCACGGCCTCATCTCCTGTATGTCCCAGACGTCCTCGGGCGACTCCACGAATCGAAACTGGGGCGCGCCTTCCGCGGGTGTTCCGGCCGCCGCGTCGCAGATCTTCCCGGATCCGGCCTCGCAGGCCTCCAGGACCGCGCTGCGGACGAAGATGGCACCGTCGCAGGGCGCGGCCGCGCTGGCCAGCTCGTCCGAGCCGGTGAGCATCTCGTCTGCCTGGGCCTGGATCTCGCCCACGGCGTCCGTGATGACCTGCTTGATCTCCTCACGCGCGGCGGCCCTCTGATCCACGAGCTGCTGCGCGAGCGTCGCCACGTAACGCTGCGCGAGCTCCTGATCGCGAACGAACCACGCGTGGACCTGCGCCTCGACCGGCTGCAACGAGTCCAACGATTCCATCACGCGCTCGTCCTCGAGCGCGATCGCCTGCCCGATGGCGACGAGGCGCTGGGCGCGCTCCGCCAGGGGCGCGAGGGCCTCGTCGAGCGCCTCGACCTGCGCAAGGACCCCGACACACGTCCGAGAGCGCTCCAGCTCTACCGCGGCCATACCGTCCGGGATCGGGTTGATCTGGGCTGACACCTGTGCGTGCAGCGACAGGGCGGCCACGGCCGCGATCACGATGCGCACTGAGACTCCTGAGTTCTGTTCCGTCGTGCGACGGGGGATCGCACGAGGCCGCGGGGCACCCGGACGGTCCGGGTGGCTCCATCGGCTCGAGGTTCTACCGTCCGTCGCGGCCGGGTGTTTCGTCCGCGACGGACGGGCGTCTCCGTGGGGTCAGCCGGACGCTCTGCGCCCCGTGAAGGTCCCGGACCCCAGCAGGCCGTACTCGGTCGTGCCGCGCATCGTATCGCCTTCGATCGTCCCCTCGTAGGTGACGTCACCGACCTGGTCGACCGTGAACCCGAAGCTGACGCTCGCACCGTCGATCGTGCCCGTGACGGGGTTCTCGCCGAGCGTCCCCGTATACGTGCCGGTGATCTCGTTGCCGTTCACCTGGAAAACGAAGGTCGCATCGCCGCTGCCCGCGTCCAGCTCGACCGCCAGGATCCACCGGCCGGCGACGTCCTGGGCGGTCGCGGACGTCGGCATCGCCGCGGCGAGCGAAGCCGCGAGGGCGAGGGGAACACACCGTTTGAGTAGCATGACCGTCTCCGTGGGTGTTCATTGTCGTGCCCCCGTGTGACCCGGGTGCCCGGGGGCGGGGACAATTGGCGGATCCGATGGGGTCGGGCGCAACCTTTTCACCCAGGTCCACGTCTGAATTAGAAGTGGCGCCGAGCTTCCGAACGGAGGAGTGAGATGACGACTGGGACGGATATGCTGGCCGTGGCCTGCATCGTGGGTGGTGGTCTCGTCGCGGGTGGGGTGACGCTCGCGCTGGCGAGCGGACCGGCGCTTCCGTCCTACGAGTGCGCGACGACCGTCGGGCCCGACACGGACGTGGTGGTGTCGTTGGGTGGGGAGGGCCTGGTGGTCGTCACGCCGGATACACGCGTGCGCGAGGTGAGGGAGTGCATGGCGAGGGGAGGGATCGCGAAGGCGCGGCTCGAGGCCGAGCTCGCGAGCGCCGCGAACCAGGGAGCTCGTGACGAGGTGGAGCGTACCCGTCGCGAGGTGGAGCGGGCGCGCCGTGAAGCCGACCGCGTCCGTCAGGAGGTCGACCGGGTGCGGCTGCGCGTGCGCCGCGCCCAGGCCGGTGAGGTCGACCGCGCGGAGCTCGAGCGCCGCGTCCGGGCCCAGGCCCAGCGAGAGGCGGCCGTTGTGGCGCGTCAGGCCGCGCGCGGGGCGCGGGAAGCCGCGCGTGCCGAGCGGGAAGCCGTGCGAAGCCAGCGGGAAGCCGTGCGCGGCCAGCGGGAGGCCGTGCGTAGGCAGCGGGAAGCCGTCCGCGGCCAGCAGGAAGCCGAGCGCAGCGAGCGGGAAGGCGCGCTCGCCGAGCGCGAGGCCGCCCTGGCCGAGGTGGACGTCACAGGATCGCTCTCCGAGGGGCTGCGCGTCGCGCTGCCGGGCCGGACCTTCCAGGTCCGCTTCGAGGGGATCGACGACGCGCGGCTCGACGGCACCGACGTGGAGGACGCGCTCCGTCTGCAGCTCCAGGTCCTGGAAGGGCTCGAGCTGGACTTCGAGGGGATCGACGAGGATCTCGCGCGCGAGATCGAGATCCGTCTCGAGGAGGAGATGGACAAGCTGCAGGAGCGGCTCGAGCGGCTGGAGAACGGGGGCTTGTAGGGGCCGCGCCTTCCGAGGCAGGGCCGAGAGCGGGGGCCCCGGGCGATTCGGTTCGCCCGGGGCCTCGTCGTATGGGGACGACGCGTGCGCCGGCCAGGGGCGCCGCTCAGTTCCCGCCCGTCCTCGCCGGTAGCCGGTAGTCGAGCGGCGGATCGCGGTCACCCAGCAGGGGCTCGTAGACCCACGAGTCCGGGATCCGATCGGCGTGCTCCGCGCGGGCCCGCGCGATCAGCTCCTCGTTCGTGATCAGGTCGACGACCGTCATCGCGAGGGTCTTGGCGGCGACGATCATCCCCTTCTCTCCGATCGACGTGCCGCCCGCGGCGACCGCCTGCCACGAGTGGGCGGCCGTCCCCGGCACCCACGTCGCCGAGCGCATCCCGCCGGTGGCGACGGCCCAGCTCACGTCCGCGACGTCGGTCGATCCGCCGCCGCCCTCGTCGGTCACGGCAAGCGGCTGGACCTTCGCCGCCTCGTCGATGGGGGGCGCGTCGGCCGGGAGCGACCGCCGGAGCACCTCGGCGAAGCGCCGCTCCTCGGCGGTGTACTCCACGCCGCCGACCCGCTCGAGGTTCGCGTGGATCGCTTCCTGGAGCGTGACGTTCGGCAGGAGGTTGTAGAGGCCATGAATGACCTCGTACTCCATCGTCGTGCCCGTGCCCCGCGCGGCGCCCTCCGCGGCCTCCGCGACGCGCTCGAAGATCGAGCGCACCTGCTCGGGATCGGGGTGGCGGACGTAGTAATAGACCTCCGCGAAGTCGGGCACGACGTTGGGCGCCGCGCCGCCGCTCGTGATCACGTAGTGGATGCGCGTGTTCTCGGGGACGTGCTCGCGCATCATGTTGACCATGTAGTTCATGGCTTCGACCCCGTCGAGCGCGGAGCGCCCCCGCTCGGGCGCGGCCGCGGCGTGCGCGGAGACGCCCGTGAAGCGGAACTTGGCCGACTTGTTCGATAGCGAGCTCGACGCGTCGGCCGAGTTGGAGTCGCCGGCGTGCCAGTGCAGCACGACGTCGACGTCGTCGAAGAGCCCCGCGCGCACCATGTACACCTTGCCCGCGCCGCCCTCCTCGGCCGGCGTCCCGTACAGGCGGACCGTCCCGGTCTGGCCGGTCTCCTCCATCCAGTGCTTGGCCGCGATCGCGGCGGCGACGGAGCCGGTCCCGAACAGGTGGTGGCCGCACGCGTGGCCCGCGGCCTTTTCCGCGATCGGATCGCGCTCGGGGCCGCGCCCCTGGGTGATGCCGGGCAGGGCGTCGAACTCCGCGAGGATACCGATTACGGGGCCGGTGCCGTTGCTCCAGCTCGCGACGAACGCGGTCGGGATACCGGCCACGCCAGAGCCGATCTCGAAGCCGGCGGCCGCCAGCGTCTCGGCGAGCAGGGCCGAGCTCTCGGTCTCGAGGTAGCCGACCTCGGCCAGGTCCCAGATGTCCTGCGCGATCTCGCCGTAGGATCCGGCGTTGGCGTCGATGAAGCTCGCGACCATCTCCTTGCCGTCCTGCGCCTGAGCGGCGGGGGCGAGCACGAGGGCGAGGGCGAGCGACGACGCGGCGAGCGTGGTTCGTGTCATGCGCTGGGTCTCCTTCGGGTCGTTCGGTTCAGGCGGTTCCTAGGCCGGCCGGGGGAGGGGGTTCCGTTGCGCGGCGGTGCAGCGAGCGAGCACACGCACACCTCGCGCCGAAGGGGCACGCTCATTGTCTGTTTCGGTCGGGCCCGCGTGCGCTCCCCTCCCAGTCCGGGTCGGCGGCGCCGATCCAGGTGCCCGTCGCGGGGTCGTACTGAATGCCGTGCACGCGTCCGAACGATCCGGCACGGGGCGTCTCGATGACCTCGATGCCGAGCCCCCTCATCTCCGCGAGCTGCGCCTCGCTCCAGCCGACGTCCGGCGTGGTCTCCGCGGTGTACCCGCCGCGGCCGAAGGCGACACGCGGAGCCTCGAGCGCCTGCGGTAGCGTCATGCCGAAGTCGACGACGCGCGTGACCGCGTGCACCACCGCGGGAGGGATCATGGCGCCCCCGGCGGCCCCGAGCACGAGCACGACCTGCCCGTCACGCTGCACCATGAACGGCGAGATGTTCGAGCGCGCGCGCACGCCGGCCTCGATCGACGAGAGGTAGCCCCCCAGCGTGGAGGCGTAGAGGAAGCCGAGGCCCGGGGTCACGACCTTGGAGCCCATGTTGGGCCCGAGCGTCTGCGTGAGCGACACCACCATCCCGTTCGCGTCCGCGGCCGACAGGTGGGTCGTGTGACCCTGCTCGTCGGGAGTCGCGGCCGGAGCGGACACTCCGACCGGGCCGGGCACCGCGGCCGAGCCGGGGCCCCCGGTACCGACCGCGCTCCCGGCCGGCGCCGCGACCTCCCGCGCCATACGGGTTGCCCACTCCTTCGACGTCACCCGGGCCGCCGCGGAGTCCGTGCCGAGCGAGCCCAGCTCCGGCGCCGCGATCGACAGAGCCTGGCCCACGACCGCGAACCACTCCGCCTCCGACATCGACTTCGGATCGAAGCGCTCCATGATCTGCAGCGCCTCGATCGTCAGCGCGCCTGCCGCTGGGATGTCCATGCCGACGAGCTCGTAGCCCCGGTAGCTGCCGCGCACGATGCGCGCATCCTCGGCCTCGTACCGCGAGATCGCCTCCAGGGTCACGACGCTGCCGTTCGCCGCGAAGTCCGCGGCCATCGCCTGCGCGATCGGGCCCTCGTAGAAGATCTCGCGCCCGCCCTTCATGATCGAGCGCAGCGTGCGCGCGTAGTCGGGCTGTCGGAGGAGGTCCCCCGCGTGGTACGGAGCGCCGTCCGGGCGGTAGTAGATCGCCGCGGTCGCGGGGAACTCGAGCGCCTCGTCGACGCCGCTCGCGAGCCTGGCCGCGTCCGCCGGCAGGATCCGGTACCCGTTGGCGGCGTAATCGACGGCCGGGCCCATGACGGTCTCGAGCGGAAGCGACCCGTGATCGCCGTGGAGCTTGAGCAGCCCGTCCACGACGCCCGGGATGCCGATGACCGCGTATCCGTAGCCAGCCTGCGGCGCCGTCGCCGGGTCGTAGTCCCAGGGCGCCTGGGTCGTTCCGTCGATGCCGTGGAAGGTGCCGTCGGCGCGGCGGACCAGGATCTGGTTGCGGCCCCCGATCGAGTTCATGGTCGGCTCCACCACGGCGATGGCGAAGCCCGCCGCGACCGCGGCGTCGGCCGCGTTCCCACCCAACTCCAGCATGCGTACGCCGGCCTCGGTCGCCAGAGGGTGCGCCGTCGACACCATCCCCGCCTCGGACCGGGCCGACTGCCGGGCGTTCTGCGCATCGAGCCCGTGGGGTGCCGCCAGCGTGGCGACGACGGCGATCCGGACGACGGTCGTCAAGGGGATCGCCGGCCGGGTGGGGAGTCGGGTGCCGCGTCGCATGGGGACCTCGGGGCCGGAAGGTGCTCGGTGGGGACCGGACAATAAGCGCGGGCCGCCGGGCGGCGCGATACCCGGAGGCCGTGGTGCTCCGCCCGCCCGTTCGCCCGCTGGCGCGCGTGACGACCGCTGGCGCGCGTGACGACGGTCACTCAGCTTGGCGGCGGGCTTCACCCTGGAGAGAGACATGACCCTTCCTCGTCGCGACTTCCTGCGCGTCTCGGCGGTGCTCGGTGTCGCGCCCGGGCTCGCCGAGCGGGCCCTGGCCGAGACGCTTTTCGCTCCGCCGCGGGGTGCCTCGGAGCGATCCCGAGCCCCCGCCCTCGGCGTTTCCGGGCGACCCGGCGCGCCCTGGCCCGGCTACGACGCCGCGATCGTCGTGGACTTCCTTGCCAGCCCCGGATACTTCAACTATCCGGAGAATCCCCCGCTCGACGACGAGATGGTCGGCAACGCGGTCCGCTCGGGTATCACCGCGGTGAACGTAACCGTCAGCTCCGGGGGCTTCGCGTCCACCGCGGCCCGGATCGCGGAGTGGATGGCGACCCTGGAGCGTTTCCCGGAGGCGCTCCGCCAGGTCCGCACGGTCGACCAGCTCCGGGCCGCCAAGGCCGAGGGACGGCTGGGCCTCGTGCTCGGCTTTCAGGACACGACGCCCTACGAGGGGTCGCTGGACGCGATCGGGGTCTTCCACGACTTCGGCGTGCGCGTCGTACAGCTCACCTACAACGTGCGCAACCTCGTGGGTGACGGTTGCCTCGAGCCGGGAAACGCCGGGCTCAGCAACTTCGGCCGCGCGGTCGTGGAGCGCCTGGACGAGCTGGGCACCATCGTCGACCTGTCCCACTGCGGGAAGCGGACGACCGCCGAGGGCATCCTCGCCTCGGGCGGACCCGTGGCGATCACACACTCCGGCTGCAACGCGGTGGCCCGGCACCCCCGCTCGAAGGACGACGAGGAGCTGCGCGCACTGGCGGAGCGGGGCGGGGTGATCGGCATCTACCTCATGCCGTTCCTCACGCCTGGCCGCGTTCCGACCGAGGCGGACGTCGTCGCGCACATCGAGCACGCGCTCGACGTGTGCGGGGAGGACCACGTCGGCATCGGGAGCGACCTGTCGTCGACCCCGATCGACGGCTCCGACGAGTACTGGGCGAAGCACCGGGAGTTCGTCGCCGGCCGCATCGAGCGCGGCATCGCGGCGCCCGCCGAGGACCCGGACGTGCTCTTCACCGTGCCCGACCTCAACTCGCACCGGCGCATGGAGCTCATAGCAGACGCGCTCGCCGCGCAACGCCACTCCGACCGGGTGATCGAGAAGGTGATCGGCGCGAATTGGCTGCGACTATGCGGGGAGGTGTGGAAGTAGGGAGCCCTACTCGAAGTGCTCGCGGTACGCCCTGTACGAGGCCGCCGCCCGCTCGCCCATGAAATCGAAGATCGCCATCGGGTCCTCGGCGAGCCGCTCGAGCAGGGCGAGCGTCTTCTCGTAGCCGACGAACTCGGCCGCGAGGTCGCGCGTCAGGTCGTGGACGTTGCGGTCCTGGCGGACGGTGGGCGGACCGTAGATCAGAATCGCGCCGCGTGCCTGCACGTAGTACGCGGTCCAGATGTCGATGAAACGGCCCACGTCCGGGAAGAGGAAATACTCCCCGAGCCAATCCGGGCTGACGAAGGTATTCTGGGAGTTGAAGGGCCCCACCTTGTTCGATGCCAGCGGGAAGCGCGCCGGGTCGAACGTGACGTCCGGCTTGAACTGCATGCGGCAGAAGGCGTCGATGTCCGGATCGCCGTTCCAGAAATCGGCCTGCACGTCCGGCCTCACCACCTTCCTCGTCGGCTTGCCGAAGTCGCGTTCGGCCAGGAGCTGCGGTGGGTATCCGCGGTGCCAGAGATGGGGGTGCTCCGTTACCGCCACCGGATCGAAGGCGATCAGATCGGTCTCGTAGTAGTCCACCTCGACATCCTGGCCGACGAACACCCGTTCGCCCCAGCCGTCGAGCGGCACGTTGTCGTCGTCGACGACCGCCACCACGTCCGCGTCCATGTCACGGGCCCACAGGAAGCCGTAGTTGCGGCGCTCGACGCAGTTCCAGCCGAGTGCGTCGGAGAGGTCCGGGTCGTACTTCTCCTGCTCGTCGGGGCCGACGTAGACCGCGCCGTCGATGTGGAAGTCCGGCGGCGTCTTCTTGTCGCCGATGACCACGAGCTCCCAGTCGGGCATCGCGGCGAACCTGCGCAGCGCTTCGGTCGGCGGGTTGATCGTCGTGGTGACGATGACCTTGGGCATCGACGGTTCCGTTCGAGAGGGTGGTCGGTCGCGCGGGTTGGACCGGGAGTCGGCCCGTCAGTCGCGGCTCGCCAGGATGGCGGCACGGCTCATGAAGCGGACCCGCAGGCCGGGCCGAAAGTACTCGAAGCTGCGCATGAAGGGGTTGGCCGATTCACCCTCCACCCGCGCGGTCCACGAGGTCGGCACCTCGACGACCGGAATGCCTAGCCGGAGGGGCTTCACGATCGTCTCGAGCACGAACGGGTGTCGCAACTCCTCCCAGCGGATCGTCTTCGTGAGGTATGTCGGCAGGATCCGGTATCCGAAGGTCATGTCCGACAGGTTCACGAGGTAGAGAAGCGCGAAGGTCCGCTGGAAGATCCAGTTGGCCACGAGCTTGAGGGGGTTGTAGCCGTCGAAGCCGCCTCCGCGCCAACGCGACGCCGTGATCACCGCGTCCGGATTCGCCTTGGCCGCCGCCACCAGCACCGGCGCGTCCTCCGGCTTCGTCTCGAGGTCGGGCGCCATCAGGATCGTGTGGCTCCCGGTCGAGAGCTCGAACGCCTTGCGGACCGCCCCACCGAAGTACGGGAGTTCCTGCCAGTGCACGCTCACCAGGTCCGGGAACTCGTCGACGGCGTCCTGGGCGCGCGCGAGCGCCTCCTCGGAGGTGCGCTCACAGACGATGATCAGGATCTGCGCGAGGTCCGCGAGCAGGTCGCGGACCAGGCAGTCGATCGTATGGGTGAGCGATGTCGTCTCGGTAAGGGTCGGGAGGACGACGGTGAGTGACTCGAAGGGCGCGCTCGCTCGGTCGGCGGTACGGTCCATGTCTGGCTCGCAAGCTCTCGGAGGAAAGAC
>Ga0268386_10004180_pt1 | contig 10593 bp, 7 predicted proteins | sample RVTome_15_FD_200260 | JGI IMG/M metagenome (GOLD analysis project Ga0268386, IMG submission 200260) | Soil microbial communities from uranium-contaminated site in the Upper Colorado River Basin, Wyoming, United States - RVT150D86... ... | reverse complement strand
CCTCGGCCCGGTACTGGCACCTTCCACTTCACCCCTTCAGCCGGCGACCACCTGTCGCGATACGTGCCGGTCGTGACGATCCCCTGGCCGGATGGACCTCGCCAGCGCGGCCAGTACTTCGCGCCTTCCCCTTCGACTTCGACCATCGTGGCAGAGGTGTTTGCTGCTGCGCGCGGCGCGGGGGAGAACGCGACAGCTCCAGCGACAAACGCGAGGCCGGCGGCAGCGGTGATGGAGATCGCCCGGGTTTTCATCGCTCAGTTGTGCATCAAGCTGCGGCGGGAGTCAACGGGAGAGGGACGGATCGCCCGCTACGTCGACAGCCTGGCCCGCACGGCATCGAGCACCTTCCGGCCCGATGGCAGCACGCCCAACGCGGCCAGGGCGCCGGCATCAACCACGGTCTCCCCGTCGACCAGCACCTTGAACTCGCCGTAGCGTCCCCGCACCATCTCGACTTCCGACCGCAGTTCCCGACGAAGCCGCGCCGCCACCCGGACGGCGTGCAGTCCCGATACTCAATACGCGCAGTAGCGAATAGCAATCCGAGCCATGTTCATTCTCCTGATGCCAGCATTCCCGGCGCTCAAGTCGCCCCGGCATGCGATTAGAACTCCTCCACTGGATGCTGCCGCGGCAGGCGATAGCTTCAAGCGAGGTCAGGCAGTCCGACGCGCGAAGCCACCATCAGCGCCTCACGCCAAGCCGATTGGCAATCGAGTAATCAAGCCAGTCGCGCGCCAGTGAATGATGGAGGCTCCAGGCTGCCCAAACATCGGCGATCCAGGTATCGGCCGCGGCTTGAAAGGCCTCCGGGATCGTGGCCTGAGCGACCTCGGCAACCGTGCGGGTTCCCCGCAGGGCGGGCAGAGGTGGCTTTGTAGCGCCCGGAGGGATGCGCAGGTCGCTCCAGATCGCCTGGCCCGCCCGCGGATCGGCGGGCCGCTCCACGGCGGCGCACAGGCCGCAGAGATGAGCCGCGAATGATTTGAGCGAGCTGATATATGCGGGGTGCTGGAGGCAATAGGCATCGACTACTGCTCGCCGCCGATAGGCGAAGGCCGGGTCAGCGGCCGCCCGGGCGCCGAGTTCGTGGAACGCACTGTCGCATCCAGCGCGCGAACCGAGCGGGGCCCCGCAGTCCTCGCATGGGGTGTCGTCGATGTCTCGAGGCATTAGTTGAGCCTCACGTCTATAGCGCCCGGGCGAACATATTCCGACCTGTTGACGCAGCGCAAGTAGCATGTTAACGTCACGCAACTAGTCAGAGGGAGACGCCCGGCACCGCGTATGGCCACTTCCGATCAGGACGTCCCTCTTCGCAGCGTCGAGCTCCACATCCTGCTGAGCGTCGTGGATCGGCCGCGCCACGGCTACGCCATCCTGCAGGAAGCCGAAGAACGTACGAATGGCCGGCCGGGATTCGAGATTCCCACGCTCTATCGCGCACTTCGGCGCCTCAGGACAGCAAACCTGATCCGCCTCGCCGACCCTCCCGATCCCGATTCAGACGAACGGCGTGAGTACTGGGAGGCCACGGGCCTCGGCCGGCGGGCGCTCGAGGCGGAGCTGGCGCGGATGGAGGTCGCTGTGGCCGTCGGACGAGCGCGCACCAAGCCCGCCTCCGCGCTTCGCGCGGCGGCGGCCAGGCCGGCAAGGGCCGGAGCGGACAAGTGAAGCGGACGGCGACGGCGCTGGCCCGCGCTCTCGTCCTGCTCTATCCCCCCTCCTTCCGAAAGGAGGTCGGCAGCGCGTTGATGGCCGACGTCATGCAGCGGGCCAGAGAGGTCGCCGGCTCGCAGACCGGAGTGCGCGGTGGCTTCTGGCTGGTCCGCCTTGCAGCCTCGCTCCTCGCCAACGCCTTCGCCGCGTGGGTGGAGGAATTGTCTCAACCCCAATCTCGCCCCTTCCGGGTCGCGGTGGCCGGCGCGTGCTGGCTCGACGCGAAACTCGCTGTACGGATGCTGCGCAAGCAGCCCGGCCTGACGCTCGTTGCGATCTTTGCGCTCGCGATCGGGATTCCTGTCGGGTTGTTGCCGCTGCACGTCCTGAACTCGCTCACGAGGACACTGCCGGTGGAGGACGGGGAGGAGATCGTGATCGTCCGCAACTACGACCGGGTGAAGTCGGATCCGGTCGGGCGGCCTTTCCACGACTTCGTCCGATGGCGTGAGGAGCTCTCGTCGTTCGAGGACCTCGGGATGTGGCGGACCGATCTGTACAACGTCAACTCGGACGACGGGCGGGCGGCTCCGGTCCGGGGAGCCGAGGTCACTTCCTCGGTCTTTTCCCTTCTCCGTATCCCGCCGCTGCTGGGCCGCCCGCTCAACGAGGCAGACGAGGCCATCGGGGCACCCGACGTCGTCGTGATCGGGCACGACCTGTGGCAGTCGCGCATGGCCGGCGACCCACACATCGTCGGGCGCACGATTCGAATCGGGGGCGCTCCGCACACGGTGGTCGGAGTGATGCCGGAGGAGTTTCTCTTCCCGATTCGAGACCATCTCTGGCTCCCCCTCCGCTACGGCGCGCTCCCGCCCGAACGAGGCTCGGGGCCGGCCGGCTGGATCATGGGCCGCCTCGCCAAGGGTGTCTCCATCGAAGAGGCGCGGAACGAGATCGAGTTCCTGGGCCAGCGAATGGCCAGGCAGTTCCCGGACACGCACGCGCAGCTCCAGCCTCAGGTTCTGCCCTACACCCACGTGCTCACGGAGATGGACAGCCCTGAGGCCAGGGTGGGGATTGTCATCACGCAGAGCCTCGCGCTGCTCCTGCTCGCGCTTGCCTGCGGGAACGTCGGCATCCTGATCCTCGCGCGCGTTGCGACCCGGACCGGGGAAATCGCGATACGCACGGCGCTTGGAGCCAGCAGGGGCCGAATCGTGTCCCAGTTGTTCATCGAGTCGCTCCTGCTCGCGGTCCTGGGGGCGGGGGCCGGACTGTTCATTTTGCAGGCGATGGCAACGGGACCCGACTTCCTGCTGGCTGGCCTTCCCTTCTGGGTCGACTTCGGGGTCACGCTCAGGACGGCGGCGCTCGCAATATCGCTGGCGGTGGTCAGCGCAGTGCTCGCCGGCGCCGTGCCGGCGCTCAAAGCCACGGGCAAGCGCGTACAGGTCTCGATCCAACGTGCGCCGGGCGGCGGCTCCGGAATCCGGTTCGGGAAGGGGTATAGCGCCTTGATCGTTGGCGAAGTGGCGGTCGCCTTGTGGTTCCTCACGCTCGGATCGTCGTTGCTCCCCTCCACGGTATCGAAGCCAGATCGGCTCGGCATCCAAACCGATCAGTACCTCTTTGCGGCCCTCCGAATTCCTGGCGTGGATCGGACGACGAACGGAGGACAGTCCGAGAGACCTGAAATCGATCGCCGAGTCGCCGTGGCTCACCGGGAACTGGTGCGGCGGCTGTCGGCGGAGCCGGGCCTTGGACCGGTCGCGATCGCGAGCGCGTTGCCCGGCATGTCGTCGCACGCGAGTCGGTACATCGAAATCGAAGGGCTGCCTCGAGCCCCTGACGCGCCGGCGCCGGCGCATCTCGTGAGCGTGGCGCGCGTGGATGGCGGATACTTCGACGCGCTGGATCAGCCGATCCTGAGCGGACGCAACTTCAACGCCGGCGATCTCGGCGAAGACCGCTCCGCGGTCATCGTCAACACGGGCTTCGTCGATCGCGTTCTCGGGGGTCGAAACCCGCTTGGGCGGCGACTCCGCTATTGGGCCCCCGGCCAGGAACCGGGATCCTGGTCGTTCGAGATTGTCGGCTTGGTCGGGCCCCTCGGCATGAACGCTCTGAATCCTGATGCCGATCAGGGCGTGTACCACGTCGTCGCGCCTGGAGAGTTGCACCCGGTGAGCTTCGCGGTGCGGGTTGGGAACGATCCGGCGCGGTTCACGCCGCGCCTCCGATCGATCGTGACCGAAATCGATGCGAACGCCTTGATCCAGAATCCGTCGGCGCTCGACGACGTCCCCAACGCGGATCGACGCATCATGATCCTGTGGACCTACGTCATCGCGCTCCTGGCCGGGATTGCGATCGTGCTCTCGGCTGCTTGTCTGTATGCCCTCATGTCGTTCACCGTCGCCGAGCGCACGCGAGAAATCGCGATACGCGCGGCACTCGGTGCACAGCCCGCGAACATCGTGTCCGCGATCACGAAGCGGGCGTTCATCCAGCTTTCCGTGGGCGTTCTGATCGGCGCCGGCCTGAGCGCCGCGATGCTCCAGGCATTCGACCACCGTGACGCCAACGGTGGGTTTCTTCACACGGCGAACTGGCCCTTCACCGTCGGACTGATCGCGCTGTTCGTGATGGCCGTCGGCCTGCTGTCGTGCGTGAAGCCGACGCTCCGAGTGCTCCGGATCGGGCCGGTCGAGGCACTGAAGAGCGAGTAGCCGCGTCGAGCACTCAGAGAATCCCTGGCGAGAAGGTTGAACGGCAGGTCAGGCGTCGCCTTGACGGGTCCGGGCGTCCGTCCTCCATCGCCAGAGCCTCGCCATCACCGCCCCCGGCAACCGGTGGCCTGTTTGCCGAGCGACCATCACGATCTGACCGCGGTGATGAGCCTCATGGGCGATGAAGTAGGTCAGGACATGGCCGACGTCGAGAGACAGGTTGCGCCAGACGTACCCCTTGGACGGCGGCACATGTCCCGCGGAGACAAGGCCCAGCCGGAGAAGATCCTCAATCCCCTCGCTGCTCCGTTTCAGTGCAGCAATGAGTTGCCGGCGTCCAACGCGACGCTGATCGACCCGATCAGGAGCGGCAATGCCGTGCTCCCGCCCGAGCGTTTTGACCCATCGGCATCTCACGTTGTGAAGGTGGGCGGCGATCATTCGAATCGTGCGATGTGGCTGTCCCGGGATCGCGACGTCCCAGAGCCCGGGCGGCAGGTGCTCGACGAGGGAGACAGTGACCCGGTTGTTCGTTCTCCATGCCGCAATTAGAGTCGCTCGCAGATCCGGCGGCAAGGACGTGATGTCCGGAGAGTTGACCACCTGGCCCCTGCCCACACTACGAGGCGGCCGCATCGGCCTCCCGTTTTCGAGGAAGCTGTGAGCTGGCAGGCCGTGGGGAGCCACGGCCTGCCAGAGACGAAGACGGTCTCAGAACGCGAAGCGCACGCCGATCTGTCCCGTTCGAGGCACAGCGCCATCGCGGTAGCCGTTAAGCACGAGGAACGCCGAGGACGCGATATTGCCGTTAGGATTCCCGTAGTTCGTCCGATTGGTCAGGTTGTAGATCTCACCAAACAGATCGAGCGTGCGTCCGTCCCCGGCCGGCAAACGGTAGCCGATCCGGACATCGGCTTGGAAGAACGCAGGGCCGTACGCCCCGTTCCGCCGGCCATCGTGCTCGACGGATATCGCCCGATCGCCCGTGCCGCTGTACGTGCCCTCGGGAAGCGGCTCACCCTGGTTTCCGTTCCGATCGGCATCGGTCCGGCTGTCGGACAACGTGAACGGCGAGCCACTGAGTGCACGTGCAACCCAGCTGACGGTCAGGCCACCGGTCCTCGGCACGAGGGCGGTTCCGGAGATCACGAAGTTGTGCCGGCGATCGACGTTCGTCGGCCCTTCGTTCAGATCCAGATTCAAGTCGTCGAGCACCTGGAAGGTACTCGTTGGGCTGCCGACCGCCGGAGTATTCCCTCTGGCGTACGACAGCGTGTAGGACACGCGAGCGCTGTAGTTGCGGTTGAATCGCTTCTCGAGCTGCACCAGGAGCGCATCGTAGTCCATTTCGCCGACGTTCACGAGCTGGTTGATGGCGGCAGGATGGAAATCGCGGTGCTGGCGCACCAAGGGGCTGGTTGGCACGGGCAACGCGCGCAGACCCGCATTGAGGTCTCGCGTCATGAACATGTCGCGGCCGATACCGTGCACGTAATCGGCACTGACCGACATGTCGGTGGCGAGCTGCCGCTCGATGCCCGCCGTGATCTGCTGCATCTGCGGCACCTTCCGATCCGGGTTATCGACCGAGATACCGCCAGCATTGCGCAGCCGCGTCCCCGCCGGGAACATCTGCGCGAGCAGCGTACGGTCCACCGTCGGACCGTTGGCCAGCAGCGGGTGAGTCGGGAAACTGCCATTCCGTGGTCCCGAATCCGCGGCGTTGGTCGGGAAGTTCGCCGTGAACGATTCCGAAAAGAGGCCGTTGGTGAACAGCGCCGTGATACCCAGATCGAAATGGCTCTTGTCGTAGAAGATGCCGTACCCGCCACGAACGACGGTCCGGCCATCGCCAGCGAAGTCGTAGGCAAACCCGAACCGCGGCTGAAGGTTGTTCGTGTCGCGCGGCGACTCACCAATGACGCCAATCTCGGCCAGATCCACTCCAGGCGTGGGCAGCACCTCGAGGTCGTACCGCAACCCGAGCGTGAGCGTCAACCGGTCGCCGGTCTTCCATTTGTCCTGTACGAAGCCGGACACATAATGCGCCTTCACGACGCTGCTGCCGATGCCTGGCACTCGAATCGACAGCCGATCCGGGTAGGTGAAGGGGTTGGCCGGATCGAAGGGCACGTCGGACGTGCCAAAGCTGAAGGTGCCGTTCATATTGTCGTGCGCATTCGATACGACCTGCACGAACTGATACTGCACGCCCGTCTTGATGTCATGGTCACCACGTCGGCCGGGAATGAACCAGGACAGCGTGTTTTCGAACTGAATCGCGTCGTTGATACGATCCTGCGCAACAGAGTTCTGCTGATCGGTGAAGCTCTGGAAATTGAGGGTTGGCGGGCAGTCTGCCTGGTTCCGCCCGTTGCCGTTGAAGCAGGGATTCGCAAATGCCACGTCCTCGCGCGTCCAGGAGAGGCGGATCGTGTTCGCTTTGGAGTTGGAGAGAACGGAATTCAGCATGGCGACGAGGGTCTGATCCGTGTCCGATTCCTCCCGCGCCGCTGCGAGCGAGACGTCACCGATGAGCTGGTTGAACTGTGGCGAGTCCTCGCGAAGCCACCGCACGCCCCAGGTATTGCTCGCGTTGATCTGGTGATCGAAGCGGCCAATCGTGTTCCAGACACGCGTCTGCTCCGTCGCCGTCGCGTTCAAATCGGGACGAGGCACGATGTTGACGGTCACCCCTTCGTCGATCAGCACGCGCTCCACACTGGCGAAGAAATGCGCGCGATCTCGCAGGATTGGTCCGCCGAGCGTGCCGCCGAGCTCTCTCCGACTCGTGTCCGGCTTCTCGAGTTCGTTGAGTTTCGCGAAGAAGTCTATTTCGGTGAGCGCCGCGTCCTGGAAATAGGTGAAGGCACTCCCCCGAAATCTGTTCGTCCCTGATTTGGTCACCGCATTGACGACGGCTCCGGTCGACCGGCCGAATTCCGCATCGAACTGGTTCGTCAGCACCTGGAATTCCTGAATCGACTCCAGCGGCGTTCGTGTCTGCGTCCCCGCTCTCTGGCCGATCGCATCGTCGTTGTTGTTGCCGCCGTCGAGCAGGTAGGTGTTGCTGCGCGCATCGAGGCCATTGACGGAAATGGAGTCCGACCCGAAGGACTCGTTGCTGATGCTCGGAATGATGCCAGGCAGCAGCCCGACGAAGCCAATGTAGTTCCGGTTGATCGACGGCAGATCGACGAGCTCCCGGGCCGTGACGGTACCTCCAACTTCCTTGGACGTCAGGTCAAGGATGGGCGACTCGGCACGAACCGTGACGACCTCTTCAAGCGATCCGACGTCGAGGCTGACGTCGATCGACGTCGTCCTGCCGATCTCCAGCCGGATGTCACCCCGGCTGTACTTCTTGAAGCCCTGCAGCTCCGCCGTGATCTCGTACGTGCCCGGCACGATGCTGCTGACGAAGTACGTGCCGTCGGCGTTGCTCAGGGTCTCCCGGAACATGCCGGTCTCCTGGTTGCGGACGGTTACGGTCACCCCCGGCAGCGCACCTCCCTGCGAGTCGATCACGCGTCCTCGCAGCTCGCTCGTCCCCTGCTGCGCCGCCGCGCCACCGGCGAAGCCGCACAGGATCGCCAGGGTCCAACTCACCACACGAAACTTCATGGTTGTCCTCCCGATCGGTTATGTCCAAGACTCGAAAGCGCTGACGCGTCCGGTACCAGCCGGAACCCGCCGTCCCCTCGTCCATCCCAAGCGCGCATCCGGAAAACTGAACGTCTGCTTTCGCCCAATTGGATTTCGGACGGAGAGTTGCGCCCTCGCCCCTGTATTCCCTAGGTATACCGCATTTTCAGTTCAGTTTGTTCGAGAACCAGCAAGCGGCGTGCCCAGTCGGCGACCCGCTCAGTCAGGCCGCGCGGAACAACACCGAGGCGTTCTACGTCTTAAGACGTAGAACGTCTACTGCTATGACCCCCCTTCAGGATATTTCCGTCGCCATCGCAAGGGTATCGGCATGACTCCCACTCGCCCGCTCCGCCTGTGGCCCGGCGTGATCCTCGCCATCATGCTGGTCATCGCACGCTATTTCGTGCCCCTGATCGCGCCCGACGCCGAGATCGGCGGGATGCCGCTCGTGGTGCTCGCGATGATCTCCGGCGTCCTTCTTGGCGTTGCGATCGTCATCTGGTGGCTGTTTTTCAGCCGCGCGCCATGGCCGGAGCGGCTGGCCGCCCTTGTACTGATAGTCGTCGGGGTGTTCGTCACCAGGCTCCTCGTGCACGAGTCGATCAGGGGCGGCCACATGGGGCTGATGCTGGTCCTGTATTCCGTGCCGGTTCTGACCCTGGCCCTTGTCATCTGGGCGGTGCTGACTCAAGGGATGCCCGACGCCATGCGCCGCGCGACGATGGTTGCGGCCATCGTGCTTGGGTGCGTGCCGTTCACGATGATTCGCACGGCCGGAGTCATGGGCTCAGGTTCCGAGCTGCATTGGCGCTGGACGCCGACACCCGAAGAACGCCTCCTGGCCGAGGCGAAGGCTGAGCCTGTGGCGGCGACGTCACCGCCGGCGCCAGCGCCTGCCGGGGAACCACCGGCTGCAGTGCCCGCTGACAAACGTGCAGGCGCCACGCCGTCTACACCACGGAAACCGGAGCTGGCAGGCGCTGATGCTCGAACGGGTTCTGGGCTTGCCATGAGCGAGCGCGAAGCGCGAGTCGAATGGCCAGGGTTTCGTGGGCGCAATCGCGACAGCGTTATTCGGCGCCTCCGCATCGACACTGACTGGTCGGCATCGCCGCCGGCGGAGATGTGGCGCACGGCGATCGGACCAGGCTGGTCATCCTTTGCCGTGAGCGGCGACCGGCTCTTCACCCAGGAGCAGCGCGGCGAAGAGGAGCTGGTGTCCTGTTACCAGGTCTCCACCGGCGCGCCGGTCTGGAGACATCGGGACCCGGTGCGTTTTTATGAATCGAATGCGGGCGCGGGACCTCGCGGGACGCCGACGATCGCGGGCGATCGCGTCTACGCGATTGGTGCGACCGGCATCGTGAACGCGCTGGACGCGCGCACCGGCGCGAAGATCTGGTCCCGCAATGCCGCGACCGATACCGGCACGGCGATTCCTGACTGGGGCTTCGCGAGCTCGCCACTCGTCGTCAACGACATCGTGATCGTCGCGGTCGCCGGCCAGCTCATCGCGTACGATGCGGCCACTGGAACCGAGCGCTGGGTCGGTCAGAGCGGCGGTGCCGGGTACAGTTCGCCGCACCTGGCGACGATCGACGGGGTCAGACAGGTGCTGCTGATGCGCGGGTCGCGCACAATCAGCGTCGCGCCCGCGGACGGCACGCTTCTCTGGGACCACACCGCGGGCCCTCCGGCGACTAGCATCGTGCAGCCGGCGGTCACGCCTGAGGGTGACGTGCTGATTGCGGGTGGCGACGCCATGGGCGGCACCGGCATGCGCCGTCTAGCGCTGACACGTGGGCCTGACGGATGGACGGTGGAAGAGCGCTGGCTTTCGCGCGGCTTGAAACCTTATTTCAACGACTTCATCGTCCACAAGGGTCACGCGTACGGTTTCGACGGCAGCATCCTCTCGTCGATCGATCTCGCGGACGGCGCTCGCAAGTGGAAGGGGGGGCGCTACGGTCAGGGTCAGATGTTGCTGCTGGCGGATCAGGATTTGCTGCTCATCACATCGGAAGAGGGCGAGCTCGCATTGGTCAGGGCCACGCCAGACAGATTCACCGAGGTTGCACGCATCCCAGCACTGAACGGCAAGACGTGGAACCACGCCGTAGTGGTGCGCAACATTCTGCTCGTGCGCAATGGCGAGGAGATGGCGGCGTTCAGGCTTGCACTCGCAGCGTCCCCCACCGAATCGCGGTAGCGGCGAGGCGGCGCGTCTCACCACACCTCATCGCGTACGCCTGGACCCCCAAAATCGGCCTGCGTCGAGATGAGCGACCCCTTCAGGATCCCATTGATGAGAAGATGCAGCGCGCGGCCGCATGTCATAGGATTGGTCGAACCGGACGCGATCTCCCAGGAGGCAGGAAACCATGAATGGTCTGCGCGCATGTGTCGCACTCGTGGCGGCGGTCGGCCCGTTCGTCGCGTGCGCGACGGCGGACAGCCAGACCCCGGCTGGCGTCAAGGTGCTCGTGCTGTACGACATGGAAGGCATCACCGATGCCGTGCAGCCCAGCGACGTGAGCTTCGGCTCGCCGAC
>Ga0268386_10004179_pt1 | contig 10593 bp, 9 predicted proteins | sample RVTome_15_FD_200260 | JGI IMG/M metagenome (GOLD analysis project Ga0268386, IMG submission 200260) | Soil microbial communities from uranium-contaminated site in the Upper Colorado River Basin, Wyoming, United States - RVT150D86... ... | reverse complement strand
ACTACGTCTCGGTGTCGCTGGCCACGGTCGGCGTGGCCGTGCCGAACTTCGTGCTCGCGGTGTTCCTGATCATCCTGTTCTCGTTCGTGATCCCGCTCTTCCCGACCGGCGGCTGGGACTCGCCGAGCACCTGGGTGCTGCCCACGCTGACCCTGGCGGCGGCCCCGATGGGCATCATCGCCCGCTTCACCCGGGCCAGCATGCTGGAGGTGATCCGGGCCGACTACACGCTGACGGCACGCGCCAAGGGGCTGAGCGAGACCCCGGTGATCTTCAAGCACGCGCTGAAGAATGCCCTGATCCCGGTCATCACCCTGCTCGGACCGCTGTTCGCGGCGGTGGGAACCGGATCGTTCTTCGTCGAGTCCATCTTCCGCGTGCCGGGGATGGGCCGCTTCTTCGTGCAGTCCATGACCGGGCGCGACTATCCCATGATCATGGCCGTGGTCCTGTCGTACGGCGTATTCCTGGCCGTGATGAACCTCCTCGTCGACCTCGCCTATGGCGCTCTCGACCCCCGCATCCGGTATTAGCTCGGAGGGGGCCTCGACGGCCACCTCCGAGGCCTCCCCCACGGCAGGATTGCGCGGGCCAAGCCCGCGCTCGGATGTCGCCACCGCGGGCGCGCGAGGGTCGAGTCTGTGGCGGGACGGGGTGCGGCGGCTGCGGCGGAACCGGCTGGCGATGGCGGGCGGGGTCGTGGTGGCGCTGTTGTGCCTGGTGGCGATCTTCGCCGACGTGCTGGCGCCGCTGCCGTACACGAAGACGAACTTCGGGCGGCTGAACGAGGCGCCCTCGCGCGACTACCCGCTGGGCACCGACGCGCTGGGGCGCGACCTGCTCTCCCGCATGATCTACGGCGCGCGCGTGTCGATGCTGGTGGGCCTCGGCGCCCAGATCATCGTGGTGCTGATCGGCGTACCGATCGGCGCCCTGTCGGGCTACCTCGGCGGCCGCGCCGACCTGTTCATCACGCGCTTCATCGACGTGATGTACGCCTTCCCGCGCCTGCTCTTCGTCATCCTCGTCATGTCGATGCTCGGCGCCGGACTCACCAACATCTTCATCGCCATCGGGCTCACTGGCTGGGTCGGCATCGCGCGCCAGACGCGGGCCCAGGTGCTCGCGATCAAGGAAACGGAGTACGTCGACGCGGCCCGGGGGCTCGGGGCGGGCTTCGGACGCCTGCTCAGCCGCCACATCCTGCCCAACGCGCTCACGCCGATCGTCGTGGCCGTCACCTTCGGTATCCCCGAGGCGATCTTCACCGAGGCGGCGCTGTCGTTCATCGGCGTCGGCATCAACCCCCCCACGCCCTCGTGGGGCCAGATGGTCGGCGAAGGACAGCAGTTCATCCGCTCGTACTGGCACCTGTGCGTGTTCCCCTCGATCGCCATCGCGATCACGATGCTGTCGTTCACGTTCTTCGGTGACGGGGTGCGCGACGCGCTCGACCCCAGAATGAAGTGAGCATCTCACCCCAGGAGGCCACCATGAACCGACCCCCGATCTCCGATGCGCAGCTCGACCTGCTGGCCGAGCGCTTGCGCGCCGCCGGCGTGGGCCGGCGCGATTTTCTCAAGGTCGCCGCCGGCCTGGCCGCGCTGGGCACCGCGGGGTTCGATGCCCGGCCGGCCTCGGCGGCCCCCAAGCTCGCGCCGGGCGAGAAGCTCGCCAGGGAGCAACACCTGCGGATCGGCGGCGGCGGCTGGTGGCAGACCGATCCGTCCAGTCACGACTTCAACAAGGACCTCTACTGCAACGGCGTGCCCGCCCTCTGGGCCGGCCTCATGAAGTTCGACGTCAATTTCCAGCCCGTCCCCTACGTGGCGGAGAAGGTCTCGTCGAACGCGGATGGATCGGTGTGGACCTTCGTCATCCGCAAGGACTCCCGGTGGTCGGACGGCAGTCCGTGCACGGCCAAGGACTTCGCGTGGTCGTGGAAGCGCCAGATGGATCCGGCGAGCAAGAACCCCTACTCGAGCTATTTCTACGACATCAAGGGCGCCGAGCCCTTCAACAAGGGTAAAGTCCCGGACGCCTCACAGGTCGGCGTCGTTGCCAAGGGCGACTGGACGCTGGAGGTCACGCTGGAGGGTCCGCGCGGGTACTTCCCGGTGCTCTCGGCGTACATCGCCGCCTTCCCGGCCCATCGGCCGTCGGTCGAAAAGCACGGCGACCGGTGGACGGAGGCCGCCAACATCGTCTGCAACGGGCCGTTCGTCCTGGAGACCTGGGAGCACAACCGGGTCATGGTGCTCCGCAAGAACAAGCACTTCTTCGGCGCCCGGGGCGTCACGCTCGACAAGGTCACCGCTCCGATCATTCCCGTCCAGTCGGGCGCCCTGCCCTACGAGAACAACGAGCTCGACCTCTCGCCGCTGCAGACGGGTGACCTCAAGCGGCTGCGCGACGCCCCCGCGACCAAGGGTCAGGTGTTCCGCTATCCGTTCCCGGGCACCTGGTATCTCACCCCGCAGGTGACGAAGCCGCCGTTCGACAACGTGAAGGTCCGGCGAGCGGTGGCCCACGCCATCGACCGCGACAACGTGGTGCGAGTTGCCGACGGCTTCGCCATCCCGGCTCACTCGATGATCCCCCCGGGGTTCCCGGGGGCGATCGACGACAAGAAGATCCGCGACATCCAGCGGTTCGATCCGAAGGCCGCCATGGCGCAGCTCAAGGGCACCCCGTTCGAGGGCGGGCGCAACTGGCCGAAGATCACTCTGACCATGCGCGAGGAGGGCCTCGGGTCCAAGCCGCTCGCCGAGGCTGTGCAGGCGGTGCTCCTCGAGCACCTCAACATGAAGACCGAGCTGGAGGTCCTGGAGCAGCGCGTCTTCCGCGCCGGGCTCTGGGGGCACAACTACCAGCTCGTGTGGATCCGCTGGTTCATGGACTACCCCGACCCGCACAACGAGTACTTCGACACCTTCTACGGCAAGAAGACCGAGGGCAAGCGGCAGGCCTGGGTCAACGACGCCTTCGACAAGGAGCTGGAGGCCGGCCGCGATACGCGCGACACCAAGAAGCGCCTGGCCCACTACGCCAGGGCCGAGGAGGTCATGCAGACCGACGTGGGCTACATCCCGGTCGCCTGGGTGGCCCGGTGGGCCGCGGCCAAGCCCCGCGTGCGCGGACTGGAGAAGAACAGGCTCGGCGAGACCGTGGTCGACGGCAACATCTACGTCGACATGCTGCCGCATCTCTACCTGGTCGAGAAGGCGTAGCCGTGGCGGGTGGGGCGAGGACGTCGCTCGCCCCACCCCGCCGCCGGAGGCCGTCCCGTGACCAATGAGGACCGGCTGCGACATGATCTGTACGGAGCGTTCAGGAACCGGGCGTTGCTCTATCACCACTTCTTCGATACCTTGCGCAAGGAGCTGGGGGAGGCGCGGGCGATCGAGGTGATGGGGCGCGCCATCTACGCGCGCGGCACGGAGATCGGCAAGAGTTTCGCGCGCCACGCCCCCGACGATCTGGCCGGGTTGCGCGATGCCTTCGTGGGCTTCGTTCCGGACGAGGGTCGCATGTTCGCGCCCGAGGTCACTCGCTGCGACGCCGGCGGCCTCGACATCAAGCTGCAGCGCTGTCCACTGAAGGACGCCTGGCACGAGGCGGGGCTCTCCGAGGCCGACGTCGCACGCCTCTGCCAGATCGCGGGGCGGATCGACAATGGCACGTTCGAGGCTGCGGGCTTCGAGTTCTCCGCGGACACCTGGCAGCCGGGACGCGAGGGCTGCTGTTTCCTGCACATCCGCCCCGGCCCGCGTCACTAGCCGCACGAGCCCCCCTGGCGCGACCCGGGTGACCGGGGCATGCTGTCGGCGGTGAACAAGGTCTTCTCCCGCCTGCTGCCGGGAGCGCTCCTGCTGGTGGCGACGACCATGGCGCTCCAGCCGGCCGGGCTCAGGAGCGCCGCGGCGCCGATCGTCTCCGCCTTCCCGATCACGGTGCTCGCCGGCGGCATCCTGCTCGGCTGGCGCTTCGACCGCAGTCGGCTCGTGCTGGCCCTTGCGGTGCTCCTGCTGACCGAGCGATCCCTGCTGGCGTGGGCGCCGGTCGGCGGCTCCGGTGGCGAGGTCGGCCGGGCGATCTTCGGCGCCCTGACACTGCTGGTGCCGGTGAACCTGGCCGCGCTGGGCTGGCTGCCCGAGCGAGGTCTGCTGGCCCGGCCCGGCCGTATCGCGCTCGGGCTGCTGGCGGCCGAGATCGTGCTGCTGGCGCTGATCTGCCAGCCGCTGTTCCTCCCCCTGATGGGCTGGCTCGATACCCGAGGCGCCGGGCCCGGGCTGGCCGCGCTCCCGCGGCCGGCGCTCGCCCTCTTCGCTGTCGCCTTTGTGGTGATCGCCCGGCGTGCACTGCTGCAGGTGACCGCGATCGAGAGCGGAGCCGTGTGGACCCTGGTCGCCGCGTTCCTGGCCCTCAGCGCCGGTGGTGGGGGGCTCGACTCGAGCCTCTATCTCGCCACCGGCGGCCTCATCCTCGTCCTCTCGCTCATCGAGACCTGGCACGGCATGGCCTACGACGACGAGCTGACCGGCCTGCCGGCCCGGCGGGCGCTCAACGAGTCTCTCGTCCGCTTGCGCGGCACCTACACCGTGGCGATGGTGGACATCGACCTCTTCAAGCGGTTCAACGACGAGCACGGCCACGACGTCGGCGATCAACTCCTCCGTATGGTGGGGACGCGGCTCGCTCACGTGGGCGGAGGTGGCCGGGCCTTCCGCTACGGCGGCGAGGAGTTTGCGGTGCTCTTCCCGGGCAAGGACGTGGAGCAGGCTCGCGGTCATCTGGAAACGTTGCGGCACGCGATCGAGGCGTCGCCGTTCACGCTGCGAGGGCCCCGCCGGCCGCGGCGTCGGCCGGACGCGCCGCCGGCCATCGGCCCTCGCCGGCGGATCGCGGTCACGGTGAGCATCGGCGTCGCCGGCTCCGACGGCGCCGCGACGAAACCCGACGACGTCGTGCAGCTGGCCGACGATGCGCTCTATCGCGCCAAGCAGGGCGGGCGCAACCAGGTCCGGACGTAGTCAAGTGAACCCGGCCGGCCTCGTCACGCCGCTGACGACCTGGTTCGCCGGCCCCGCCACGCTCGCGCGCTTCCGCCAGCGCCGGCTGTCCCGCACGCCGACGGTGCTGTCGGCACGCAACCACGCCTGGCGAGCGATCGCGCCCGGCTTCGAGACGGCCGTGGCCATGGCGCGGGCGGGCATACCCTTCCAGGTCGCCGCCGAACGGCGCTACGACCGCTCGGGCGATCACCGCCGTCTTGGCGCGGCCCTGGCCTCCGGGGCGACGGTGTTCCTGCCGCAGGTGCACCAGGTGCTGCCGCGGCTCATGCGACTCATGGTCGCCCTGCGGATCGGGCTGCTGGGGCCGCTACGCGAGGAGTGCTCGTTCCTGTTCGCGGTCGAGGGCCGCGGCCGGCCGGCGATGGGCCTGCACCACGACGGCCCGGTGGACGCGTTCTGGCTTCAGCTCGAGGGCCGGCGCACGGTCACCTTGGGCCCCCGCGTTCGACCGGGGACGCCCCAGGACCTCGACCTCCGCCTGCGCCACGGGCGGGGCTGGCGAACGCTCGACCTCGCACCCGGCACGTTGTTCCACCTGCCCCCGTGGACGCCGCACGACGTCGTCTGTCGCGGTCGTTCGCTTGCGCTGTCACTCACGTGGCGGTCACCCGACGCCCAGGGCCGCCGAGCGACACCGGCCACGCGACGGGCGGGCCTTGTCGCCTGGGACGTCGTCTCCGGTCGCGTCGACGCGGTGCCGCCGGCGTCGCGATCCCGACTGTGGGCGCAGGTGCCGGCCGTGCCCGGCCCGCGCGCCGGCAGCGGTTTCGAGCTCGTCACACCCGAGGGCGTGCTACGGCTGCCCGCCACCGAGCGGCCGTTCTCCGACCGGCTGGCTCTCATGCCGAGCTTCGCGTCACCGGTCACCTCCCGGGGGCGTGCCGCGCTGGCTCCCCTGCTCGACCACGGGATCGTCGCACCCCAGGACCTTCCGCTGCGGATCCTGCCGGACGACGCCAGTGCTCTCGACGGATGGCGCTTTGGCTGATCCTCGGCTTGCAGGAAAGCCCCGGGAGGCTGCTACGGGGCGGTGGGAGCGCTGTGACGCCGGTGGCGCCGGCCGCCCCGGCGGGAGCGCCGGCGGCGGTGCCCATCGCTCCGCGAGCCCTCGCCGGCCGCGGCGGGATCTGCTGCTCCGGCCTCGGCCGAACGCTGCGCGGCCTCGACCTCGGCTCGCCGCTCCTCGAGCGGACGATCGTCCCGGCGGTTGCCGTCCGGCAGATCCCTGTCCTCGTCGCCCTGGTCGTCGACCACGGGCTCGTGGTCCTCGACGACCACGCTCTCGGCCCTTGGAGGCCGCGAGCCGGCGTTGACGGGCTCGACTGCAGGCGAATCGACCAGGGTGATGTGACCAGAGCGGCTCACCGACAGCTCGCGCAGCCGGCGCAGGCGCGTGATCAAACGCGGCGAGCCCGGTGGGCGGCTGAAGCCGCGGGCCTTGAGCGCGTTGGCCAGCGTATCGAGCGTGACGGCGCCGTTCGACGAGGCCCGGATGAGATCGCGGGTCACGCCCAGCAGCTCGTCGTGAGGTGCCGTGTGCGCTTGGGTCTCGGCGACCACCTGGCGCGCCGCGGGCGGCGGGGCGGCGTGCAGGATCGGCGCCTCGCGCCGGCCCCGGCCACCGCGCCGGCCTCGGCGGCGGCGCGCCCCGGGCGCCTCGGCGCGCGGTTCCGCCACCGCAGCTGCAGGCGGCTCGAGCTCGCGCGGCACACCGATCAGGCCGCGATAGGACAGGCGGCGAAAGGCGATGCCCAGGCCCGTTGCGACGTCGCCGACCGCATCGAAGGCGCGGTCGTCGGAGATGATCTCGAGGATGTCGCCGGGGCGCGCGGCGCCGAGCCAGACGCCGGCGCCGACGGCGATGCGCAGATCGCTCCAGTCCTTCACGCCGACCGAGGGCGCGCTGTGCAGCAGCTGCGCGCCGTTTGCCGCCAGCAGGCGGGCGGTGTCGTGACCGATCACCCGCCAGTTGCCCACGGCCACGAAATCGGTGCGTCGCCCCAGGCGGTCGACGGCCAGGTAGTCGATGACCCGCGCGATGTGCTGCACCCGGCTCGTGTTCTCGACGTCGAAGAAGATCGCGCGGCGGGTCACCGGCAGCGGCCGCTCGGGCTCGGGAGCCCTTGCCGCCGCCCGCGCCGCGAAGGCCGCTTCCGGGTTCGCGAGGGGGACCTCGGGCGGAGCCTCGGCCGTCAACTCGAGCGCGGGGGCCGTGACGGAAGGGGCCGGCGTGGGCTCCGGCGGAACCTCGACCGGTGGCGCGGTCTTGCGAACGGTGGCTGGCCGCCGCCGCCCTCCGCTTCGCCGCCGTTTGGTCGTCTTCTTCCTAGGTTCGGTCACTTCGTTCCGGTGAGCACTACGCATCGAGGGTATCACGGAAGTGGCCGGCCGTCCGCCCGAAGCGGTGTAGGATGCGGCGCCATGAGCGAGCCGGGACGCGACGTGGGCGAGGTCGACCTCCGGCTGGCGCTGATACGCCAGCGCTACGGCGATCGGCTCAGCCCCGAGCAGCTCGCCGACCTTCGCCGGGCGGTAGAGGCCATCGTCGAGCTGGCCGCCGCGCTGCGCGCCGTCCCCCTCACCAGCGCCGACGAGCCGCTGCCGCGCTTCCAGCCGCTGCGCACCGACGAATGACCCCGCTCTTCGCTCCCGTGCGCGAGCTGGGCGAGGCCGTGCGTACCCGGCGCGTCTCGCCGGTGGAGCTCGCCCACGTGTGCCTGGATCGACTGCAGACGCTGGGCCCCCGTTACAACGCTGTCGTGACGCTCACCCGGGAGCGGGCCCTGGCGGAGGCAGGTCGGGCGGAGGCCGAGATCGCCGCCGGCGCCTGGCGCGGCCCGCTCCACGGCATCCCGTACGGCGTGAAGGACCTGCTGTCGACCGCTGGCGGCATTCCGACCACGTGGGGCGCAGCCCCGCTACGGGGGCAGACGTTCGACTTCGACGCCACGGTCGTCCGCCGCCTCGAGCGGGCGGGAGGCGTGCTGGTGGGGAAGCTCGCGATGGTCGAGCTGGCCGGCGGCATGGGATATCGCCAGCCCAACGCCTCGTTCACCGGGCCCGGCATCTCGCCCTGGGGCGCGGACGCCTGGAGCGGTGGCTCGTCGAGCGGCTCGGGCTCGGCCGTCGCCGCCGGGCTCGTGCCCTTCGCCATCGGCTCGGAGACCTGGGGCTCGATCCTGTCGCCGGCCGCCAACTGCGGGGTCAGCGGCCTGCGGCCGACGTACGGGCGGGTGAGCCGTCACGGCGCGATGGCGCTCTGCTGGACGCTCGACAAGCTGGGGCCGCTGGCGCTGACCGCCGACGACTGCGGCCTGGTGCTCGAGGCGATTGCCGGGGCGGATCCGCACGACCCCACCGCCGCCCGGCGGCCGTTCCGCTACGACGATGGGGAGGTGGCCGGCCGGCGGTTTCGCTTCGGCGTGATCCGCGACGTCGCGACAGCCGCCGAGCCGGCGGTGCGGGAGGCCTTCGACCGGTCGCTCGACGTCCTGCGCCGCATCGGGACCGTGGAGGAAGTCACCCTCCCCGACCTGCCCTACGAGGCGATCACCCGCACCATCCTGATGGCCGAGGCATCCAGCGCGTTCGAGGACATGATCGAGAGCGGCGCAATCGCCGGGCTCACGGCGCCCGAGGACCGCTTCACCGCCTACGCGCGCGACGCCATCCTGGCCAAGGACTACATCAAGGCGATGCGGCTGCGCACGCGCGTGGCCCGCGAGGCCGACCGGGTGCTGTCGGGTCTCGACGCGCTCGTCGCTCCCGGTCGCCCGGCGGTCGCCTCGCCCCTCGATCGCGAGTTCCGGAGCGCCGCCCGCGGCAACGTCCCCGATGTGATGGGGGCCGTCGGCAACGCCGCCGGCCTGCCGGCGATCGCGGTGCCCAACGGGTTCTCCGCGGCGGGGTTGCCCACCAGTCTGCAGTTCATGGGGCGGGCCTGGGAGGAAAACACGATCCTCGCCGCCGCGCGGGCCTGGCAGGGCATCACCGACTACCATCTCCGCCATCCCCCCGGGGTATGCTAGTCGCATGAGCCCACGAGCCAGCAGCGACCCCTTCGAGCCCCTGTTGTCCCGCCGCGCCCGCATCGGCTGGGGCGTGGCCGTCGCGACCCCGCGCCCATCGATGAGCGCGCTCTACGAGTTCGGCGGCGGCTATCCCGATCCGGCCTCGTTCCCGTACGACGGCATGGTCGAGGCGACCGCCCGCATGATGAAGGCCGAGGGCGCCGCCGCCATGACCTACGGCGAGCCGCAGGGCTACCGCGGTCTGCGCGAGCTGATCTGTCACAAGTACGAGCGCTTCGAGGGATTCAAGGCCGAGCCGGACAACATCATCGTCGCCAACGGCTCGGGGCAGGCGCTCGCCCTGGCCTTCAGCGCCTTCATCGATCCGGGCGACGTCGTGATCGCCGAGGCGCCCACGTTCTCCGGCTCGCTCAACACGATCCGGCGTCACGGGCCCGAGATCCTGACGGTGCCGGTGGACGACGAGGGCATCGTGACGGCGGCGGTGCGCGAGCGTCTGGTCGCGCTGCGCCGCGAGGGGCGGCCCTGCAAGCTGATCTACACGATCGTCAACTTCCAGAACCCGGCCGGGCCCAGCCAGTCGCTGCGGCGCCGTCACGAGCTGATCGAGCTGGCCCACGAGTTCCAGACGATGATTCTCGAGGACGACGCCTACGGGGAGCTGCGCTTCGAGGGCGAGACGCTGCCGCCGCTCTTCGCGCTCGATCAGGGTGGGCGCGTGATCCGCGCCGGCACGCTGTCGAAGATCCTCGGTGCCGGGGTTCGGATCGGCTGGCTGTGTGCGCCGCACGTCCTCATCCCGGCCTTCCAGGGCTTTCTCTTCGGCGGCGGGGTGAACCCGTTCATGTCGCGCGTGGCCACGTACTATCTGCGCGACCACCTGGTCGAGCACGTGGAGCACCTGATCGCGGTCTACCGGGCCAAGCGCGACGCGATGCTGCGCGGGTTGGCCGAGGGGCTGGCGGGAACCGACTACGTGGTCAGCCGGCCCGAGGGTGGGTTCTTCCTCTGGATGCGGCTGCCGGCCGGCACCGACACCCGGCGGCTCTCCGACCTCGCAGTCGAGTCGCGCGTACAGTACACCCCGGGCCCGGCCTTCTACGCCAGCGGCGGCGGCGAGGAGTTCATCCGCCTGGCGTTCAGCTACGAGTCGCCGGAGAAGTGCTACGCGGGAGCCCGGCTGATCGCCGGCGCCATCCAGGGTGCCCGCGCGCGCTGACTCCGGTCGAGGAGGCGGGGGTCAGGACTGCCGGGCGGGTCGACGCTGGTCGATGCTGGCGGGGCCGGAGCCAGTGGCGGTCAGGAATGCGAAGACGAGGGCATAGAGCAGCGGCAGCTCCCCCCCATTCTGGATGGGCCAGCCTCCCCGGGGGAAGTGCGCGATCAGGAAGGCGATCAGCATCTGGCCCGTGAGCACGAACGCCACTGGTCGGGTCCAGAGCCCGATAACGAGTGCTATCGCCCCGAGCAGCTCGAGCATCCCCGCC
>Ga0268386_10004178_pt1 | contig 10593 bp, 9 predicted proteins | sample RVTome_15_FD_200260 | JGI IMG/M metagenome (GOLD analysis project Ga0268386, IMG submission 200260) | Soil microbial communities from uranium-contaminated site in the Upper Colorado River Basin, Wyoming, United States - RVT150D86... ... | reverse complement strand
GGGGCTAGCGCCCGCCGGCTGATAAATAATCCGGACTCAACAGGCGACGTGCGAGTATAACCCATCACGTCCGCGGAAGGGTGTGGTTCATCGAGAGAATCTGCTCCCCGCCAAAGAGATGCCGGCCGTTCAGCCAGCCGATCAGATCGGCGAAAATCCGCTCGTGGTCCGGTTCGAATTCCAGCGTGTGGGCCGCGTCGGGATAGACAAGCAGCCGCTGGTCGCAGGAATCGAACCGCGCGAACAGACTTTTCGTCGCGTCGTTGTCGATGATCCGGTCGCGGCCGGCCAGCATCAGCAGGACGGGGCAGCGGATGTCGGCGACGCGCGCCGGCAACTCGGCGTCGAGGGCGACACTGGCCGAGTAAAAGCTCACGCTGGCCTCGTGCAGGGCCAACTCGTCGTCGCGGATGAACCGCTGCCAGTCCGGCTCGGCGGTGAAGAGTTCTGGATCGTCCAGCGGAATCGGCGCCAGCCGCCTCTGTTTGCCGGCCCGCATCGCGAGCTTCAGCGACAGCCGCTGCCAGAGCGACAGGCAGATGCGGGGTTTCAATCCGGGATACAGCAACGCCAGAGCGTCGCACAACTCCGGCCGCCGCCCCGCGACGACGGCCGCGAGCTTGCCCCCCCAGCTCACGCCCAGCAACACGACGGGGGCCTGCGGAGCGTGCTCGTCCCGTTCGTGCCGCACGAATGACAGAAACTGCGCGACGTCGTTGACAAGCCGATCCTGATGGACCGCGTGCCCGCGGTCGCGCTCGTTCAAGCCGGACCCGCGGCGGTCAAGAAAACGGACGTCGAACCCGGCCTCGCTCAGCCGGCCGCTGGAATACGCGTACCAGCCGGAGTGGCTCTGAATCCCGTGCAGAGCGACGACGAACCCCTTCGGCTCGGCGGCGGGCCAGTGGCGGTAGTGCAGTCGGTAACCGTCCGAAGCGGTGAACCGCTGGACGGCGTGGCGTCCGGCAAGGTCGGACACGGGGAAAAATCCTGGGAACGAACGGCGAATCGGAGACGTCCAACGGTTTCAGCGCGAAAGCGGTTCCCGTTGTAACATCTCGAATCCCGCAGGTCAGGCTTTCCAGCCTGACCGATTGGGCGAACGACGCGCACTCTGACCCGTGTCAGGCTGGAAAGCCTGACCTACATCCCGAAAAAATGAGGAGTGAACGATGCGAATTCTATCCGCCGGGTGTGCGTTGCTGGTGATGGCCGTTTCAAATTCCGCGTGGGCTTGCAGTTGCGTCCCGCCTCCGCCGCCGAAGCAGGCGCTGGCGAAATCCGCGGCCGTGTTCGCGGGCAAGGTGACGGACGTCAAACGCGACGGCTTCCAGCTCCGCGTGACGTTCGAGGTCTCAAAAGCCTGGAAGGGGACGAAGGGCAAAACGGTGGAAGTCACCACCGCGACTGAAAGCGCGGCCTGTGGTTACGGCTTCAAGAAGGGAACGTCGTATCTGGTTTACTGCTACGCACCAAAAGCGAAAGGGAAAAAAGCGACCGTGCTGTCGACGAACATCTGCACCCGCACGAAGACGCTGGCCTCGGCGAAGGGGGACCTGAAGGAACTGGGGCCGGGCAAGAAACCGTGAGATGTCGGAGTAGGACGGCCTTCCAAGGCCGTCCGGTGCGAATGACGAATGACGAAATGCCAGCATCGTTTCGTCATTCGGATTTCGTCATTGATTCGACATTCGTCATTCGACATTTTCTGACGGACGGCCTTGGAAGGCCGTCCTGCAGGAATTCTTAACCCCTGTCCCGTCGCTGGTTGCGGTCGGAAGTGTTTCGGGGTTGCGATGTTTTCCGAAACCCGGCATGCTGAACGTGGTTTGAATGGTTGCCGTCCACGGAAGGCGGCAAGGGATGCTTTCATGGACCGAACCGCGAAGGGGCCGACGATGATTGTGTTTCACTGTCCGCATTGCGACCGCTCGATCACGCTCGATGATCAATCGTTGGCGAGCGTCGCCTGCCCGCACTGCCGGCAGGAAGTCGCCGTCCCGGAGTGCGAGCAGGAGCCGACGCTCTCCGAGTTCCCGGTCCCGACGCCGGAGCAGCTCGCCGAACAGGGTTCGTAGTGACCGGCTTCAGCCGGTCGAGTTGTTGCAAACGGCGCGGAACGCCGAGCAGATCAACAATCCCCATCGTTCGTCGACCGGCTGAAGCCGGTCACTACGAGCCGGGTCACGCCTTGCGGATGAAATGCGCCGCGAAGCTGCGGACTTCCTGCCCGTTGAGCACATGGAACATCCGCAACTGCTGCACCATCTGCTGGCTGAAGCGGTTCAGCGGCACGTGGACGAGCTTGCGGTGGTACTGCTTCGCCAGCTTCCGCCAGCCGGCGCCGGGCGGGGCATAACTCAGCAGCGCGACGTGCCGTTCGCTGCTGTAGTAGCAACCGGCGGCTAAGACTCGTTCTTCCAGCGTGTCGCAGAAGTCGAATTGCGGGTCGCTCCAGATGTCGGGGACGTACCGCGGCGGAAACAGAAACATCGCCCCGCCGTACGTCGCCAGCGCGATCCCCGGTCCCACCAACTGGTCGCGGAAGTCGGTTGCGAACAACGCCAGCGTCGATTCGTCGTGATGCTCGGCGTGCCAGGTGATTCGCCACGGGTAGTCGCGGGGATCGGCGGGGGAGTCGAACAGCATCACCACGCAGTCGAGGCTGCCGCGAATCGGGGGGAACTCCCGCACGTACAAGTCGCCGGTGTGCCAGTTGCGCAGCGTCTCGCGGATGTCGAGCCCGTCCTTGAGGCTGGTCGTGAACTTCTCGGTCTTCGCCAGGTCGGCCCCCATGATGGCCAGCGCCTGGTCCTTGACGTGCGTGCGGAACTTCTCGATCGCCACGTCTTCCGGCGGCCAACTGCACTGGCGATGCGGGTCCCACCGCATCTGCCATTCCTGCTGCTGCGGTTTCGCCGGCCGCGGGTTCAGTTCGCAGTTCCGCCACGACAGCGGGTGCCCCGGCAGCCGGCTGACCATCTGCACGACGTCGCCGCTCTGGATGGCGCGGCGGCGACGCATCCGTCCGGGGTCGCCGCCGGGCATGCGGGCCTCGTGAATGCCCATCGTGAACACCGGGAACGGGAGCATCCCCGTGTCGGGATACTCGCGGGCCGTCTCCGCCACGTGCAGCGCGAACTGGTCGCCGAGTACCTGTTTCGCCGCCGTCACCAGCGTATACAGGTCGGGGGTCATCCGGCGTTCGATCAACGCGAGGTTTCGCACGTACTGGAAGTACGTCGTCAACAGCTTCGGCGTCACGCGGCGTGCGCGGCGGCCGAATTCCTCGCGGTAATTCTGCCGCGCCGCCAGCATCAGCTCCTTGATGCCGTCGATCGACAGGTTCTCGTCGTTGTCCAGCTCGGCCCGCGCCCGTTCGTACAGCCCGGTGATGAACGGCAACTCGCCGAGCAGGAAGATCAGCGACTGCGGCTCCGGCGCGAGGATTTCCGGCTCCTCGGTCTCCTCATCCCGCGCCGTTGGCTCGGCCTTTTCAAGGACGGCTTCGCGAATCCACGGCCAGTCGAGCAGCGAGCAGACGAAGAGGATCGACTCGTGTTTTTGTTCCAGCTCCCGCAGCCGCGATGCCATCATCGTCACGCGGTCCAGCGGTTGACCGTGCGGCGGGCGGGGCAGCGTCGGCAGCACCGCCGCCGCGAACCGGTCCGCCGCCACCGACTTGACCGCGTAAGGGTCCGGCAGCACCGCGGCCAGCGGCAGGAACACATCGGTTTCGAGATCGATGAACGCCCGCGGAATGTGCTCCTGAATCGCGATCCGCAGCGCGGCGATCACCCCCTGGCAGGGGTCGACGGGAACGTAGCTGCATTCGCGGTCGGCCGCGTTCTGCTTCCATTCCTCCCCCGCGTCGTCGTCGTCGTCCGGGTCGGTATCCGGCGTCCACATCCCAGAAATTCTCTGAAATCCCTGGGATGTGTGCGACTCCGGTTGCACGACTGTCGTCACGCCCGGCAGAAACTCGATCGCCCGTTCGACCGGCTTCTGGAACGACGCCGGCAACGGCACCGCCAGACAATCGAACGGATGCGACAGCATCACCCGCCGCACCTCGATCGCGAAGTCCCCGCTGCCGTGAATGATCGGCAGGACGGTGATTCGCGGGGTGATTCGAAGGAATTCGGAGGTCATCACCTGATTGTAACGGAGCCGGGGAAGGGATGAAGGATGAGGGATGAGAGTTGAGAGTCAGATGAGCCAGAAACACGTTGTTTTCTCTCAACACTCAACTCTCAACCCTCAACTCTTGAGGCAGAACACCCGCGTCATCCAGACAGGCAGCCTGATGGGCGATGACGAGCGCACCCGCAACGGGATCGGGAACGGCGACGACCGGATCGGCCCGCAACCCGCGGTTGTGAAGTTCGATTTCGAGGTCGGTCTGCAATTCGTGATGATGCAGCACAACCCCTCCGGTCAACGCCAGCGGAAACGATCGGGTCGAGAACCGCAGCTTCGCGACGACGGCCTGGACCATCTCCGCGAGCGAGTTCGTCGCCTCGTGGATGATCTCCCCCGCGACGGAATCGCCGGCATCGCGGGCTTGGAAGACGACCCGGCTCAGCGCGGCGATCTGCGTGCGCGTCGTCGCGGGATCGTACACGGCGGAGATCAGGTCCTCGGCACGACTCCGTCCCAATTCCGCCAGCAGCAGATCCAGCAGGCAGGTTGCCGGTCCGCGGCCGTCGGCCGATCGGGCGGCGGCCCGCAGACCGTCGACCGCGATCGCGTAGGCACTCCCCTCGTCTCCGAACAGATAGCCCCAGCCGCCGGCGCGGGCCGTCGTCCCGTCGTCGCGGCCCTGCCGTTCGTAGTGACCGGCTTCAGCCGGTCGAGTGCCGCCCAGGTTTGCCTTTCCCGTCGACCGGCTGAAGCCGGTCACTACGAACGTACCAGGGTCGCGGCAGCCGAACGCGAACGAGCCGGTTCCGGAAATGAGAGCGACGCCGCAACCTGCGGCACTCGCTGCATACAGGACGGGAAGGGCGTCGTTGACGACGCACAACCGCTCGGCCAGTCCGCATTGTGCCGCCCATTGCTCGATGTTCTTCCGGTCGGCTTCCCGGTCGGCGCCGGCAAGCCCGATGCACGCCGCCGCGAACGATCGCCGGTTCAACCCCGCGTCGGCAAATGCCGCGTCGATCGCTTCGTCCAGTCGGACGAGACACGTTTCCGCTCCGACGACCTGTGGATTGGACGGACCGGAGGAACCACGTCCCAGAACCTGACCGGGATCATCGATGCAGGCGATCCACGCGACAGTCTTCGTGCCGCCGCCGTCGACGCCCAGGAGGAGGTGCTCGCTCATGTCGGCTCCGGCGCATCGAGTGCCCGTCGCAGATGGCCGTTCGCGTCAGCGAGCAGTCGACGGGCAGCTTCCGGGGAAACGGTCCGGCGATGGGCGACGATGGCCGTCTTCACTTCGCCGCCGCATTCCGCGAGCAACCGTCCCGCGTCCGTGGGATCCACGCCGGCGAGTTGCGAGACGATCCGCCGCGAGCGGGCCGTCAGTTTGGAATTCGTGGCCCGCAGGTCGACCATCACGTTGCCGTAGGTTTTTCCCAGCCGCACCAACGCTCCGGTGGTAAGCATGTTGAGCACCATTTTCGTGGCGGTGCCAGCTTTCAGCCGCGTGGAACCGCTGACGACTTCCGGTCCCACGACGGGGGCGATCAGCACGTCGGAAACCGATTCCAGCTCCGAATCGGCGTTGCAAGCCAACCCGACGGTGAACGCGCCGACGCATCGGGCATACGTCAATCCGCCGATGACGTACGGCGTGCGGCCGCTGGTGGCGATGCCCACGACGACGTCGTTCGATGACGCGTCTACCTGCCGCAGGTCCCGCTCGCCGTCTTCGGGATGGTCCTCGACCCCCTCGATCGCCCGCGTGAGCGCGTCGCGGCCGCCGGCGATCAGGCCGACGACGAGTTCCGGCGGCGTGCTGAAGGTGGGCGGGCATTCGCTGGCGTCGAGCACACCCAGCCGGCCGGAGGTCCCCGCGCCGAGGTAGATCAATCGTCCGCCGGCTCGCATCCGGTCGACAATTGCGTCGATCGCCGCCGCGATCGATTCGGCGACGGCACCGACGGCGTCGGCGACTTTCGCGTCCTCGGCGTTCATCAGCCGGACGATCTCCACCGCGGAGAGCGTATCGATGGCCGTCGACGCCGGGTTCGCCGCTTCCGTCGTGAGGTGTTCCAGCGCTGGCGCTTGTTTCGCGTTCATGCTCGTTGCAGAATGCTTCCACAGTTGGTGTCCCGCCTTCAGGCGGCCCGTTGCGGGTAGCAGAATTCGTGAGAATTCTGCCGTGCAGCCAAGATCGTGCAGAATTCTTACGAATTCTGCTACGGGCCGCCTGAAGGCGGTACACCAACTATACCATCCGCTCGAACCGCAGCACGACAGGCCGCACGTTGGACATCGCGATTCATCCCATCGACGTCGCCATCGTCGCCGTGTATCTGCTGGCGGTCGTCGGGTTCGGATTGTGGATCGGCCGCGGGCAGAAGGACCTTTCCAGCTATCTGCTCGGCGGCCGCGATCTGCCGTGGTGGGCGCTGCTCGGCTCGATCGTCGCCACGGAAACCAGCACGGCGACGTTCCTCAGCGTGCCGGGGCTGGCGTTCGCGGCCGGCGGCGACCTGCGATTTCTGCAACTGGCGCTGGGGTTCGTTCTGGGGCGGATTCTCGTCACCCTGGTGCTGCTGCCGGAGTATTTCCGCGGCAACCTCTACACCGCCTACGAAGTGCTCGACCGGCGGTTCGGCGGGGCGACGAAGCGGGCCGCCTCGCTGCTGTTTCTCGTCGCCCGAAATCTTGGCGACGGGCTGCGGTTGTTTCTCACGGCCATCGTGCTCGAACAGGTCGCCGGCTTCGACCTGCCGAGGTGTATCGCGATCATCGGCGTCGCGACGATCGTCTACACGTTCTTCGGCGGCATGAAGGCGGTCGTGTGGAACGACTGCATTCAGTTCGTCGTGTACGTGACGGGCGGAATTCTCGCGTTGCTGCTGATCCTGAACGCGCTGCCGGGCGGTTGGACCGACCTGCAAACGTTCGCTGAATCGCGCGACAAGCTGCGGGTCTTCGATTTCGAGCTCGACTTCACGCAGACGTTTACGTTCTGGGCGGGAATCATCGGCGGCGCGACGCTGACGCTCGGCACGCACGGCACCGACCAGATGATGGTGCAGCGGTACCTCTGCGCCCGCAGTCAACGCGACGCGGGGCGGGCGCTGATCCTCAGCGGCGCGGTCGTGCTCGTGCAGTTCGCGCTGTTTCTGCTGCTGGGCGTGGCGCTGGCCTGCTACTACGTCGAAGTGTCGCCGCAGTCGTTCGATCATCCTGACGAAGTCTTTGCGACATTCATCGTGACGGAAATGCCGGTCGGGCTTGTGGGTCTTACGCTGGCGGCGGTGTTTTCGGCGGCGATGTCGACGTTGTCGAGTTCGCTCAACTCGTCGGCGTCCTCGGCCGTGAACGACCTCTATCTGCCGCTGTGGAAGATCGAACCGCATTCCCCTCACGCGCTGGTCGCCGGCCGGGCGTTCACGGTGTTCTTCGGCGTCGTGCAGATCATTGTGGGGATCGCCGCCAGCCGTATTTCGCGGAGCGTCGTCAACGACGCGCTGGCGATCGCCGGTTTCACCGCCGGTCTGCTGCTGGGGATTTTCGCCCTGGGAGTGCTGACGGTCCGAGTTCGGCAGTCCGGCGCGCTGGCCGGGCTGCTGGGCGGGCTGGCGGTGCTGACGGCGGTCAAGTTCTTCACCCCGATCGCGTGGCCGTGGTTCGCCGTCATCGGCGCGGTCTGCACGTTCGGGATCGGGTATGCTGTCAGTCTGGTGGTTGATGCGGAATGAGGGATGGATGAGGGATGAGTCCCCGGTTGGACCGTTCAGTCGCCGGCGAACTGTACGAAATCGCCGGAAACGCGCAACCAGACCGGGTCTCTATGAAGGGACCGTAACGAGGAGTGTACTGCGATGGCGTGGCCGGGATGGCAGTTTTCAGACAGAGAGGGCAAGAGTATCGCAAGGGTATTCCAAGAGTATCGGGAAGTGGCTCTGCGTACCCTTGATGCTCCTGGACGATTGCCGCCGCATTTCGTGAATCTGCGGAGACTGCGCGGTTCGAACAATTTGCGGTTTTCGAACTACCGAAACTGAATGCAACCGGAGTTGCCAATGATGTCCGATCGTTTGACGATGCGAGTGCTTACGACTATCGCACTGCTGGTTCCAGCCTCTGCGATCGCGACCCCGCCGAAGCTGGCCGATGCGCGGCCCGAGAGCATCGACATGGATGCGAACCGGCTGGGGAAGATCGACCGGGTCGTTGAGGAAGGCCTCAAACGCGGGCGGATGCCGGGGTGCGTCGTCGTCGTCGGCTACCGCGGGCGGGTCGCGTATCGGAAAGCATTCGGCTTCCGGCGGCTTCAGCCGGAGAAAGAGGCGATGACCGTCGACACGCTCTTCGACCTCGCGTCGCTGACGAAACCGATCGCCACCGCCACCAGCGTGATGACGCTCGTCGAGCAGGGGAAGATCAACGTCTCCGATCCGGTGGCGAAGCACGTTCCGGAGTTCGCCGCCAACGGCAAAGAGAAGATCACGGTCCTTCATCTGCTGACCCACCAGGCAGGACTGATCGCCGACAATTCCCTCCGCGACTATCGCGACGGGAGCAAAGAGGCGATGAAGCGCGTGCTGGCCCTGAAGCCGCTGGCGGCCCCCGGCGAGCGATTCATCTACTCCGACATGGGCTTCGTCGTGCTCGCGGAACTGGTGCGGCGAGTGAGCGGGAAGACGATTCACGACTACTCGCAAGCCGCGATCTTCAAGCCGCTGGGGATGTCGGAAACCGGCTATCTGCCGGGGGCGGAATTGCGGAAGCGGGCCGCCGTCACGCAGCAGCGCGAGGGGCGGTGGATGCAGGGCGAGGTGCACGACCCGCGGGCCTACGCGCTCGGCGGCGTCGCTGGACATGCGGGGTTGTTCTCCACCGCCGACGATCTCGCCGTCTACGCACAAATGATGCTCGGCCGCGGAACGTACCGCGGCGTACGGATCATGAAGCCGGCCACGTGGGAACAGATGACCCGCCCGGTCAAAGTCCCGCGCGGACTGCGGGCCTTGGGCTGGGACGTTCGCAGTCCGTTTTCGTCCAACCGCGGCGACTTGTTCTCGCAGAATGCGTTCGGGCACGGCGGATTCACCGGGACGGCGATCTGGATCGACCCCGGTCTCGAGCTGTTCGTCATCTTCCTCAGCAACCGCGTGCATCCCAATGGAAGAGGCTCCGTCAACGCGCTCGCCGGGCGGATCGGCACGCTCGCCGCGGCGGCCATTCGAAAGCCGAGCGACCCGGACGCTCGAAGCGTCCGGGTCGCTGTATTGACCGGCATCGACGTTTTGCAACGCGACGGGTTCAAACCGTTGAAAGGCCGCCGGGTCGGGCTGATCACCAATCACACCGGCGTCGACCGCAGCGGCGTGAGCACGATCCGCTTGCTGCACGCAGCGAAAGACGTGAAGCTGGCGGCCCTGTTCAGCCCGGAGCACGGCATCGCCGGCAAACTGGACATCCCCCGCATCGGCGATTCGAAAGACCCCGGCAGCGGCCTCAAAATCCACAGCCTCTACGGCAAGACCCGCACGCCGACGGCCGAAATGCTCAAAGACGTCGACACGCTGGTGTTCGACATTCAGGACGTCGGCGCGCGGTTCTACACCTACGTCTCGACGATGGGCTACGCGATGCGGGCCGCCGCGAAGCACAAGCTGCGGTTCGTCGTGCTCGACCGGCCGAATCCGATCAACGGCGTCGACGTGCAGGGACCCGTGCTCGACGCCGGCAGCGAATCGTTCGTCGGCTGCCACACGCTCCCGGTGCGGCACGGGATGACGGCCGGCGAGCTGGCGAAGATGTTCAACGCCGAATGGAAGCTCGGCCTCGACCTGCACGTCGTTCCCGTGGAAGGCTGGAACCGGCGGGACTTCTTCGACGCGACGTCGCTGCGGTGGGTCAACCCGTCCCCCAACATGCGGAGCCTCACGCAGGCGGTGCTGTATCCCGGCATCGGCCTGCTGGAGACGACCAACCTCTCCGTCGGCCGCGGGACCGACACGCCGTTCGAGGTCGTCGGCGCCCCGTGGATCGACGGCGTCAAACTCGCGAGGGCGCTCAACGCCGCCGGCCTGCCGGGCGTGCGGTTCGTGCCGATCGAGTTCACCCCCACCGCCAGCCGCTACAAGGGCCGCAAATGTGGCGGCGTGAACGTCGTCATCACGAACCGCGGCACGTTCCACCCGCTGCGGACGGGACTCGAATTCGCCCGGCAACTGCGGCTGCTCTTTCCACGCGACTGGGAGATGAAGAACTTCAATCGGCTGCTGTCCGATCGCACAACGTATAACGCCGTGCTGGGCGGGAAAACGGTGTGCGAAATCCGCGCGGGATACCGAGAGGAACTCGACGAGTTCCGAACGCGGCGGGCGAAGTTTCTGGTTTACAGGTGAGGGATAAAAGATGAACCTGTAGTGGGGGATAAATTTAGCAACGGCCAAAACA
>Ga0268386_10004177_pt1 | contig 10594 bp, 7 predicted proteins | sample RVTome_15_FD_200260 | JGI IMG/M metagenome (GOLD analysis project Ga0268386, IMG submission 200260) | Soil microbial communities from uranium-contaminated site in the Upper Colorado River Basin, Wyoming, United States - RVT150D86... ... | reverse complement strand
CAGGTTAACTGGGAATACAGGCCTTTTGACCTGGGTATTTCTAAATTTGACCTGACGCTTTATATCTCCGAGGAGAATGGCGGTCTTTCTGCCATCTTTGAGTACCCAACAGATCTCTTTGATGAATCAACCATTGTGCGCATGCATGGTCATCTGCGATGCCTGATTGATGGAATTCTAAAGGATCCGGACAGGGCCATATCAAAACTTCCTTTTCTAACCTCCCAGGAGCGAAAAATGATACTCGATGATTGGAATAAACCTGTGGAAGTTTCCACAGAATATACCAGCATCACTGCCTGGATAGATTCCACCATCCAGAAATATGCAAACCGGTCTGCTGTAGTTTGCGCCGGTTTAACCATGAGCTATGCCCGTTTGGATGAAAGAGCAAATAAATTGGCCCGGGTGCTGCTTGAAGCCGGGTCAGCTCCTAATGACCGGATCGGGATCTGCAGCGAGAGAAGTGCGGAAATGATCATTGGTATTCTGGCAGTGTTGAAAATAGGCGCAGCGTATGTTCCCCTCGATCCTAAATATCCGTTGTCCCGCCTGCAGTTTATAATCGCAGACGCAGGTATAGACAAGATACTTGTGCAGGACCATTTGATGGATCAACTTCCAACCGGTGAATTCCAGTCTATTGGATTTAATACCAGGATAGCATCGGATGAGGTCAAGGCCCACGGTTCCCCAGATCCCATTTCCGGAACCTCTATTGCTTATGTAATTTACACCTCAGGCAGTACCGGAACTCCCAAAGGTGTTGCTGTCACTCATAAGAATCTGCTCCATTCTACCCAAGCCCGGCTGGTCTGCTACCAGGAACAACCCGGGAATTTCCTCCTGATGTCCTCCCTGGGGTTTGATAGTTCGGTGGCCGGTATTTTCTGGACCCTGGTCAGCGGAGGCACCCTGATCATCCCGGAAGAAAGTATGGTGCAGGACATGGAGATGTTATCTGAGCTGATCGCTGTTAACCGGGTTACCCATACTTTGTTGCTGCCATCACTTTATAACCTGTTGCTAACACATGGCACCAGACAAAATCTGACCTCACTCAATACTGTTATTGTGGCTGGGGAAGTTTGCCCTGGTGATGTTTGCAGGAATCATTTTGAATCACTGCACGAAACCAGGTTATATAATGAGTATGGCCCTTCCGAAGCCACCGTTTGGTGTACAGTTCACCAGATTAATCCGGATGACAGCCATGACAGCATTCCTATCGGACGGCCTGTCCAAAATACTGAAATATATATTTTGGATGAGAATCAGCAACCGGTGCCGGCAGGGGTTATCGGAGAGGTTTATGTAGGTGGCGCTGGTGTGGTTCCGGGATATTTAAACCAGCCCGGATTGACTGAAAAGCGTTTTGTAAAAAACCCATTCAGCAATGACCCCTCCAGCCGTCTGTACAGAACCGGAGACCTTGCCAGGTTCAGGTCAGACGGGGTAATCGAGTTTTGGGGCCGGGAAGACCGCCAGATTAAGGTACGCGGTTATCGCATAGAACTCGATGAAATTGAGCGTGTCATAGGGAATTATCCGGGGATCGGAGAAGTGGCATTGGCCCTCAAACAGCATGAAAACGATCCTGTTTTAACAGATGATGCAATAAGCGATATAGTCTCGGTTTTACAGGAAATGGACCGGCAGGAGGCTGAAGAACTGCTGGATTCTGTGGAAACAATCAAACATTTTAATTCACCGGGAGGCATATGACAAGAAGAATTAAAAGGTCGAAAGAATATGAACTAACCCTGGTGATCAATGATGAATCATTCATTAATCCACCAAGAGAGTTTCAGAGGAATGCCATACTGACGAAGACCATCAATGAATTTGCCCGGGAATTAAATCATTTGGATCGGCAGGCCAGGACATACGTTACCGGAGCCCTTGAGCCAGGGCTAAGCACAGATCGAACCCAATCCCTACTTACGGACCAACAAATAATGGAAGATTGGCAGATCCCTCTAATGCGGGCTATGGCCGATGCGATTTGCCAATCGAAAGGTGATATACTGGAAATCGGTTTTGGTCGGGGTATTTCATCTTCTATGATACAGGACTATAAGGTACAATCCCATACGATCATTGAATGTAATCCGCACGTCATCGACAAATTTAAACATTGGAAACTACAGCAATCCGGTCAGAACATTTACCTGATAACCGGGTTATGGCAAGATACTATTGATAAACTGCCCCTTTATGATGGCATTTTCTTCCATACCTACCCCCTGAATAAAGAGGAATACCTGAAATATGTACATGGAAGTGTAACCTTTGCTGAACATTTTTTTAGAACTGCCAGTGAACATTTGCGGCCTGGTGGGAAATTTACCTACTTCTCCAATGAAATCGACTCAGTAAGCCGTCCACATCAAAGGGCTCTTTTTGAGAATTTTACAGAAATATCCACCAGTTTGGTGAAATTGGATCTTCCGAAGGATGTGAAGGATACATGGTGGACCAATTCAATTGTTTTAATCAAAGCGATCAAATGAGCGAAAATTTAATTTTTCATCGGGTCTGTAATCTGTCCCAGGAACATAGGAAGATACTGGTCAATCTCCTGAATCAAAGAAAAACCAAGCAACAACCTGCAGGTACCAGGCAGCTTGTCGCCTATGTTACGGCAACAGATCAGCTTGATTTGGAAAAATTAAAAGCATACATCAGCCAGAATTTGCCGGATTTTATGATTCCTGGTTTTATTGTCCAACTCGACCAGCTGCCCAAAGTACCTAATGGGAAAGTTAATTACAGCAAGCTTCCGGCTATTAATAAACGCAAAACACAAGATCAGGGTGAAAAGTATCGGGTTGCTGGAGAAATTGAAGAGATCCTTACTACCATTTGGGAGGAGGTGCTGGGAATTGAACCGGTGGAAATCAGCGATAATTTCTTTGAAATTGGGGGCGATTCCATACTAAGCATTCAGATAGTGGCAAAGGCCAAAAAAAAAGGTTTGATAATAACTGCGGAACAACTGTTTAGCTATCAGACGATTGAAGAGTTATCCAGGCAGGTAAAAGTAACCGAAAAAACAACAGGTCCGGATAAGGATGTTATGCCTCATTTGGACATTAGTCCTACAGATCTTCACAGTCTGTTTAAGCAATTAAATATCAGGCCTGACGAAGATAAATAGCCGTTCCTACCCCAGATCCACCTTCCTTCCCGTTCTGACTGCTTCATAAATGGCATCCATGATCCTCAGGTCCCTGGTGCCTTCTTCCCCATCCACCGGGGCAATGGGTTCCTTGCCGTCAAAGATCATGGCCGCCATCTCGTCCATCTGCAGCGTCTGGTGGGTTACGATAGGTTCGGTCAGGGGGCCTTTATGGGTACGTCCTTTGATAGGGCCGTAACCGGTGGATGGCTGCATCTCCACAAATCCCTCGGTGCCGTTGAGATAAAACCGGTCCAGGTAGCTCATATTGTAGGTTGACAGGCAGGAGGCCACCGCTCCACTGGGAAACCCCATTTGGAACTGGATGGTCTCATCAATGCCTTCCTTAAACTTTACCGGGTCTGTTTTGGTCTCCTGGGCAGTGACCCAAATGGGCTCCTCACCCACCATGTACCGCGAGCCGTTTACTGAATAGATCCCAATGTCCATCATGGCACCCCCACCGGAAAGTTCCCGGTTTAATCGCCATTGATCCGGATTGCCTATGCGAAATCCGGACTGGCCCTGAAAGAACATGATCCTGCCCAGTTCTCCTTCCTTCCTCATGCGGATCGCTTCTACCGTATTGGGTTCAAAGTGCATGCGGTAACCTACCAGCAACCGCACCCCGGCCTCCTTGCACACCCCGACCATTTCTTCGCCTTCCCTGGCATTGATCCCCATAGGCTTTTCACAAATGGCATGCTTGCCCGCTTTGGCGGTCCTGATCACTTGGTCCTTGTGCAGGGCATTGGGGGTAATGACGTATATGGCATCGATATCGGGATTGTCCCTGACCGCGTCAAAATTCTCGTAGTTGTAACAGTTCTTTTCCGGAATTCCGTATTCCTGCTGCCAGGCGGTGATCTTGGAGGGAGTGCCGCTGATCACTCCGGTCAGTTTGGCCCGGGTACAGGTTTTCATGGCGTTGGCCACCCGGGTTCCGTAACTGCCCAGTCCCATTATTGCAACGTTTAAGGTCGGGCCTTCTGAAACCCGGTAAGAGCGGGCCAATAAATCCTGTACCTGGGCCACCATAGGTAAACCCATAGCTGAAAGAGATGCTTTTTGTAGGAAAGTGCGTCTTGATATCATAATTTTAGTTTTGTGCAGTTCAAACTATTTTAATTTAACAATATAAGAAATCAAAGAATCCATGAAAACAAAAAGCTTATACTCAACGGTTATTTTAGTCACGGCTATGCTAACCCTGGGACTTCTGTACGGATGCAGCAGTACCGGACCCGCAGCCAGTACGCCGGCTGGCGCCGACCCTGTCTTCAACAGTTTATTGGACATGTTGCGTCTGGAACCTGGTTTAATGATCCAGGGAAACGGAGCCAACGCAACTGTTACTATGAGAGGTACCAGAACGTTTGAAGGCAATAACGAACCACTGTTTGTACTTGATGGAACTCCGCTGGGTTATGGATATGGCGGCGCCAGCAGTATAGACGTTACCCAGGTTGAATCGATCAGGGTATTGTCACCATCGCAGTCAGGTCTCTACGGTGCACGCGGCTCCAATGGCGTAGTGCAGATCCGAATGAAAAATTAGATCACAAAATTTTTTGCCTGCCATGCAACCTTAAGCTTTGTAGAAGGTCTCTTATTGAAAGACTACAATTTAGCCGAAACATGAAAACAATCAAACAAAATGCCGCATTGGTGGGTTTAATCCTGCTAGTTTCCTTTGCGGTCAATGCCCAGCAGATCAATCAAACTTTTACCGGAATTGAAGATATAGAGATCAGCACCGCATCCAGCAATTGTATTTTGCAAAAAGGATCGGGCGACCAGGTAACTGTGAAACTGGAACATACCTATGGCGACAACTTTAAGCCTACCGTTGAAAAATCAGGCAGCACACTGCGGATCCGGGAGCACCGGGATGGGTCAGAAAACGGCCAGGGCACCTGGACCCTGAGTATACCGGATGGGCTGGAATTGGATTTTAATACCGGATCAGGCGATTTCCAGGCTTCTGATCTGGAACTGGAGCTTGAACTGAATGCCGGATCAGGGGATTATACCCTTCATAATATGAGCGGGGAAATCGAAACCAATGCGGGTTCCGGGGACCTGGAACTGGAAGGATTCGATGGGGAATTAAGCGTCAATACCGGCTCCGGTGATATACAGGTAAGCCAGGCTTCAGGAGAGGTAGCATTGAACTGCGGTTCCGGAGATATATCCATAGACCAGATACAGGGAGAAATCGCAGCCAATGTAGGCAGTGGGGATATTGAAGCGGTCAGTGTAATACTGGCTGATGAAAGTTCTTTCAACTCAGGCTCCGGCGATGTTATGGTGAGCTTGTCCCAGAGCCCTGAGCACGATATTTCTGTCAATAGTGGTTCCGGGGATGCCGTGCTGGATTTCAATGGAAACGAAATCAATGGCCTGGTAGTTATGACCGCCGATAAAGAGAAAGGTAAAATTCATGCTCCCTTTCCTTTTGACCAGGAAGAGGAAATAGACAATGGCGGCAATACTACCATTAAAAAAACTGCCCGTTTAGGAGACGCATCGGTGGAGATCAGGGTAAGCACCGGATCTGGTGAGGCCAGGATTGATAATTAAATTAGTAAGGAAATCACTTGACTTCGAAACTGCTGCGCAGGAATACCGGTTGCCCATTGTTGGTGATACCATTGACTTCGATTTGGTATATTCCGGCATCATCTGAAGTATAAAATTCCAGATTGGCACTTTCTGTTCCGCTGATCTTGACATGGGGATTCCAATACAGGGTGTTTCGGTAATCGGGAATTCTGGCCAGTAGATCCTGATTACCGGAATAATCCGGGGCATAAAACAACCGGGGTTGCTGCAACCCGTGGTAAACCTTTTCGACAATATAGTTCGGCAACTCCTGTCCGTCAAAATCCCCCCGGTAAGTGGTGAAATCGACAATCCCCGAATATTCAATACCTCCCATTCTGTAAATTTCATTGACGATACCTATTTTCTCAATTACCAGTGGGTCAAAGTTTATGACATAGTCAAAATCAAGGATCGGTACACCATCAATCAACGTTAGCGCTTTCCCGGGCAGCAGGCCATTGTCGTAGATTACCTGAAATCCTGAAGTTCTCCGGTTATCCCGGATCACCGCTGTTCGAATATATTCTATGAACAGATCTTCGATGGTTTCAAACCTGGTATAATTGTCCAACAAATACAGGTTATCCGGTACTCCGTAGAAAGGGGTATTGACCAGTTCATCTTCTGTTTGTAATCCATTAATATAGCTAGTGTTTCTATAAACCTGGGCAATCTGAATATTGGTATTGAGTGTCTCCAGATATTTTCTTGATGAGAGGGAAAATCGCGGAAAGTTGCGGGCCTCTGAATACTCCAGGTCGAAAGGGGATATGATTGAAACCTGATCTGAACGCAGGGTATCGTCATTTATAAAAAACAAGACATTTTCATTATTTACCCTGAATGGCACTTCTATATTGAATAATCCATCGGGATTCAGGGCAACCGAATTCATTACCGAAGCCTTTCCCAAGAAGTTTATCTGCACTGATTTCGGAAGGTTTTGATGTTCGCTTTTTAGAACCTGTCCTGATAGAATCGGTGCATTGATTTCCGCAGGATATTTAAACCGCACATGCTGATCATTTTTTACTTCATTCCAGTAAAATCGCCTCCACCCGTTGGTGAGCATCACCAGATCCAACTGTTCGGCTCGTGACTCGTTTTCAGGGTCAAAAAAGATCCATGGCTGGGGAACCGGTCCTGCCAGATCTGAAGTCAGCAGCAGGTTCGAAATGATATCATCAATATCGTGATCGGAACCACTCGAATGGTATACAGAAACAGAAAGATGTGCCAGATCATCTTTACTGAATTTCTCATTCCTTTTAAGAGCAAGGTCTATCTTTTCCCTCTTATGGTACTGCTGATTTTCGATATTGAGGTCAATGAAGTTTGAGATATCAGGATATTTAAACACCAGTCTTTCACATAAGGGGCTAAAATCGCTGTTCAGCAAAGTGATGTGAGATATACCTGCGGACAATTCACTTGCTTCAATATGTATGTCCCTGGTATTTTTCAGGTCTATTTGTAACAGTTTAACGATAATTCCTCTGGTGTGAACTACCAGATATGGTTTTTCCTGATAACCCTCGCTGTGTTCAATTAAAATATTCAGATCTCCTGCTTCATCAGGATTTACTGATAGGGTCAAACCTCTTTCCTTTACAGGCGGTAATTGGTATTTATGTATTACACTATCCAATTCAGCCCTGGCGATATAGGTTTTACTATTACCGGGAGTAAGAAAAAAGTATGTATATCCTGACTCTGAGGTAGTAAATTCAGCCACCTCATTATCCTGGTGGTCATAAATGATTCCTGAAACGGCCAGGCCGTTTCCCAAACTATCGGAAGCTTTTACTGCCACCTTACTTTTTAAACCAGCTACCAGCTGACCCCCTTCAGGAAAGAAATTAATAGCAGGTTGATTGTTTGTCCCGGCCACCCCGGTATCCCGGATCGATGTAGGATTTACGATCTTTATATGCTTTTTAAAGACAAATTCCGCACGGAAGTTTTTCATCCAGCTGGTGTAAGCGCGAACAATATAGTGGCCTGTTGGTATATCCGGAGTTATAAAGATCTGACCATTACCAAGTCCCTCGCTTAGTTTAATGCGGATCTGTTTAACAGCCTGGCCTGAAACATCCAATAACTCCACATTCAGCACCCTGGAAAGACCTACCGGTGTATGAGATGCAGCATCTACACAATACGCACTGAACCAGATGGTTTCTCCGGTGATATAGGAAGTCCTGTCAAGATGAACAAATACCTTTTCCTGATGTAGGTTGGTAATGCTGCGTTCGAACCTGTTTCTAATGGTATCGATGGCATCAAAAGTTGACTGGGCCCGGGTACCCTGAAAGTCCAGAAACAGAGATGAAAGAAGAACCAACAACCTGTATTTAACTAGATCACTCATCCCAGAATTCAGGTTTGTTCAGATCTCCGCCCTTTACCGTGCAATCCGAACATCTTGGTGAAGAAATCAGCGCGCCAATTGGGTTTGGAGAGGTTCCACCATAAATAAAATGGTAAAAAAATTGGCCAAATTCAAGTCGACTGACTAAGACGTTTTCGTATTCTCCAAATAACTCCGCCTTCAACAAGCTGTCCAAAGGAGCACATGGAGGCCTCCTAATCAACGAAGAGGGTATATCAGAAATGTCCAAAAAAATTCTTTGCTCCTGGGAGCCTGATGCTGAAAAATATCCCAGCGCCACATCTCCTGAATTGGTAACACTGCTAATATTCCCCTGGACGTTGGCGGGCTGTTTGTCAAACAAACTGCCCAGTTCCTGGTTTGACTCTTTTAGATTTTTCCAAAACCTGTACTCGTCCTCCTGGAGGGCATATTGTTTTACCAGCAGACTATATCGTTCAGTGAATCGCTCCTCATTTTTAGGTGCAAACAGCAATGGATGTCCGGACAGAATGTTTTCTGTTAAGTTATCGGTGGTACCAATATTGATGCCAGTCGAATTCACGGTCTTCCAACACCGGTAGCGAGGGTTCGAGGTTGGTACGGTCATGTCATTTCCAATATAATCCTCGGTTGAGCGCCAGAAAACACCCAGCTGCCAGGTCTCGGTCCACTCATAGCGAAAATATCTTGTCCCATTTTCGGGACCATGATTATCCACAAGAAATTGTAACCCTTCCAGATCATTTTCCTGATCCGTGGTGCCCCTGATCTCATACCCGAAATATATGCTGTCCATAGCAGGAGAAGCATAGACTGTTTCCCAGGTAGACTGGTATTGTTGTTCTTCATAGTTGATATTCAACCTGTAGCTATGTCCTGTGATCCCTTGCAGGTCATGGGTTTCATAGCTACCGGCAGCTGTTTCGGTTAAAAATTCAGTTATGCCCTCCTGTTCTTCAATCGATACCTGGGCGCCTGACACAGGTTCATTTTCGTCATTGAAAGAGCTGCTTTTGAATATTTTCACGGTGTATGGTCCGCTCTGATCAGTGATAAGGCCATCCACAATAAGAAATTTTTTCTGGCTGTCGGGTATGTTCGGGTTAAAAGGCTCCAAACATCCGGTTATTCCGATGAACATTAGAATGATAATATATATGTTGAAAATTTTCACTGAAGTTGAAAATGATAGGTTATGGTTGGTATTGCGTTCTTAAAAACAGAGAGCTTATATCCTTTTATTTCACCCCCCTCATTGGTAAAAAATACCGAATAGGCATTGGGATGGCTGGTCAGATTGTATACTGAAAGTGACCAGGACCCATGTATCTTTTTATGGACTTTGTGATTCCCTTCAAGATTGACCGCCAGGTCAATGCGGAAATAATCAGGTATCCTGTACTGGTTGCGGTTGGTATAATGAAGGAATGGCTGGTCTTTAAACTGGTACTTTATCACCGGAAATGTCGCTGGTCTGCCGGTACTGTAGTTTACATTCAGGGCAAAATTTACCCGCCGGTTAATTTTATAGTTGGAGATCAAATACACCGAATGCGGTTTGTCATAGTTTGAGGGGTAATATGCTCCTGAATTAATTTGTTCCACACTGTACTCTCCCCTGGCCTGGATAAGAGACCTGGCATAGGTGTAGCTCAACCACCCGCTCAACTTTCCGGATTGTTTTTTAAACAGCAGTTCAACCCCATACGATTTTGATTTGGCGCTTATTATGTCAGTTTCCAGGATCTCATTCAATAAGATGTCTGCACCGTCTTTATACTCCAGCACATTATTTACCCTCTTATAGTAGCCCTCTATGGACATCTCCAGGCTGGTTCCATAAAAGGTCTTGTACAGGCCGGCTGCGTACTGACTGCCAATTTGCGGTTTAATTGCAGGACCGCTCAATCGCCAGGTATCGATTGGTGAGACAGCGGTGGTATTGGTAAGCACATGAATATACTGATTGATCCTGTCATAGGAGAGCTTCAGAGAGAGATCCTCCTTTAGTTTGTACCTGGCTGACAAACGCAATTCCGGGCCCAGATAGGTTTTCATATTTTCATTCTTATCATAAAAGACAGTATCCGTGATGGTCTCTTCCTCCCTGGGTGAACCCGGCTGATATACAAACTCCTGACCGGGTCCCAGACGGTTGAATATGGACAGTCTAACCCCGCCATAAACACTAAACCGGCTATTGAAATTGTATTCATAACCACCATAAATACCTGATTCCAGGGCCTTTTCATTTAACAGGATGATGGGTTTCACCAATGATTCGGCACCTAAAGGTAGTTTTCTGCCGGGTTGCATTTGGTAGAGCTTGGTTGACAGGCCTAATTTTAAAAAGGCTCTTTCCCCGGGCGCATAGGTAAAGTCCGTTTTGAAGGTATAATCGTCAATATTATACCTCATATCAAATGCATTAA